>Ga0210403_10004898_pt1 | contig 11449 bp, 9 predicted proteins | sample IncBWC19MmetaG_FD_150863 | JGI IMG/M metagenome (GOLD analysis project Ga0210403, IMG submission 150863) | Forest soil microbial communities from Barre Woods Harvard Forest LTER site, Petersham, Massachusetts, United States - Inc-BW-C-19-M | ecosystem: Environmental > Terrestrial > Soil >... | reverse complement strand
CGCAAACAGCTATCCTATTAGGAGGAAACTTGGCAGTAGAAATTACGATGAAAGAGTTGCTGGAGGCCGGAGTTCACTTCGGTCACCAGACGCGGCGCTGGAACCCGAAGATGAAGGAGTACATTTTTGGGGAACGCAACGGCATCCATATTATTGATCTGCAGAAAACCCTCAAGATGTTTCGCGAGGCGAGCCGCTTCGTGAGCGAACTCTCCGGACAAGGCAGAAACGTTCTGTTTGTGGGCACCAAGCGTCAGGCCCAGGAAGCGGTCGCCGAAGAGGCGAAGCGCTGCGGTGCGTTTTTCGTGAATCACCGCTGGCTGGGCGGAACGCTGACGAATTGGGCGACGCTGCAGAAGTCCATCAAGCGGCTGAAACTGCTGAAAGCCATGAACGAAGACGGCCGAATCAAAGAGCTTTCGAAGAAAGAACAGGCGCGGCTGGACCGCGAGATGAAGCACCTGTTCCAGAACCTGGAAGGCATCGAGAACATGACGCAGTTGCCGGATGCCATGTTCGTGATCGACTCCAACGCTGAAGAGATTGCGGTGAAGGAAGCGCGGCGCATGGGCGTGCCGGTGGTTTCCGTGGTGGACACCAACTGTGACCCGGACGTGGTGGACTGGATTATTCCGGGGAATGACGACGCGTTGCGCGCGATCCGGCTCTTTACGACGAAGATTGCGGATTCCGTGCTCGAAGGCCACACCGCGTATCAGCAATCGCAGGTGGCGGACGCGAAGTCCGCGGAAGACCAGGCGCTGGTGGAAGGTGTCGAGTATGTGGACACGAGCGCTTACGAGCAGTACGAGAAGCAAGAAGGCGACTTCGTGGAGGGCGGCGTGGAAACTCCGGCGGAGACGCCCGAGGCCGCGGAAGCCACCGTGCCTCCGGACGAGGAAGCTCGCTAAACAAATCGCGCGGGTGGGAATTTCGTGAGGCCCGCTTCGAGTGACTCGGGGCGGGCCGTTTTGCAGCAAGCAAATCCAACAAGAGATTTCAGAACAGCAAAGAGAAAAAAGGATGAGTACACAACAGCCAGCAATGCAGATCCCAGCACAGCTTGTGAAGGAATTGCGCGAGCGGACCAACGCGGGTTTCGCGGATTGCCGCGCGGCGCTCGTGGAAGCGGGCGGCGACATTGAAAAAGCCATCAGCGTATTGCGCAAGAAAGGCCAGGCGGCCGCGGCCAAGAAGGCGCAGCGCGAAGCCAGCGAAGGGCTGGTGGGCAGCTACATCCACGCGGGCGGGAAAATCGGCGTGCTGGTGGAGCTGAATTGCGAGTCGGACTTCGTAGCGCGCACCGAGGCGTTCCAGCAGCTTTCGCACGACATTGCCATGCACATTGCGGCGCTGGATCCGCGGTACGTGCGGCGCGAAGAGGTAACGGCGGAGATGCTCGAGAAGGAGCGCGACATTTATAAGGCGCAGGCGCTGGCCACGGGCAAGCCGGAAGCGGTGGTGGAGAAAATCGTCACCGGGAAGATGGAGAAGTTCTACGAGGAGAATTGCCTCTACGAACAGCACTTCATCAAGGATGAGAGTGTGACCATCGGGGAGATGATCGCGCAGGCGGTTATCAAGCTGGGGGAGAACATTTCGATCCGCCGGTTTGTGCGGTTTAAGGTGGGCGAAGTTGGCGGCGGGGCGGGGCCGGAGACGGCGCCGGGGCCTGTGACTGCGTAAAGTACAAACGTCCAATCGCAATTTTACCTGGCGCCTCGGCTTTACCGGGGCGCCCTTTTTTTGGAGTACGGGAGCCCGGCACTCGCACTCCAAATGTGCGGGGGCGGGGATAGTTTGTTACAATTCCGGGGATTTTGGAGTGCGCGAAGCGGAGGCTCATGGCTCGGACGAAGAAGGCAAGCAAGGGGGGCGCCAAGAAGGCGAAGCCTGCCTACCACAGGATTCTGCTGAAGCTGTCGGGAGAGGCGTTCCAGGGACCGCAGGGCTTCGGCATCCATGGCGAGACGATTCAAGCGATCGCGCGCGAGTTAAGAGATGTGCACGCACTGGGCGTGCAAACGGCGATCATGGTCGGCGGGGGGAATATCTTCCGTGGGGCCAGGCAGAAGGGATTTGAGATTGACCGGGCCACGGGCGACTACATGGGGATGCTGGCGACGGTCATCAATGCGTTGGCTCTGCAGGATGCGCTGGAAAAGGCCGGCGTGTTTACGCGGGTGTTGAGCGCCATTGAGATGAAGGAAGTTTCCGAGCCGTTTATCCGGCGGCGCGCGGTGCGGCACCTGGAAAAGGATCGCGTGGTGATTTTTGCGGCGGGCACGGGGAATCCGTATTTTTCGACGGATACGGCGGCGGCGCTGCGCGCGATGGAAATCAAGGCGGACGTGATCCTGAAGGCTACGCGCGTGGACGGGGTTTACGATGCTGATCCGGAGCAGATTCCGGACGCGAAGTTTTTTGCGGCGATTTCGTACCGCGAAGTGTTGAGCCAGAATTTGAAGGTAATGGATTCGACGGCGATTTCGTTGTGCATGGACAATGGGATGCCGATTGTGGTGTTCAACATGAATCGGCCGGGGAATATCCGGCGCGTAGTATTGGGCGAGCGCGTGGGGTCGAAGGTGACGCCGGCTTAGGGACGCTGGCAGTCGAAAGTTTACAGTTTACGGGCAAGAAAGCGGGAGAAACCTCACCCCTGAAGGGGTGAGCTACAGGGACGTTATGACGACGATTGCGACGACGAAAGATGCGATGGCCCAGGCGCGGACGCGGATGGAGAAAGCCGTGGAGGATTTTCGCAAGGAGTTGGGAACGCTGCGCACGGGGCGCGCGAATGCGTCCATCCTGGACGCGATCCGTGTGGATTATCACGGGACGCCCATGCCGGTGAATCAGCTGGGCACGGTGACGGTGCCGGAGGCCACGCTGTTGGTGATTTCGCCGTGGGACCCGAGCGTGGTGCCGTTGATTGACAAGGCCATCCGCACTTCGGATTTGGGGCTGAATCCCACAAACGATGGCAAGGTGGTGCGCGTACCGATGCCTTCGCCGACCGAAGAGCGCCGCAAGGAGATCGTGAAGCACCTGCACAAGGCTCTAGAAAATCACCGCACGGCGCTGCGCAACGTGCGCCGTGACATCAAGGAGGCGGTGGACAAGCTGGAGAAGGACAAAAAGATCAGCCAGGACGAGCATAAGCGGGCGATTGAGGAAATGGAAAAAGTGACGCACGCGGAGACGAAGAAGATCGAGGATCTGTCCGCGGCCAAAGAGAGGGAAATTCTCGAACTGAAGTAGCGGTGCGTTGTTAGTCGTACGTTTTTGGTTTCGGAGTGAGAAGGAAACCAGCCACGGTCACGCTCGGGGCACTGTGCTCGCCCCGCCTGCCTCTCGATGTGCGCAGTCTTCATCCAATTGCTGAACGGTTCCGAACATTTCAATGCAAATATAAGCCGTTTCTCTTTTCAATTAAAAACGAAAAGCTTAGAGCTGAAAACCCTCGGTTTTAGAGCTACGGCTTTGGAGCCGGAGGTGTTTCCGCCGCAGGCGCGGGCTTTGCCGCGGACGCGTCGGTGCGTTCCAGTGTGAAGTCCTGGGCTTCGTCGCTTAGGACGGCGCGGAGGAAGGCGTTGTAGTCCGCCGCGCGCTCCGCGGGGACTTCCCTGGAAAGAAAATTGATATGGCGCGAGGCCGTGACGGTCAGTTCTTTTGCGGCGTATTGCGATACAAAGGTAGCGTAGTCGCGGACGACGGAGGTGCCGGTCGGAGTGCGCGCGGCTGTGCCCGGCGGCAGATGCAGCGTCATGTGTGTTTCCACTTCCAGCGGCGTGCCGAGTTCGATGGGGGCTGTGGCAGCACCCGCTGCGGGTTTCGGCGGCGGGTCGGGCAAGCCCAGCTGGGGAAGCAGCGCGGGGACGCGCACGGGTTTTTTCGACCAGTCTACAAACTTGGGCTGGGCGATTTCGTAATCGAGGGTGAAGGGCTCGCGCGTGGCATATGGATCCGACGCACTGACGCTGCTGACTTCTCCGCGGAAGCCGTCGGAAAGTGAGAGAAGCTGGGCGAGATCCTTCCATTTCTCCTTGGGCGATTGGTGAAAGGCTACGCGGAGCAGAAGTTCATTGTCTCCGCGCAGAGAGTAATGCACATGAGCGGTGAGCTTGCCGTCGTTGCCCAGTGCGGCTTTGACATGCACGCTTTGCTTACCAGAATCTGAGAAGGTTCGAATATCCCTCCAAACACTCTCGTCACTGGGAAGAATCATGAGGGCGCGTTTCGCTCGGAACTGCGGAGGAATCATGCCGAACGGAGCTACTTCGAGATTCAAGTCCACCCACCAGCTGACGGTTGGAACGCCGACTTGCGTCAGGAGCTGGTCAAAGACCGTGGGCCGCGCGAAGCCCGCAGACTCCCTGGGCATCGCATTGGAAACGAAACCAGCACGCGGTAGCGTAACGACATCACTCACGAGCGCGGCGTACAGAAGGAATTTGTCTTCCTGTGTGCCGTAACCGGAAGAAAGCACATCCTCGGGAGCACGAATCTTGAAACCAGTTGAGCCGAGAGGAAGGTCGACGGTGTGGATTTTCTGGGAGACAAAATCGTAGAGCGCTTCGATTTTATGGCTAGGGCTGTACGACTCTGCGGCGCCCTTGTCGCCCGTGTGCACGAGGGCGGACGCCCTCTCGTAGACCTCCTGGGGTATGGGACGCGGAATCTCGAACAATTTAGAGAGCCGGGTAGCGAACTGCTGCCAAGACTCAAAGGTGGTAAGCACTATCTCCGGTTCCGAGGGAGTCGCATCCTTGTCTGGTGCGGATTTCGAGTCTGCGGTGCGGTTCCATCGATAGGTCCGAGTGGCACTGGGTCCGTTGCCTGGTTCGTCGATCTTGGTGGCCGGAGTGGCTTGGGAAATGTAGAGCTGCACTTTGCGGGAGGCCGGGAGCGCGAGTTCGAATTGCTCTTCGGAGACAACGCCGGTGCGGTCGAAGGAGTGGTCGAGCCAAAAGTCGGGGGCGAGAGGATGATGCGACGTGGTGGTGATAACGCGGTATTCGAGGGAGTCGCCGGGTTCGAGGCCGAGGATGCGGACGGATTTGACGCGGACATCCTGGTAGGCGGGGGCGTCTACGACGGCGGGATTGGGATTGTCGGTGATGGCGCTGGGCAGGATGTCGGCGGTGCCGCCGCTGGCGTGGGTGATGTGGACGAGCGGGATTTCGATGGATTGAAAGGCGCGGTTGAAGTCGAAGTTGAGGCGGGCGAACTGGCGGACGCCGAGTTCGCTGTTGATGTGCACGCGCGTGTGGACTTCCTTGCGGCTGGAGCCGTCGGTTTCGAAACGGTAGCGCGTTTCGAGGAGTTCGATTTGGGCGGGATTTTCGGGTTTTTCGGGCGGAGCCGTCTTTTCCACTTTTTTGTCGGTGGGTTTTTCGACTGGTTTTTGGGAGGGCTCTTGGGCGATGGCGACGCGCGGGGCCGCGGCGATGAGAATCAAGGCGGCGGCGAACCATAGATAAAGAGAGGCGGATCGAGAAAGCTTACCTTTGGCCACGAGAGGCAGTGTAGGGCGCAGCGGGAGGTCGGTAAAGAGATCGATGCGGTTTTGTTGCCGAATGTGCACGAATAGGTGGGGCAGCAGATAAGAAAGAAGGGTATGAGACTTACGCAGAGGACACGGAGAACCCAGAGTGCACAGAGAGAGCTAGGGTCACGACGGAAAATAAGCCGCTACAGAGACTGCGAGAAATCGCAAGGGGGCGGGTACGTCTGCGTGCGTGATAGAGTTTGTGTGCGCGAAAAGCGAGAGGAGAAAGCGAATGCGGGGTGTATGGGCGGGAGTGGGCATGCTGGCCATGGGCATCTGCGGCGTGGCCGCGGGGATGCTCTGCGCGAATGAAAGGCCCGTGGCGAAAGGGCCGGATGAGGACGGCACGAAGCCGGCGCTTGTCAAGATTGCGGGCGAAGGAATGATGGATTCGCACGCGTTCCAATACCTTACGGAGTTGAGCGATGACGTTGGGGCGCGCGTGACCGGGTCGCCGGCAGAACGCAAAGCCGAAGAATGGGGCGCGGCCAAGATGAAGGCTATCGGCCTGGAAAACGTGCACGCGGAGAAATACCAGATCTGGCGCGGATGGACGCGCGGGACGGCGGATGCGGAGATGCTTACACCCGTGCGGCACAAGCTGCACGTGGATGCGATGGGCTGGACGGGATCAACTCCTGCGGGCGGCGCGGAGGGCGATGTCGTTCCGGTGAATCTTTTCGATCTCGAGAATGAAATCAAAAACGTTTCGCGATTGAAAGGCAAAGTGGCGCTGGTGGTGATGAAGGGTGCTCCGAGGAGAGAGTTCATCCAGTTGTTCGCGCAGTTCGGGGATTTTTTGAGGGCCGCAGGTCCCGCAGGTGTAATTGCAGTGATTGGCGGGCAGGGAGGGCGCAAGTCCGCAGGGATGAACCTGACACACACGGGGATTCTGGGATTCAACGCGGATTTTGCGGTTCCCGTTGTTTCCATGACCGCTGAGGACCAAGGACAGTTGGAGCGGCTGGTGGCGCGCGGCATAACGCCGCGCGTGCGCTTTAGCGTCCAGAACTCATTTACCAGCGGACCGGTCGAAACGGCCAACGTCGTTGGCGAAATCCGAGGGCGCGAACACCCTGAGCAAATTCTAGTGGTTGGCGGACATCTGGATTCCTGGGACCTGGCGCAAGGAGCGACGGACAACGGATCGGGAACGGCGACGGCACTTGGAGCAGCAGAAGCCATCGTTCGATCGGGAGAACGGCCGCGGCGCACCATTCGCTTCGTGCTGTTCACTGGCGAGGAACAGGGATTAGATGGATCCTTCGCTTACATCAAGCAACACCAATCGGAGATGGCCAACCACCTCGGCAATCTTGTGCTGGATGCGGGGCAGGGTGCGGTGAAGGGATTTCAGATGGGAGGTCGCGACGATCTGGTGCCGGTGTTCCAGCCGTTTGCGAACTCGCTGGCGAATTTCAATGCGATAACGGTGGACGACAAAGTGGAATCGGGGACGGACACGCTGCCGTTTTCCGTTGCGGGGTTGCCGGGAATCAACATGTTGCAGGACACCACCGACTACAAGTACACGCACCATTCCGCGGCCGATGCGCTGGAGGCGCAGAAGCCGGATGTGCTGACGCAGAACGCCACGCTGATGGCGCTGGCCGCGTTCTGGATCGCGGACCGGCCGGAGCGGTTTGCGACGCCTTGGTCGGCGGAGCGAACGGCACGAATGCTGCGGTCGCAGCATGAGTACGATGAACTGAAGGCGTTTAACCTGTGGCCGTTCGGCGACTTGGGCGCCGATGAAAAGGGCAGGAATGACCCCCCACAAAACTAGGGGTTTTGAGGGGCAAAATAACGGTTCCCGGACTGCACAAGGCGGGTTTGGTGTAAGCCATTTGTTTTCAATGACTATGACGGCTATAACGGCTGGTCGCCCAGGAGCTTCGCAGCTTTGACGGATGATGCTCTCCGCGGGTCAGCCCGGACCCAGTCGTTCAGATGGGCTGGCGCAATGCCTTGAGCATGAATCCCGCCAAGTGCTTGATTTCCACAGAGATTTCCACGGGGCTGTGTTCAAAGAGATTTGACAGAACCAGATTTCTTCCTTATACTTCGATGTTTGTCAGGGGTGATTTCGACCCTTGTGGGGTGGCTCCGAGTTAGTCGGGTCGGGGCCAATTAGTTGGAAGGGAATTATCTTCGGTCCCGGAACAAAGAAGGACGGAATGGGACAGAAGAGCGGCCGGAATGGGGCGCCAGCCCCGCAAAGCCGAGTAAGCCTCTCCGAACTGAAGCCAAGAGAAGAGTTCTGCCTCTTGGAGTGCGTACGGAGTTTCTTGCTGGTTGTATCTCCGGATTCGCAGTAGACCTTTCAGCACTCTTGTGCGCTCTCGCGCATTTTTGTCTGCGCGCCTTGCGAGAGCCTCGAAATCTTTTTGCGCGCAATAGTCGCCCCGGCAGTGCCGGAGCGCAGATAAAAGAGGAACGACTGTGCCGACGTTTTCGCAACTAGTACGGATGGGACGTGAGAAGGTCCAGGTGAAGACCAAGTCGCCGGCGCTGGCGGGCTGCCCGGAGAAGCGCGGCGTGTGCATTCGCGTGTACACGCAAACGCCGAAGAAACCGAACTCCGCGTTGCGCAAAGTGGCGCGCGTGCGGCTGACGAATTCGATTGAAGTAACGACGTACATTCCCGGCGTCGGCCACAACTTGCAGGAGCACTCCATCGTGCTGGTGCGCGGGGGCCGCGTGAAGGATCTGCCGGGAGTGCGGTATCACATCGTGCGCGGAACGCTGGATGCCGCGGGCGTTGAGAATCGCAAGCAGGGACGTTCAAAGTATGGCGCGAAGCGGCCGAAGGCCGCGGCGGCGAAGTAAGGAGCGATAAAGAGCAATGCCACGCAAAGGACTCGTTTTCCGGCGAACTCAGGCGACCGATCCGGTCTATGCCAGCGACATCGTGGAGAAGTTCATCTGCTCGATGATGTGGGAAGGCAAAAAGTCCACGGCGCAGCGCGTGTTTTACGGCGCGATGGACCAGGTGGCCAAGAAGACCAACGATGACGCCTTGAAGATTTTCAAGAAGGCCATCGAGAACGTGAAGCCGCTGCTGGAAGTGAAAACGCGGCGCGTGGGCGGCGCGAACTACCAGGTGCCGGTGGAAGTAAACCCGTTCCGCAGGCAGTCGCTGGCGATCCGCTGGCTGCTGCAGTATTCGCGGGAGCGCGCGGGCAAGACCATGGTGGACAAGCTCGCGGATGAGTTGATTGACGCGGCGAATTCGCGCGGCGGAGCGATGAAGAAGAAGGAAGACGTGCACCGCATGGCGGAGGCGAACAAGGCTTTCGCGCACTATCGCTGGTAAAAAGGGCGCTGGTAGCCATTACTTTAGCTAAGGGAATTCTGAAAAGAGATTATGGCCCGGGTATTCAAACTCGAAGACACACGCAACATCGGAATCATGGCGCACATTGACGCCGGAAAGACGACGTCAACGGAGCGCATCCTGTTCTATACGGGTGTGACCTATAAGATCGGTTCGGTGGATGAAGGCACGGCCACCATGGACTGGATGGAGCAGGAGCGCGAGCGCGGGATTACGATTACCAGCGCGGCGACGACCGCGGCGTGGGATCGCTTTAACAAGAAATATCGCGTCAATATTATTGATACGCCTGGCCACGTGGATTTTACGGTAGAAGTGGAGCGTTCGCTGCGCGTTTTGGATGGCGCGGTCTGCGTGTTTGATTCCGTGGCGGGTGTGCAGCCACAATCGGAAACCGTTTGGCGCCAGGCAGACAAGTACCGCGTTCCGCGCATCTGTTTCGTGAACAAGATGGACCGCATGGGCGCGGATTTTGACCACGTCGTCCGCACCATTCGCCAACGCCTCGGAGCCCACCCCGTTCCCCTGCAGTTTCCGCTCGGCCGCGAAGACAATTTCATCGGCATCATCGACTTCCTCGAGGAAAAGGTGATTGTGTGGCTCGAGGAAACGCTTGGAGCGAAATTCGAGACATTTTCCGTCGATAAACTTTGGGACAAGAGCTTCGTGGATTCACGGCCGGACGTTGCCGCTGCGCTGAAGGGCTCGGCGATCGATAAGAAGTTCTACGATGAGCACCGCAACAAGGTTGTGGAATACATTGCGGAACATGACGACGAAGTTATCGACAAGTATTTGACGGAAGGCACGCTTACGCTGGATGAGATGCGCAAGTCGATTCGCAAATCTACGTTGAATTTGAAAATCGTGCCAGTGCTGGCGGGCTCCGCGTTCAAGAATAAGGGCATTCAGCCGTTGCTCGACGCCGTGGTTGATTACCTGCCTTCGCCCGTGGACGTTCCTCCGGTCGAGGGCGTAAATCCGGGGAATGACGAAAGCGAGTTGCGGCTGGCGCGCGACGATCAGCCCTTTGCCGCGCTGGCGTTCAAAATCATGTCCGACCCGTTCGTCGGGCACGTGACCTATATCCGCGTGTATTCGGGCGTCTTAAAGTCGGGAAGCTACGTTTTGAATTCCGGCAAAGGCTCGCGCGAGCGCATCAGCCGTTTGCTGCAGATGCACGCCAACAAACGCGAAGAGATTGAAGAGATTTATGCCGGCGACATTTGCGCCTGCGTCGGCCTCAAAAGCGTCAATACGGGCGACACGCTCTGCGACGAAAACAAACCGATCATTCTCGAAAACATCGATTTCCCCACTCCGGTTATTTCCGTGGCCATCGAGCCAAAGACGAAAGCCGATCAGGACAAGCTGGGCGTGGCCATGCAGCGGCTGGCGCAGGAAGATCCGACGTTCCGAGTTTCAACCGAGCCGGATACGGGGCAGACGCTGATCTCCGGAATGGGCGAGTTGCACCTGGAAATTATCGTCGACCGCATGCTGCGCGAATATAACGTGCAGGCAAATGTGGGGCGTCCGCAAGTAGCGTACCGCGAAACGATTCGCAAAAAGGCCACCGCGGAAGGCAAGTACATCAAGCAGACCGGCGGCCGCGGACAGTACGGGCATTGCGAGATTGAATTGCACCCGCTGCCCAGCGCCGGCCACGAGAACATGAAGGAAATGTCCACGGACGATCTGGACGCGCTGGCCAAGCAAATCGTAGGCGGGCCGGCTGGTAAGTGGAAGTTCGACAAAGAGCACCGCTTCCTGTTTATTGACAAAATTGTCGGCGGATCGATTCCGCGCGAGTTCATCGCCCCGATCGAAGCAGGCATTCGCGAAGCGCTGGACAACGGCGTGCTGGCGGGATTCACGATGGTGGATATCGCCGCGGTTCTGGTCGACGGCAGCTACCACGACGTGGACAGTTCGGAAATGGCGTTCAAAATCGCGGGCTCGATGGCGTTCAAGGAAGCCTGTCACAAAGCCTCGCCGGTTCTTCTCGAGCCCATCATGAAAGTGGAAGTCGTGGTTCCGGAAGAATACATGCCGCAGGTGTTCGGCGACTTGAATGCGCGGCGTTCGGCGATTCAGGGCACGGAAAACCGCGCGGGCAGCAACGTGATTCGCGTGGAAGTGCCGCTCTCGCAGATGTTCGGCTACGCCACGGATTTGCGCAGCCGCACGCAGGGCCGGGCGACGTTCACCATGCATTTTTCGCATTATGCCGAAGCGCCGGCTTCAATCGCCCAGGAAGTGATCGAGAAGGCCACCGGCAAAGCGGCCAGGTAGTTCGGGTTTCTTGAGGCAGTCGTTTGAAGCAGTGAGTAAGAGAGATATTTGAAAGACTTCGACTGAGGAGCAGAGAAAGAAATGGCGAAGGAGAAATTCGAACGCAACAAGCCGCACGTGAACATCGGGACGATCGGTCACATTGACCATGGCAAGACGACGCTGACGGCGGCGATTACGAAAGTGTTGTCGAAGCACAATCCGAAAGTGCAGTTCCGGGCGTTTGATTCGATTGACAATGCGCCGGAAGAGCGCGAGCGCGG
>Ga0210403_10004897_pt1 | contig 11450 bp, 8 predicted proteins | sample IncBWC19MmetaG_FD_150863 | JGI IMG/M metagenome (GOLD analysis project Ga0210403, IMG submission 150863) | Forest soil microbial communities from Barre Woods Harvard Forest LTER site, Petersham, Massachusetts, United States - Inc-BW-C-19-M | ecosystem: Environmental > Terrestrial > Soil >... | reverse complement strand
GGAAGCTCCGATGGCTCTCCCCTTCCTGCGCGTTCTGTTGTCAATCGTGTATGGAATTCCGCTTCTGATCGGAGTCTGGTGGCTCTTTCTCTTCAATCAGCGCGCCGTGAAAGATCAATTTCTGCCCGCCGCCCAGCCCGATAGCCAACCCGCCGCTCCGCCGCGGCCTCGTTGTCCGCTGCCGCTCGCCATTCTTGCGGGCTTTTCCATTTTTTCCGCCGCCTTCAGCCTGCTGCTGCCCTTCACGAATTTCCCCGCCAGCGTGATTCTCTTCAGCCATCGGTTTCACGGAGTCACCGGCGTGTTGCTCTACTACCTTTCTGCCGGACTCGTGCTCGTCGGCGCCACGGGACTCCTGCGTCTGAAACGATGGAGTTATCCGCTGATGCTGGGCCAGTATTTTTTCTGGATGGCCAGCGGCACGATCACCCTGGTCAGCCCAAATTATGAGCGAAACCTCCGGGAGATCTTGTCGCAGATGAGCCTTCCCGAAGGTCCGGCGGGGCAAGCCGCGTTTGCACAGACGCGAATGTTTGGAATCGTTTCTCTCATCCCGGGTGTCCTGCTGATCTGGCTGCTGCTCTATTTTCACACCCGATTCGTGGAAGCTTGCGCAGCCAAAGAAGCCCAGCAAAGCAACTAGCGCCTTCCATTCCCGCCCGCCCCGCAGCGGTGTGCTATTCTTAATGTGTCGGCTTCTGGCGGTCACGTGTTCGCTCCCGCGAACTGCAACTTGGGCCGCCCACCGAATGAGGACCACTCTCCTTGGCTTCAGGATGAGCAGTCCGCGGGACGGGGGTAACGCGAGAAGATGTCTACATTGATCGATATTCCTTCCGGTAAAACCAAGCGGGAAGTGATTGACCAGGCGGTCATCCGCTTTGCCGGCGATTCCGGCGACGGCATGCAGATTACCGGCAGCCAGTTTACAAATACCGTTGCGATATACGGCAACGACATTGCTACGTTCCCCGACTTTCCCGCCGAAATTCGGGCCCCTGCGGGTACCGTCCCCGGGGTCAGCGGCTTTCAATTGAACTTTTCTTCCGGCGAAGTCTATACCCCGGGCGATTCCGTGGACGTGCTGGTGGCCATGAACCCCGCGGCGTTGAAGGTAAACGTTGCCGACCTGAAGGCCAACGGCATCCTGATCGTAAATTCCGACAGTTTCGAGGAAGCAGATCTGCGCAAGGCGCATGTCACTTCCAATCCCCTCGAAGACAACACGTTGGACAAGTTCCGGGTCTTCCCGGTTGAGCTGCAGCGTCTGACACGCACCGCACTCCAACATCTCGGGCTCGATGCCAAGTCCATGGATCGCTGCAAGAACTTCTTCGCGCTCGGCATGTGTTACTGGCTCTACAACCGCTCGATGGAGCCAACCGTCCGCTGGATCGACGACAAGTTCAGCAAGAAGCCGCTGCTTTCCGAGGCCAACAAGCTGGCTCTGAAGGCCGGATACTCCTACTGCGAAGCGACCGAAGCGTTTCAGATCAGCTACGAAATTCCACCGGCGCAGCTCACGCCGGGCACATACCGCAACCTCAGCGGTAATCAGGCCCTCGCCATCGGCTTCGTCACCGCGGCGCAGAAGGCGGGCTTGAAGCTGTATCTCGGCAGCTATCCGATTACGCCGGCCTCCGACATCCTGCATGAACTTTCGAAGTACAAGAATTTCGGCGTGCTCACGTTTCAAGCCGAAGACGAAATCGCCGCCATCACCAGCTCCATCGGCGCTGCATATTCCGGCGCGTTGGCAATCACTACAACGTCCGGCCCGGGCATGGCGCTGAAGACAGAAGCCATTGGACTCGCAATCATGACCGAACTGCCCATCGTGATTTGCGACATTCAGCGCGGCGGGCCGTCCACCGGATTACCCACCAAGACCGAACAGGCCGATCTGCTGCAGGCGATGTTCAGTCGCAACTCGGAAGCTCCGATTCCCGTGCTGGCCCCGTCCACCCCCGGCGATTGTTTCTGGATCGCTCTCGAAGCCAGCCGCATCGCGCTGAAGTACATGGTGCCGGTCATTATTCTGTCGGACGGTTATCTTGCGAACGGTGCGGAGCCCTGGCGCATCCCCACTGCAGAGGAGATTCCCCCGATTCCCGTGAAGTTTGAGACCAATCCCGAGGGATTCTACCCGTACAAGCGCGACCCACAAACGTTGGCGCGCCCCTGGGCCATCCCCGGCACGCCTGGCCTGGAGCACCGCATTGGCGGCATCGAAAAACAGGACGTCACAGGCAACGTGAATTACGAGCCGCTGAACCACGAAAAGATGGTGCGCATCCGCGCCGCGAAAGTGGATGCGATCCGTCAGGACATTCCCAACGTGATGCCAACCGGCGATCCCGAGGGTGACCTGCTTCTGGTTTCGTGGGGTTCCACGTTCGGCTCCGTAACCCAGGCTGTGAAGGAGCAGCGCGAGAAAGGACGCAAGATCGGCCACCTGCATCTGCGCCATCTGAATCCGCTTCCCGGCAACGTCGGCGAAGTTCTGAAGCGCTACAGAAAGGTTCTCGTCCCCGAACTCAACATGGGCCAACTGCTGCTGCTTTTGCGCGCGAAGTATTTGGTCGACGCAGTAGGCCTTAACAAAATTCAGGGTCGCCCCTTCAAGCAAAATGAACTCGAACAGAAAATCGAGGAAATGCTGGGAGTCTAGGAGATTCTGATGACCACCACAGCCCTACCGCCGCTGACAAGAAAAGATTTCCAGACCGACCAGGAAGTCCGCTGGTGCCCCGGCTGCGGCGACTACGCCATTCTTGCCGCGGTGCAGTCCGTATTTCCAGAACTCGGCGTGCGCCGCGAAAATTTCGTCGTTATCTCTGGCATCGGCTGCTCCAGCCGCTTTCCGTATTACATGAACACGTTCGGCTTCCACACCATTCATGGCCGCGCTCCCGCAGTCGCAACCGGTGTCAAGATTGCCCACCCCGAACTTGAAGTCTGGATGGTCACGGGAGACGGTGACGCCCTCGCCATCGGTGGCAACCACACCATTCACCTCCTGCGCCGCAACGTAGGCATCAAGGTTCTGCTCTTCAACAACCGCATCTACGGCCTGACCAAGGGCCAATACTCGCCCACCTCCGAATTTCAAAAGGTCACCAAGTCCACTCCGTACGGCTCGCCGGATCGCCCGTTCAATCCGATCTCGCTGGCCATCGGCGCCGAAGCCACCTTCGTGGCCCGTTCCGTGGACATTTTCCAGGCTCACCTGAAAGACACGCTGCGCGCCGCCGCCGCCCACAAAGGCTCTGCCTTCGTCGAAATTCTGCAGAACTGCAACATCTTCAATGACGGCGCGTGGAACGGCGTCACCGAAAAAGATGCCCGCAGCGAGCACGTGATCCAACTCGAACACGCCAAGCCCTTAATCTTTGGAAAAGCCCGCGACAAAGGCATTCGCCGCAAGCCCGACGGTGACATCGAAGTCGTGCCCCTCGGCAACGGCATCTCCGAGTCCGACCTCATCGTCCACGACGCCCACCATCCGCGCCCGTCCTACGCCTTCCTGCTCTCCCACATGGAGGGCCGCCCCGGCTTTCCCACCCCCATCGGTGTGCTGCGCGCCTGGGACGACCTGCCGCGCTACGAAGACGTGGTCAACGACCAGGTCGCCGCCATCATCCAGCAAAAAGGCCCCGGAAACCTCAACAAACTCCTCCGCGGCGGCGACGTTTGGGAAGTCAAGTAATCTTTCCAAACCGGTAATATTCTTCACCGGCCCTGCGTATCACTCTGTTGGCGCGCAAGGTTTTTGTTCAATCTGGGTGCGTTCAGCCGGAGAATAGCGCTCAAAATGGCCTTCCACTCTCTTTACCCGCCCAGACTGGCTGCCGTCTTCCGGCAGCGCATTAATTTTTCAGTTCGTGAAACCAAGTTGAGTCAGTATCATCTAAACTCTTAGTCAGGGTTTTCCTCATGGATCAAAGCGCGCCAAATCCAATTCCCTTCTCGCTCCTCGGCGACGCCGACCCCGCCGCCCCTGCGGTGCTCATCTCCCAGCCGGAACAGGCCCAGAGCATCGCGCTGCTCTACGAAATCAGCCACGAACTCACGTCCATTCTCGATCGCGAAGAGCTTCTCCGGCGAATCGCGGAGCGCGTCAAGAAACTGGTGAACTATCACGTCTTCACCGTAATGCTTTGGAACGAATCGACGCAGATGCTCGAGAGCGTCTTCTCCCAGCGTTACGAAAACGCCCTGCCCTTGCGGTTTCAGATGCCCCTGCATCAGGGCATCACCGGCACCGCGGCCGCCGAGCGCCGCACGATTCGCGTCGTGGACGTCCGCCTCGACCCGCGTTACGTCTCCACCAACGAAGATGTCGAAGTCCGCTCCGAACTCGTTGTGCCGCTTCTTCTGCGCGACCGGCTCGTCGGTGTCCTCGATCTTGAAAGCACCATGCCGCAGGCTTTCAGCGCCGAGCACGAGCGCCTGCTGAACATTCTCGGCTCTTATATCGCCGTCGCTCTCGAAAATTCTCGCCTCTTCGAAGAAGCCCGCGAAAATCAGACCCGCCTGATGGTTGACCTCGAGACGGCGCGCGAAATTCAGCGCCAGCTTCTCCCCAGCGGCGCAAAAGAAATTCCCGGCCTCGACCTGGCCACAGCGTACGTGCCCGCCCGCGAACTCGGCGGCGACTTTTACGACTTGCTCCCCTATGGAGTCGGCCGCCTGGCCATCGCCAACGGCGATGTCTCCGGCAAAGGCACCGCCGCCGCCCTCTACGGTTCGCTGGCCATCGGCATTCTGCGTGAACTCGTCCACGACAACGAAGCTTCGCCGTCCGAGATGCTCGTGCAGCTCAACAACCGCCTGCTTGCCGCCCGCCTCGATGCGCGGTTTATCGCCATGCAATTCGCCGTATATGACGCCGCGTTGCGTGAACTCACTATCGCCAATGCCGGCGGCACGCTGCCGCTGCTCATCCGCAATCGCGAAGTAACCGAAGTCAATGTTGCCGGGATGCCGCTCGGGCTACTGCCGGAAGCGGAATACGATCAAGTGACTCTCAGCCTCTCACCGGGCGACATTGTCGTCTTCGCCTCTGACGGCATTCACGAGTCTATGAACAAGGAACAGGAAGAATATGGCGTCGACCGCCTGCGGGGACTCTTGTCCACGGTCACTTCCGCCGACCCCGGCTACAAAGTAGCGCAGCGCATCATCAAGGCCACCGACGAGCACACCGGCCCTGGCCGCATGCCGCACGACGACCGCACTCTCCTCGTTCTCCGCATAACCGAAGACGCCGAAGCCGACTTCTCCAAACTCCCCATCATCTACTAACCTTTTGAGTGCGGAAGCGTAGCTTCCGCTTTTACGGTTGAATCGCTGCCAAGGTTTGGTGAAGGTCCCACAATTGCCCGCTATCGCGCCGTCCCGCATCCACATGTTTTGCGAGACTCTATTTCTCCGCCTTCAAGAACGTCCCGCGATCCAACTCATCAAACGCCTGCCGCAACTCCGCCTGCGAATTCATTACAATCGGCCCATACCACGCCACCGGCTCCTCCAGCGGCTTCCCCGAAACCAGCAGGAACCGCAAACCATCATCCCCCGCCTGCACCATCACCTCATCGCCACGATCAAAAAGCACCAGCGAACGGTTGTCCGCCTCCGATGGAGGTTTCGTATCCAGCCATCCCACCGACTCCGTGGGAACGGCCAGCGGCTCCGACGCGTTGCAGAACTTCCCCGTCCCGGCGAAAACGTACGCGAACGCACGCCGCGTGGTCTCCACAGGCAGCACTTTCCGCTTCCCCGGCGGCACAGTCACATCAATATAGATGGGATCCGTCGCGATCCCATCCACCGGCCCTTTCTTTCCCCAGAAAGTTCCGCAAACAATCCGCACGCTTGTCCCATCATCGTCGGTAACTTCCGGAATGTCCGGCGAATTCACTTCCTGGTAGCGCGGCGGCGTCATCTTCTGCGATGCCGGTAGATTCGCCCACAACTGAAACCCATGCATGCGCCCCACTTCATCGCCCTTGGGCATCTCCTGATGGATGATCCCGCGGCCTGCCGTCATCCACTGGACGTCGCCCGGCGCAATCGCGCCGTGATTCCCCAAGCTGTCTTTGTGCTCGACAGTTCCCGCAAGCACATAAGTAATCGTCTCGATGCCGCGGTGCGGGTGCCACGGAAAACCCGCCATGTAATCCTCCGGCACGTCGTTGCGGAAATCATCCAGCAGCAGGAAAGGATCAAAATCCGAAGTGTTCCCAAAACCAAAGGCCCGGCGCAAATGCACGCCCGCCCCTTCACGGGTCGGCTTCGACTTCACCAGTCGCTTTACAGGTCGGATGGACATGGAATCCTCCACTCGCAAGTGTACTTCATGAAATCGCAGAAAGGCCGGAACCTGCTTTGGTGGATAGATGCTCCCGGAAGGCGCTGTGATACAAACAATTTCTCCTTCAATCGACCCGATACAAGACTTCTTCGCACAAACTTGTGATAAACCTGTATCCATCCCACCACCTGGTTCCTCAAGGAGCGAACCCCAAATGGAGGGGTGTGGTCGATGTCTACTGGCCTGGCCGCTTTGACTCTCATAAACGTACTAATCAGCTTGATTGGAATTGTTTCGGGGTTGGTGGTGACCTATGGACTTCTGCGCTCGCAGCGAAGGGACAGCCGGACGGCGTTGTTCCTAATCACCACGGTAGCCCAGCGTTCCGGGATTCTTCTTCCCATTTCACAAGCTGCTGTCCTCGCACATCCTCGGCGCCATTTCGCTGGTGATACTGGCATTCGCAATCGCCGGCCGCTACAAATTTCAACTCGCGGGTGCCTGGCGACGAGTTTACTCCGTCACTAGGATGCTTTCTCTCTGGCTGAATGTGTTTGTGTTGATCGCCCAGCTCTTCATGCAAGTGCCGGCGCTCCGTCCGCTCGCACCAACCGGCTCTGCGCCGCCGTTCTTGATCTCTCAGACTGTGGTGATGATTGCCTTCATCGCGCTCGCGGTTCTGTCTGCGAAGAAATTCGGTGGAGACAACGCAAGCCCGCGTAATCGGCGCCGCTACTGGGTAGCCGCGCCGCCGATGGGCTGCGCCTGTGCCTGAATCTGCCCGCTCTGCTCCATCACAGGCAGCCACTTCTCGCGCACTGCCGCGAACTCCGCCCAATCTTTCTTGTTCACAGGGTCCGACGGAGGCAATCCCAGAGTCTCGAAATTCCGGAACTGGCCCTTTTGCGCGATGCGAAAATCCAGGTGCGGCCCAGTCGCCAATCCTGTCATTCCGACTAACCCAATTGTCTTGCCTATCTCCACGCGTTCTCCCTCGCGCACAAATATCCGAGAAAGGTGCAAATAGTAAGTGTCGTACCCGTTGCTGTGGGCCACGTGCACCATGTTCCCGTCGCCGCCCTTGCGTCCGGCAAACACCACGCGCCCGCTGCCGATCGTCTGCACCGGCGTCCCAGTTGGCGCTCCATAGTCGGTCCCGAGGTGCGGCCGATAGGTCTTCAGTATCGGATGAAATCTTGCCTTGCTGAAATGCGACGTAACAGGAGCGCCAAACTTCAATGGCGATCGCAGAAACGCCTTCTGCAGCGATTTGCCGTCCGCAGTGTAATACGCCAACCGCCCCGCCGGATCATGAAACAGCAGCGCCTGGTATGCCCTTGATCCGTTCACATACTCCGCGGCAAGAATCCTGCCGTATCCCGCCGTTTCTCCGTGGTCGTATTTTTTCTTTTCGATGACCAGGCGAAACGTATCGCCCCGCCGGGGATCAGTGTAGAAATCCAGGTCATAGCCGAATATCTGCCCCATCCGCATCGCCACTTCGGCGGACTCGCCCGCGTCCTCAACGGCGTTGAAAAGCGAATCTTCCAGCCGGCCGCCGACAACCGCCACTTCCGTGTGCGTAGGAATTTCCCTTACTTCCGCCGCGAATCCCCGCGGCTGCGGCACGATATGCAACATCCGATCCGCATCAATCTTGTAGTTGATCTCCCTCAGTGTGCCTTCCACCGAGCGGCCCACGGTAATCGAATTCCCCGCCCGAAGCTGCCGCAGATTGTAAGCACGCTGCGCAGCGGCGGTCGCATCGTTTACCTCCGACGCAGACAATCCGAATTGTTGCAGCGCGCCCGCGAAGTTTTCTCCCCGGGGCATGTTCTTCGCACTCGGCAGCACCACTTCGGTGCGGATGCGGTCGCTTTCCGTCTTCGCCAGTTCGACCTGGCGCTGAAACTCGCCTTCTGCCGCCCACCGCTTCGAAATGGCGCGGCCATCCACAATCGCGCCCGCCGCCAGCAATACACCCACAATAATCCCCAAACGTCGGTTCACTCTTCCCCCAGGTCCACAAAGAAATTCGGCGCGCCGTGACAAGTAAACCGGATGCCGTGATGCAGGCCACCAGAATACCGTACGCTAACGTTTTGTCTTACTGCGCCGCCCACGTCAAACTTTTGTCGCCGACGTGCGCCCAATCCGCAACATCTCCTTGTGAGTGCGACTCGCCCTGAGCTTACCGAAGCACAGCGAAGCTACCGCTTTTGCGGCGTCAACAAACCAATCAAATATTCAGTTGAGAGACAATTTTAAATCCTCAAAAGCAGCGGCTCCGCCGTCGCACTCAAGAAACTGCGGCTTCTCCCAAAACGCTTGGGGTTATTCACGCACGAGGGTCCAAAATGGTCGCGCTAAGTCCTTTCCCTGCAACCCGTACAATTTCCCCAACCTGGCATCTCGCTTGCCCCTATACTTACGGGGGAGATTTCATGAACACGCTTGTAGCCCATCCAGAAATTCACGTCAAAGAACAACGCCAGAGCCCGGCGTACTCCACCTGCTACGAATGCCATCACACGTTCCAGGCAAAAAGCGAAGACCAGCTGTGTCTCGAACTCTGCGATTCCTGCTTCGAAGCCCTGCGCTCGCTCCGCGAGCCGGTGATCAGCATTCACATAAAGCCGCGTCCGCATAGCACCCAGGCTCATTGACAGGCCAGGCATGCAAAATCCACACCCATAGAATATGGATGCGGGCTTCACAAACTAATTTGAGTTGAGTTATTCCCCGGACTAGTTGCCCGTGGAAACGGCCTTCACTGTTCCGGCGCTGACCGTCTGGCCGAAATAGTTCTGTTGCCGCAGCGTCCGGTAAATGTGCCCGGCCACTTGCGCAGCCGTCGGCCCCTTCACGCGCCGCGTGTTGCCGCGCAGCAGGACCGCGAGAGCAATCCTCGGATGCGCTTCATCTGCATAACTGAGGAACCACCCGATCCGCGAAGGATTGACGTGGTCGTCGCAGGTTCCGGTCTTTCCGAGGGGCGTTTCTTCGCCGCCCGGATCCGCGCTCAACCGCCCCGTGCCATAAAGCACTGCCGCCAGCATGCCTTCGCGAACTTCCGGCAGAACGTTGGCGATATTCAAATCCCGTTTCACGCGTGGCTGAAAAGCATCCACTTCTTCCTGCGAGTGTGGATACTGCAAATAATAAAGAGTTCCGCCATTCGCGAATGCCGCGGCCAGCGCTGCCATCTGCAGCGGCGTCACCTGAATGCCTTCACCGAAACTCGACATGCGCCCCACACCGCCAAACGCCGGCGGCTGTGTCGGAAACGATCCCGGATGCTCGTCAGGCAGATTGTAGCCCGCAAGCTCGCCCAGCCCGAGCAAACGCCCGTAACGCGAAACCGTGTCAAAACCCATGCGGCGGCCCAACTCTTCAAAGAACGTATTGTTCGAGTGCGCCAGCGCCTCGGTCAAATTCATGTATTTGCGACGCCCCACCTTCAGCATGGTGTCGCGCGTGATCACATTTTCTTCCAGCGCCGCAACCGCGATCGTCGGTTTGATCGTCGAGCACGGAATGTACCCATCGCTGAAAGCAATCTTCTGATTCACAACCGCCAGAATGCGTCCCGTGTTCGGGTCCACAGCAACAACCGAACCGTTGTAACGGCCCAGCGCATCCACCACCGCCTGGCGCACAACCGGGTCGTCATACGCCGGATCATCCGCGCTGATCGAATCCGCGTAAGTCGGCGCGTATCCGCGATAGCGCGAAGGCGCAAGCCGTTTGCGCGAAGCGGATTTCACGGACTTCGCCGAAGATTTCGCCGCGGTAATCGCCGCGGTTTCCGCAGCCGGCACCGGCATGGCGAGCGACCCCGTCAGCATACCCACAAGAATAGTTTTTCCTAATTCCTTGATCATTCAGTCCTGACCTGGAGCGCTTATCAGTAGTCCTAGTATGGAATGAGTGGAAATCTACTCTAATTCCAGTGCTTGGTCAAACTTCCGCTCATTCGATGCATTCCGGGAGCCACGATGTACGACGCTTGATTACAAGCATTTAACAAAGTCTGACCCGGGACCTTCTCATCCGCAGGCTTGTGATGGCTTGCAGACTGAGACGTAGTCTACGGGGTGCAGGGATGCCCCCGCAATAGATAATAAGGACCAGTACTTGGCTATGTGCTTTGTTATGAACGTTGAACCGTAGGCCAGCCATTCCTGAAGGGGTTGCCCTTTTGGCCACACGAAGAGACACTTCTCGAATTCTTGGAATTCGCTTAAATTCACATTTTGAGACGTCCAAAAACAGCGCAGACGATGCACTATTTTAGTGCACCGTCCGCAACTGGATTTCGTCAGATTGGGCTAACGCGAAGGACGCGCTTTGTTGTCCGCTGCCGCCACCGCTGCAGCGGCCTTCAGCGGAGCCTTCTCCGTCGCGCCGTTTGCGTGGCCATTTGCGCCTGGGGTTGCCGGTGCCGCGTTCTGCCCTGATACCGGAATTTCCATTTTCTTGCGCAGCGCATTTTCTAGTTTGTCGCGAATGTCCCTGTTCTCTTTCAGGAACACGCGCGCGTTTTCACGGCCCTGGCCCATGCGTTCGCCGCCATAGCTGAGCCACGTGCCGGACTTTTCCAGAACGCCCTTGTCCACCCCGAGATCGATCAGATCGCCTTCGCGCGAAATGCCTTCGCCGTAAAGAATGTCGAACTCCGCCTCACGGAACGGCGCAGCCACCTTGTTCTTCACGATTTTCGCGCGTGTCCGCGAACCCACCACGCGATCGCCATCCTTGATCGCCTGAATGCGGCGAATATCCACGCGCATCGAAGCGTAAAACTTCAGCGCCCGCCCGCCCGTGGTCGTTTCCGGATTGCCAAACATCACGCCGATTTTTTCGCGAATCTGGTTGATGAAGATCAAGCAGGTCTTGGACTTCGAAACAATCGCGGTCAACTTGCGCAGCGCCTGCGACATCAACCGCGCCTGCAAACCCATCTGTGGATCGCCCATTTCGCCTTCCAGTTCAGCCTTCGGCACCAACGCCGCCACCGAGTCCACAACCACAATGTCCACGCCGCCCGAACGAATCAGCGTTTCCGCGATCTCCAGCGCCTGTTCCCCGTGGTCGGGCTGCGAAACCAGCAGGTTGTCCACGTCCACCCCCA
>Ga0210403_10004896_pt1 | contig 11454 bp, 16 predicted proteins | sample IncBWC19MmetaG_FD_150863 | JGI IMG/M metagenome (GOLD analysis project Ga0210403, IMG submission 150863) | Forest soil microbial communities from Barre Woods Harvard Forest LTER site, Petersham, Massachusetts, United States - Inc-BW-C-19-M | ecosystem: Environmental > Terrestrial > Soil >... | reverse complement strand
TCGCCCCGACACTCCCCGTGGCCCCCGTTGCCCCCGTCGCCCCGACCGAGCCCGTGGCGCCGGTGGCCCCCGTGGCCCCCGTGGCCCCCGCACCCCCGACGTTCCACGGGTTGGGGGTGATGCCTTGGGACGTGAAGAAGTTCTCTCCCGACTTGACGATGGCGACGATGGCTGCGGTGGTGACGTTCCAGTTGGTGGGGCTCGTGAAGGGCGGGATGTTCGGTGGGGTGCTCCCAACGAAGACCCCGAGGCACGCAGACTCAATGAGTAGGACGTCGAGCTCCGTGGGCACGGCTCCACCCCACTCGGTGTCAAAAGACTCGGCGAACACCCCCGCGACAAGACTCGACCCGACGACACCCGGGTCCGTGGGGACAGGGTCCGTAGGGGACTTCTGCGCAGCCGCAATGCCCGCGAGGGCGCCTGCGTAGGCCGCGGTGAAGACGGTCTTGTTGAGGGGCACGTAGGGCATGGAGGGTCTGGAACGCTCTTTACTTGCTCGTCATGGCGAGGATGGACTGGACGTGGGCGTTGCGACGACGGATGACCTTGGCGCAGCGGCTGGACCAGTGGAACGTCTTGGCGGGTTTACGCGGCTTGCCGCGGATGACCGCCGCAGCGTTGGTGATGAGCGTTGGCACGTCCTTGGGGTCTGCCTGTTGTGGTGAGGAGAAGCCTGACCCGAGAGAGCGTGCGGCGCGCTGGTCGGCGAAGACCTGCTTCATGCCTGAGCTCCCCGAGGGAAAGACAAGCTGGTAGTTGCCGCCCGCGCCGGGCGCCGTCTGGAACGGCCCGGGTGGGTCAACCGCTCCAGGAAGGCCCATCTTGGCCATGTACGAGTAGGGCGCGGGCGCGCCCGGGATACGCCAAGAGGGCAGGAGGAAGTTCGAGACCTGGACGACGCCTGCACTCGGGTGCGTCAAGCCGTACGTCTGCGTCTCGACCGCGTCACACTCCTCGAGCTCATGCTCTTGCCCCTGTCCGTCGTCGACGGCCGCGTTGCACCCCGGGTTGCCTGCGTCCTCGAGGACCTCGTGCGAACAGTCCACACTCAGGCCATTGGGACCGTAGAAGTCGGCGCACGTGGACACGGCGCAGTAGGCCGCGTCGGGCACGTGGTAAGCGCTTGCCCCCGGCGCGTCGGGCAGACTCGCCATGAAGACGTAACGCTTCTCGTCGGGTTGGATGTCTGAGCCATCGCTTGCACGGATGGCGCAGTCGACCTCACCGCAGAGGGGGCCATAGTCGGCGTTGACCTGCGCCTCGACGACCTCCGCGATGACTTGCAAGACGGCCAAGTCCGGCACCTGCCCGTTTTGGCAGGGCCCGGGCTTGTCGAGCAAGAGCACCCACTTGCTTGCCATGGCTACTTGCCCTTGGCCGTGACGATGGGCGCGCCGCCATCCGCGACTGCGCATGGCGTTTGAGGCCGGGCCTCACGCTGCATGCCGGCGACGTGCGACGCGAGCAGCGTCGAGGCGACGTCGGAGGCGACGTTGCACTTGCTGGCGGCGTCCACCCCGGCCTGCACGGGGTCGACTCCCCCTTGCACCTCGGTGGAGTAGGTGTCGATGACGCAGGTGACGTCCTTGAGCGCGACGAGCACGTCGGTGCCCCCTTGAGCCACGTTGAGCCCCTTGCATGAGAGAAGTGAGGCGAGGGCCACGGGCCCGAACACGAACAGGGTCTTGACTGCGTTGCACATGGTCATTGTTCCTTCTTCCTCTTTCGAACGATCCCTTCGATCTTCCCTGCCCGCTCGGACGCGTAGAACACGCGTGCCCCACGCTTCTTGCCGTAGAACTTCCTCATTGCACGGAGCACCTTCTTTCCCTTCTTGGTGAGAGGCATGAAGTGCTCCGTGCAACGAGTGGCGCGTCAGCTGGGCTTCTTGCGCACGTAGCCCTTGACGCGAACCAGGGTCTTGTGCTTCTTGCTCTTCTTCTTGGCCATGGTGACCTCCTTTCAGGGGTTGAAGGGGGCACACCAAGAGGTCTGCCGCCCGGTGGAAGCGGGACTTACCGCTTGTGCTTGTGCTTGCGCTTGGTCTTGTGTTTGCCGAGGAGCTTGTGTTTGCGGGACTTCTTCTTGGCCATGTCAATCACCGTGTCTTTCTTCAATGTGGTTGTGACGAGAGACTTACGAGGGTTTGTAGGCCGAGTGGGCCTCGAGGCAGTCGGGGCAGTTCGCGTGGGTGGACAGGTCCTTGTCGAGGAACGACACCCAGGTGTTGCCCGGTGCCCACTGCTCCGGCAGGGCGAGCGAGAAGCCGCACATGGGGTACCCACCCTTGAGCACGTGCACGACGCTTGGGAAGAGCCGCTTGACCTCAGTCATGACGAACTCCTCGACCTCTTGAAGGGTGGTGAGCACGGCGCTACTCCTCAGGTGACCGGCTTGATGCGAGAGTACTCGGAGAGGCGAGCAATCGCGTCAGGTGGCAACCTCTTGGCCGCGAGCTCTAGCTTCGCCAAGGGGAGCTTCGCGGCCGAGGCCTCTGGGTCGACCGAGTTGATGGTGGACAAGGCTGTGACGAGGATGCCTGCGACGCCCGAGGGTAGGACGAGGTTGCCCTTGCTCACGAGAAACAGCACGACCGTGATCGCGAGCGCGAGCACGGTGAGGATGATGTGCAAGGTCTTTGAGACGGTGAAGTTCGGCATCAGTTTTTCCTTTTTCCTGTTTTCTGCTTCGTGTCAGAGCTTGCCGGTGATGAGGACACGAAACGCCTCGACGAGAAACCCGCTCGCGAGCGCGACGACCAGCGCGTACTTGGCGTTGCGGAGGTCACGCTTGAGGTCGGTCCCCTCAGCCCTTGCTCGTTGTGAGTCGTTTCTACGCTTGGTGAGCTCGGCCTCGTTCAAGACGGCCTTGACCTCCTCGACGACGATGTTCGGGAGCGTGATGAGCTCGGCCCGGTGTTTGGAGTCTGGAAGGAGCGCCTCACGAAGTTCACGCATCGCGTCGGTGAGCTTGTTGACCTGCTCGACCACCTTGTCGTTGCTCCGACTCGTCTCGCCCGCGACAAGCAGCATCTGGGCCCCCAGTTCGTCGAGGTGTTGGCTGTGTCCATTGACCTTTTGGGTGAGTGCCATCACGTGGTTGACGACGTCCATGAAGTTCGCAGCGACCTTCATCGGCAGGGGGCTGTGTCGAGACGCGGCCATGGCCATGTGACCTATGCGACCTTTCGTTCGTCAACGAGGCCGAGGGCCACGAGGAGTCTGTGCCACCACGAGCTTCGCTCGTGGCTGATCTTGTTGACGGCGACGGTGGCGCCGACGCGTGGCAGAGCGCTGCTTGCGACCGCTTGCATGATGGCCTGCTTCTGCGACGGCAGAGCGCCCTGGGCGCCGTGCGTGATCGCGTAGCCGGCTTGGGCGTGGGGGTCGGCGAGTTTGGTGGACGGCGGTGTGGTCACCCGCCCAATGTGGAGTGACGTCGCGAGGTCAAACCCCGACTTGTCCTCTTGCGAGAGGCCTTGGCGCACGGTGAGAAACTGGTGGGTGTCGAGGGTGTGACGCATCAGGGCCGCGCCAACCTGGAAACCCACGTGCCCCGTCGTCACGACCGACCGGTAGGCCGCAGCGACGACGGGGTCGGTCTTGATGAGCACCTGCCCCTCGGCCATGAGTTTACGCGTCACGTCGCCCGTGAGTAGCGGCGAGACGATGCTCTGGAGGTTTTGAGCGTGCGTGACGGCCATCCCGATGGACAGAGCTTTCTTGGCAGCATCGGGGAGCTTGGTCTTGCCGACGTCGAGGAAGACGTCGGCCACGGTGTGTTGCAAGGACAGGGAGAGCGCAGACCCCGTCAGCTTGGAGCCAAGACTCGTGAACGACCTCTTGACGTCGTCAGGGATGACCGAGACGACGGATGCGAGTGAAGAGACGTGGGCGACAAGCGTCTTGTCGAGTCTCTGGCCCTGGGCGAGTGACACCGAGATGTCGGTGAGCGCTCCAAGCGCGTCCTTCGCCTGTGGACTCAAGGAGAGCTCTTGCGCGAAGCCTGCCACCAAGGCGCGGTCGATGCGTTCACCGTGCATGAGTTTGGACGCGCACGTGAGGCCTGACTCGAGGGCCCTCTTGGCCTCTTCGGGGAGGGCGATGGCCGTGGCTGCCGCGGAGATGCCCTCCTTGGCGATGGCGTCCCAGGTGATCTTGGTCCCGTGGATGGCCGAGTTGATGCCCTCCTTGGCGACGTCGCAGGCCATCTTCGCCAGGGGGCCACCTGGAAGCGCGTCCTCGACCCCTGTCATGAGGGCTTGTGAGAGGGGTTGGCCGTCTGCGAGGGCCAGGCCACACCCGATGGCTGCCGAGACGCCCGGGCCCACGCCTGGCACGAGGCTTATCACCATCTGTGCATAGGGGGCTACTTCATGAAAGTCCTTGACGGCGGTCTTGATGGCGCCGAGCGCCACCTTGTCGATGCGTTTTCCCTCGACGAGCACCTGCTCACTCGCAAAGAAGACGGCCCCCCCAGGCACGAAGGCGATGAGCGCGACGTGGTAGATCCCCTCGAGGGCGCCGCCAATGACGGGCACCTTCCCGATGGCGCGGCCAATTCGGCCCGTCTCGTCGGCGATGCCCTTCATGACTCCACCGACCGCCTTGCCGGCGGCCTTCACGGCGTTGCCGACCCACGGCACCTTGACGTCGACGTTGATGCCCAAGAAGCCCCCAAACGACGCACGCCGAGCGCCCACCGCACGCAGGGTGGGGCGTCGTGTGCGCTGCTTTTGGGTGAGGCGTCTCGTGGCCATGTAGAGGTGGCAGTGACCTTTCGAAGAGTGAGCAAGTTGCGTTACCGGGCTGAGGGGGTGCCCTTCGCATCTAGAGTTCCGCGTTTGCGCCTCTCGACCTTCTGCAAGACGGCGATGAGCTTCGAGAGTTGCTCGGGGGGCAGGGTGTCGGCAAAGTCCTCGAGGCCTTGCGTGACGCCGGTCTTGACCATGTTGCCGAAGGTCTGCTTGAGAAACGCGGAGAGCATGTCGGGGTTCATCAACGTTGTCCTTTCAACTTGCTGAGAGAGTCGTCTTGCTGTTGTTCGAGAGTGCAATCTCACGCTCACGCTTCGACTTGAGGTCGGCCTCGACTTGAGGGACACGACTCTTGGCCTCCTCGAAGTACTGCAGCGGCGTGACCCGTTGCCAGACGCCGCTCTTCTTGACCTTCCGCTCGATGTTGTGCGGGACGTCGATGCCCTCGGCGCTCGCGAGAGCACGGAGCCCATCGAGCCACGTGTTGAGCGGGGTCCGGGCCACGCTCACCTCTGGAACCTGCCCTCTCCCAGTGGCACGAAGACAGTCTTGGTCCGCCCACGCTTGCTGGTTCCGGTGTAGTAGTGGCCGACGTGGTCGTCACGGTGCTCAAGAGGCGACCACGAGGTGAGCTTGTACGTTTTCCCAAGTCGAGCTTGGATCGACTTGACCTTGCGTTTCCTCTTTCGCTTCTTGGCTGCCATGGGAGGTTGCCCTAGCGCTCGCCCTTCTTGTGGCGGCGGATGATGTGCGTCGTGAGCTTCTCGTGGAGGTAGTGAAGCAAGCCGAGCGGCTTCTTCTTCCCACGCTTCTTCTTCAACCCAAACTTCATGTCCTCTTCTCCTTGCTCTTGCTCTTGAAGTCGTCCTTGAGTCTCTTCTCGGCCTTGCCCATGAGCCCTGCTGCGCGTCGGAGGAGCCGCTTGACGTCCGACCCGAACCGGTAGACCGGGTTGAATAGGGACCGTTTCCCCTTGCTCTTCTTCGCGCGTTTCTTCACGGGCTCACTCGAGGGTCTTGAGCTCACCGGTGATCTTCTTGACGAGCGCACGTCGGTCGAGGGCCACCTTGATGCCCTCCTTGGGCGTGAAGGGGTTAGCCTTCCACTTGGCCTTCTTCCCCTTCTTCTTTCGCTTCTTCTTCGCCATGGGTTCCTCCTTGCCACTCAACCGAACGACCCGAAGCCGCTCATGATGCTCGACACGTCCGACACCCCACCGCCGGAGTCCGAGCCCCCGTCGTCCGGTGCACTGCCACTGCCGTCGTCGAATGAGCCCCCACTCCCACCGCCGTCGTCGAAGCCGCTCGAGGGGTCCGGTGCTTGGGAGACGCCGCCGCCGGAGTCGCCGCCACCGCCGCCCGAGTCCCCACCCCCACCGCCACTCGGCGCAGCCGGCGCCCCACCACCCGAGGCGTCAGGTGGAGGTGGTGGTTGCGGTTGGTTCTGGTCGTCCTTGTCGTGGTGGTGACGGTGGTGGTGGAGTGGGAGCCCATCCGGGCCGATGCCCGGCGGCGGTGGCCGCAAGAGCCCACCGAGCCCAGGTGGAGCGATGAAGCCGGCCGCTCCAGGGGGAGCGATGAAGCCTGCAGCCCCGGGCGGCGCGATGAAGCCTGCAGCTCCAGGCGGCGCGATGAAGGGGCGTGAGCCCACGCTGGGCGCCGCGATGCCCCCAGGTGCCGCGATGCCGGGAGACGCAATGCTTGGCGCGGAGACGCCGGGGAAGTGGCGGGTGACGAAGCTTGGGAGCGCGACGCTGCGGGGTGGGGGCGCAGCCGGAGCGCGGCGCACGGGCGCGGGCGCTCGGATGGCCGCGCCGAACTTCGAGCCCACGGGAGGAGGCTCGGCGCCGAAGAGTGTGAAGAGCGTCAACCCGAAGTCTGAGCGTTGCCCTGATGCGAGGATGGCAAGGGTGAGGGCAGTCCGAGTCTTCGGGCCAGGCACCCCGTCGGCGAGCAAGCCGTGCGTCACCTGGAAGACCTTAGTCGCTGCGACCGTGCGTGCATCGAGGGCTCCGGTCACGTCGAGCTCCGGCGAGGCCCCAAGCCGGTTGAGCGCCGTCTGCACATCGGAGAGGGTCTCGACGTGGAACCGTTTGGCCTGAGCGGCACCCTCCGCCTGCGTCATGGTCGAGATGGTCTTCGCTTGACGTGACTTGGGTGCAGTTGTATGCGCCCCGGAGTAGTTCGGCTTGTCGAGTAGGAACCCCTGGTCGGGGCCGATGGTGACGTTCATCGGGTCGTACGACGGGTCCGCATCCACCGCTCCGAAGTTGAACAGAGAGAAGATCTTCGCCGCGTCCTTGGCGACCGTGTTGGCCTGGTCGGCAACGGCTACGGCCTTGGCGAGGTCCCTGTTTTGGGCGACCATGTCCCCGACGAGGTTGCCTGTTACCTGGGCAGCAACTTGCGCTGGCGTGGCCCTCGTGGCGTTCACGACCGCCGGGTGTGCCCCGATGGCGGCGCCGACACCCGCGAGGTTCGCGAGGTCCGCCTGCATGGCAGCCTTGGTGTTGGGCCCTGGACTCCCGTCGACGGGCACTAGGCCCTTCTTCGACTGGTAGTTTCGAACGGCGGCCTGCGTCGCTTGCCCGAGCTTGCCGTCAACCTGTAGGGGTCCATAGCCGAGGGTGTTGAGGGCGTTCTGCGCGTCCGCGAGCGTCATGACCGCGAGGCTCGACGCGCCCGTCGGCGTGATGACGGTAGGGAGTAGGTCGAGTCTTCCGGGGACCTGGGAGCGTTTCACGGCGACCGGTGGGACGTACCTCGCGCCGGTGCCACTTGAGGCGATGACGTGGGCGTTGACCCCTGCGATGGGCACACTCGTGACGGACAGTTGGGGCTTGTCCGACTTGACGGGCACGACGACCTGCGTCTTTTGGCCGGTCGTGGGGTCCGTGTGGGAGAGGCTCTGCAACTCCGGGTGCGCGTCGTCGTAGGCCTTGTAGGCCAAGAGGCCAAGTCCAGCGGCGCCAAGGATCGGAATCAGAGGAAGTGGCATCGGCAAGACCTCAGTGCGAAGGGAAGTCTGAGGGGCTCACCGTGAGCCCCTCTCTGAAGGTCAGCCGAAGGACTTGTGGCGGGGGTGGCCGTGGCCGGTGTGTCGACTCTTGCCGGCGGTGCCGACGTCGGAACCTTGGGTGGCGGAGACGTCGCCCCAGAACCCCGCGTCGTCGTCCCCGTCGTCGTACGTGGCCGCAGCGGCCTGGTCGACGGCGACCTCGTAGTCACGACGGTCGACCCACCGTTGCTCACGGCTCGAGTCCTGTGCAGCGCGGATCGCCGCGTAGTACCCACCGCCGCCACCGGGTGCCGGGTACGGGTTGTCGTACGTCGGCGCAGGGGCCCAGTTGCTGAATGGGACGGGTGGGTACGGGTTGGCATACGTCGGCGCCATGGGTGGAACGAGGTACGCCTCGGGCGTGACCGTGAGCCCAACGACCGGGGGAAGAGGCCTCGTGGGGATGTTCCCGAGTGGGCCTGGCACGTTGATGCGCCCTTGGCCGGGAGGTGGCGGAGAGGCGAGGATGCTCGGCGCGGTCGTGAGCACGGGGCCGCGCACCGTCGAGGAGTAGCTCGCTGCGGTGACGGGGGGAGGGGCCTGTGTCCTCGTGAAGACCGGCGCCGCGGCCGTAGGCTTCGGGGGCATGGCCGAGGGGGCTGCGGGAGGGGCAGCATGGACGACCGGCCCACTCTGGGCGCCACGGCCACCCGAGGGCGGCGCGACGGCGCCGAACGCTCCAAAAGGCAAGTGTGCGTGGGCGTAGTACGCGGTCGCTCCGGAGCGGGACTCCGAGGCGTCCTTGCCAAACGGCAGGTGCCCACCCTTGAAGTACGCCTCCGCCGCGGGGTTGGTGCCCGTGGGCCCCTCCACTCCAAACGGGAGGTGCGCACCCTTGAAGTACGTGTCTGCGCCCGGGTTGGTGCCCTCAGGCCCCTCGAGGCCGAAGGTCGCTCGCGTCGTGTCGACGAGTGACTGGAGGTGGCACTTGGCGCCCCAAAGCAAGAACTTTTGGTTCCGACTCAGAAGAATGTTCCCCCAAGGCGTCTCGGTCGGTTCCGGCTTGGCGCCCTTGGCGACGCGGGGGTGGTAGAGGGGGTTGACCGCGTCGAGGTGGTGCCTCTCAGCCCACCGCACGAACTTCTCGTTCCTGCTGAGCAAGATGGGGTCATCGGGCATGCGGTCGACGTACGGCGTGGGGACGCACGCGGCGCAGAGTGGACGAGGCATCGCAGCAAGAGCAAGCGCGGTGCGCGTCTTGGGGCCAGGGACGCCGTCGACCACGAGGCCGTGCACGACCTGGAAGGCCTTGGTCGCAGCCACCGTCTTGGGGCCGACGTCGCCGTCGACCTTGAGTGGAGGGTTCGCGCCCGTCTTGTTGAGGGCCACTTGCACGGCAGCGCCGGTGGTCACGGGCGGCGTGTTGGAGACGACCGCGACGGCAACAGGCGTCGCCTTGGTGGCGCTTGCCACAACGGGCTCTGCGCCGAAGATGCCGACGGTGGGGCTGCCCGGCCGCGGGATTCGGAGTTGGATGGCGTTCTGCAGGTGCGCTCGCAGGTCGGGGTGGTAGCCGACGGGCTGCAGACCGTAGGCGTTCTGGAACCGCATGGTCGCCGCGGTCGTGACCGGGCCGATGCGGCCGTCGACCCGCAGGGGGCCAAAGCCGAGGCCGTTGAGCGCGTGCTGCACGTCGAACGGGCTACGCACGACCATCGGCATGGGGCCGTAGGGGCCGATGACGAGCGGCGCGTTGGGGACCTGGCCGGGGACGATCGGCGGCGGGATGAAGCGTCGCCGCCGGTGCATCCACCGGGGTCTCCCGTCGGGGTCCCGCACCTGCACCGTTTGCACCCCGAGCGACTGCTCCGAGGGGACCTGGGACACGTCGTCGGACGTCGGCGGGATGACGCTGCCCCCGGACTCGGGGTCCTGGCTCGTCGTTGGGACGGCGACGTCGACCGAGGCGCCCGTCGTCGGGTCGGTCGCGCGGAGCGACTGCACCGAAGGCTTCTCGATGAAGAGTTTGTACACACCGAAGCCGCCACCGGCAGCGAGGAGGATGGGGATGACGGGGAACGGCATGGGGGCGTTTCTCCTACGAAACAGGGCTCGTGAGCTCGATTGAGCTCACCGGCAGTTGGACTGTACCAAGGATCTCGTCAACGGTCGAGCCAACGTGGGAGGTCAACGCATGTCAACTATGGGTGCACCCATGTGCACAGTTGTTTCCTATGGGTGCACCCTTGAAAGGGCTTAGGCCATCAGTTCCCCTGCACGTCTTGGGCTCCATCCCTGTTTGCTGGAGGGACCCTGGCCAATTCGCGCTGCTCGTCGTGGTCGCGTTGACGCACCTCGAGGATGCGCGCAACGACCGCGGCCTGCATCTCGCGTGGGATCATGCCGGCGGCGACCGCCATGTCGACCATGTCAGGCGTCATGTTGCGGGCCATGGCGTCGAGCATCGCGGTGTCGGCACTCCCCTTGGGGAAGATCTCCTTGCCCGTGAGGCCATTGGCGATGGCGGGGACCATGCTCATGAGGGCCTTGCGTTCTTGGCTCGTCCTCTGGAACTCGAGTTGTGCCATGTTGTTGGCGTGGTTGTCCGCGGCCTGCCGCATCATGACCTCACGGACGATCTCGTAGGCGTCGTTGACCTCGGCTTGGAGTTTGGTGCGCTCCGACGCCCACTGGCCGAACGTGCCCTCGAGCACCTTCATGAGCATGGTGTCCTTGGCTTCGAGGTGCCGCATGAGCTGCGCGGTGAGGCCCTTCTCGTTCGGGGTCTCGGCGATCCGGCCCCACTCGTCGCCCGTGACGACCTGGCCGTCGATGGTTCGAATCGGGTGAGCTGCAGACGGCTGGTTCTCGCCGCCGTAGAACGCGTGCACCATGAACTGGTGGGTGCCGTTGCCGAGGTCCTGCGCGTACCCCTCAATCTTCTGTTGGAGCTTGTTCGCGAGGGAGGCTGGGTTGTAGGTCTTGCCGGGAGGCAGCGGGGTCGCGTGCACCTCCTTCGTCGCGCCGTTGCTCGTCACGTAGAGCGCCGCGAGCCCGGTGCACGGCTTGACGGCACCCGTGGGGTCGGTCTTGTCCTGGTCGGAGATGGCGTCCCCGACCCACGCCTCGAGCGTCTGGAACTTTCGGCTCATTAGCTCCCCGCCTTTCCAGCCTTGTGGACGAGGTGGTGGACGAGGGCTTGGCGCGTCTCGACGGAGCATGCCTCTGCAAAGAGCCCTGCTTGGTCGGGGCTCATCATGCGGGCCGCCGTCTCAATGATCTTGACGTCGGCGCCGTGCGTGTGCGCCATGGCGCGCACCTCGTCCCAGTGCGACTCCGAGGCCTCTTGGCGAGTGGGCTCGGGCTTGGCGACGCCGCGGGGGAGGATGAGGTACTCCGCCTCCACCTCGACCGGCTCGTCGTGAGAGCTCACGAGGCTAATCGAGAAGCGGCACGCGGGGTCGACGACGGACGACCGGAGTGGCGCGCCGTCTGGGTAAGCGAACGCCTCGATGGGCACGTCGCCGCCAATGAGGAGGTTGACGTTCGCGACTTGAACGCAGGTGACGCGCACCGTGCCCTGGGGAGCGCTCGTCTTCATCCTCACTCCCACGATGGGTGTGTCGTAGGGAGGGTGGACGAGGGTCTGCGCTCCACTCTGAGCGGAGACGGTGAGGACCCCAGCCTTGCTCGGGTTG
>Ga0210403_10004894_pt1 | contig 11461 bp, 9 predicted proteins | sample IncBWC19MmetaG_FD_150863 | JGI IMG/M metagenome (GOLD analysis project Ga0210403, IMG submission 150863) | Forest soil microbial communities from Barre Woods Harvard Forest LTER site, Petersham, Massachusetts, United States - Inc-BW-C-19-M | ecosystem: Environmental > Terrestrial > Soil >... | reverse complement strand
GAGGGTGGCGATGTCGGCTATATCCGGATCACCAGCTTCAACGAGCAGACCGACGTTGGCCTCGCCAACGCCTTCAAGACGCTGAAGCAGCAAGCCGGCGACAAGCTGGTCGGCTACGTGCTCGATCTCCGGAACAACCCGGGCGGCTTGCTGGAGCAGGCGGTGGCCGTGTCGAACGCCTTCATCGACAAGGGCGAGATCGTCTCGATCCGCGGCCGAAAGGTGCAGAGCGCGCAGCGCTTCAACGCAGCCCCCGACAAGGACCTCTCGGGCGGTCTACCCGTCGTCGTGCTGATCAATGGCGGCTCCGCCTCGGCCTCGGAGATCGTGGCGGGCGCCCTGCAGGATCACCATCGTGCCGTGCTCATGGGCACGCGCTCCTTCGGGAAGGGCTCGGTGCAGACCATCGTGGAGCTCTCCGATCACAGTGCCATGCGGCTCACCACGGCACGCTACTACACGCCCTCGGGCCGCTCGATCCAGGGGAAGGGCATCGATCCCGACATCGTGGTCGAGGCTGCCAAGATCGAGCGCATCGCCGGCGGCGATACCCGCCACGAGGCGGACCTCCGGGGCGCGCTCTCGAACCCCGACGCGAAGCCTAGCAACGACAAGACGAAGACACTCGGTCCCAGCTCGCAGGCGAAGCCCGATCAAAGCACCACCACCGCCCCGACCGACGTGAAACCGGAGGCGCCCACCACCGATGCGGCCGTGATGGGCACCGACCAGGACTACCAGCTCTCCCGCGCGCTCGACCTGCTGCGGGGCGTTTCCATGTTCGCCAAGAACATTCCCCGCTGACCGCGGGGTCCTGTGGCTGGTGGGGCCGAAGGGGAAGACGGGCCCTCCCGCGGGGCGCGCCTGCTGGCGGCTACGGTAGGAGCCGTCGTCCTGCTCGCCGCCGGGACTTTTGCTTGGCTCACTTGGACGGAGCCTCCGCCCGAGCGGCCCAGGCCGCTATTGGCGCTGAGCCTGCCGCCCTTGGTGACTGGCGCAGTCGAGACGGCACCGACCGCGTCCCCGATGTCGACTGTGGAGGCACCGCAACAGGCCGCGCTGCCGCCTAAGCCCCGGCCCGAGGGTCCCGGCAAGGCGGAGGCATTGCCGCCCGCACCCGATCCCGCGCTGGTCGAGCCCACTGCGCTCGGGCCATTGCCGAGGATCGGGCCCGATGGGCGCAAGCCCTGGCAGGCCTATGCGCGGCCGTTCGACCGAGCGGACAAGCGCCCGCGCATCGCCGTGCTGCTCAGCGGACTCGGGCTCTCCGGAGCCGCGACCGAGGCGGCGATCAATGATCTCCCGGGCGCGGTGACGCTCGGGTTCAATCCCTACGCGCCGAAGCTCGACGATTGGATCGGCTCCGCCCGCGCCACCGGGCACGAGGTCTTCCTCTCGCTTGCCATGGAACCCGTGGACTATCCGCGCGTTGATCCCGGTCCGCACACGCTATTGATCTCGCTCGACCGACAGCAGAATCTGGAGCGGCTGCAGTGGGTGCTGAGCCGGGGCGCCGGCTATGTCGGCGTGGTGAGTTCCGCCGGCTCCCGCTTCACCACCTCGCAGGCCGACCTGTTGCCGATCCTGGACGAGATCAAGGCGCGCGGGCTCATGTTCGTCGACAGCCGCTCGACCGAGAACAGCGTCGCAGGCGCGGTCTCAAAGTCGATCGGCTTGCCGCGCGCGGTGAACGATCTCGCGCTCGACCTGCAGGCATCTCGAGACGCCATCGACCAGCGTCTGCAGCAACTCGAGCAGCTCGCGCGCCAGACCGGGGTGGCCATCGCGCTCGGCGAGATCTACCCCGTTACGATCGAGCGGCTGGCGCAATGGATTCCGAGCCTCGAGCGCAAGGGCATAGTGCTGGCGCCGATCTCGGCGACCGCGGACATGCAGCCCGACCGTACCGCCAAGAAATGAGCGGGGCCCATGCCGCCAAAGCCCGCGCGCCCCGCTACAGGCGCGGCGTCGGTATCATGCTGCTGAACCCCCGCGGCGAGGTCTTCGTGGCCCAGCGCATCGACTTTCCCGGCGACGCATGGCAGATGCCGCAGGGTGGCATCGATGCTGGCGAGAGCCCGCGCAAGGCCGCGCTGCGCGAGCTTGAGGAGGAGATCGGCACCGACAAGGCGGAGTTCCTGGCGGAAACCAAGGGTTGGCTCACCTACGATTTCCCCGCAAAGCTGCGCGAGCGCTTTCGGCAGGGCCGGTTTCAAGGCCAGCGCCAGAAGTGGTTCGCCATGCGCTTCACGGGAAAAGACTCGGATATCGACCTGGCGACCGCCCATCCCGAATTCAAGGCCTGGAAGTGGGCCGAGCCCGAAGACCTCCCGCGCCTCATCGTGCCCTTCAAGCGGGGCGTCTATCTCGATCTGCTCGAGGAATTCCGGCCCGTGCTGGAGGCCTAGCCGTCAAGCCGCCGCGCGCTCCAGCGACTGGATGCGCCGGCGCATGATCCACCAGGCGAGGCGCGAGGCCAGCCGGTTCAGTCGACCGTTGGGCGTGAGGCCGACCGCCTTGAAGATCATCGCCATGCCGCGCTCGACATGGTGCGCGCGGTAGACCCGGTAGGCACGGCGGGCATAGGCGTTGTTGTAGCGCTTGCGCTGATAGGGCGCCGCCGTCTCGTTCGCGGCGTAATAGGCATAGGCGAGCTCGTCGTCCTCGGATTCCGCGACCCGGCCCACCGCCACCTTGAGCCGGCGCCAGAAACCCACCCGCTCGCGCTCGAGGTAGCGCTTGAGGTGCGTGTAGAAGAGCTTGTAATGGCGCAGCTCGTCGGCGGCGATGTGCATGCAGATCGCCTTGAGCACGGGCTCATCCACCGCCTCGCCGAGCGCGCTGTAATAGGAGCTGGTGCCGGTCTCGACGATGCAGCGCGCGATCAGCTCGCCCGAGCGCGAGCCACGCACGGATTTCCGTGCGTCCAGATTGACCCGGAATCCCGCGGTGAAGCGCTCGGACGCCCTGGCATGATCGAAATCGGGATCGACCATCTCGGCCCACCGGCCGAGCGCCTGGCCGTGCTGGATCTCCTCGTCTCCCCAATGGCGTGCCACCTCCTGGAAGCCCGGATCATCGTGGAACACGTTGCAGAGATAATGCGCGTAATCGCCGCCGTTCTGCTCGACCAGGCTCGCCGCCTTGACGATGCGTAGGATTTCCGGATCGACCTTGCCGCGGTCGAGCCGATCCCAGGGAATGTCGTCCAGAGTCCAAGCACCCATGGCGTTCCGTTTGCGCTTTCGACAATCCCGCACGAATTGAGGCAAGTCCCCGCCGCGCTGGATCAACCTGCAATTATAAGTGCCGCCAGCGCCTTGGCTAGAGGGGCCGAACGGTGGCGTCAGGCCGCAAGCCTTATGGGCGCGGCGCGCCTAGTGAGCTGAGCCGGCTTCCAGCGCGACACGCTTCGCCTCCGCGACAGCGCGCCGGGCTTCGGCCATCGCGAGCTCGATGATCGCCTGGTCGCGTTCGGGACCCTGCAACCGCAAAAGGCGCTCCTTCAGGGTCGCGATCTCGGCCTCGGCGGCCTTCAGGCGCTCCTGGATCTCCGCGGGGTCGAGGGAGGAGAGTGGCATCGCCTCATCGGCCAGCACCGTGCAGCGCTCCGCCGTCACCTCAGCGAATCCGCCGGAGACGAAGATCCTCTCGCTCACCCGGTTACCCTCGTAGACGTCGATCACGCCGGGACGCACGGTCGAGATGAAGAGGGCGTGGCCCGGCAGCACGCCGAAATTGCCCTCGCCGCCCGGCACCACCACCATCTCCACATCCTCGGAGAGCAGCAGCTTCTCGGGCGAGACCAGCTCGAAACCGATTCTACCGGCCATCCGCAACGACCTCCGGGATCATGCCGCCTCGGCCGCCATCTTGCGCGCCTTCTCCACGGCCTCCTCGATCTTACCCACCATGTAGAAGGCGCTCTCGGGCAAGTCGTCGTATTCGCCCGCGACGATGCCCTTGAAGCCCTTGATGGTGTCCTGGAGCTCGACGAATACGCCGGGCGTGCCGGTGAACACCTCGGCGACGTGGAACGGCTGCGACAGGAAGCGCTGGATCTTGCGCGCGCGAGCGACGGTGAGCCTGTCCTCCTCGGATAGCTCGTCCATGCCGAGGATCGCGATGATGTCCTGCAGCGACTTGTAGGTCTGCAGCACGCGCTGCACGTCGCGCGCGACCTTGTAATGCTCGTCGCCGACCACGCGGGGATCCAGCATGCGCGAGGTCGAGTCCAGCGGATCGACCGCCGGGTAGATACCGAGCTCGGCGATCTGGCGCGAGAGCACGGTGGTGGCATCCAGGTGCGCGAAGGAGGTCGCGGGCGCCGGGTCGGTCAAGTCGTCGGCCGGCACATAGATCGCCTGCACCGAGGTGATCGAACCTTTGCGCGTGGTGGTGATGCGCTCCTGGAGCTGGCCCATGTCGGTGGCGAGGGTCGGCTGATAGCCCACCGCCGAGGGGATGCGGCCCAGGAGCGCCGACACTTCCGAGCCCGCCTGGGTGAAGCGGAAGATGTTGTCGACGAAGAACAGCACATCCTGGCCTTCCTCGTCGCGGAAATACTCGGCGAGCGTGAGGCCGGTGAGGCCGACCCGCGCGCGGGCGCCCGGCGGCTCGTTCATCTGGCCATAGACCAGCGCCGCCTTCGAGCCGGGGCCATCAATCTTGATGACGCCAGACTCGATCATCTCGTGATAGAGGTCGTTGCCCTCGCGGGTGCGTTCGCCGACGCCGGCGAACACCGAGTAACCGCCGTGGGCTTTCGCGATGTTGTTGATGAGCTCCATGATAATCACGGTCTTGCCGACGCCGGCGCCGCCGAAGAGGCCGACCTTGCCGCCCTTGGCATAGGGCGCCAGCAGGTCCACCACCTTGATCCCGGTGATCAGGATCTCCGCCTCGGTCGACTGGTCCACGAAGTCGGGCGCCGGCCTGTGGATCGGCGAGCTGCGCTTGGCCCCGACAGGGCCGCGCTCGTCGACGGGCTCGCCCACGACATTGATGATCCGCCCCAGCGTCTCCGGCCCCACCGGCACGGTGATGGGACCGCCGGTGTCGACCACCTCGGCGCCGCGCACCAATCCGTCGGTCGTATCCATCGCGATCGTGCGCACGGTGTTCTCGCCGAGATGCTGCGCCACCTCGAGCACCAAGGTCTTGCCCTGGTTCTGCGCGTGGAGCGCGCTCAGGATCATGGGCAAATCGCCCTCGAACTTCACGTCGACGACGGCGCCGATGACCTGCGCGATGGTGCCGATGGTGTTCTTTGCCATGATCGCCAAATCCTTTGCTCGTTCCTGCGGGCCTAGAGCGCTTCGGCGCCGGAGATGATCTCGATGAGTTCCTTGGTGATGGCGGCTTGGCGCGAGCGGTTGTAGGTGACGGTGAGCCGATCGATCATGTCGCCAGCGTTACGGGTCGCGTTGTCCATCGCGGTCATGCGGGCGCCCTGCTCGCTCGCATTGTTCTCGAGGAGAGCCGTATAAAGCTGCACCGCGAGGTTGCGGGGCAGAAGCGAGGCGAGGATTTCCGCCTCTTCCGGCTCGAACTCGTAGACGCCCTGGACGGCGGGGTCCGGCCGCTCCACCGTCTCCGGCACCGCGAAAGGTATCAGCTGCTGCTTGGTCACGATCTGCGTGATCGCGGATTTGAACCGGTTGTAGACGATGGTGGCGACATCGAACTCGCCCGCGTCGAAGAGCGCGAGCACGCGCGCGGCGATCGCCTGTGCGTTTGCGAATTGCAGCCGCGGACGTCCCACTTCCGTGAGGCTGTCGATGATGAGGCGGCCGTAATCGCGGCGCAGCCCGTCGCGTCCCTTGCGGCCGATCGTGAGCACCTTCACCGTTTTGCCGCCCGCCTGCAGCTCGCGGATGGTGCGCCGCGCCTCACGCAGGATGGTGGCGTTGAAGCCACCGGCGAGGCCTCGATCGGAGGTGGCGACGATCAGAAGATGCACGTCGGATTTTCCGGTGCCCGCGAGCAGGGGCGGCGCGGTACCCGATCCCAGAATGCTGGCCGCGAGCGAGCCCAGCATTCTTTCCATGCGCATGGCATAGGGACGTGCCGCTTCCGCCTGCTCTTGCGCGCGGCGCAAGCGCGAGGCCGCCACCATCTTCATGGCGGAGGTGATCTTCTGCGTCGACTTGACGCTGCGGATACGGACCCGCAGATCCTTGAGCGTGGCCATGGCTCGCCGGCGCGGACCGACTCAGACGAAGGTCTTGGTGAAGCCGTCGAGGAATGCCTTGAGCTGCTCCTCGGTGGCGCGCGAGAGCTCGCCTTCCTCGCGTATGGCCTTCAGTATCTCGGGCGCGCGCGCCTTGATCTCCGACAGCATCGATTGCTCGAAACGGCCGATGTTCGCTATCTCGATCTTGTCGAGATAACCGCGCGTGCCCGCGAAAATCGAGACCACCTGCTCCTCGACCGGCATGGGCGTGAACTGCGGCTGCTTCAGGAGCTCCGTCAGGCGCGCGCCCCGCGCAAGCAGGCGCTGGGTCGAAGGGTCGAGATCGCTTGCGAACTGCGAGAAGGCGGCCATCTCGCGGTATTGCGCAAGCTCGAGCTTGATGCGGCCCGCGACCTGCTTCATCGCCTTAATCTGCGCGGCGGAACCCACGCGGCTCACGGAAAGGCCGACGTTGATGGCCGGGCGGATGCCGCGATAGAACAGGTCCGTCTCCAGGAAGATCTGCCCGTCCGTGATGGAGATCACGTTGGTCGGGATATAGGCTGAGACGTCCCCCGCCTGGGTCTCGATCACCGGAAGCGCCGTGAGCGACCCCGAGCCGTGCTTTTCGTTGAGCTTCGCCGCGCGCTCCAGTAGGCGGGAGTGCAGGTAGAAGACGTCACCGGGATAAGCCTCGCGGCCGGGCGGCCGCCGCAAAAGCAGCGACATCTGGCGGTAGGCGACCGCCTGCTTGGAGAGATCGTCGTAAACGATGACGGCATGCATGCCGCTGTCGCGGAAGAACTCGCCCATGGCGCAGCCGGTATAGGGCGCCAGGAACTGCAGCGGCGCCGGCTCCGAGGCGGTCGCCGCCACCACGATCGAATAGTCGAGCGCGCCGTAATCCAGCAGCGTCTTCACGATCTGCGCGACGGTCGAGCGCTTCTGGCCGACCGCGACATAGACGCAATAGAGCTTCTTCGATTCGTCGCCGGCCTTGTTGACGTCGCGTTGATTGATGAAAGTGTCGATGGCGACGGCGGTCTTGCCGGTCTGCCGGTCGCCGATGATCAGTTCGCGCTGCCCCCGGCCGATCGGCACCAGCGCGTCGATCGCCTTGAGGCCGGTCTGCACCGGCTCGTGCACCGAGCGGCGCGGAATGATGCCCGGCGCCTTCACCTCGACACGCGTGCGCTTGACGTCGCTGAGCGGGCCGCGGCCGTCGATGGGATTGCCGAGCGCGTCCACCACGCGCCCCAGCAGCCCCCTGCCCACGGGCACGTCCACGATGGCGCCCGTGCGCTTCACCGTGTCGCCCTCGCGCACGCCGGTGTCGTCGCCGAAGATCACAACGCCGACGTTGTCCCTCTCGAGATTGAGCGCCATGCCCTTGGCGCCATTCGGGAATTCCACCATCTCGCCGGCCTGGACCTTGTCGAGGCCGTAGATGCGCGCGATGCCGTCGCCGACCGAAAGCACTTGGCCGACCTCGGCGACATCCGCCTCGGTGCCGAAATCGGCGATCTGCTGTTTCAGGATGGCAGATATTTCCGCCGCGCGGATTTCCATGACCTCAACCCCCCTTCATCGCAAGCTGCAGGCGCGCGAGCTTGCTCTTGAGCGATGCATCGACCATGCGCGAGCCGACCTTGACCACGAGGCCGCCGATCAGGCTTGGATCGATCCTCAGATCGAGCGCGACCTTGCCGCCGACCACCCTTCGGAGCTGCTCGTTGACGGCCTCCGTCTGAGCGGGGCTCAAAGGCTTGGCTGCGGTGACCTCCGCCGTAACCTCGCCCCGCCGCACCGCGAGCTCCTTCAGGTAGGCGGCGATCACCCCCGGCAGTACAAAGAGCCGCCGGTTGCGCGCGACGACACCGAGGAAATTTCGCGTGAGCGCCGAGAAACCCGCGCGCTCGGCGAGTGCAGCCACGGCCTTGCCCTGCTCGAGGCGGCTCAGCACGGGGCTGCGAATGAGTCGGCGGAAATCCGAGCTCTCCTCGATCAGGCCCCGAAGTGCACGGAGGTCGTTGGCAACCTCGTCCAGAGCCTTGCGGTCATCGGCGAGCTCGAAGAGAGCCTTGGCGTAACGCTCGGCAAGACCGGATCCGCCTGTCGCTTCGGATGCCACGTGAAAAGAACCCTCGGACTGCTGCTGACGAGAGCGAGACGCCGCCGTCTGAATTCCCTGAAACCCGCACTTCCCCGCGGGTTTCGGCCGGGCGACCCGCCTGCGGAATGCGGGCGGGGTTTTAACACGGTGCCTCCCGCCCGCGCAACCGGCCCGGACTGCATCGAGGCCGCGGCTTTTTGGCCTCCGACTGACCCTGTGACGCCTGGGCGCTGGTACGCTCCAGCATGCAGAAAACGGCGATCCCCGAAGGTCGCAACGAACTTCGGGGATCGCTGGATCACCAACTATCACACACTCGAACGCATCGGGAACGGGGCACCGCGCTGGTCATCGACCAGCGCGGTGGAACCGCAAGCGAGTGCCGTTATCCCGGCTGATTTTGGTTCTTGCCGTTCGGCTGGCCGTGGGGCTGAGCTTGAGGGTGAGGCTGAGCTTGAGGGTGAGGCTGAGCCTGCGGGTGGACCGGGGCATGCACCGTCTGACCCATGGCATGTGCTGGAGGATTGCCGCCTCCGCCCCTGTTGGTCGGCCCGGCGGAGTGGAAAGTCCTGGGTCCGGGCGCTCCGCCACCCGTTGGGCCAGCCGAGCCGGTCGGTCCGGCGTTGGTCGGCCGGGCGTTGCCCTGGAAACGGGGCGTCGTGTTCGCTGGTCCGCCAACCCTTGCGCCGGTCGAGCCGGTCGGCCCGGCGTTGGTCGTCCTGGCGTTGCCCTGGAAACGGGGCGTCGTGCTCGTCGTGGTCAGCGCGCCCGTGCTGTTGAAGCGACCCGCCCGACTGGTCGCGGTGATGGGGGGCTGGCCGTTGTTCGTCTTGGCGAGCAAGGCCGGGTTGGATCGGGCGGCATTGAAGTGCTGGGTCTGAGTGGCCGTCGGCTGGACGTGACGCTCGCGCAGAGCAGCCTGCTCCTGTGCCGTGGGCTGGGCGCCGACGCCGCCGGTACCGCCGTTGAAGCTGACGCGGTTCGTCGTGGCAGCGCCCGTCACGGTCCTGCTGTAGACATTGGTGATATTGGTGACGTTGGTGACGTTGTTGACCTCGCGGTTATAGAAGAACCGGCCGTGGTCCCAATAGCCGCCGTCATAGCCACGACCAAAGTATCCAAAGCCGTAGTTGATGCCGCCGTAGAAGCCGATATGCGGTCCCCAATAGCCGCCGTGCCAGAGATAGAAGCCATCGCTCCAGCCCCACCAGGGCGGCGTCCACAGGAAGCCGATGGTCGGGGGAAAAACCCAGGTGCCGGGTATCCAGTAATAGCCCTCGGGACCCCAGGCCCAGTAGCCGGGCGTCCAGAGGTAGCCGGGGCCGGGGATCGGTGGCTGCTCGTAGACCGGTAGCGGCGGGGGCGCGATTCCAACGGAAACACCAATGGCGACCGCGGCATTGGAGGGCGAGGGTGCCGCCAACAGGCCCAGCACCAGCAGCGCCGGAATGAACGCTCGAATGAGCCGCATTTGCGATTTCCTCTCGTTCTGGGCGGGGTGGCTCCAGTCGGGTCCGGTCGGACGCCGCTCGCACCCAGCCAAATATAGGGCGACGGCCGATCGTTTCTCCCTCACTCCTTGGTACTAACGGTTTCGCAGGGACCTTTCATCCATTCGCCCGGCTCATCCCCACCGTCATAGGAAGCTATAGGGGTCGATGTCGACCTGAAGCCGCACGTTCGAGGGCAGTTTGATGGGATCGAGCCAGGCCCGGATCACGGCCTGCAAATGGACGCCGCGCTCGGCCTTCAACAGAAATCGTCGGCGGTGCCACCCGCGCAGCACGGCGAGCGGCGCAGGCGCCGGGCCCAGGATCTCGACGCCGCGCAGGTGCGGTGCGGCGCGCCCGAGCGCGCGGGCCAGAAAGTTCACGGACTCGTCGTCGGGGCCCGAAAGGATCAGCGCCACAAGCCGGCCATAGGGTGGCCAGCCATGGCGGCGGCGCTCCTCCGCCTCCGCCTGCAGAAAGCGGTCGCGATCATTGGCGGTGAGCGCCCGCATCACGGGATGCTCGGGCATATAGGTCTGGAGATAGACCCGGCCCGGCCGCTCGGCCCGGCCGGCGCGTCCCGCCACCTGGTGCAGGAGTTGGAAGGTGCGCTCGGCCGCACGCAGGTCTCCACCGGAAAGCCCGAGATCCGCATCCACCACGCCCACCAGGGTGAGCAGCGGGAAGTGATGCCCCTTCGCCATCACCTGGGTTCCGATCAGCACGTCGATGGTATGGCCCTCGACGCCGCGAACGAGTTCGGCAACCGCGCGCGGGCCGCTCAGAGTATCGCTCGCCATTACCGCCAGGCGCGCCGCCGGGAAACGCGCGCTCACTTCTTCCGCAAGCCGCTCGACGCCGGGGCCGCAGGCTGCAAGCGTGCCCGCAGCTCCGCAAGCCGGGCAGAACTCCGGCGTCTTCTCGAGATGGCCGCAGTGGTGGCACTGCAGCTCGCGCACGAATCGGTGCTCGACGAGCCACGCCGTGCAATTCGAGCACTGGAAGCGATGCCCACAATTACGGCACAGCGTGAGCGGCGCATAGCCGCGGCGGTTCAGGAACAGCATCGCCTGCTCGCCCGCCTGCAAGGTCGCGTCCAACGCGGCCACAAGCGGCGGCGCCAAAAACCGCTGACGCTCGAGTTTCTGGCGCCGCATGTCGATCACGCGCACATCCGGCACCGCAGCGCCGGCGTGCCGTTCGGGCAGGTGCAATCGGCGATAACGGCCCTGCTCCACATTGACCACGGTCTCGAGCGAGGGCGTGGCGGAGACCAGCACCACCGGCAGCCGCGACAGCGAGCCCCGCACGACGCCCATATCGCGCGCGTGGTAGATGACGCCGTCCTCCTGTTTGTAGGAGGGGTCGTGCTCCTCGTCGATCACGATCAACCCGAGCTTCGGAAACGGCAGGAAGAGGGCGGAGCGGGCACCCACCACCACGGGGAGCCGGCCCTCCGCGACGCCGCGCCAGGTATGCCGCCGCTCGGCCGGAGTCAGGTCCGAATGCCATTCCGCGGGCCGCACGCCGAAGCGGCGCACGAAACGGTCGAGCGACTGGACGCCGAGCGCGATCTCCGGCAACAGCACCAGCGCCTGCCGTCCCGCCTCGAGCGCCGCCGCGATCGCCTGAAAATAGACTTCGGTCTTGCCGGATCCGGTGACGCCGTCGAGGAGCGTCACC
>Ga0210403_10004891_pt1 | contig 11464 bp, 6 predicted proteins | sample IncBWC19MmetaG_FD_150863 | JGI IMG/M metagenome (GOLD analysis project Ga0210403, IMG submission 150863) | Forest soil microbial communities from Barre Woods Harvard Forest LTER site, Petersham, Massachusetts, United States - Inc-BW-C-19-M | ecosystem: Environmental > Terrestrial > Soil >... | reverse complement strand
AATCCCATGATCCAAAAGGCCACCCTTTCGCAGGCCTCCGCACGCGTCGCCACTCCCGAGGCCCACGCCCGCCTCGGCCCCAGGATCGCCGGCCCTCTGCCCGGACCGCGCGCCCGCGCCATCCTCATCGAGGACGACCGCCTGCTCTCGCCCAGCTACACCCGCAGCTACCCGCTGGTGGTCGAACGCGGCCGCGGCTGCCGCATCGAGGACGTCGACGGCAACCAGTTCCTCGACCTCACCGCCGGCATCGCCGTCGCCTCCACCGGCCACTGCCACCCCGAGGTCGTCGTCGCCCTGCAGGCTCAGGCCGCCGAGCTCATCCACATGTCCGGCACCGACTTCTACTACGCCCTCATGCCGCAGCTCGCCGAGCGGCTCTCCGCCATCGCCCCCATGCCCGGACCGCACCGCTTCTACTTCGGCAACTCCGGCGCCGAGGCGGTCGAGTGCGCGCTCAAGCTCGCCCGCTACCATACCGGGCGGCAGCACATCCTCAGCTTCTTCGGCAGCTTCCACGGCCGCACCATGGGAGCGCTCTCGCTCACCGGATCGAAGCCGCAGCAGCGCCGCCGCTTCGCCCCCTTCGTCCCCGGTGTCACCCACCTCCGCTACCCCAACCTCTACCGCGACACCGACGGCAGCCCCGAGGCCGCCGAAGCCCTCGGCCTCGCCTGCGCCCGCATTCTGGAAGACCAGCTCTTCAAGACCACCCTGCCCCCCGAGGAGGTCGCCGCCATCTTCGTCGAGCCCATCCAGGGCGAGGGCGGCTACCTCGTCCCCCCGCCCTCGTTCTTGCAGGAGCTCCGGCGGATTTCCGCTCGCCACGGCATCCTTCTGGTCGCCGACGAGATCCAGTCCGGCGTCGGCCGCACCGGCCGGTGGTGGGCCATCGAGCACGCCGGCGTTGCGCCCGACATAGTCTGCAGCGCCAAGGGCATCGCCAGCGGCATGCCGCTCGGCGTCTGCATGGCCCGCGCAGAGATCATGGACTGGCCCCCCGGCTCCCACGCCAGCACCTTCGGCGGCAACCCGCTCTCGCTCGCCGCCGCCCTCGCCACCCTCGACATCCTCGAACGAGAAGCCATGGCCAACGCCGCTACCGTCGGCGCCGCCGCGCTCACCCGCCTCAACACCTGGGTCGAGACCCACCCTATCGTCGGCGACGTGCGCGGCCGCGGCCTCATGATCGGCGTCGAGATCGTCGCCGACCAGCAGACGAAGACCCCCGCCCCCGCCCTGCGCGACCGCATCGTCACCCTCGCCTTCGAGCGCGGCCTTCTACTGCTCGGCTGCGGCGAGTCCACCCTGCGCCTCTGCCCCCCGCTCATCATCACCCAGCAGGAGACCGACGTCGCCCTCGATATTCTGGAGGAGTCCATCGCGCTCGCGGCGGCAGAGCTTCCCGCGCCGCCCAAGCCTGTCTCACCCCTGAGAGGAATCCATCCATGAAATCCGCACTGCAGCAAACCCTCGAGACCCTGCTCGGCCCCGACCGCGCCGACCGCCTCTTCCGCGTCCTCGTCATCCCCCCGGCTTTGCTTGACGAGACCGGCCCCCGCATCTCCCGCGCCGCCATCGCCCAAGCGCTGAACATGATGCTCTTCGAGGACCTGCTCGAGCGCGTCCCCGACGCCCAGCGCTACGCCGACGACACCCTCCGCTCCGGCCGCAAGATCCTGCACGACCACGGCGCCGTCCGCACCGTCGCCCTCGCAGGCATGGGCATGCTGCCCGCCGGCGAGGAGGCCATCACCCGCATCCTGCGCCCGCTCGGCTACAGTCGCAACGGCGTCTATCCGCTCGAGCGCCTCAAGATGACCGGCCGCTCCTACGCCCAGGCCGAGTACCCAGAGCAGCTCGCCCAGTTCTTCCTCAGCGAACTCCACCCCGACCGCTTCTCGCCCGAGTTCCAGGCCGCCGTCGCCCGCGTCACCGCCACCTCCGCCGACCCTCTCACCGACCAGGCCCGCTCCCAACTCGCCGAGCTCGAAGCCGCTCACTCCCTTCCCCTCGACCAGGCCGCCGCGCTGCTCCCCGTGCTCGCCGCCTGCTTCCGTCGCCAGCACGCCGAGCCCACCCTAGCCGACTACGAGATCCTCCTCCGCGAGTCCCCCGAGATGGCCTGGATCGCCACCGAGGGCAACGCCTTCAACCACGCCACCGATCGCGTCCCCGACGTCGACCAGCTCGCCGTCGAGCAGAAGCAACTGGGCCGCGCCATGAAGGCCAGCGTCGAGACCTCGCAGTCCGGCCGCGTCCGCCAGACCGCCTTTCTCGCCGCCCGCGTCCAGCGCCGCTTCCGCACCGAGGACGGCAGCCTCATCGAGCGCGAGGTCCCCGGCAGCTTCTACGAGTTCATCACCCGCCTCCCATTGCCGGCCGAAGACGGCAAGACCACCCTCGACCTCAGCTTCGATAGCTCCAACGCCCAGGCCATCTTCAAGATGACCGCCAACGCCGAACCCGCAAACGCAAGCCCCGCGACGAAGGGCGGCTCATGATGACTGTTGTCTGCCACCCCGCAGCCTTTTTGCCTGTCACCCCGCAGCGCTTTTTTGGTTGTCATTCCGCAGCGAAGCGGAGGAATCTGCTCTTCCCCTCTCTCGCACCACAAGAGAATCACCTGAGCGATGATGGTATGCAATGACCCCCGAGTCCCCCTTCGTCCTGCTCCCCAGCTCCCACGCCCGCGCGCTCGACACCTTCCCCGGAGCGCCCGAGCTCGAGGCCGAGCTGCGCCACAAGCTCCGCGGCGAGGTGCGCTTCGACCCCGCCTCCCGCGCCCTCTACGCCACCGACGCCTCCAACTACCGCCACATCCCCATCGGCCTCGTCCTTCCGCTCGATGAAGACGACGTCATCGCCGCCGTCGAGATCTGTCGCCGCCATCGCGCGCCCATCCTCTCCCGCGGCGCCGGCACCTCGCTGGCCGGACAGGCCTGCAACTTCGCCGTCATCCTCGACCTCTCGAAGTACATGCACCGCATCGGCGAGGTCGACCCCATCGCCCGCACCGTCCACGTCCAGCCCGGAGCCGTGCTCGACCGCGTGCGCGAAGCCGCCGAGCGCTTCCACCTCACCTTCGCCCCCGACCCCGCCACCCACAGCCGCTGTACCCTCGGCGGCATGATCGGCAACAACTCCTGCGGCGTCCACGCCCTCATGGGCGGCAAGACCGTCGACAACATCGTCGATCTCGACATCCTCCTCTACGACGGCACCCGCATGCGCGTCGGCGCCACATCGAACGAAGAGCTCGAAACCCACATCGCGGCCGGCGGCCGCATCGGCGATATCTATAGCGGCCTCAAACAGATTCGCGACCGCTACGCCGACCAGGTGCGCAGCGGCTTTCCCCGCATCCCCCGCCGCGTCTCCGGCTTCAATCTCGACGAGCTCCTGCCCGAGAACAACTTCCACGTCGCCCGTTCCTTGGTGGGCAGCGAGGGAACCTGCGCCATCGTCCTCGGAGCCACGCTGCGCCTGGTCAAGAGCCCCGCCTTCCGCACCCTGGCTGGCGTCGGCTTCCCCGACATCTTCCTCGCCGCTGATTCTGTGCCGCAGCTCCTCACCCACCCGCTGATCGGCCTCGAGGGCTTCGACCAGCAGCTGATCGAGGCGCTGCGCCGCAAGCAGAAGCTGCTCAGCGACCTCGACCTGCTCCCGCCCGGCAACGGCTTCCTGCTCGCCGAGTTCGGCGGCGAGGACCAACCCAGCGCCGACGCCCAGGCCCAGCGCTTCGCCGATCTCCTGCACACGCTCTCGCCCGCCGCGACCGCTCGCATCTACAGCAGCCGCGAGGCCGCCCGCGTCTGGGCCATTCGCGAGTCCGCCCTCGGCGCCACCGCCTTCGTCCCCACCCCCAACGGCGTCGCCAAGACCGGATGGGAGGGCTGGGAGGACGCCGCCGTCGAGCCCGCCCAGCTCGGCTCCTATCTCCGCGGCCTCACCGCACTCATGCAGGAGTACGGCTACCGCAGCCCCATGTACGGCCACTTCGGCCAGGGCTGCGTCCACATGCGCCACAACTTCGATCTCGAGAGCGCGCCCGGCATCCGCGCCTTCCGCGAGTTCCTCGATCGCGCCACCGACCTCACCCTCGCCCACGGCGGCTCGCTCTCCGGCGAACACGGCGACGGCCAGGCCCGCGGCGCTCTGCTGCCCAAGATGTTCTCGCCCGAGCTCATGGAGGCCTTCCGCTCCTTCAAACACCTCTGGGACCCGCTCGGCCGCATGAACCCCGGTAAGCTCATCGACGCCCACCAGCCCCACGAGGACCTGCGCCTGGGAGCGGACTACAACCCCTGGCAGCCCAAGACCCACTTCGCCTTCGCCGAGGACAACGGCTCCTTCGCCAACGCCGCCCTGCGCTGCGTCGGCGTCGGCGCCTGCCGCAAACAGGACGCCGGCACCATGTGCCCCAGCTTCATGGCCACCGGCGAGGAGCTGCACTCCACCCGCGGCCGCGCCCACCTGCTCTGGGAGCTGATGCAGGGCGAGGTCCTGCCCCACCAGTGGAAGAACAAACAGGTCAAAGAATCGCTCGACCTCTGCCTCTCCTGCAAGGCCTGCAAGAGCGAGTGCCCGGTCTCGGTCGACATGGCTACCTACAAGGCCGAGTTCCTCGCCCACCACTACGAGGGCGAACGCCGCCCGCTCGCCCACTACGCCTTCGGCCGCATCGACCGCTGGGCCCAACTCGCCTCGCTCGCCCCCGTCATCGTCAACTGGATCAACCGCGCCCCCGTCCTCAGCACCCTGATCAAATCCGCCCTCCACATCCACCCGCAACGCTCCCTGCCCCGCTTCCACCGCCCCTACACCCGGACCCAGCCCCCGCTACAATCTGCCGGCACCCTTCCTACGGTCCTCCTCTTCGCCGACACCTTCAACAACTACCTCCACCCCGCCACCCTGCGCGCCGCCCACCGCGTGCTGACGGAGGCCGGCTTCGAGGTCCAGACGCCCCAACAACACCTCTGCTGCGGCCGTCCGCTCTACGACTTCGGCATGCTCGACACCGCCAAGCAATACCTGCTCAAGATCCTCGACGCCCTTGCCCCGCAGCTCGCCGCCGGCACCCCGATCGTCGTGCTCGAACCCAGCTGCGCGGCCGTCTTCCGCGACGAGCTCACCAACCTCCTGCCCCATGATCCCCGCGCCGCCAAACTCCGCGACCAGACCCTTCTGCTCAGTGAGTTTCTGATCCGCCACGCGCCCCACTACCGCCCGACGCAGCTCACCGGCAAGATCCTCGTCCATGGCCACTGCCACCAGCGCGCCACCACGGGCATGCAGGACGAGCTGCAGCTTCTGCGAGCAACCGGCGCCGATGTCGAGCTGCTCGACTCCGGCTGCTGCGGCATGGCCGGGCCATTTGGCTTTGAACGCGACAAGTTCGACCTCTCCCAGAAGCTCGCCGAGCGCGTCCTGCTCCCCGCCGTCCGCCGCGCCTCCCCCGGCACCCTGGTGGTCAGCGACGGCTTCAGCTGCTGCGAGCAGATCACGCAGAACGGGACCACTCGCCCCCTCCACCTGGCCGAGCTCCTGGCCCAACCCTCGCACCCCGTCTCCGCCGCCGAACCGGAGTCGCCTATGACAGAGATTTGTCCACGTTAGCCACACAAAGAACCACGTTTTACCGCTCTTTTTTGACATTTAAGCTTGTAAGCTTGCGCTGCATGCCAAGGAAAACACGTAGATAGCCGACATAACTGGCATCAGAAGCCCAAATCGCCAACAGATGCCGAAAATCAGCCACAAAGACCGAGGAATAGCGTTAGAAGAGGGAAATAGCCGAGCAAAAGCGAAAATCGTCCACAAACTGACCACAAATGCCGAAGACAGAGCGGGGTGAAACCCATGACCGTCAGCACCGAAAACTCCATCCAGAACGAAGCTCGCGAGCTCCTCGCTGAGCTCGACCTCCACCCCTTCACAGGCGCCGAAACCGGCGATCCGATCACCGCCCGCACCCCCATCACCGGCGAGGTTCTTGGCCATCTGGCGAGGACGGCGGCGGCCGACGCTGAGGCTCGCATCTCCTTGGCCCATAACGCTTTCCTTAGCTGGCGCACCGTGCCCGCGCCGCGCCGGGGAGAGCTCGTCCGGTTGTTTGGTGAGGAGCTTCGAGCTGCGCTCCCCACCCTCGGCCAGCTGGTCACGCTCGAGACCGGAAAGTTGCTCACCGAAGGCTGCGGCGAGGTGCAAGAGATGATCGACATCTGCACCTTCGCCACCGGCCTCTCGCGCCAGCTCAGCGGCTCCACCATGCCCTCTGAACGCCCCCACCACCGCCTTATGGAGACCTGGCATCCCCTTGGTGTGGTTGGAGTTATCTCCGCCTTCAACTTCCCCGTGGCGGTCTGGTCGTGGAATGCGGCGCTGGCCCTGGTGTGCGGCAACGCCGTGGTCTGGAAGCCGTCTGAAAAAACGCCCCTCACCGCCCTGGCCGTGCAGGCCCTCTTCGAGCGCGCCGCCGCCAAATTTCACGGCGCTCCCGAGGGCCTTTCGAGCCTTCTTCTGGGAGGCCCGGAGCTGGCCGAGTTGATGGCCGATTCTCCTTTGGTTGCAATGGTTTCCGCTACCGGATCAACGGCCATGGGACGCTCCATCGGGCCGCGGCTAGCGCGCCGATTCGCTCGCTCCATCCTCGAGCTTGGAGGCAACAATGCGGCCATCGTCTGCCCCTCCGCGGACCTCGATCTGACGCTGCGCGCGATCGCCTTCGCCGCCATGGGAACCGCTGGCCAGCGCTGCACCACGCTTCGCCGTTTGATCGTTCACGAGGCCATCTACGACACCCTGCTGGAGCGCCTGCGCCGGGTCTATCTCACGGTAAACATTGGCGATCCTCGCAAGAGCGAGACCCTGGTCGGACCCCTGATCGATGGCCATGCCTTCGCCGCCATGCAGGCTGCGCAGGCCGAGGCGCGCCACGCCGGAGCGACCATCACCGGCGGCAAGCGGGTCGCGGCCGCCGAAGCGGGCTCCGATGCCGATTCTGAGGTCCCGTTCTACGTCCGGCCGGCCCTGGTCGAGATCTCTGAGCAGACCGACCTGGTGCGTCGCGAGACCTTTGCGCCCATTCTCTATGTCTTGAAGTACCAGGACTTAGAAGAGGCTATCCGGCTGCAGAACGAGGTCCCACAGGGGCTATCGTCGTCGATCTTCACCCTGGACCTGCGTGAGGCGGAGCTGTTTCTCTCCTCCACGGGATCCGACTGCGGCATCGCCAACGTGAACATCGGCACCTCGGGCGCAGAGATTGGCGGCGCCTTCGGCGGTGAAAAGGAGACTGGAGGAGGCCGCGAATCGGGCTCCGATGCGTGGAAACAGTACATGCGGCGGGCGACCAATACGATCAACTACGGCTCGGATCTGCCGCTGGCGCAGGGAGTGAGCTTCGATTTTTCTCTGGAAGCACCGGCATTTAATGGAGATTCGTAGGGGTTTGTGGGCAATTATGGCCGATTTGCTGTTCTGTCTCACTTTCCCCGTAATTCCTAGGCATTTGCAGGCATCTGTGGGCAGTTGTGCACGATTTTCGCTTTTGATGCCACGTTGCCGCGGAACTTTGCCTGTTTCTTCGGGTTTCCGCGCACTGCTTCGCTGCTTTTTGACCCAAAAAGGTGCGGTAAAATGTGGAGAATTTGTGGATAACATGGACAAATTTATCCATCTGAGGAAGTTCCCGGAACCGGATCCAAACCGGATCCAACCGGCGAGGGCAACCCTCCACCTCTCCCCCTCCTCCAACTAAAGCAACCTATGCGCGATGGATCGGGGTAGGGAGTGTCGGGCTGGCCCCGGGCGGAGCTCGGAACCTCCCTCACTTCTGGAACGCTCAAGACCCGTGTCGAAGACGCTGTTCTCGGGGTTGTCTTGGGATACGGTCGGATACGGCTGCTCGGCATGCGTACGAGAGAGATCGTGAAAGAACTTTACGCCGGGCCTAACCATCGCTCGATGGAACGAAGCGCATGAGGATTTGTTTCTTCTCCGTTTGATGGCTGGCCGAGGTCATGAACGGTCATGAAGGACGCCGGAGCAGTTGCGCCTGTATCGCTCGCAATCGCTCGCACGTAAACCCCGCACGTGGGCCTGATTCCACTAGAGCGCGGGCCAGATTGCATCCAGAGCGAACTCGAGGAGATCGCAGCGCAATGATCCAGCCAGGAAACGGATCGAAGTACCCATCCCATCCCTCCAAGCAGATTCTGATCACTGGTGGCGCAGGCTTCATCGGCTCCCATCTCGCCGATGCGCTGCTGGCCTCCGGCCACCGCGTCCGGGTGCTGGATAGCCTGCTCCCGCCGCTGCATCCGAATGGCCGGCCTGAGTACCTTTCAGGCGCGGCGGAGCTGGTGCGCGGGGACATCCGCGACCCCAAGCGGCTGCGCGAGGTGCTGCCCGGCGTGGACATCATCTTTCACCTGGCCGCCACCAACGGAGCCGGTCAGCCCATGGATGCGATCAGCCGCTCCATGAGCGTGAACGCCCAGGGCACCACCGCGCTGCTGCAGGCGATGCTCGATTTCAGGGTCACGCCCGAAAAGCTGATCGTCGCCTCCTCCATGTCCATCTATGGTGAAGGCCAGTACGTCTGTTCGGTCTGCAGCAGGCAGGCCTTCCCTGACATTCGCGCCAGCGCGCAGCTGCAACTGGGACGCTGGGAGGTCCGCTGTGCCGACTGTGGCGGCGTGCTTATGCCCCGGCCCACGCACGAAGCCAAGCCCTCCGCGATCCATTCCATCCATGCTCTCTCGAAGCGCGATCAGGAGGACCTCTGCCTTCTCTATGGCCGCACCTCCGGGGTTCCGGTGACGGCGCTACGCCTGTTCAACGTCTACGGTACCCGGCAGACGCTCTCCAGCCCCAACCCAAGCGTGGCCGCCCTCTTTGCCGCACGCCTCATCCGCGACCAGGCGCCGCTGGTGCTGGAGGATGGCGCACAGATTCGCGACCTGGTCAGCGTGCACGATGTCGTCCGCGCCAGCCTGCTGGCGATGGAGCGGTCCGAGTCGGACGGTCAGGTCATCAATGTAGGCTGCGGCATCCCCATCACCATTCGCCGCATAGCGCAGATTCTTGCCGCCGCGCTCGGCAAAAAGATCGAGCCAGTGATCACGCAGAGGTTCCGCGCCGGCGACATCCGCCACTGTTATGCCGATCAGACGAAGGCGCGCAGGCTGCTGCGGTACGAGCCGCGGGTCTCGCACGACCAGGGCCTCTGCGAACTGGCTGAATGGCTTCTGCAACGACAGAGCGAGCCACAGGCGAGCCGAGATCGTGTTCCAAAGACGCCGCAACTACAGACCCGCGTAACCGCATGCAGCACGAACGGCAATTTGATGCAGGCCAGGCTGGGGCGGCTCGACGAACGATGGCTCAGCGAAGACTACGCACAGTCCTGGCCGCCTGAGACATCGGTTCAGTGAGACCCAGGCGAGGCGAGCGAGATCAAAAGCTGTCCAGGTTTCCCTTCGCGCCGGTCTCCCAGAATCTTGTCAGCGCTGTGTACAGCCGATTCACCCAGATCAGGTCCTGGGCCGCTGCAGAACCGACGTAACCACTTCCCCGCTGGAACACCTCGAAGCGAAACTTCATCTCCGCTGCGTTCTGGTGGGCGAAGACCGCCGCGCTGCCGGAAAGCGGCTCAATATGCACCTCTCCGTCTTGACTTACCCAAAGGAGGTGATGCGCGGCGGCGTCATTACATTGGGGCATTGGGACACTGCTGTCCGGCTAACGACCTATCCGTCTCTTGCAACTGATTGTTCTGTATTGGGTTGTGGGGCATTTTTTCTTGCCGCGATTTGAAATGGCTTGGTGGGTTTGGGTGTCTGTCTGGCGTGGGTTGACGATGGTGCATGAACGAGGGGCGCACCATCTTTTTCGCAGCTCATTTCCTTTCTGCCCGACCGTGAATTTCGTCGCTGCGTGGAGCGGTATCGTGGCGACTGTCGCTTGCGTGGGCTGTCCAGCTGGGAGCAGTTTCTGGCGATGGCGTTTGCCATTGACCTACCGCGAGAGTCTGCGCGACATCGAAGCATGTCTCCGGGCGCTGGGCCCCAAACGCTATCATCTCGGCTTCCGCCGCGGCATCGCACGCTCCACCTTGGCCGACGCCAACGAGACGCACGACTGGCGCATCTTCGCAGACTTCGCGCAACACTTGATCGGCATCGCGAGGCCGCTCTATGTCGACGATACCCTTGGCGTCGATCTCGATGCCAGTCTCTGCGCGCTCGACTCGACCACTATCGATCTCTGCCTTGCGCTGTTTCCCTGGGCCAGATTCCGCACGCGCAAGGCCGCCGTCAAAGTGCACACGTTGCTCGATCTGCATGGCAATATCCCCGCATTTATCCATGTTTCCGATGGAAAGATGCGCGATGCGCACGCGCTCGACCGGATCGACATCGAGCCCGGAGCCTACTATGTCATGGATCGGGCCTACATCGACTTCGAGCGACTCTACCGGTTCACGCTTGGCTCCGCCTTCTTCGTCACGCGGACCAAGAAGAACATCCTGCTCCAACGCAGATACTCGCACTCGGTGGACAAGAGCACGGGCATGAGTTCGGATCAAACGGTGATCCTGACCTCGTTCGAGTCGGCATCGGTGTATCCGGACAAACTGCGCCGAGTCAGCTACTGCGACCCCGAAACCGGCAGGCGGCTGAAGTTCCTGACCAACAACTTCACTCTCCCAGCGCTCACGATCGCGCAGATTTACAAACAACGCTGGCAGGTCGAACTGTTCTTCGAGAACTCGACATGATGCACTCCTTTGGATGTTATGGAATATCAATAATCATCTGCGCAGAATCGGCAGTTGGTGGGGGTGTTGCTCGGTTCCGTTCAGCCATATATTGCTCGACGTCCACTCTGCGCAGAATCCAGGGGGCACCAGTGACATTGGGACAGTAGTTCCCGGATGGTGTCGACGGCGCGGCGGCCATGCGTTGTGCGCAGGTCGAAACTCTCCACGAGATTATGTTTGGTGGCCCATCGCATCCAGCAGCGTTCATCGCCGTTAATGGACCGGACAAGCACGCCGTCCATATCAAAGAGCAGACCGGCGGCGGCAATCTCAACCGGGAAGTTTGCCTCGCTTACCGTCGGGCTGATCCTCGCGCTCATGGCGCGAGGGTATCAGACCCATCCGCTATTGCTTCCGGAAGTTCGTCGGGCCAGAGTCGTGCTTGTTTTGCCGCGACGCCGGCACGATCCAACTGCGCGATCCGCAGCTTCCATTTTTCCAGCAGCTTGGACGCCTGACGGTGCCGTCGCTCGGCGCGCGCAAGCATCCGTTCTGCGTGCGCACGCCGCCGAATCACATGATCTGGAGAGGAATCGTTCACCAGGGATGGGGACGCTGGGTTAGGAGCCTGCCGCCACCGCTTCCGTTACCGGCGTCTTTACGGTAGGAGCACTCTTTGCTCGAGCGGTTTTC
>Ga0210403_10004890_pt1 | contig 11469 bp, 9 predicted proteins | sample IncBWC19MmetaG_FD_150863 | JGI IMG/M metagenome (GOLD analysis project Ga0210403, IMG submission 150863) | Forest soil microbial communities from Barre Woods Harvard Forest LTER site, Petersham, Massachusetts, United States - Inc-BW-C-19-M | ecosystem: Environmental > Terrestrial > Soil >... | reverse complement strand
GGAAAATATCATCCGCTCGATTGATGGCATCGGCCGCTCGCCGACAAAGCTACGCGGCTGCATCGTGCAATCCGAACTGCCTTCTTTCTTGCGCTAAATTATTGCATTATTTATGCAGCAATCAATAGCGAGCGCATCACGCTTCTTTGCCTGCCAGTTGCGCCGTTCCGCCATCACCCAGATCTCGCCGTGTGAAACAACGCTGATGAGAGAACGCACTGCGGGGTTTTCAAGGGAGAAGGTGTGCCGGATGAACTTGCCGAGTTCATTTCCGCGCACCAGAGCGAGAAGGACGCTTGTATCCAATAGATAAAGCTTGCCTTTCACCCGCGCATTTCCTTCAGGGATGCAAGCAGTTGTTCGTCGGTTTCGTCACCCGGCCAGGCGCCGAAGAACGCCGCAATCCCGCCCTTCCCGCTTTCCATTCTGGGTTTGCCAGCAGAAGGCTTGTGGATGAGCGGAGGTGGAACGCGGTTAAATAACATGGATTCGCCGGAATCTTCTTCGACGTGCTGTGCGTCTACGCGGAGAACGCTTCCTGATGGCCGGTAGACAGCTTTACCGACGACTATGATTTTTTTGTTGAGAAATTGGGGCAGGGCCTCGATCATCTCTGCCCGGTCGAGCACTCCATGCACTTCCTTGCCATCCGCCAGCCTGAGCGCAAACGCCTTGGTGCTGTATCGGACCATGTCCAAGGTGCCAGCCAGGCGCAACTGCCGCGGGGGCGGGGTACTGTTACTCAATTCCCTGGCGTGAATTGGAATCTCGCGGTCAAGGATGGCATGTCGTTGTAAGTCATCATGCGTCTGCGGCAGGCGAATGGTGGTGACATCGTGCATGAACAAGGAATGAAGATGCTGGGTTACACGCAGCAGACCAGGATCGTATAAGACGCTTTCGGGGTCACCTGAACGAATGTCGTTGACAACTCTGGCCATCACATTGACGGCCGTTTCCTGCGGATCGGGTAGATCGTTGAAAAGCCGGCGTTGTTTATAAAGCTCTTCCGCCGCATCCCCCAGCCGGCATGCCTCCAGTTCAAGCACGGTATCACCGTCCTGATCGGAAAAACCGACCACGCGCACGTCTGAGGCGCGCCTTAGCCATCGGGGTTGCTCTCCCACGGCTGCGCTGCGCCCCTCAAAGGCCATGCGGACGGAATTAATCATCAGGGGAAAGATCCGGCGGAATACGTTCCCGCAAAGCTCGACCGGCGGGCGCTTCCCGAATTTGCCGGGAGCTTCGAGCAGGATCGTCTGGTGTTGGTAGTCCATCGCGTGTCCTCCTCCGGCTATCAGGTATTGTATGACAAAGGCGGGGCCGAGGTGTCAGCCCACCGGCGACAATGGATGGATCTGAAGCCCTCTCCTGGGGACTCCCGGCCGCTCAATAACGCGGCCTCACAACGCAAAACGGTTCAGGAGACACAGCTAGTTACGGGTGTTGAGCCATGCTGTTTTGCTTTCAGAGTGCTGTCATGGAAAGTGGACGGGCCCCTTGGTCTGGTTCCTCACCAAGTAATCAGCCACCTGGTTCCGCCATGTGGAATGTTGGAATTCTTGTTGTGGAGAAATCTACAGACGAGGATTAGCTCTCATCGGGCCCTCCGTGGTTTTGGATCGAAGAGCTTCTAACCTTGTGCGAAGCTGTTTTTTTAGATCAGTAATATTCTTATATTCTGGTACGTTGTGCATGCTCAGATCAAATAAAGCAAGAAGAAGGCGGCTCTGGAGAAAATCGGGCTACATCGTGCACTAATCGATATCCGCAACGGGCATTCCTGTGAATTTCAATGACTTGCGCGGGTCGCGGATTGAGACCATCTCTTGCAAGTACACGGCCCAGGTAGTCCAAAGCGCAGCCGCCATTTTATCCTCTCAGGGTTATCTCGGGTGCCCTTATAGCGCATCGCCGAAACGCAAGGTCCCTCGCGCCTACTCGCGCGCTGAAGAAAGCGCGCGCTCCCTACGGCACTCGGGATGACAGTGTTGGGCTGGGCCGACGCTGTTCCATCTTTTTAGACGGCGAGAGACGATATGTGCGGTTATTTGTGGGACAGTACACTAGTCGAAGTAGCGCCCACTTGTCTCGGAGCCATCGACAGCGAGCGGGATCAGGTGCTTCGCGAGCTCGCGCGCCACATCACCAGGCCTAAAGGCAGTCCCCAGGTGGCAGCGAGGGTCACGCCGGCAATCCATACCGGGAGTGGTACCGGGAAACGCAACCCCGCCCCAAGACCGGTAATGAAGCAAAGTGTCCCGCCGATGACGCCCCAGAGCCCCACCCAGCGCGGAAAGTTCCCGCTGCGGACCACGGCAGCTCCGATCACGATGAAGGCGAGGCCGATGAATACGCCCGCAAAGACTGGAAAGAAAGAGAACCATATATGCGCTGCAACGTCGGCGCTGTTGAACAAGGACGCCTTCTGCGCAGGGTCCGCTGCTTCCGACCACCGGTCGGCGAAATACTTGGTGGCGCTGCCGTCGATCATGATCTCGACCATGTAGACAGCGCCTCCGAGGACCACCAGATAGCGCCCCAGCGTGCCGAGCGCACGCGCCATCGGATCGGCCAGGTTGCGGGTCAGCATCGCCAATCCGCAAACCAAGAAGGCGACGGAGAGCATAATCAGGAAATGAAGCTGTGACCAATGTGGCGCCGCAACCAGCAGGCGAAGCAGCGCCTGTGTCTGGTGTGGCGGATGAGGGTGAAAAATGTTTGCGACGAATACTCCGACACCGCCCAGAAGCATGACGATGCTTCCAACCCGTAGTTCGGCACGTTCCACCGCCGGCGGATTCGACTCCATGCGCCAGATTATACTCCCGAAGCTGCATCAAACTGAGCGACCACTGGAGGCTGTGAAGCTGGCTGTATTTGGCGTCCCGAGGCACGTTGCCGTAGAAGCTGCCAGCGAGTTGCAGGTCGTCTTACAGGTTCACCTGAAGCCTGCCGTCCGGCAGAACGGTGCATTTGCGCTCCCTCCAGACGATGGTGCTGCCCAGAAATCCACCGATCCACACCAAAAAACCGAGCACGTCCTGAAACGGCAGCAGCCACCATTGGGTAAAGGTGACTGGGTCGCGAAGGATTCGCCAAGCAGTGGCCCAGGCCGCACCAACCCGGATGACCACAGTAAGGAGTACCAGTGGCCAGGATGCCCCATGCATCAGCCACAAGAGTAATGCCCACACCAAGGGGTAAGTAAATATCTGGCCCCAATAACCGGCTGGCCGGGAGCGGCGGGTGCTGCGCGCCCAGCGTAACCGATGGCCCAGATTCTGCGCCATTGACTGACTGCCAATCCGGTGCTCAATCACGCAGGAAGAAAACAACACAGTATGGCCAAGTTGGGCGGCACGCTGACCCATGACGAAGTCTTCCGCCAGAAAATCCTGCAGATAAGTAAATCCACCCATACGGTCCAAGACGTTGCTGCGCACCGCTATCGTGCATCCCAGCGCAAAATTCATGCCTTCAATCATGCGGGCAACCAGCACTCCGCCCAGAAACTCGGTGTTCATTCCAACGGCTTCAAGCCGCGACCACACACCATCGCCGCCCACGGCCCGATAGGGGCAGGTAATCATGCCCACGGAAGGACCGTGAAACTCCTTCGCCAATTGCGCCAGGAAATTTGGAGTCACGCGCACGTCACTGTCACTCATCACCAGCAATTCATAACGCGCCTCGCGAACCAAGTGCTTCAAGCTGTGGGCCTTGGCGTTGGGTACGGGCGATTCGCCGGTCACGATCAACCGCACCTGGGCCCGGCCGGCATATTCGGTCTCAAGCTTTTCGACCACAGCAACCGCCGGGTCGCCGGACCGATGGACGGCGAACAACACCTCAAAAGCGGGATAGTCCTGATCAAGAAAGCTACGGAGGTTCTCTTCCAGTCCTTCATCCTGGCCACACAATGGCACTAGGAGGCTAATCGGCGGAGTGGCGGTTGCCGGGGACGGATTGACGGAAAGATAGCGCCAACTGGCCACCATGATCAGAACGCAATACACCACGGAGCCCGCAAGCAGGACCGCAACTACGGTTGTAATCATCGCTGTCACAGAGTGTGGTCCTTGTCTCCTGGCCCAGTCGCATCGGAAGGCGGGCAGCAAGATTGTTGTGAAGGAAATTTACCGCCGCTCACAGCAACGGGTAAAAGATCAGGCGTTTCCTGCGAGAACTGCCAAGTCGTGGAAATTGGGATGCGCCGGCTAGCCTGACGAAAAATCGGCCCCCCTCTTGCCCAACCTTGCTGTTGCTGAACAGGCGGGACACGGTAACGTCGCGCATAAATCAACAGTCAGATCATAATCAATACAACTGAAAGGAACCACGACGGCTGAGCCATATTACAACAGCACCTGACATGAAGGGTCCGCGATCACGATGAAATTTTGTAAAGAAGTGCGATCGGAAGATATTGCAGCGGTTACGGTACGAGCATTGATTCCTGCGTGATTTCGATTGTCCAAACGTGGCTACGCGCTCGCGAAAGAGTCCGATGACAGTAAAGCGCAAGTCCTCGACGCGAATGATCTGACCTACCACGTTCCGGCCGACTCGGTGACATGAGGGAGGGTCCGCACGGCCTCTGGCCTTTGGGATTTTGGGCTGCTGGGTTTGACCGGGCGATTCAGTCTTATATATTTAAGACTTGTGTTCATCCTGTGCCACTAATAATATGACCTCCGCGTACGCAACTTAAAATGGCAGGCCGTTCATTACGGTATTGATAAGGAGCCAAGATTTTGTGTGGAATTGCCGGCTTTACACATACGAACTGGGTGACCGAAACAGATCGCATTCGAAAAGCCGCATCCACCCTGCAACACCGTGGCCCGGACCAGCAAGGAGTCTTTCAATCGGACACCGTAGCACTGGCGGCAACCCGGCTGAAGATTATCGACCTGGATGGCGGTGACCAGCCAATCCTCAGCGATGATGGCGGCACGGTCATCGTTTTCAACGGTGAAATCTATAACCATCATGAGTTGCGGCACGAACTTGAGGGGTTGGGCCACCAGTTCCGCTCCCGCTGCGATACTGAAGTGGTGCTCCGGGCCTTCCTGGAGTGGGACCTGGAGTGCTTTTCGCGGCTGCGAGGCATGTTCGCAATCGCGATCTGGAGCGAATCCAGAAAACGCCTGGTTCTGGGCCGGGACCGGCTGGGAATTAAGCCGCTGTATATTGCCCATCGCGGCAGAGACATTTTTTTTGGCTCGGAGCTGAAGGCCATCTTCATCCATCCCGAGATTCCCCGGCAGCTAAATCAGAAGGGCTTGGATTGCTACCTGTCAATGAACTACGTTCCTTGCCCCTGGACTCTGGTGGAAGGCATTGAGAAACTTCCTCCGGGCCACTGGGTGGAGTGGGAGAACGGAACCACCCAATCCGGCTGCTACTGGCAACTACCGTTCGGGACCCAGGAGCAGTCTTTGAAGTCAGCCACGGAGAAGCTCGATTTCCTTTTGCGGGAATCGATCCGGGAACACCTCGTTTCGGACGTACCTTTGGGAGTGTGGCTGAGCGGCGGCGTCGATTCTTCGGCGATCCTCCATTACGCGGCTGCGGAAACCAGCGCCCGGCTCAAGACTTTTTCGATCTCGTTTCACGGGCGCCGCTTCGATGAAACCACTTACATCAAGAAGATCGTGGAGCAATATCAGACGGAGCATGAGCAAGTAGATCTGAACCCGAACTTGAATCTGCTGGATGCGATCACGGAGTTTGCCTATTGCTCGGATGAGCCGAGTGCGGACGCTGGTGCGCTTCCCGTCTGGTTCCTCTCCAAGCTCAGCAAGACCAGGACCACGGTAGCGTTGAGCGGGGAAGGCGCGGACGAACTCTTTGGCGGCTATCTCACCCATCGTGCCAGCTTACTGGCGGAGCGCGCGCGGAAGCTGCCGCCCGGCGCCCTGCGCTTTGCCCTGGACCAGTTGCGCCGTCTGCCGGTTTCCGATGAAAAGATCGGCTTCGAATATAAGGTGAAGCGTTTCCTGGAAGGCTGTTTGATGCCCAGCGCCTCGGCCCACGTGTATTGGAACGGCGCGTTTTCTATGGAGCAAAAGCAGGACCTGCTGCTGCATCCGCTGCCGCCGGCGCTGGATTGGGTCCTGGCTGAACTCCACGAACGTTTGCAGGGAAGCGATCGGCTGGCTTCGTACCTTTGGTTTGATCAGAAGTACTACCTGCCCGACGATATTCTATACAAGGTGGATCGGACCAGCATGGCCCATGCGGTGGAGGTCCGCCCCCCATTTCTGGACCACAGGATTGCCGAGTTTGCGGCCTCCTTGCCTCCCTCATTAAAGATTCGCGGGTCGCGCCAGAAGGTAGTCCTCAAAGAATTGATGAAGGGCAAACTACCTTCCTCGACGCTGCATCGGAAAAAGCTCGGCCTCGATATCCCTGCCCACGACTGGTTCCGCGGCCCTCTTCGTGCTTTGCTCGAAGATACGATGGCTGAGGGTGTCTCCGAATATGGCGAGATTTTTCGCGCCGGCGCCGTCCAAGACCTGTTGAGCGCGCACATGGAAAAGCGGGCCAATCTGGGGTACCACCTCTGGGGTTTGATGATTTTATTTCTTTGGATGAAAAAATGGAAAATCCAGCTACCAGCACGGGAACAGAACCCGGCGTTGGAAAGAACTGGCGTGTTTATCTAACGGTCTTGGCGGTTGCAAGCGCGATTTATTTGGGATGCATTGTTTCTCCACCCAGCCTGATGGATGACGTGGATGCGGTGCAGGCGCAGATCGCCCGCAATATGCTCACTTCCGGCGACTGGGTTACGGCCCGCCTGGACGGTGTAGTGTATCTAGAGAAGCCGCCCCTGATTTACTGGTTGATGGCGGCCTCGTACAAAATCTTCGGTATCCATGATTGGGCGGCGCGCATTCCTATGGCGCTGTCTTCCCTCGCAGTGTGTTGGGTCACTACCGCATTCGGCATCTGGGCCTTTGGCAGACGGGCGGGATTCTATGCCGGCATCTGCGTTGCGACCTGCGTCGGATTATTCTTATTCACCAGGATACTGATTCCCGATGCCATGCTCACCTTCACCACAGGGTTGGCCATGTGGGCATTCCTCCGCGCTCTGGATGAGGAGGAACGCCATCCGCGCTTTTGGGCTTTTCTATTTGCGGCATGCCTGGGCATTGGACTCCTGCTGAAGAGCTTGATTGCGGTGGTTTTTCCGGTGGCTGCGGGAGTTATCTATCTTGCTCTGACCCGACAGCTCTTTTCCGCACCATCCTGGAGGCGGATCCGGCCCGCCAGCGGAGCGATGGTCGTGCTGCTGATCGCGGCACCGTGGCACATTCTGGCGACGTTGCGTAATCCGCCTTATTTTTCACTGAGTTTGCACAGCGGCCCGGGCGAGTACCACGGGTTCCTGTGGTTCTTTTTCATCAACGAGCAGCTTTTGCGGTTTCTGGATCTGCGTTATCCGCGCGACTACAACACGGTCCCGCGCCTGTACTTCTGGCTGTTTCATCTTTTGTGGCTGTTTCCGTGGAGTGTTTATCTTCCCGCGGTGGCAAAACTTTCTTATAAGCCAGTTGATCGCGCGGGGCGCGCTCGCCTGCTGATGCTGTGCTGGACCGGCTTTCTGCTGATTTTCTTCACCTTCTCCACGACCCAGGAGTATTACTCCATGCCCTGCTATCCGGCGCTTTGCCTGCTTCTGGGCTCGGCCATGGACAATGGCGGCGTCTGGACACGACGTGGAACGCGGGCCCTTTCTGGGTTGGCTGCGGGTGCGGCCACGGCCCTCTTGGCGGTCCTCTTTCTGGTCCGTAATATTCCTACTCCAGGAGACATCTCGACGGCGCTCACGCAACGTTCACAGGAGTTCTACACTTTGGCGCTGGGTCATGTGGGGGATTTGAACTTGCAGTCGTTCGCGTACTTGCGCGTGCCCCTGGTGCTGGCTGCGGTCAGCTTCCTCATCGCGGCGCTCGGTACGTTCCGGGCCCCAGCGCAACGCTCTTTTCTGGCTGCCGCCGTGATGATGGTAGTTTTTTTCCAGGCCACGCGTTTGGCCATGGTGACCTTTGATCCCTACATGTCTTCGCGGCCGCTGGCGGAAGCTTTGCTCCGCACCCCGCATGGCACGTTGATCGTAGACCGCCACTATTACACGTTTTCATCTGTTTTCTTTTACACCAACCGGGAAGCATTGCTGTTAAATGGCCGTTTCCACAACCTTGAGTACGGGGCTTACGCGCCCGGCGCGCCTCCGGTGTTTATGGACGATGCGCAGTTCAAGGACCTGTGGAACAGGCCGGACCGGTGCTATCTGGTGGCCACAGAGTCGGCTCTGCCGCGTCTTGAAAAGCTGGTCGGCAACCAACAACTCAACCTGGTTATCGAGAGCGGAGGCAAGTTTGTAGTAACAAACCATCCATTGGGAGCGACTCCTTAAATTAGCTATGCGGGCTGCCCCCTCATGTGGTTCCAGTGTTTGGTTTGAGCAGATCGATCTGGCCAGCCTGCTGAGAGTCCCAGCGGCAGAGCATCAGCCAAGCAGCGAGCGACTCCGAAGGAGCGATCCGGGCAAAGAGGGCTTCCTGGGCAGGGTCGGGAATGTGGTCCGGAGTGTAGGCCTTGAGAAGAAGCGCCAACTGCGAGAGAAGTTCCATGCTGATGGCAAGGATTGAGTTCCGTAACTCGACCGCAATGGCGGCGCCGGCCTTCTGCTGGTCCTCAATATGTTTGAGCCGTCATCCCTTGAACATGGCGCTGATCTCCTGGTAGCCGACCGCCTCGGCTGCGAAGTTGAAGGTGCCATGCTCTTTCATTTCCCTGGCGGCGCGCAGGAATGCTCCCAGGGCGGCCCGCGAAAGGGCGCTTCCGACGGTCACGCGCCTGACGCCTATCGCCGAAAGTTCATCCAGACTCAACTGCACGCCCTGCAATCCCATGATGACATTCACCGGCCGGTCGACCGAGCTGACCACGGCAGAAATGTCGGCCTTATTCGCGAGGCCCGGCGCAAATAGAACATCGGCGCCCGCTTCCTGATAGGCCTGCAGACGCCGGATGGTGTCTTTCAGGTCGGGCCTGCCGACCAGATAGTTTTCCGCGCGCGCCGTCAGAGAGAAATGAAACGGAAGGCTGCGCGCCACGTCCACGGCCGCGCGGATTCGATCTGCGGCATGCTCGACCTCATACATCACACCGCCGGGGCGCCCAGGGACGTCTTCAATCGAACCGCCTACTATTCCAGTTTGAGCGGCCAGGGTGATGGTTTCAGCAACCATCGCGGGGGAATCTCCAAAGCCATTCTCAAGATCGGCGCTGACCGGCAAGTCGGAGGCTGAGGCCAGCGCGGTCACATGCGCCAACGTTTCTTCGCGGCCGATCCGGTTGTCCGGCTGCCCGGCGGAGAACGCAAAACCGGCGCTGGTAGAGGCCAGAGCCTCAAAACCCAGGTGCGCCAGCAATCGGGCCGTACCGATGTCCCATGGATTCGGAATGATGAAAGCGCTGTCGCGCTCATGGAGGGCGCGAAAAATGGCCCCTTTTTCAGTCTGCGTCAACATTGCGCACCTCCCAAGGTGTTACGGCTTCGTTGTACTCAGGTCCAGAGATTTCGTTTCCGCCTTCGGCAGCTTTACCCGCATGATGCCTGCCAATGTAGGAGCGATGTCGCGCATGTCGATCTCACCCAGGGAGCCGGGGCGAATCCCTTGGCCAACGATGAAGAATGCCGCTCGCATCTCGGGCAGGCCGGGCCAGTAGCCGTGCATGCCTGATTTGGCCACCGGGCGCACAATTGCGCCGGTTGACCGGCTTCCGAACCTGTAGCCGGGTTTGAGCGAGACCAGGAAGCTGGCGCCCGGAAATCCACCGTGCTCCTGCAGTTCCCCGGCGGGAATGATTCGATCAATGCCGTTAGCCGGATCGGCCTGGAGATCCGCTAATAATTTTTGCACGCGATCGCGGATAGCATCGTTGGCTTCCCGCAAGACCACGGCGGCAGAACCGCCGGCGAGCCACAGGGTTGCATCCCAGGAGGCGGGATGTTCGTTGTCGCCCTCGTTGTATCGAACCAGCCCGCTGGAGCGGAAGGCGGGCAGAAGGTTGACCTCAAAGTCGGTTTGCACGAAGCCATGGTCGGAGACGACGCAGATTACAACGTTGCCATGAGTGGCGGCATTGGCGGCCTTCACGACCTCACCGACGATCGCATCGATTCTTTCGAGCGTCGCCAGGCTTTCTTTACTAAACGGACCGGTTGCATGTTGAACATGGTCGAGAGCGGTGAAATATGCGGTCATGAACTGGGGCTTCTTCTTGTTGAGCATCCACACGGTGAAGCGGCCCCGGTTCTCGTCGCCCTCTATGGTCTCATCGATGCCGTCGGCGTAGGGGCCCAACTGGTTTTCCATCTCTTCCAGCAGGCCGGGTGTCGATAGCAATCGCTGCAATTTTCTGTCGTCGGGCGTGCCTGTCCGCCAGTATTGAGGAAGGTTGAAAGTGACCTTTGCTCCGGCGCTTACGGGCCAATGCACGTTTCCAGTGGAATAGCCGGCGGCCGCGGCCGCATCCCACAGAGTTGGCGCCTGGATGTCGGCGGCGTACCAGTACCAGCCGCCGGCATTCTTGTTCAACGGGTCAAACGTCGTATTGGCAAAGATGCCGTGCCTGGCCGGAGAGACACCGGTAAGAATTGTCGTATGACTCGGATAGGTGACCGTTGGAACCACACCGCGCACGCCCGTAGCGTATGCGCCTTCGCTCAGGAAGCGCTTGAGGTTAGGAATTTTGAGGGCGTATTGGCCGGCTTGCAGGACGTAGTCCGGGCGCAGGCCGTCGACCGAAATGAGGACCACGCTGGGCCTGGGACCGGCGCCGGTTTGGGCGCGTCCCGCGGCCGTAAACAGCAAGAAGATCATCAAGACTTGCAAAGTTGTTTTCATGCGCACCCCTAGGGGGCCAACTATACACTGAATTCTATGGACCAGCGTGAACAGCCTGACCAGCCCGACGAAACCGTGTTCTGGGATGAGCCCTGCCCTCTCTGCTGCAGCAGCCTGAGATATGTGAAGCGTAGAGAGCCGGGTAAGGTATTTTGTGACGGCTGCGGGTATGTGGAGGGGGAAGAGCCTTATTGATCTTCGCGCTCTGGCGCAGGGCGTCGTGTTAGCATGTGTTGACCGGAGGCACATCTCATGGAGCATCGATTTTGGAATTGGCGGCTGTGGGCGGGATTCGGGGTAAGCTTGCTCGCGATTGCGAGCTATTTCGCCTTCTTTCACGTCATCCGCCTGGTTCCCTTGGTAGGCGCGGCACTGTTTGCTGTGGCTGCAATCCTGCTGGTTTCAGGGTTAAAGCGCGCCTATGAGCAGCCACAGTTGTACCGCGGCAAGGTTGCGGGCAGAGTCTTGGCCAGCCTGAGTGTGGCCGTTCTCGCGGTCTTTTGTTTGTGCGCGATGATTCTGCCGAAGCACTTTG
>Ga0210403_10004888_pt1 | contig 11472 bp, 7 predicted proteins | sample IncBWC19MmetaG_FD_150863 | JGI IMG/M metagenome (GOLD analysis project Ga0210403, IMG submission 150863) | Forest soil microbial communities from Barre Woods Harvard Forest LTER site, Petersham, Massachusetts, United States - Inc-BW-C-19-M | ecosystem: Environmental > Terrestrial > Soil >... | reverse complement strand
GAACTGAAGCTCCGGACATCAGCGGCGCGGTAGAACTATCGTGAAAAATGACGCGCACAGCCGCGGGAAACAGCGGCTGAAAAACAGATCCGCTGGAAAAAACGCGCGGTAAAGCCAACCAGGAACGGGCAGTTTACGCGATATCCCGCCCGTAGCCATGTAAGACACCGCGCTAAAAAACCGGACGGTGCAATTCGCTAAATCGTAGTTCTCGCCCAAATTGTCGGCCCAAGCGCACCGGCGGAAGAAAATCAGCCATGGCAATGCGATATTTGCAGACGCCAGCGGCCCCTGAACATTTCTCAGTTCCGGCTCAGAAATCTCGAACTCAACGGGCTCGTGATGCAAATACTTAAAGATCGGAGTCGATACGAGTGAAAAGAACGGTTCGGTGGCGATGACTTTGCCGCCGGGTTTCAACTTGTTTGCGGCCCGATTGAGAAACGCAATAGGACTCCTCAGGTGGTGCAGCACATTGGTTAGCGTAATAACATCGAGGCTTTCGTCCCTGATCGCATCGAACTTGTCGATTTCGTGGCAGTCAAACACAAGATCAAGATAGTCGAGGTCAAGCACATCGCTGGTGACAACATTTGAGAGAAATTGTTTCAGGGGCGAAGTGCCGCTTCCTATTTCTAGGATCGACAGCGCCGCCGGATTTGGAAAATCCTTCAACTGATCACAGTAAAGTTCGCGATACCAAAAAAGAAGATTCTTATTGACGTCGAGCCGTGCCCGGTTGCGCAATGTTGCGGCACGATCTTTCGCCTCCTTGGTCTGCATAATCATCGTGCCGCTCATTTGACGGCGCGGATATACAGCGAACCGGCGAACTCCGAGATCACGGGCACGCTTTCGAGGAATCGGCCCACCGAGTTCAATCGATTAACTAGACGAACTGGCGTTTTGGGATGTAAGAAATCGAATGGATCAATTCGAACTTCACGATACCCTGTTACTTCAAGCAGGTGCCGGAGCGGCCATCGAAAGAATGCGGTCTCATCCGGTGAGTCGCCGAGTTTCCGTTTAACCCAGGGCACATTCTTTTGTATCGCGATCTGAGGGTTCAGCATGTTTGGCTCCGTAAACGAAATTTGGCCGCCGGGTTTCAAAACCCGGTAAATTTCCCGTAGTGCCGCTTCGATCTCGAGGTGATGTAAAACCGAACTGCCCACGACAGAGTCGAACACACCTTCAGGATAGCTCAATTCATAGGCGTTCTGAATTTCGTAACGAACGTTTGGTGCGGAACAATTCGCGGTCGCGACTTCCAGAAGCTCGGGTGAGACGTCAATCGCTACGATGTCCGCTCCCGAGCGCGCCAGCTCCCGAGTAAAAGAGCCCGTGCCGCATCCGAGTTCAAGCACGCTCATCCCTGATCGTAGATGGTTGCTCAGCATTTTCACCCGGCGCGCCCAGCGCGATTTGCCAGCGGGGCCTTCCCAGTTCCAAATCTCCCCTGCCCCATGTCGGGCCAGGAACCGCCCATGCTCGATTTCGTTAGCAATGCGCTCTTGCACTAGAAGACTTCAGATGATTGCAACTTCAAAAAACCAGCATCATCTCATGGCCCAAATTCCCGGACGTGGCACCGAGTTAGTAACCCAGTTTTAGTTTCAAGAAGCCATGCCAGCACATCTTTAACATGACAAGACCGTTTCGAAACACCCTGGTCATCTTCGTCGAACCGTAAATGCGCTCCTGATAATGGACAGGTAAGTCCCGAATCTTAAGGTTAAGTTTTGCGGCGCCAAATAGCAGTTCATAATCGCCCCATCGGTCTTCGATTCCCCAGCTGCCCAGCATTGGTTTAATGCGCTCCCAGTCGCTTCTCCAAAGGACTTTCGTGCCGCACAGCGTGTCCTTTACGCGTTGTCCGAGGAGGTAGGTGAATGCGATGCTAAAGAATTTGTTCCCCAACATGTTGACTGTAGTCATGGCCCGTTTCGGCACCGGATAAACAAGTCGCGACCCGTTGACAAACTCCGCCTGTCCCGCGGCAATAACGCCGAGAAAGTAAGGCAATTCCTCGGGTATCGTCGTCAAATCGGCATCGAGGATCATCAAAATGTCGCCAGTGGCGGCGTCGAAACCTGACCAGACGTTTCGCGATTTACATACGCCAGGTCCGCGTACCAGACGAATATCCTTGTCGGAATACACGGACTGCACCCGCAACACTTCTTCAGCAGTGCCATCGGTCGATCGATCGTCACAGAAAATAATTTCTGTCTGACGTCCCAGTTGCGGAATGCGTTGCGCAGCATTTTCAACGTTTCCTTTCTCATCTTTACAGGGAACAATGACCGAGACGGAAAGCTCTTCTTTGGGAACCGGTGTAGGCAACAGTCTCGCGAGGACTACCTGGGTCATACAAAGCTGTTTGAGCAACGGCAAGCGGGCGCAGAATCGATTAAGGAAAGCTGACACAAGGGGCACATACTTCGGCAGAATTACAATCCGGTGCGTCTCAAGCGCTTCGAACCCGGAGAGCTTCAATAAATTAGCGATATCAAGCGTGGAAAGCCAGTTCTGCTCCGTGCGCGGGACCTTCATTCCAATCCATTCCGCAAAGGTGACGAATGGTTCCCAAAGATGATTGTAGGTTTCGATCAGCAAGCGCGTATGCCGCAGGCAAAGCGGTCTGAGGTTACGCAGCGCCTGAAGCACATCGACCGCGTCCCCGATGTTATTAAACAGGATATAATCGAATTTCTCACCCGGCTCGAAGAGCGCCGGAAACTCCACTTTGTCTGGGAATGCGACTGCGAATTCGCAAGAAGGATTTCGCTCTCGCGCGATCTCCACGATCTCGGCGCAAAGGTCTGTGCCTTTCCCTTCTTTTGGCGCAACCGCAGCCAGATGAAAGCCGGTGCCGCAGCCAACTGATAGCACGTTCTTTTGTGGCTCGACCAGAAAGCGAAGGAGACGGCCCAGGAGTTCGTAATAATAACGGTTGCGTTTTATCCAGCTCTCGCGACGCGAAGCGATCGCGGCCAAGTGGCGGCGTGCGCGTTCGCGCCTTTGCTCCAACGCCGCTGGTCCCCAGACTTCCTGGTGCGTTTTGCGCTCACTGATTACAGCTTCCATATAGCCGCCATGATTTACCTAAACGCAGACCTTCCGGATTCGAAACTGCTGCGAATCATTCGGCGGCAAACCTTCCCTTAATTCCGGAGCTATTCAAGATTCGCTTGAATTCGCCGGTCTGCGGGCGCGGGTTTTACGTCCAGCAGGCTGGTCCGGCTGACGAACGCAATTTTGGTGGAGAAAAGAAGCGGCTGTGCTTGACTAATAGGTTCGACTCTTCCTGTCAGAATGCCTGCGAAATTCATCAAGATTAGCGGCGCGCGCCAGCATAACCTGAAGAACCTTCGGGTGGAAATTCCACGGGAGAAGCTGGTGGTCATTACCGGTTTGAGCGGCTCGGGGAAATCCTCACTGGCCTTCGACACTCTTTATGCTGAAGGGCAACGCCGTTACGTCGAGAGCCTCTCCGCTTATGCGCGGCAGTTCCTGGATCAAATGGAAAAGCCAGATGTCGATTTCATCGAAGGGTTATCGCCTGCCATCGCGATCGAGCAGCGCAACGCCGGTGCAAATCCCCGGTCGACTATCGCGACCACGACTGAGATCTACGATTATCTGCGGGTCCTCTTTTCCGCCGTTGGTCAACCGCACGATCCGGTCACTGGCCGACCGCTCTCCCGCCAAACGCCTCAACAAATCGTGGATCAGGTGCTGGCGTACGAGCCGGGCAGCAACATCATTGTGCTGGCGCCCCTGATCGAAAACCAGTCTGGCGAGTTTCGTGACGTACTTGAAAAACTCAAGCGTGAAGGATTCGTTAGGGCGCGGATCGATGGTCAGTTGATTGAATTGGATCGGTCCGAGCCGATTCGGCTTAAGAAAGGCGAGCGGCACAAGATCGAAGCCGTGGTTGATCGGCTGGTTGTCCGGGATGGTATTCGTGTACGCCTGACAGACTCAATCGAGACCGCCTTGAAATGGGGCGGCAACCGCATCGTTGTATTGCGTCAAACGAAGACACCTAACGTCCAACATTCGACATCCAATGATGAATCGGAACACTTGGAAGAATCCCGTTACTCCACAGACTACGGAGACACAGAGACCGGCTTCAACTTAGGCGAACTGACGCCCAGACATTTCTCTTTCAACAGCCATCTCGGAGCGTGCCCAGCTTGCCATGGTTTGGGAACACAACTCATGGTCGATCCAGAGTTGATGATCTCTGACCAAGCTAAAACACTGGCAGAAGGAGCAATCACACCCTGGCGTCGGGGCACAAAACGCATGCGAGCCTATTATCGGCACCTGCAAACTGCGCTTATCAAACATTTCCACGTGAACGAAGACGTGCCGTTTGCCGAATTGCCCGACGCATTCAAAGCGGCGTTGTATTTCGGCACGAATGGCGAGCCCATTGAAATGGAGTTCGCGGACAATGGCGAAAAGAAAATCAGAAAACCGTTCGAGGGACTCGTGCCGCAAATGCAACGGCTTTACCAGCAAACCCAAAGCGAGTTTACACGCAATCGCATTCGAGCGTTCATGACACGCGAGACCTGCGAGGTCTGCAGCGGTGCAAGACTTAAACCGGAAATCCTCGCCGTCACAATAAAGGACCGAAAAGGACGCGATTTGAATATCCATCAGTTCAGCCAGGAAACGGTGGAAGACGCTCTGCAATTCATCAACTCTCTCGACCTGACCGATCAGCAGCAGACGATCGTAAATGACGTTGTCCGAGAGGTTCGATTACGCCTGCAGTTTCTCGCGGAGGTCGGGCTAGGCTACCTCACATTGGATCGGGAGAGCGGCACGCTTTCCGGAGGCGAAGCGCAACGGATCCGGCTGGCCACACAGATCGGGTCAGGTCTGGCAGGCGTTCTCTACATTCTCGATGAACCAAGCATCGGTCTGCATCAGCGCGACAACGCACGTCTGCTCGGAACACTGCGAAAGCTGAGGGAGCTGGGCAATTCCGTTATCGTCGTCGAGCACGATGAAGAGACGATTCGAGCTGCCGACCACATTATTGATCTTGGTCCGGGCGCAGGGCCGCGTGGTGGCGAGATTGCGGCACAGGGAACCCTCAATGACATCCTGGGCGCGAAGAATTCTTTGACTGGTGATTATCTTTCCGGGCGCGCGCGGATTGCAATTCCAAAACAGCGCGTCCCCCCGCGACCAGACAGCTGGCTAACAGTCGTAGGCGCATGTGAAAACAACCTTAAGAAGATTGACGTCTCATTTCCCCTCGGCTGCCTCACGTGTGTGACCGGTGTTTCCGGCAGTGGCAAATCGACATTGGTAGATGACATTCTGCGGCGTGCGCTTTTCCGGCACTTCTATAACTCGAAAGATAGACCCGGCGCTCACAAAACGATTCGCGGACTGGAACAGATCGACAAGGCAGTAATCATTGACCAAACCCCGATCGGTCGCACGCCGCGGTCGAACCCGGTCACATACACCGGTGCGTTCACACCAATCCGCGAACTGTTCGCGCAATTGTCCGCGGCACGGGTACGCGGTTACGACGCAGGGCGTTTCAGTTTCAATGTCAAAGGCGGCCGTTGCGAGAACTGCGAAGGCGGCGGTCTGATCAAAATCGAGATGCACTTTTTGCCCGACGTTTACGTCGAATGCGAGGTCTGCCGCGGCAAACGCTACAACCGCGAGACTCTCGAGATTACTTACAAAGGCAAAAATATCGCAGATGTGCTTGATCTCACCGTGGACGAAGCTGCGCGCTTCTTTCGGAATGTGCCGACCATTGCGGAAAAACTCAATTCGCTCCTGGATGTCGGCCTCGGATATCTGCGACTCGGCCAGGCGGGAACGACTCTTTCCGGCGGCGAAGCTCAGCGGGTGAAACTTGCCACCGAGCTTGCCAAAAAGGCGACCGGTCGCACTGTTTACATTCTCGATGAACCTACGACGGGATTACATTTCGCCGATATTGAAAAATTGCTGGAGGTCCTGATGAAGCTCCGCAACGCCGGGAACACAATCGTAGTGATCGAGCATAATCTGGAAATGATTAAGTGCGCCGACTGGATCGTCGATTTGGGACCGGAAGGCGGTGAACGTGGTGGCGAGGTCGTGGAGGCGGGATCACCTGAAGAAATTGCTGCGCTTCGGCGGAGTCATACCGGCACATATCTGCGGGCGGTACTAGGGAAAGCATGACTCGTATAGCGTGTATAGGACCCATATGTCTCATGGGCGTACTCGCGCAATTCGCCCGCGCAGACATCTCCGCTGAAGTTGCCCAGGCGAGTGCGCCACTTTCGGAAGGCGCGCCCGAGGTGGCGGTTGTACGGTTGCAGTCGCTGCTCAATAGAAATCCTTCCGGCTCCGATTGGCAAGCAGTCGCCGAAAAGCTTGCCGAAGCGCAAATAGCCGCGAACGAGCCCGAGGACACTCTGGTTCTTTTGGTAGATGCCCGGGTGCGCGATCTCCCATGGGCGAAATTCTGGCGCGCGCAGGCGCTGGCGACTCTGCACCGTTGGGCCGACGCTCTGCCGCTGTATCAAGAACTGACAAACGGAACTTCGCCTTTTCAGAGAGCAGCTGTCTTTGGAGCCGGCGAAACGCTGCGCGCGTTAGGAAAACGCCAGCAAGCTCTGGCAAAATTCAATCTCCTCGTTCAAGACAAGGAATGGGGCACGCGAGCGCAGTTGCGAGCAGCGGAACTGTCCATTGAATTGGGCACTGCTCCGGAGGCACGTCGACTCTTGGAGCAGATGCAAACAGTGTCCGTTGCAGAACGGCGAGAGCGCCGTGTGTTACGCGGCCGGCTGGAACTGATTTTGCATCGCCCCGAACGAGCGATCGGGATGTTTCAAGCGATCCTGAAAAGACCGGAGGGAATGCCTCATTCCATTCTAATCGCTGCACTCTTCGGGATCGCTGAAGCGCACTTGCAGCTCAAGACGCCGGAGACCGGAGACGACATCCTGGAGCGTTTCATCGATCAGCACCACGCAGACCCTGATCTTCCGCTGGTTTTTGCAAAGCTCGATGAGCTGTATCGCGCCGAACACAAACCGTCGCGCAATGAACTGGAAAAATGGGTCCGCAGGCCGGAACAACCGCGGCGGACGTTCGCACGCTGGTATCTCGCGCGACTGGAGATTCGTGCAGGCCGGAGAGAGCGAGGCCGGCAATTGTTTTCAGATCTGCGGCGCACAGGAATCAAATCGCCGGCGATCGCCCCTGCTCTTTGCGAGTTCGCAGAATTCGAAATCGACGACGGCCATTTTGATGAAGCACTCGCAATTTTGGACGACGCGCGCCTGCTGCGTCCGGAGTCGACTTTGTTAACGCGGATCGATTTTCTGTCTGCGCAAGCGCAATATTTGGCGAGGCGATTCGATACCGCGACGGCTGGGTTCGAACAAATCGCGCAACGCGAATCGCCCTGGACGAGAGCCGCGCTGTTTAACGCGTCAAGCGGCTGGTTGCAGCTTGGTAATCACGCTCGCTTCGTGGCCGATTACAGCCAATTCCAACAACAGGGCGGCGACGAACAATCACGTGCCGACTTGCGACTTGAGGAAGGTTTGATGCAAGCGGCTAAAAACGACAAAAAAGCTGGGGCATCGCTGCAGCGATTCATTCACGATTTTCCAAGTAATCCGCGGGTATCGGAGGCTTGGGTGAGCCTGGCTGAGCTGGCGTTTCATTCTTCGCCACCACGTCTGGATGAAGCACGCAAAGATCTGGATCACGCAGCCGCGGGTATACCGACCGCTGCTGCGGCAGAACGGGCCGACCATCTCCGCATCTGGGTAGAAGAGACAGCTGGCGGAGATGACTCGAAAGTCATTGAGTTCGCAAAGCAATTCCTCGAGCAGCATGGGCAATCCCCCTTCGCTTCCGAAGTTCGAATGAAATTGGCGGAGCTTTGTTATCGCCGCCAGGATTTCGCAAATGCGCAGACGCAGTTTGAAATCATTGCGCAACAGAATCCGAATGACTCGCTCTCGGAAAAAGCGCTCTTTTTCGCCGCAGAATCGGCCATGTTGAGCATGAGCGAGCATACGCTGGATCGTGCGCTCGTTTTATTTGATCAAGTCGTACAAAAAAAGGGCGCGATGCGCTGGGCCGCGCGAAACGAAGAAGCAGTGATCGAGCGGAAGCTCGGAAAACCAAAAGACGCTCTTACCTTGTACGACGAGGTGTTAAAGAGCGACGCCGGCGCATCTGAAAAGCGCGAGGCGCTTTGCGGCAAGGGCGACATTTTCTTCGAGGCCGGCACAACGGACCCCAGTAGTTATCAGCGCGCCATTGAGGCCTACGACGAATTGGCTGCCGATAACGAGGCGTCGATTTATTGGCGTAACCAGGCGCTGTTTAAAAAGGGATTATGCCTGGAGAAAAAAGGCGATCGAGCCGGCGCGCTCGCGACGTTTTATAAAATTTTGGAAGACGAGTCGAGCCCGGGCGAGCGACGCGAGCTGTTCTGGTACTACAAAGCTGGGTTTAATGCTGCGCGATTACTGGAGGAAGATTCAAAATGGGAATCCGCTGTCGCGATCTATGACAAACTCGTCGCGGCCGGAGGCAATCGAAGCGAGGAAGCAAAAGCGCGTCTGAACAATATTCGTCTCGAACATTTCCTCTGGACCGACTGAAGCATTCCCCGCGGAAGCTGGAGGAAGTGGGCTGGCTCAAAAATACGAAGTGGATCGGCGAATAAGCTTGCTTACAATTCCCATCGGGATCAAAGTGACGGCATGGGAAAAGGAAGCATACTCAGTCGCGGGTGCGGCTGGTCGGTCCGATGTGCAATCGGGGGCTTGGCCCTCGCACTTTGCGCATCGGCTTTTGCTGGTGATGGGCGCGATAGCGTGGTGCTGCCTTCGCAGCAGGCGCTGCCCGCCAAGCCAAAGAAAATTTGCTTCGTGGTAGAGGCTGGCTCGCGCATTCCGCAGTCTTGTGATCGTCTCTCTGCAATTCCGACCACCGCGAATGCGATGACCATTTACGGTCATCGTCCGGGCAGATAAGAAAAAAGTCCGACGATTTTTTGCGGGCGATTGCGCGCTGCCTGAACAGCAGCGCGGCGGGAGATTATATTTTCCTGCGCTGAGCCATAGCAGGTCCCCGATGAAGTTCCGCCGCCCAGGTTGAGAGCGAGTTAGTGAAACCCGGCGTGCTGTAGCCACGGTCCCGCGGACCGTCTTATTCGCAGCGAATCTTCTGACTTGGTTTCTAACCGACACAGACCCGCGCACCGGACGATTCGTGCCGCAACAAACCGATGGTTACAATTTTACGAAACCGCCTTCGCTGCCTTCAGCGGATGGTGGCATACAGGCTTTGAATGCCGCTCGTGTGAGTTGTTCCCGATCCCGAGTCCGTTAGGCAAGATTTCGCTGCCGCGATCACGGCTTTATCGTCGTTATCAGTGAGCCCGGCGAGGAAACCACGAATCCGGCGGAACGATTGACGCAAAAACAAATCTGCAGCGGAGTCGTCCGGCGATGCTGCATCGCCGTTTCGCTCGGTGAACTGAATCTCGCCATCGACGCGGCTCAGCACACACGTCGAAGCAAAAAGATCCATCGCCGCGTTCGCGATTCGTTCCTGGACAAGCTGCATGTCGAGAATCGGCTCACGATACGTGATCAACGCGCGATTAACGGCAAAATTAAAACGCCAGATCAACCGGCCGAGTTGCTGGGCGTGACTGCGAAGCTGTTCGCTTTGCACGGGTACGTCAGGCACCCGAACCGTCGCGCTGAGCCGGTTCTTTCCGGCGGCCCACGCTTTGCTTATCCCGTCGCGGGAAGGTTTCATCAGCGTGTCGTAGATTTCTTTGAACTCCATTCCCGGCCCGCGCATGCCGACAAGGGCGATGAACGAAGTCAGCACTTCATTTGCACCCTCACCGATTTGGTTGATCCGCGCGTCGCGCAACATTCTCTCTAACGGCAGATCGGTGAAGTACGCCGAGCCGCCGTAAATTTGGAACACGTCGTTAATGCACTCCCAGAGCCGTTCTGTCGTGAACACTTTCAACATTGCGGTCTCAAGCATGTAATCCTCAAGTCCGCGGTCGATGAACGAGGCCGTGACTGTCGTCATCGCTTCCATGGCATAAGCGTCAGCCGCAATCCGCGCGATTTTCTTTTTCACCAGCTCGAATTCGCTCAGCGTCTTGTTGAATTGCCTGCGCGTGTTCGCGTGCGCGACGGCAAGTTCAAGACAGGTCTTGGCTGCGCCTGTACAGCACGCGCCGAATGTGGTCCGTCCAAAATCGAGCACCGTCAGCGCGACCTTCAGTCCTTTGCCCATGGGGCCGAGAACATTTTCCTTCGGCACTTTTACGTCGCGCAACGCGAACCGTCCTGTCGCCGTACCTCTGATGCCAGTTTTTGCCATGCGCGCCTCAAGCATTTCGAAACCCCGCATGTCTGGCGTAACTAGAAATGCCGTGACCGCCGTCTTATCCGAGCCCGGAACGGGCGTGCGCGCCATCACCGTCAACTCGTGCGCAATCGCTGCATTCGTGATATACCGCTTCTCGCCGTTCAAAATGAAATGCGATCCGTCCTCACTCGGACGCGCTTGCATCTGCACGTTTGCCGCATCCGATCCAGCCTCTTTTTCAGTGAGCGCGAAAGCGCCGAGTTGCTCACCGCTCACTAATTTCGGAAGCCATTTCTGTTTTTGTTCGTGCGTGCCGAACAACAGCAACGCGCGGATCCCAATGGAGTGATGCGCGTTAACGAAAACCGACGTCGATGCGCAACGCCGCCCGATTTCTTCGAGCAGTTTGCAATTGGCCATCTGTGAGAACCCGCGTCCGCCGTATTCCTTCGGTGCCGTCATGCCGAGCACGCCGATACGCCCTAACCCGTCGATCACGCTGCGCGGAATGTCCGCCTTCCGATCGATCTCCGCAGCATCAAGATCTTCATTCAAAAATTTGCGAAGCTCAGCAAGCGTTTGAACCAGCTCGCCCTCTTGCGCCTCCGGGATGCGCGGATACGGCATCACCCAATCCGACACGAAATGCCCTTGGAAAAGTCCTTTCGCAAACCCCAGCGCCTGGGCCCCTGCAAAGAGCAATTCCTCAGCCTGTTGAATTTCTTTCTGTCGCTGCGCGTCGAGCTTATTCATTCAATTGAAAAGCGGGCGACGAATTCTAGCCGTGCGTGCTCGCATGTCCAATCAGCTGCACGAATTGTGCTTTGCAGACCAAAACGTCAGCAATGCGAATTCAAGGCTCCAGTTGTGACTTCCCTCAGCTACATCCCTGGCTCGTGCCGCAGTCGGTGCAGACGCCGCAGGCGCCAGCACGAATGACTTTGTTGCTGCCGCATACTGAACAGGTAATACCCATGAAGATGCTGCCGAGCGCCACTGTTACGCGGTCCGCTGAGTTGCTGGTGCCGTTCCCGTTTCCGTTTCCTTGGACAGTCCCGCCAT
>Ga0210403_10004886_pt1 | contig 11475 bp, 9 predicted proteins | sample IncBWC19MmetaG_FD_150863 | JGI IMG/M metagenome (GOLD analysis project Ga0210403, IMG submission 150863) | Forest soil microbial communities from Barre Woods Harvard Forest LTER site, Petersham, Massachusetts, United States - Inc-BW-C-19-M | ecosystem: Environmental > Terrestrial > Soil >... | reverse complement strand
GTCTTGATGGCCGAGGGCACGCCGATCGTCATCGTAAGGATCGAAAACGCGAACGCCGAGTACGGGCTCATCCCGCTGACGAACATGTGATGGCCCCACACGCAAAAACCGAGGAAGCCGATACCGCAGACGGCGCCGACCATCGCGCGATAGCCGAATACCGGCTTGCGCGAGAACGTGGAGAGCAGGTGCGACGCGACGCCCATGCCCGGAAGAATCGCGATGTACACCTCGGGGTGGCCGAAGAACCAGAAGAGATGCTGCCACAGCAGCGGCGAGCCGCCCTTGTGCCAGGTGATCACCTGGTCGGTGACAACAAGCCCCCCGGGGATAAAGAAGCTCGTGCCCGCGAGCCGGTCAAGCAGGAGCAGGATGCACGCCGCGAGGAGCACGCCAAACGCGAGCAAGCCGAGAATTGCCGTGACGAACCACGTCCAGCAAGTCAGCGGCAAGCGGCCAAGGGTCATGCCCTTGGCGCGCAGATCGATCAGCGTGGTGATGAAATTCAGCGCGCCCATCAGCGACGCGCCGCAGAAAATCGCCAGGCCAATGATCCACAGCGTTTCGCCGCCGCCCTGCCCCGGTCCGACAATTTCCCCGAGCGCGCTCAGCGGTGCGTAAGACGTCCAGCCGCCGATCGGCGCGCCGCCTGAGACAAAGAAAGCGCAGATCATGACGACGAGCGAAACGAACGTCGTCCAGAACGAAAGCATGTTCAGGACCGGGAACGCCATGTCCGCCGCGCCGATCTGAATCGGCAGGAAATAGTTTCCGAAACCCGATTGCGGCGCCGTGGTCAGCACCATAAAGACCATGATCGTGCCGTGCATCGTCATCAGGGCCAGGTACTGCTCCGGCGTCATCTGCCCGCCGCTGAGGAATGGAATCTTCGCGGCCGGCCACGCCAGGTGGAAGCGCATCAACAACGACAGAGCCATGCCTACAAAAACGGAAAATAATGCTAGACACAAATATTGAATGCCGATGACTTTATGATCGATGCTGAACACCCATTTTCGAATGAAACCGGACGGAGGTTGGTGGTGCCCGTGGCCGCCGCCGTTTTCGTGTGTCACCATTGAGCCTCTCCTGGTCCCTGTAGGACAGGCTTTAGCCTGTCACTGTTTTTCGCCGCAAAAGAAGAACCAAACCGACAGGCTAAAGCCTGTCCTACTGAATGCTACTAAATGCTACTGACTGCTACTGGTTCGCCGCTTCCTGATCCTTCACCCATTTCTCAAAATCCGACTCGTTCATCACCGTAAGCATGCTGTGCATCCGGTAATGCCCCAGCCCGCAAAGCTCGGCGCAGGCGATTTCATAATCGCCCACATCGGTGGCCGTGAAGTGCATGTGAATTTCCATGCCGGGCACGGCGTCCTGCTTCAGTCGCAGTTCGCGCACGTAGAAGCTGTGCGTGACGTCCTGCGAACGGATGATCAGCTCGACTTCGCGATTCGCGGGAACGACGATGACGGGCGAAACAATGTCGTCCTTCGAAGCGGGATCCGTTGGATCAAGCCCAACCGGATTGCCGGTGGAAGCGCTGACGAGCTCGGGCTTCAAGCGGCCGAATTTCCCGTCCGGGCCGGTATAGCGGAAATTCCAGACGAACTGCTGGCCGGTGACTTCGATCTGCAGCGCGCCGGCTGAGGCACCCATGAAGTGCACCTCCGCCCAGGCGTTCCGGGCGAAGATCCCCAGTCCGACAAAGAGCACGACTGTGGCAAGCGTCCAGACAATCTCCATCGTGTTGTTGCCCTCGAAGTAGGTGGCCTTCTGTCCGCGATCGCGGAACTGAAAAACGGCGTAGGCCAGGCCGAATTGCGCCACCACAAAAACGATTCCGGTTATGATGAATGTGCGGGCAAATTGCGCGTCAATCTCGTGGCCAAAATCCGTGATGGCCGGAGGAAACCACCATATTTTTGCCATGAAAATGTAAACGGAAACGACCGTCATGAACACGATGAATAGAGCGAAGGCAAGGGCGACCGAAGTGGAACCACGTTCCGTTGGTCTGGTCAGCATCTTCTCCTCTCCAGGAGCCCGCGGGGATCGATTTTCTTCAGCCGGAATGCTTGCCGAAGACGTTCGCGCCTGGCGAAAGCGAATTCAAATTACCTGAACGGCACATCATATATATCCCGGGGAGAATTACAAGAATTTTCCTGAGTGCATCAAAAGTTTGGATGGATCGTGGTGAGGACGGTCACAGTTCCATTAAGATACAGGAATCCCGCGAGGTACTTGGGAAAATGAAATTCATGGGCAGGGCCGGTTGGCTGGCGCTTAGTTTGCTCTTTGCGGGATCTGTTTCCGCGCCGTCGAACGCGCAAGCCCTAAGCCCGCCGCGGCACGCCGTCTGCAAATTCGCCGACGGTAAATCGATCGCGGTGAACTATTCGAGCCCGCGCATGCGCGGGAGGAAAATCTTCGGCGACCTCGTTCCTTACGGTGAAGTGTGGCGCGCGGGCGCGGACGACGCGACATCGTTCACGACCACCGTGGATCTGGTCGCGGCGGGCAAAACTATTCCGGCCGGCCGGTACACGCTGTTTACTCTGCCCACGCCGGCCAAGTGGACCCTGATCGTCAGCAAGCAAATCGGCGAGTGGGGTATCCCGTATCCCGGCATGCAGTACGATCTGACCCGCGTCGAGATGAAGGTCTCCAAGCTGCCCTCGCCGGTCGAAAATTTCACGATTGGCTTCGATCAAGCGGGAACAGGTTACACAATGAAACTGGATTGGGAAACTACGCGCGCTTCGATCGAGATTACAGAGAAAAGGTAGCATGCCGCGCACGGACGTCATTCAGCTGATTGAAGCTCCTCCCGCGGCGCGCGGCTCCGGTACCAGAGCAGGCCGCCAAGCATGATCAGCGCCCCGTAGGTCACGATAGAACCCATCTCCAGCCGCATCGCCAGCGGCTTTCCAATAAAGTCGCGCATAGTCGGCACGCTCAGCGCGAACGATAGGAACGCTACGTTGCGCAGCACTCGGTGAATGCGTGGATCGAGATCGGCTGAATGCCAGGCCGCGTAAAGCAGCGCGTATGGCAACAGCAGGACCACAAAATAATGCTTGTGCGCCAGCGGGCTCAGAACCGTGGCGGCAACAAACACGGCGGCCCACTCGACTTGCGCCCAGCGGGACTCGGGCCGCGGCGTACCGCGGCAGGCGATCAGGCCCAGCACGCCGGCGATCACGCAAGTGACTCCCCAAGCCAGCTTGGCGCTCGGAGCGCCGCTGATGGACAAAACAATCTCTTTAGGCGCCGCAAAGGGAATGTACCCGTAACCCAAAATCCGATCCCACATGGCATAGACGGATTGGGCGATGTTCCCGGAGGCCCAACTTGCGCGAAGGGCGGGAGGCCACAGGGCAACGTCCTTCCAAAACTTTGCCCAGCCAAGGAAGAGCGCCGGGCTGAGGAAAAAAAACACTGAAGCCGCCGCCAACCAGAACGCCGCGCGCCATCGTTTTCGGTACAACAGGTATGGCAGGAACGCAATCGCCATCACCTTTAACGCGGCCGCCAATGCGATCGCGATTCCTCCCGCTGCTTCCCTTCCCTGAGACTGGAGATAGAGTCCCCAGAGGGTCAGGGCGAAGAGAATCAGATTGATCTGGAGCTGCTCGAAATTATTGATGATGTAAGGAAGCGTGAGCGCGAATGGCACCAGAAGTTCCGGCGAAATGATCGTCAGAGAGGATTCGTCAGGCCGAAATCTTAGGCGCTTGCCGTAGATGAGCCGGGCGATCAGATCGAGCGCAAAGAAAATGGAAGCCCAGGTCAACGCGATCCAGACCGTGCGCGCCAAGTAAGGCGAAAGGCGATCGAGCAATCCGAGCGGTACGGCAGCGAGAGAGAAGAACGGCGGCCACGTGTTGGAGCCGACTGGAGTATCGAGGTAGATATCCCGCCCGTCGAAAAACGCCTGGCCCGCTGCGGCGTAGCCCGCGAAATCCACGGAGCGGCGTGGGTACACGAGAAAGCTCGCCACAAATGCAACGATCAGGGCGGCGAGAAGAACTCTGCGTTGCCACGTCCCGCGCTGCAGCGAAGGCTGGCCGCCAGCCGGCACGTACTTTGTTGAGAGATTCTCGCCGTTGGACAAAGCTACTCCCGATTCTCCGCGCCGAAGGCCAGACCTAGCTGCTGCGCACGACTCCTGTACCAGAGCAGGCCGCCGAGCATGATCAGAGAGCCATAGGTCACGACCGAACCCATTTCCAGGCGAACGGCGAGGGATGTGCCGATCACGTCGTGCATCGTGGGGATGCTCAGCGCAAAAGATACGAACATCACGTCGCGAAGAATCCGCCGAGTGCGTGTGTCGAGATCCGTCGAGCGCCACGCCGCGTAGAGAAGCGCGTACGGCAGCAGCAGGACGACCAGGTAGGGCTTGCGCGTCACCGGGCTCAAGATTGTCACAGCGACAAAGACTAGAGCCCACTCCAAGTAAACCCAGCGAGAACCGCGCGGCGGGATTCCGCGACACACGACCAAGCCAAGGGCGGCCAGTATCACACAGGTGATCTCCCACGCGAGTTTCACGCTGTGGGCACCACTCAACGGCAAGATAAATGTTCCGGGAACCGCGAACGGCATGTACCCGTATCCCAAAATACGGTCCCACATAGAGTAAACGGATTGTTGCGCATTGCCCGCTCCCCAGCTTGAGCGCAAAAAGACGGGCCAGAGGGCGAGGTCCTTTGTGAATTTTGCCCAGCCGAAAACGAGGACGGGGCTCAGGAAAAAGACGATCGTTGCCGCCGCCATCCAGAGCGCCGCGCGCCAACGCTTTCGGTAAAGCAAATACGGGAGAAATGCGACAGCCATGATTTTCAAAGCCGCCGCCGCGCCAATCGCAATTCCACCCGCGGATTCCCGCCCTCTCTCTTGCAAATAGAGGCCCCAAAGCGCCAACGCGAAAAGAATGGCGTTGATCTGCAGCAGGTCCATGTCATTGATGAAGTAAGGAAGGGTGAGGAGGAAAGGAATGAGCAATTCCGGCGACGTGACGTCGAGAGAAGATTCGTCCGCGCGCCACTTCAGGCGCTTGCCGTAGATCATCCCGGCGAGAAGATGGAGGGCCCAGACGATCGAAGCCCAAGTCAACGCGATCCAAACGATCCGGGCGAAGTAAGGGGAAATCTTGTCAAGCAGAGCCAGCGGCACGGCGGCAAGTCCAAAGCAAGGCGGCATCGTCGTGGGAATCGTGTTCTGCGTATCGAGGTAAATGTCGCCCCGGTGAAGGACGGCGTTGCCAACAGCGACATAATTTGCAAAGTCCCTGGGATGCCGCGCATAGGCGAAAAAGCTCGCCACGACGGCGATGAAGAGCAGAGCGAGCGTCACTTTGCGTTGAAGCATCGGCTTTTGCCGCTGGAGATCCTGCCGCGACAGCAACCAGGTCCCAACTCTATTCCAATTCTTCCCGTGGCGCCCGGCTCCGGTACCACATCAGGCCGCCGAGCATGATCAGCGATCCGTAGGTCACGATGGACCCCATCTCCAGCCGCACGGCCAGGGATTTGCCGATTAAGTCGTGCATCGTCGGAATGCTCAGCGCGAAAGACGCGAACATCACGTTGCGCAGAATTCGTCGCGTGTGAGGATCGAGATCACTCGAGCGCCACGCCGCGTAAAGCAGCGCGTAGGGCAGTAGCAGCACGACCAGATACGTTTTGCGCGTCAGCGGGCCCAGGATGGTCGCGGCGACAAATACCATGGCCCACTCCACTTGTTCCCACCGGGAGCCGGGGCGCGGCGTCCCGCGACACGCCACCAGGCCGAGGATAGCCGCCACGATGCAGGTGATCTCCCACGCCAGCTTCGCGCTGCGAGCGCCGCTCAAGGGTAAAACGAAGGTTCCCGGGACCGCGAAGGGAATGTAGCCGTACCCCAGGATCCTGTCCCACATGGAATAGACGGATTGCTGGATGTTTCCGTCGCCCAGATTCTGGCGCAGAGCCAGCATCCAAAGCGGTATGTCGTTCCAGAACTTCGTCCAGCCAAACACGAGGGCCGGGCTCAGGAAGAATATCAGGGTTGCCGCCGACATCCAGAACGCGGCTCGCCACCGCTTCCGATACAGCAAATACGGCAGAAACGCGATCGCCATGACTTTCATCGCCGCCGCGGCGGCGATGGCGATTCCTCCCGCGGCTTCGCGGCCGTTTGACTGCAGAAAAAGTCCCCAAAGCGCCAGCGCGAAAAGAATCGTGTTGATCTGCAGAAGCTCGAAATTGATTACGATGTAAGGAAATGCAAGCAAGAACGGGACGAGAACTTCGGGCGAGGTGATCGCTAAAGCTCCGTCCGACGCTTCGAACGCCACGCGTTTCCCGTAGATCATGCGCGCAAGGAGATCCAGAGTGCAGAAAATCGAAACCCAGATCAGCGCGATCCAAACGCAGTGCGCGAGGTACGGCGAAACTCCGTCAAGCAACGCGAGAGGCGCGGCGACAAAGCTGAAGAACGGCGGCCAGGTGTTCGTTGTCGCCGATGTGTCGGCGTAGATGTCGTGGCCGTTCAGGAGGGCGCGGCCGACCTCGGTGTATCCGGCAAAATCCACGGCTCGGCGCGCGTACACCGGAAAGCTGGCGACAATTGCAATGAGAATGACGGCGAGGACAAGACGGCGCTGCACCATTACTTGTTGCCGGCGCCGCGGCCGCGGATGTTGGCTGGATTTTGCATGCTGTAGCCCGCCTCTTTAGAGGGGGGTTGCGAGCTCGTACCGTCCTGCACTCCCGCGTCTAAAAACGCGGGCTACAACGGGCCGCTAATCTCTGCCGCGAACCGCGGTTGCCGCTGCCGGGGCGCGGTCCGTTTCGCTGGACGGTTCCTCGACGATTTCGCTTTCCCACTCGACCTTGATTCCACGCCGCACGCTTTCGGAAGCCGCGCACAAGCCTTCGTGGTGTTCCAGGGCGCGCTCGACCGCGGCGCGCTTGTCCGCGGGCACTTTCATTTTGTAGTGGAGCTTGATGCCGGTGAGGATCATTTTTCCGTCAACGTCCTCGATGGTGCCTTCGGCTTCGACCTGCAGCTTGTCAGGCGCCGCGCTCACGCCACGCGCTTCGAGCGCGCCAGCCACTGTGCCCGTCATGCAGCCGCCGACTGCGGCCACAATGTAATCGAGCGTCGAGGCCATCGGTTCATCCGGATTGAGCTTGAAATATTTTGCGATGCCGCCGTGAACTCCCATGCGCAGCGCGCCCGGAAAACCCTCGATTTCGGCGCGCTTGATCTTGCTGTTGCCGGGTTCCTTCGAGATTTTTACTTTTGAGGCTTGGATCAGTTTTCCCATGGGAGTTCCTCCGCAACCATCCGATTCCAAATTCAGGCCAGCGATTCGAGCAATTCCGCGACGGAAAACGGGCGCGCCGCTTTTACGTAAGCCGTGAACAGGCTCCGCGGATCGTCGCCGTACGAAATAGAATACTCCCTCCCGCGAAGTAGCCTTTGGGAAAAGGTATGGAAATCCGCGTCGAACGCGTCGCGCGTCGCGGCGGTATTTGGAGCAATCAGGCGGTCGTTGACGAAAATCTCGATATCCTGGCCATTGAAGCGAAATTTTCCGTCGAGGCGAGGTTCGGCTTCGAGGCGCCGGCAGGCGGTGAGCGCGGCGCGCGCGGCCTGCGCCAGGCATTCCTGGTTGCCGCCTTCGAGCGCGGCTTTGCGGTTGTAGCGCACGCCCAGGCGATTGCCGGTGTTGTCGACGCTGTAGTTTCCTTCGTGGCCGATCAGGACGATTCCCGGCCCGGCGGGCACGTGCATGTAGTCGGCGACGTCGATTAAAAGCTCGTCGCCGTTCTGGCTCTCAATCCAATTGTGAAACACCGGAATCAGCGGCTCGAGGTGCGCCGCCTCGCCGTTCTGAACCAGGAGTTTCACGTTGACGTGCTGAAGCTGCATGAATCGGAAGTCCTTTTTGCTAGGCTGACATCCAGGGCGCCCGAGCGTTGTAGCGCCCGCCTTTCAGGCGGGCACTCCGGCGCCGGCGAAGATGCCAACCTAAAGGTTGGCGCTACAACGCCGCGGCGGGCGCTGAAATTCGGTTGTAGCAACTGTGCGCTGCGTCGATGAAAAGCTGCGCCTCGTCGAGCAGGTAGCGCGCGGAATCCGGCGTGTACGGCTCGCCCGCTTTTTCCTGCGCGGAAAACAGATAGTGCGCGAATTTGCCGCCGGCAAACGGATCAAAGAATTTCTGCGTGTCGTAGAACCGCGCGCGAAACTCGCGCACGATCAACGTTGGGTCGTCCGCGATGCCGGATGACTCGATCTTCACCAGCGCCTTTGCCGCCTGCACCATCGAACGATAGGCGGTCTTCCCCGCCTGCTCGATATTGCCCGCTTCCATGGCCACTTGCGCCTCGAAGAGCTGCCGCTCGGCGTCTGCCAGATCGAATTCCACGGAAGAGACGACTTCACCGGCGCACTCTCCGATGCCCATGTCGGAGAGCGTGTATTCGCGCGGGTCGCCCCAGTCCTGGAAAAACGAACGGTCGCGCGGGTCGAGGGGCGCGCGCGCCAGATCCTCGAGCATCTTTTTCAGCTCGACTTTGCCGGTCCGCGCGATGAAATCCTTGAAGCCCTCGCCGTCCTTGCGATTGGCCGCGTAACGATCGGTCAGGCGCTGCACGACTTTTGGAATATTCTTGGACGGAATCGCGATCACCGGCAGGCCGTACGACGAAGCGTTGTGCTCCCACTCGCCGCCCAGAACCACCTGAAAGTGTGGGACGGCGTAGCCGGACATTTTGCGGCTGACACCGTAGAAGCCAAGGTCGGCCACATGGTGCTGGCCGCAGCTATTGAAGCAGCCGCTGATCTTGATGTGCAGCTTCACGACGTTGTCGTCGAGCTGAAAATTTTTCTCGGCGAGGCGCTTGCGCAGCTCCGCGGCGAGGCCGCGCGAAGAAGAAATGCCGAGCTTGCATGTGTCCGTGCCGGGGCAGGCGGCAATATCCACGATGCTCCCCGCGCCGGGATCGGCTAGGTTGGCCGCCTCGAGAGCCTTGTGCAGCTCGATCAAGTCGCTCTGGCTGACCCAGCGTAGGACGATGTTCTGCTCGACCGTCGAGCGAATCGTTTCTTTCGTGAAGCGGCGCGCGATGTCCGCCAGGGAGCGGAGCTGGCTTGCGGAAATGTCGCCGAGCGGCAACGCAATCGTGACAACCGTGTAGCCCTGCTGCTTCTGCGCCCGCGTGCTCGTCTTCACCCAGCGCTGGAATGCGTCCGAGCCAAGGAGCGGCACGGGGCCGCCGGGCCGCAGCGGGGCCTCCTGGAAATTCTCGGCGGCTTCGATAAAATCCGTCCATCGCGGATCGCGCGGCAGGTTCTTGCGATCCTCCAGAACGAGTTCCTTGAATTTCTCGATTCCCAAGTCCTGGACGAGGAATTTGATCCGCGCGCGGCTGCGATTCTTCTTCTCGCCAAGAGCCGCGAAAACCCGGCCGATGGATTGAGCCAGCGGCAGCAATTCTTCCTGCGGAACGAACGAGTCAAACAGCTTCGCCTGATAGGGCACGGCGCCCAGGCCGCCGCCGACGCAGACCTCGAAGCCGCGCCTCTTTTTTCCGTTTTCGCCGCGCGTGACGGCGACCATGCCCATGTCATGCATGCTCGCAAGGCCGCAGGCGTGCTGCGCGCAGCCGCTGAAAGAGTGCTTGAACTTCCGGCCGAAGTTTTGCGTGTCAGGATGGCCGAGCAAAAATTTGGAAAGCGCGCGGGAATAGGGGGTCACGTCGAACACTTCATCGGGGCAGACGCCGGCATACGGGCAAGCCGTCACATTACGCACGGAATTTCCGCAGGCCTCGCGCGTCGTGATGTTCGCCGCGCCCAGGCGGCGCATGATGCTAGGGGTATCTTCGATCTGAACGTAGTGGAGTTGAACATCCTGGCGCGTAGTGATGTGCGCGATACCGTCGGAATACTCTTCCGCGAGATCGGCCAGCGTCTCGAGTTGCGCCGCGTTCAGGCCCCCGGCGGGAATCTTGATGCGCTGCATTCCCGGGGCGTCCCACATCGTGCTCGGCCCCTTGGTCAGGTCGCCGGACGGATAGCTGAGCTTCTGAACCGACTTGCCGTTGTGCCGCTGGCCGTTGTCGTAGCGCTGGCCGTAGGCGCCGCGGCGGAGGCGGGTTTCGGCGAAGAGGCGCTCGTCGACCTTGCCCTGTTTCCGCAGGGCAATTTCCGTCTCAAAGATATCGATTTCGCGACCAAGCTGTTCCGGGATTTTTCCGGCCAGCCGTTCGGCCCAGAGAGGATTGGAAACCTTCATTTCAAGCGCGCCTCATTTGCAGCAATTTAGCCCAAAAGCCGGAAAACGACGCCAAAAACTAAAATGCCCACCTGCGGTAACTCACCGTGGCGGGCTGCCTGCGCTTCGGTTTGTGATCTCCTAACGCGCGATACCCCCACACCACAGCGCTCTATTGTAACAACAGATGCAGACGCCGGTACTGAAACTGTAGCTCATAGGACTCAAACCATGATAACGCCGGTCGCGAGAAAGTCAATGCGACTCGGACCGCCGCGAAAACTGCTGGAGAGAGGCCCGTAAACAGGGACCGCGTGACGTTTCGCGCGAATCCGGCATCTCATGCCTAGCCCAAGCCCGTGGCCGCGCTCGCACTCCGGCGCGGCGCTTTCCCCTTTGATTCCACTTCCGGAGGCGATCTTCATGGCACGAAAGTTCTTGCTCCTGCTGGTGCTCTTCTTTTCAATTTCCATTTCCGCGCGAGCCCAGGGCTCCAACGAGTTATTCGTCGGCTACTCCTACGAGCACCTCGGGACGTCGCCGTCGAGAAATATCAACGGCGTGGAAGGTACTTTTCAGCGCCGATTCCTGCCCTGGATCGGGCTCGTGGGCGACGTGGACGCGCATTTCGGTTTGCCCTCGCAACTGGACGCCCGGGACGTGCATTTCATGGTTGGTCCGCAGATTTCGTTGCCCATCAAAATTTCGCCGTTCTTTCACGTCATGGGCGGATTCGGGCACATTCATGAGAACGGATTCACGAGCACGTCGTTCGCGACGGCCTTCGGTGGAGGAGTTGATTACCATTTGGCGCCGCTCTTTGCCTGGCGAGTGTTTCAGGCGGACGACGTAATCACGCAGTTTTTCGGCGCGACCGAGCACAGCGTGCGGATTTCGACGGGGCTGGTGTTTCGGTTTTAGCTGGATTGTAGAAGCGGCGCCGGCGGGACGCCGGCGCTGCCGAGGATTTTACGTACGCGTGGTGACGTAGCGGTCGGGATGGCGGCCCTTGACGAGATGGCGCAAGCGATCGCAGGCCTGCTCGAGCGCCTCGCACAACTCGTCGATTTCCTTGGTTTCCCGGTTCACCTTATCCGCGTCGATGTCGGCGACGAGTTCGTGGCACAAGTTTGTGGCGCGGCGCACGCGTTCGGTGACCAGCATGGACACGATCTCGGTGTCGTCCCGACCCT
>Ga0210403_10004885_pt1 | contig 11477 bp, 12 predicted proteins | sample IncBWC19MmetaG_FD_150863 | JGI IMG/M metagenome (GOLD analysis project Ga0210403, IMG submission 150863) | Forest soil microbial communities from Barre Woods Harvard Forest LTER site, Petersham, Massachusetts, United States - Inc-BW-C-19-M | ecosystem: Environmental > Terrestrial > Soil >... | reverse complement strand
AACTGGTGAGAAATCCGGGCTAAGGTATGGCCCCAGAAGTGCCCATAAAAACAGTGTGAAGCTGCGGCCATGAGCACGACCGACCCACAAGCTACGAACAGGATGTCGCAGTTACGGCGGAGCCAGCGAGTTTGCCTGAGGCTTCCGATTCTAGTGCTCAGGGAACGTCCAGGAAACAACGTAGCCCAGGAAGAAACGCAAACTCTGATTGTGAACGCCCACGGGGCTTTGATCCAGCTGGCGCTGACGGTGGAGATGGGGCAACTTCTGGGAATCAAGAACCGGCAAACGATGGAGCAGCTGGTCTGCCGCGTGGTCCACATGGGGCCGGATCAACTCGGCAAGAAGGAAGTGGGCATCGAATTTGAAACTCCTTCGCCGCGATTCTGGCGTATCACCTTTCCACCAGCGGATTGGACGCCTCGAAGCGCGGAAGCAAAAGCTCCGACGAAATACGTGCCCGGCGCCAGACCACCGATGAAAAAGAGCGAAGTTGCCACCGCAGGAGTAGAGAAAAAGGAACCCTCGAAACTACCCGGGCCTTTGCAACGCTGAAAGAGTGCGGCCTGCCGAATTCCTGAACGCGTTCCATATCGGGAATCTTCCGGTATCCTTTTCGGCTACGGATTTCAAGCCTATCTAGAAAACCGACGGTTCCTCATCGGGCGTTCAGATCAACTTCCTTGATTGGCAAATCCCAATGTGCATCCAAAATCTCGAATCGGCGCTGTTCCTCTTTTTTGTATGTGTCCTGGTCGGGATAGAGTTGTTTGATCAGCGATCCGCTGTCAAAGTTGTCGTTGGCGATGGCCGCGTTCTTGAACACGATCGTCACGCGATAATCCCAGCGGCCGTCTTCTGTGGTGTGGTAGCGCGGTCCCATCATACTTACTTTCAAAATTCGTCCCAATTCCATCTCCTTCTTCAGGACGGGGTAATGATTCTTTTTAAAGAGCGAGAGGAATTCGTCAGCATGGCCCCATTTTGCCTTGTAGTAGTATTCGATCACGAAAGGTTGGCCGTTCGCTTCACTCCCCGCCGCGGCCTGAGCCGCCCTTGCGCGAGAGTGCCCTGCCGCGAGGATTGCCAGAATCCCCAGCACTCCGATTCCCAGCCACCGCACTGTTCGTTTGTTTCTCATCATTATCATTCTCCTCCGTCCGCTCGACTTGCCGCGCCACTATCCTAACCTCAGTTCCCGCCTGACGAACATCATTGAGTGACGGCGAAGGCAACCGAAGCAGACCGGATTGGCTTCTGCTATTCTTTTCAAACTGCCAAGAGCGTGGAATTCCCGGGAGAACAAAATGCAAAAAGCATCGGTCGAATGGATTGGTGAAGAAAAATTTGTCGCCACCAGCCCCTCGGGCCACGCCATTACTATCGACTCCGATCGCGCTTCCAACAAAGCGCCTGGCCCTATGGAACTTGTCCTGATGGCTTTGGGCGCATGCACGGCCACGGATGTGGTCAGCATCCTCAAGAAAAAACGGCAAAAACTGGAATCGCTGGAAGTCATCTGTTCCGGCGAGCGCGCCCCGGAACCTCCCACCGTCTGGATAAAGCTGGAAGTTCTTTACCGGCTGCGCGGCGAGCTGGATGAAGCCGCGGTGAAGCGTGCCATTGAACTCAGCGAGCAAAAATACTGCTCTGTTTCCGCGATGCTGCAAAAGACCGCAAAACTGAGCTGGCGCCACGAAATCCTTCCACCCGCGGAATGACGCCGCGAATTGCCTCCCGCTGTGGGTTGATTCGCAGGTTGCGCCGCTACAAGTCCTTGTTTCTTTCGCTCTTGCCTTGTAACTTCGCATCCTCATCGCATAGAATTTCGCTTTCGCCTGCTTGGCAATCATCTGCAAGGAGAGACATGTCCCACCGCATCGCGGCTAAAATCACGGGAGTCGCTGGCTATGTTCCCCAAAAAGTGCTCACGAACGCCGACCTCGAGAAAATGGTCGCCACCAGCGACGAATGGATTCGCAGCCGTACGGGCATTCGCGAGCGGCACATCGCCGAGAGTGGCGTTGCCAGCTCGCATCTAGCCACCGAAGCCGCCAAATTGCTGCTGGCGCAAACCAACACCGATCCCGCGGATATCGAGCTTATTGTGCTTGCCAGCGTCACGCCGGACATGATGTTTCCCGCGACGGCCTGCTTGATTCAAGACCGCATCGGCGCAAAAAAGGCGTGGGGGTTCGATCTATCAGCGGCTTGTTCTGGTTTTGCGTATGCCTTGACTGTTGGAGCGCAATTTGTTGGGTCTGGCGCGCACAAAAAAGCTCTGGTCATCGGCAGCGACAAAATGAGTTCGATCCTCGATTATGCGGACCGGGCGACCTGCATTCTTTTTGGCGATGGCGCGGGCGCAGTGCTGTTGGAGCCCGCTAGAGAAGGCGAAGGCATTCTCGATTTTGAACATGATATCGACGGCGCCGGCGGCCAATTTCTGTATATGCCCGGCGGCGGTTCCCTCCATCCCGCAACGGCAGAGACCGTTGAAAAAAAGATGCACTGCGTTCATCAGGAAGGCTCACAGGTCTTTAAGTATGCCGCGCGACGTATGGCCGAAATGTCGACGAAGCTTCTTGTACGGAACGGCTTCACCAAGGATGATCTGGCGCTGCTTGTTCCTCATCAGGCCAACCTGCGCATCATCCGCGCCGCGCAGGAGCGGCTCGGCGTCGATGACTCGAAAGTGCTTGTGAATATCGACCGCTATGCGAACACCACTGCCGGGACGATTCCCCTGGGATTATGGGACGCCGTCAAGCAAGGCCGTCTTCACAAGGGCGACCTGGTGCTAATCGTCACCGTCGGCGCAGGCTATACCACTGGCGGAGTACTTCTTCGTTGGGCTTATTAGCGCGCAGCTTTTCTACCGCGGACTCCCCGCTTTGCGAATGTAAATCTGACCCTGGAAATTTGTGAATTGATACTCGGGACCGCCGCCGTTGATTGTTCCGTGAACCGTCTTGTCAATCCTCACGCGGTACTTGCCGCCCTTGCCGCGCCCGTCTTCCACTTCCTGCTTGGGTGCTGACGCCTGTAGCTGCACGTCGAAGTCGCTGAACACCTCGCCGCGGTCGGAGCGGATGCTGACATTGGCCTTCACGTCCGCGGGAAATGTGACGTCAATGTCTCCATTCAGGGAACTGAAAGCCATGGGCTTCTGCGGATTCACTTTTGCGAACGTCACGTGTACGTGGCCGTTCAGCGCATGCGCCACCGCGCTGCCGGAAACGTTATTCAGCGTCACGGCGCCGTTGATATCATCGACGTCCAGTTCGCCATCCAATCCCGTCACCATGATGTCTCCATCATTCACCGCTCGCAGCTTTACCGAAGTGTGGACCGGCACTGAAATCGTCAGGTCGATGGTGCGCGCGTAGGACTCTGTGCTGATGCGGACTTCGTTGTTCTCTTCTTCAACGGTCAGCCCCGTCGTCGAGATTTTCAGGCGCTTGGGCCCGCTGGACGGTTTCTCGTTTTCTTCACTCCGTTCCCGCGCTTCGACGATCACTTCTTTGCCGTCGTAGGCTTTTACCGTGATGCTGCCGTTCACCGAACTCGCTTTTACGAACGCTGGCCGCGATGGATCGCTAAGATTCACTGACACGCGGTCGTTTCCGGATTGCGATTCGGCGGCTGCGGCAGCGTGTGCGCAGGGCGCAAGCAACGCCGCTCCGAAAATTGCCGCAACAGCCAGGACTTGTACAAAACTTTGTCGTTGGTTATTCATGATTTTCGAGGATGCGAATGTCTCCATTTAGATTTTCAATCTGAATCTCCGGGCCGCCGGCGTTCACCCGCGCTCCGGTGAATCGATCGGCCCGATAAACCATTTTTCCGCCGCGCCGTTCTTCCTGAATCCCGTGCACGGGCAAAGTCGTGACCGGAAAATCGCTGTAGATGCCGCCGTTGAACGTCTTGAACCGGAAGTCCGCGGACAAATCATGCGCAAAGCGCAGCTCGATTTTTCCGTTCACGGTCTTGAATTCGGAATTCTCGCGCGGGTTCTGGCGGAAGGAGACGACCACTGGCCCGTTCACGGTTCGCGCTGTGCCAGAGCCAGCTACGTTGTCCATTTCGATGTCTCCATTGACGTTGCGCACCAGGAAGCTGCCGTTTACATTCCGCACCACGACGCGCCCCTCGTTCACCGTTTTCACCTTGATATCAATGTCCTGCGGGACGTGAACTTTGAAATCCATCTTCACTCGATAACCGTCGTCTTCACGCGAATGGCGGCAATCGTCACACTGGCAGCGGAACGGGCCGTTCACGTAAAACTTCATCGCGCCTTCGTCCTGAGTGACGTCGAGCGTAACTTCTTTCTTTGCCTTCTCCAGCTTGTCTTTCGATTCGGCGCTGGTGCTCCTGTCTACCGCGAGTTCCACTTTGTCCTTTGTGTCTGCAACCACTTCGATGGATCCCCAGATATTGTCAATTTCCAGCGATTTGTGAGCCGCAGCGGGAAGAGTGAACGACTTCTGAATCTTTTCCTCGTCGCGCGCGCCGAAGTAGCGGTCGTCGTCATCGCGGCCCTTCGCAGAGACGGTTCGCGGCTCCAGTGCGGAAAAGAGAGAGCTCGCAATGCTCTGGTGTCGAGGCGAACGCGCACCCGGCATCTTGTTCGCCGGCCACACAGGCAGAAGAAATGCCACTGCGCCATAGAGCATCAAAAGTTGAAAGACCGTTTTCTTACGCACGCGCCCTCCTTAATTCAACTTGCTCAGCGCCCAATCCGCGCGCTGCTTCACCGTGGGATTCAAATTCGGCGTCTGCTCAAAATTGCGCAACCGCTGCGCCGCATCGGGATCGCGCCACTCCAGCATCAGGTCAATCAGCGCCACCTGGACCAGAGGCGACTGCTGCTCCTGCAGCGCATCGACGACTCCCTTGTGAACCTGCGGCTGGGCGCCGTGCCGGCTTAGAGCATCGAGCGCCGCCAGCCGCACATCCACGCTGCCGTCGTAACGCAGGGTGTGGACCAGCGCAGACATCACTTGCGGATCGAGTTGGTCTTCGCGCCGGCTGTAGCTCACCGCCTGCAGCCGCTCGCTCGCGGATTGCTGCTGGAGCATCGAAAGCACCACCACCTGTTTCATATTTGCCAGCTCGGCGTGCATCGCCGCGATTTCGTCCTGGTTCGCATTCGTGTGCGTGGCCCTGCTGCCAACATAATTCCCCGCAAAAATCCCCATCACGAGCAACGCCGCGCTCCACGCCACCGCTCCCACCGGCGAACGCAGCCAGCCCCATAGTGATGCGCTCTTTGGGCGTTCCAAACCCGTTGCCGCCTTATCATTTCGCCCGGTCTGGTAGGCCTGCAGTATCTCTTCGAAGCGAGCGCGCGACGCGGCGCTCGGCTGCTCCACCGGCAGCAGCGACAGCTTCTTCCAAATCATCACGTCCTCGCGACAATCCGCGCACTCGGCGATGTGCTTTTCCACGAACTCGTCCTGCTCGGCCTTCAATGTTCCCTGCAAATAGTCCGGCAGGAGTTCTCCAATCTCTTCACACTTCATTTCCAAACCTCCGTGGCGGAATCGTTTTCACCACTGTGGGCCCCGCTTCCCGTGGCGCAAGCCCGCGCTCCAACTGTTTGAAATTCTGCCGCAGTTCCTGAATCGCTCGATGGATCCGCGTCTTCACCGTCCCAAGCTCGCATCCCAGCAGCCGCGCAATTTCGTCATACTTCAATTCCTGAAACCGGCTCAACACCAGAATCTCCCGTTTCTCTTCGGGCATTTGCATCAACGCCCGGTGCAACAGCGCCGTTTCCTCTGACTGCTGCGCGGAATCTTTCGGCATTACGGCCGGCGCCATTTCCGGTTCGAACGTGATGTGCCGCGGCGTCTTGCGGTAATGATCCACGCGTGCATTCCTCGCAATCTGGTAAATCCAAGCCCGAAACGGCGTCCCCGGCTGATAACTCTGCCGGTACTTCAAAATCCGTAGAAATACTTCCTGCACCAGGTCTTCGCTCAACGTCCGATCGCCCGTCAGCTTCGAATAAAAGTTGTAGAGCGGCGCGTGATAGCGGTCGAACAACACCCCTAGCGTTTCGCCCGTGCCGTTTCGCACTTCGAGCATCAAATCCTCGTCCGGAGCCAACTTCATTGCCTGGTCATTTTCCGTTTCGGCCCGTTCTTGCTCTTCCAAAGGTGAGTACCGACGAACCCCAAAAAGGTTACACCCGCATCCCGCCCTTGTAACGCCCGCGATGCCTATAGCGCCTTTGTAGGGGCGCAATTCATTGCGCCCCAGCTTGCCCAGGCGCAAACAACCTGAGCTGTCCGGCGCGCTCTTGGAGCAGCGATGGAATCGAACCTTCAGGGATAAATGGGGGAAGGAGACAAACAACTATTTAGAGTGAAGGGAGAAACAAAAGCCCAATGACCACCAGTGTTCAGCCCCGCGTCAGCAAGACCGCAAAGCTGCTACCAGCGCCAGATTGACCTGCAACCGGCGGTCAATCTGCACCGCCGCATACCGAGCGCAAATCACGCGCTCGCGCTCGCACCATTCGGCAACCGCGGGCAGGCGCACGCCGGAAAGCGCGCCCAGCCCTTCCACAACGCGGTAGTAAGCCCGCACCAGGCTCAGCCCGCCGCCACCAGGAGCAAGCTCCGGGGTCAGTTCGTGCAGACCAGCAAGCTTCTCGAAGTCTTGCCCCTGCATACGGGTGGCGTCGAGGTTCGCCGCAGCCAAAACACGGTCGGAAACCGGCTGTGCAGCCACTCCCGCCAGGATCGCCCTCCAGTAGTACAGGGCGAACTGCGTGAGCGCAACAATGGAGATCGCAAGTAGCATAGCGGCGAACATCCTTGAGTAGCCTCTACCATCATTCTGCCGCCCGTCTCTGTCTAGGCCAATAGCCCGCTAGTACCACCCGCGTAGAACTCCGGTGGAAATGATGTATAAGGCCATTACTATCAATAAGTTACAAGAAGACTTCCCGCGGCGCAGGGTCTTAACCATTCCGGTCTGACACTCGCCATTGTCCATTGCCAGGTCTTCTTTTATTTTTCGACCGCGCTCGTATGATCGTGGATGATCTTCCAGCCATCGGGAAAGCGCTGCCAGACGAGCGAGAAGACGCCGCCGATATCGCCCTTGTCGCGCTTCAGATGCCAGTGGCCCAGCACCAGCGCCGCGTCCGGACCGAGGAATCGGAACTCCAGCTCGGAGAAATCGAGCTGTCCCATGGCCGCGCGGTCGGGGTAATTTTTTTTGTACCGCGCCATCACGCCGTCCCAGCCGCGCGAGACTCCGCCGCTCCCGGAAAAAGTCAGCTCCGGCGAGTGCCAGTAGCCGACAAGAAACGCGTCCACGTCTCCGTGGTTCCACGCGGCTTGCTGCGCGTTCAGCACTGCTGTGATCGCGGACTTGTCTTTTTCGCGGCTTTCTGCCGCCTTGGTCTGCCTGCCTGTTCGCAAGCCGATCGCGAACAACAGAATCAGCGCCGCACCCGACGCTATCCATCGAACTTGCTTCTTCGGCATGTCGCCCCCCTTCACAGAAACACGGAGCATAGTTCGCGCCCGAAGACTCTGCAAGTCTTCGGCACAATCTTCTGCCAGAAACGACGCAGGCTTATCATGGTGCAGAGGACCGATTGCGTGGAGCTGGACAGCAGCAAGAAAGACGGGTTTTTTCGGCGCAGGATTGCGCGGCCGATTTTGGAGTTGCTGCGTCAGGGCGTTACTCCGGAAAAGATGGCGCTGAGCCTGGCGCTCGGTGTGGCCATCGGCGTGTTCCCTGCGCTGGGGACGACCACAGCGCTTTGCGCGTTGGTGGCCTTCCTCTGGCGGCTGAATTTACCGGCGATTCAGATCGTGAATTATTTTGTGTACCCGGTTCAGCTTGCGCTGATCATTCCGTTTTTTCGTGCAGGAGAAATACTTTTCGGCGCTCCGCACTTGCCGCTTTCCGCATCGCAGGTTGTGGCCTTGGTACGGGCAAGTTTTTGGGAAGCAATACGTTTTTTGTGGACGACGACTTGGCACGCCATGGTGGCGTGGTGTTTGGCTGCGCCTGTGTTTGTAGGAGTGGCCTACGTGCTGCTCGTGCCGATCTTGCGGCGAGCGACGCGACAGACGGAAAAGGCAAAAGCGACAGACTGAAGTCTGTCCTACCACAGAGAACGCTAGAGAATATCGAGGACTTCTTCGTAGCGCTTGAAGGGCGGAATTAAATACGCTCCGGCAAGTTCGGTGCGCGACCATGCCAGCATCTGGCGGGCGACGTCGAAACCGCGGTCACGCGCGGCGGCACCTGCCGACTCGAGCGAAGCAAGAACCTGTTGCGGAATGACGATGCCGGGAACTTCGTTGTTCAGCCGAAGAGCTTGTTTATAGCTATTCAGCGGCCAGATGCCGACGAGCACCGGGATGGACGGCTTGCCGCCGAGTTTTTTAACGAAGTCATACCAATGTTCGGGATCGAAGATCGGTTGAGTCATCGCAAAGTGCGCACCGGCTTCGATTTTTGCCTGGAAGCGTTCGATTTCGCTGTCGAGATCGTCGGCGACGGGATTCACGGCGACGCCGATGGCGAAGTTAGTCGCACCGCCGAGCGTTTTACCGGCCCAATCCGTACCCTGATTAAGGCGATTGAGCACTTTGACTAAGCCGACGGAATCGACTTCGTAGACGCCGCTCGTCTCCGGGTAATCGCCGACGGCAGGCGGATCGCCGGTGATAGCGAGAACGTTGCGAACGCCGCCAACGGTCCACGCGCCGAGCAAACAGGCTTGTAGGCCAATGATGTTGAAGTCGCGCGTCGTGAGATGCGGAACGGTCTCGACGCCGCGCGCTTCGAGCGCGCCCGCGGTAACAAGCGCGTCCATGCCAACGCGTGCCATCGCGCCGCTGTTAATGTCGATGGCATCGACTTTCTTCGAGGCCATGATTTTATCGACTTGCTCGAAGATACGGTCGAGCGAAAGGCCTTTCGGCGGATCGATTTCGACGCAGACGGTGAATTCCTTGGTCTGAAGTTTTTTCCAGAATTTGCTTTCCGGTTCGCGCTGCAATACGGGCGCGGGTTTTGCGACCAATTCAACGGTGTGGTGTGCGCCGCTGGGTTTTGCGGGACGCAGCGATTTGACGGCTTCGGCCATAGCTCGGATATGCGCGGGTGTCGTGCCGCAGCAGCCGCCGAGAATGCGCACGCCGAGCGCAGCCGCTTCGCGCGCGAACAGCGCAAAATATTCCGGCGAAGATTTGGGATAAACGATGCGGTCGCCTTCGCGCTTCGGAAGGCCGGCGTTGGGCATGCCGCTGACGCGAAGATCGTCGACTTCGGTGAGTTCACGGAGGATTTTGAGCAACGGTTGCGGGCCAAGCGTGCAGTTCGCGCCGATGACTTGCACATTTTTTGCTTTCAGTTGAGCCGCGGCCCCAGCGGGACGGAGATCGCCGTACATTGTTCCTTCTTCCGAGTATGTCAGCTGGGCGACGATGGGCAAGCCGGAGAAGGAGCGAATGGCGTCGATGGCGAGAAGAATTTCTTCGATGTAGGAAAATGTTTCGAGAATGTAAAAATCGACGCCGCGCTCTTCGAGAGCGAGCGCTTGCTCGTGGAAGACGTCCAGAATTTCAGCGGGATCCGGGTGACGAGATTGCACGCCGAGGCCGAGCGGCCCGATCGAGCCGGCGATGAGCACTTCGCGCGAAGCGGATTCGCGGGCTTCGCGAGCGATTTTTACGCCGCGCGAATTCAGGCGCTGCACTTCATCGGCGAGGCCGAGAGGGGCCAGCTTGAAGCGGTTTGCGCCAAACGTATTGGTCTCGATAATTTGCGCGCCCGCTTCGATGTACGCCTGGTGGACGCGAAACACAGCTTCCGGCTCGGTGGCGTTCAGCTCATCGAAACAGCGCTGCGTTCCCACCGCTTCGTGAAGCATCGAGCCCATCGCGCCATCCGCGATAAGGATTGAGTCTTTCAGCCGTTCATTGAAGTCCAGAATTTTCAACTACGTTCCGCCTTACTTTGTGAATTGTGCCGCGTGAAAGCCGCTCAGCGTTTTTGTTCCATCAGGCTGGCGACAGTGCTCATCAAATCGTATTTGGTGAGGATTTCGAATTTGGCGCCGTCCATTTCGACGAAGACGGCTGGATTTTCGTGGCTAAGAATGTAGGTGACGCGCTCGACGGGCGATGTGCCGGGAATGCGCGGGAGCGGCTTGCTCATCACCTCGCGCACAACAAGTTTGCGCAGGTCTTTGCCCTGGAGCGCCATAGTAAGGATTTGGTCTTCGTAGATCGTGCCGATAGGAATGTTTTCCTCGAAAACCGGAATCTGCGAGATGTCCTGCTCTTGCATGGTTTTCAGCGCGTGGAAAACGGTCTGGTACGGACGCGCGATGACCAGCTCGCGGACTTTGCCGGCTTTGTGTTTTGCGTTGACGACTTCGGCGGCGGTAATGCGCACGGTCGCCTCAACATAGCCGCGTTCGCGCATCCATTCGTCGTTGTAGACCTTGCTGAGATACCGCATGCCGGTGTCTGGCAGGAAAGCGACGATGAAGGCGTCGGGGCCCATATCCTTGGCGATGCGGAGAGTTGCGGAGATACAGCCGCCGCCGGAGCCGCCGGTGAAAAGTCCTTCGAGCTTGACGAGACGGCGTGCTATGACGAAGCACTCTTCATCGGTAACCTGAAGAACGTCATCGAGAATTTTCATGTTCATCGTGGTCGGAAAAAAGTCTTCACCGATGCCTTCGACGACGTAGGTCTTGCCTTTCACAGTCTCGCCGGTCTTGGAAAAATCGTAATAGAGCGAACCGATGGGATCGACGCCGATAATTTTGACGGCGGGATTCTTTTCCTTCAGATATTTTCCTACGCCGCTGATGGTGCCGCCGGTGCCCATGCCGCAAACGAAATGCGTGATCTTCCCCTGACTGTCTTCCCAGATTTCAGGGCCAGTGGTCTGGTAATGAGCTTCGGGATTCATGGGATTGTCATACTGATTGGGGTAGAAAGAATTGGGAACTTCGCGCGCGAGTTTTTTGGCGACGGAATAGTAGCTGCGTGGATCTTCGGGCTCGACGGCTGTGGGGCAAACGATCACTTCCGCGCCAAGCGCTTTCAGCAAATCTACTTTTTCTTTCGACTGTTTATCGGTGATCGTAAAAACCATCTTGTAGCCGCGCACCGCGGCAACGAGCGCGAGGCCCATCCCGGTATTGCCGCTCGTGCCTTCGATAATTGTGCCGCCGGGCTTGAGCAAGCCGCGCTTTTCCGCGTCGTCAATCATGGTGACGCCGATACGGTCTTTGACCGATCCGCCGGGATTGGTGTAGTCGGCTTTGACGTAAATCTGCGGCTTGAGGCCCTGGTTGATGCGATTGAGGCGCACCAGCGGCGTGTGGCCAATGGCTTCGAGAATGTTGTTACAGAGCATGAATTTTTCCGGGGCGCGACCCGGCGAGAATCCCGCGCTGAGGCTGTGCCATAATTCTTTCA
>Ga0210403_10004884_pt1 | contig 11477 bp, 12 predicted proteins | sample IncBWC19MmetaG_FD_150863 | JGI IMG/M metagenome (GOLD analysis project Ga0210403, IMG submission 150863) | Forest soil microbial communities from Barre Woods Harvard Forest LTER site, Petersham, Massachusetts, United States - Inc-BW-C-19-M | ecosystem: Environmental > Terrestrial > Soil >... | reverse complement strand
AATTCCACCGACCGCACCGTCGAAGCCGCGCTCCGGGCCGGCGCCGTGGTTCGCCGCGAGGCCTATCAGGGGAAAGGCCACGTGGTCCGGCGGATGTTCAACGACGTCGAGGCCGACGTCTACGTGCTGGTCGATGGCGATGCGACCTACGATGCGCCCAGCGCGCGCGGCATGATCGCCAAGCTGACCGACGAGCGGCTGGACATGGTGGTCGCCACCCGCGTCGATCGCGACCACGCGGCCTATCGCCCCGGTCATCGGGCCGGCAACCGGCTCTTGACCGGCTTCGTGGCCCACATGTTCGGGCGCGCCTTCACCGACATCCTTTCCGGCTATCGGGTATTCTCGCGACGCTTCGTGAAATCGTTCCCGATCCTCTCCGGCGGTTTCGAAATAGAGACGGAGCTGACCGTCCACGCGCTCGAGCTCGAATTGCCGGTCGGCGAGATGGCAACGCCCTATTTCTCGCGGCCGAGCGGATCGGCTTCGAAGCTGTCGACCTGGAACGACGGCTTCCGCATTCTCTGGACGGTCTTCAAGCTCTACCGCGCGGCGCGGCCGTTGTCGCTGTTCGGGGCGTTCGGCATCGCGCTCGCCATCATATCGATCGGCCTCGCCATCCCGATCTTCACCACCTACGTGCAGGAGGGGTTGGTGCCACGGCTGCCGACGGCGGTGCTTTCGACCGGGCTGATGCTGCTTGCCTTCCTTTCGATCGCCTGCGGGCTGATCCTGGACACGGTCACGCGCGGCCGGCGCGAACTCAAGCTGCTCGCCTATCTCGCCCTGCGCGCGCCGGGCGAGGAACGGCGGCGGAGCTGAATGTGGTCGAGCTTCTTCGCACCAACGATGCCGTGCTGATCTCGGCGATTGAGGCGCTGCTCAGCGGCGCGCGCATCGCGCACGTCGTTGTGGATCAGAACATCAGCGTGCTGGAAGGTTCGATCGGCGCCTTCCCGCGCCGCATTCTGGTCGGCGCGGACCAGCTTGACGCGGCGCGGCGGCTGCTTACCGACGCGGGCCTTGCCCACGAACTCCGTGGCGATGGGCGCTGAAAGCGCCGGGGTGAGCGAGGACGCGGTCCTCGGCGGATCGCTCACGCTGCGCCAGCCGTTGCGCGGCCACCGCGTCGGCCATGACGCTATTCTGCTCGCGGCAGCGACGGCGGCCGGCGCCGGCGAGCACGCGGTCGATCTCGGCGCCGGCGTCGGCGCCGCGGGACTGGCGCTGGCGCGTCGCGTCGCCGGCCTCGCCGTGACCCTGGTCGAGATCGAGCCGGCGCTCGCTGCGCTGGCGCGCGAGAACGCCGCGCGCAACGGTCTCGCTGAGCGGGTGCGCGCCGTGTGCCTCGACGTTGCCGCGCCCGCCGCCGCCTTCGCCGCAGCGGGATTGTCGTCCGGGACGGCGGACCGGGTGCTGATGAATCCGCCCTTCAACACGGCGCCGGCGCAAAAACTGTCGCCCGATCGTGGCCGGCGTCTCGCGCATGCCGCGTCGCCCGATACGCTCGGCCAGTGGGCGCGCACCGCAGCGCGGCTGCTGCGGCCTTCCGGCGTGCTGACGCTGATCTGGCGCGCCGACGGGCTTGATTCGATGCTGGCGGCGCTCGCTGCCGGCTTCGGCGCCGTCACGCTGCTGCCGGTGCATCCGCAGCGGGGGGCGGCGGCGATCCGGGTGCTGGCGCGCGCCGTCAAGGCAAGCCGCGCGCCGCTCGCGCTGCTGCCGGGCCTTGTGCTCACGGATGCCGCCGGCGAGCCGAGTGCGGAAGCCGAGGCCGCCCTGCGTGAGGGCGGGGTGCTCCCCTTGGCCCGGGAGTGAGTTTCTTTCGCCTGCTTGATCTGCCCGCTGGCGGCGGCAGCGCGTCTGCGCTACGGCAACAGGAAGAAAGGCGCGACGATGCAGCGGAGAATCCCGGTGCACCGGGACGAAACGGCTGCAGCTCAACAGCCTCGGATCAGGCGGTCGCCGAATCCGGCGGCACCGTTGTTGTCTGCTTCATTTGCCTTGGGCTTGGAATGTAGGAAAAGCCGACGATGACACCGATCAGCATCAGCAGCATGTAGATTTTCATCGCCGGCGCGTTCCCATCCCTGGCCCCGGCATTTAACTTAGCCGTGTGAACCTTTCCGCGACGTTAACAAACGGTTACTTGAGGGGCTGAGGACGACTGCCTATGTGCACTTCATGAGCGAGCCCTGGACTGGGGAAAGTGTCAAAGAGGCCGGCACGCGCGCCCTCGCGGCGCTTCGCGGTTTCATTCCGGAGCGCTTCCGCGGCGACCGTGTCGTGGTGCCGGTGGCAAGGCTCTCCGGCATCATCGGCTTGTCGACGCCGCTTCGGCCCGGCCTCACGATGGGCAGCGTCGCGCGCACGCTCGACCGCCTCTTTGCCGTGCGCAATGCGGCCGCGGTCGCTCTCGCCATCAACTCGCCAGGCGGATCGCCCGTGCAATCCCACCTGATCTTCCGCCGCATCCGCGAACTGGCGGAGGAGAAGAAGCGCCGGGTCATTGCGTTCGTAGAAGACGTCGCCGCCTCGGGCGGCTACATGATCGCTTGCGCCGCCGATGAAATCATCGCCGATCCGCATTCGATCGTCGGCTCGATCGGCGTGGTCGGCAGCTCCTTCGGGTTCGACAAGGCAATCGCCAAGCTCGGCATCGAGCGGCGGGTCTATACCTCTGGCGAACGCAAGGCGATGCTCGACCCTTTCCTGCCGGAGAAACCGGATGACGTCGAGCGCCTGAAGGAGCTGCAGCGTGAGATCCACGAGGATTTCATCGCGCTGGTGAAATCGCGGCGCGGCGGCAAGCTTGCCGGCCCGGAAAATGACTTGTTCTCCGGCGAGTACTGGACCGGACGGCGCGGGATCGAGCTCGGCCTCGTCGACTCGATCGGCGAGGTGCGCAGCACGCTCCGCGACCGCTTCGGGGACAAGGTTTTTACGCCGCTCATCGCCGCCGAGCGCCGGCTGTTCGGGCGGCGCGTCAGCGGCATCGGCCGCGGCGACTTCATGGGTGCGGGTCTTGCCGAGGACGTGATCTCGGCGCTCGAGGCGCGCGCGTTGTGGGCGCGTTACGGGCTCTGACGGAGGGAGAAATGCCGCCGGTATTGGCCTTGGCGTTCGGACTGATCGGAGGCGCGGTCCTGCTGCGCTGGTGCATCAAGGAAGTGCAGCGCGTGAACACCGATCTCGACACCGTCCGCGGCAACCCCGCCGATCCGGTCGACCGCGAGACGCTGCCAACCCTGAAACGCGATCCGCAATCGGGCGAATACCGCCCGAGCTAGGCCCCGACTTGACCGCAGGCGGGCGTTCCACCAACAACGTCCCATGAACGAGGACTTGCTGCCGCCCCACATGCGCCCCGAGCGCTCGTTCCAGGGGCTCACTCTGGCGTTGCAGCGCTACTGGGCGGACTTCGGCTGCATCATCCTGCAGCCCTACGACATGGAAGTCGGCGCCGGCACCTTCCATCCGGCGACCACGCTGCGCGCGCTTGGCCCGAAGTCGTGGAACGCCGCCTATGTGCAGCCCTCGCGAAGGCCCAAGGACGGCCGCTACGGCGAAAACCCGAACCGCCTGCAGCACTACTACCAGCTGCAGGTCATTCTCAAACCGTCGCCGGACGACCTGCAGGAGCTTTATCTGAAATCGCTCTACGCCATCGGCATCGATCCCAAGATCCACGACATCCGCTTTGTCGAGGACGATTGGGAAAGCCCGACGCTCGGCGCCTGGGGGCTCGGCTGGGAGTGCTGGTGCGACGGCATGGAAGTCTCCCAGTTCACCTATTTCCAACAGGTCGCGGGCTTCGAATGCGCGCCGGTGTCGGGCGAGCTCACCTACGGCCTCGAACGGCTGGCAATGTACGTGCAGGGCGTGGAGAACGTCTTCGAGCTCAATTTCAACGGCCGCCAAGGCGCCGAGAAGGTGACCTATGGCGACGTGTTTCTGCAGGCCGAGCAGGAATATTCGCGGCACAATTTCGAATATGCCGACACCGACATGCTGTTCGAACAGTTCCGCATGGCTGAAGCCGCCTGCAAGAGATACCTCGAAGCGGGTTGGCAGCTTGATCCCGACCTTGCACCGCAGGCGGGGGAGGGAAGGGAGGCGGCACGCAATCGCGGCCGTCACCTCATGGCGCTGCCGGCCTACGATCAGTGCATCAAGGCGAGCCATGTGTTCAATCTGCTCGACGCGCGCGGGGTGATTTCCGTGACCGAGCGGCAGAGCCACATCCTGCGGGTGCGCGAACTCGCCAAGGCGTGCGGCGAGGCGTGGTTGGCAACAGAAGGCGGAGGGAAAAGCCAATGAGCGAGATGCCTGAAATCGGCGGCCGGCGGCCGATCGTGATCGATGTCGAGGCCGGCAAGAGCTACTGGTGGTGCGCCTGCGGGCGTTCGCAGAAGCAGCCGTTCTGCGACGGCTCGCACAAGGTCACGTCGTTCACGCCGGTCGAATTCAAGGCGGCCACGACCGAGAAGGTCTGGTTCTGCGCCTGCAAACGCTCCGCCAAGAAGCCGATGTGCGACGGCACGCACAAGACGGTCGCGCTGTAGGCGCGGTGGTCGGCGCGACCATCGACACGGCGTCATTTCAGCGTCAGATAACCTCGACGATGCGCTCTCCCGCATTCAACGACGCAATAATCTCGTCCAGCCGTGGACCAAGCATGCGCCACAACACGTCGTTGCTGATGTTTCCCGTTCGAATCCAAAGGACTTGCGGTCCCGCTGGATCGCGGAGTGCGAGGTCGACAAAATCCTCGTCCTTGGTGACCAACGTTGCGCGGACTCGGGCGGCGTGCTGCCAAAGAGCGCTGTCACTGGCAGCCCCTAAGCCCATCCGATTGACGTGTTCGGCCAGATAGCCGCGCGTCGCCAGGCGATCGGCGAGCCCCGGCGGAAGCTGGGCATCGACAAGGAAGCGGATCATTAGGCGGTGCGAACGATCCGGTGATCAGTCGCACGCGCCGCATAGAGCAAAGCAGCTGCAATGTCCTCCTTTCTGAGATAGTCGAAATCAGCCAGCAGGTCCTGTTGTGTGGCCCCTTGCGCGAGGGCTTCGACGATGTCGGCCACTCGCATGCGCGTGCCTTTGATGCAGGGCCGGCCCCCGCAGATCGCGGGGTCGGAACTGACGCGCTTGAGAAGATTGTCCACATCGACGGATGGCCGGGTCACCGCACTGATTTCGGTCTTGCTCACATTGATGCGCGCGCGTGCCCCGGGCGCTTTGGCGAAACCGGCAAGAAACTCGTTCAGGGCGTCCATGAGTTCACGCTCCCGCCTTGAGCCTCGTTCGAGAACCATGAACCACTGCGCAAGGATGCGCTCGGTAACGCGGCCATCGAGTTGGCCATTGTCGGCCGTTTCTTGCAGATAAAGCTTGGCGCTCGGATTGCGGTAGCCGATGAACTTACTGGGCGCGAACCGCCATGCGCCGGACTTGCTATCCTTGATTGCGTACCAAGACCACACCCTCGCGACCCTGGCCTGAATTTCTCGACTTTCCTGAATGGCCTTTTGATAATGATAAATGTTTTCAATGGCTCCCTGCATCGATGTTACCGTTCTGGACTTCATGATGTCGTGGTTCCTGCGGTCAATACGTTGTCTACAGTTATTGTGCGTACATATTGAAGTCAATGGGATTGCGGCGCATCATGAACGTCCACCGATGGTCCGTTAGGTGGTAAAGACCGCCATGCCCGACCTGCTGCTCGAGCTTTTCTCCGAGGAAATTCCCGCCCGCATGCAGGCGCAGGCGGCGGCGGATCTGCGCAAGCTCGTGACCGGCCGGCTGGTCGACGCCGGTCTCGTCTACGACGGCGCCAAGGCGTTCGTGACGCCGCGCCGTCTCGCGCTCTCCGTCCACGGCATCCCCGCGCGCCAGGGCGATTTGCGCGAAGAGAAGAAGGGGCCGCGAGTCGGCGCACCGGAGAACGCGATCGCCGGATTTCTCAAGGCAGCCGGACTGAAGTCGATTGCCGACGCGAAAATCCAGTCGGACAAGAAGGGGGATTTCTACGTCGCCGTCATCGAACGGCCGGGCCACGCGGCGCTCGACGTGCTCGGCGAAATCCTGCCCGGCGTCATCAAAAGCTTCCCGTGGCCGAAATCCATGCGCTGGGGTGTGCAATCGAAGGAGCCGGGCGCGCTCGAATGGGTGCGGCCGCTGCATTCGATCGTGGCGACGTTCGGGCCGGAGACTGAGGAGCCCGAGATCGTGCCGTTTGCGGTCGACGGCATTGCCGCCGGCAATGCGACGCGCGGCCATCGCTTTCTCGCGCCGGCGCCGTTCACGGTGCGCCGGCTCGACGACTACATGGACAAGCTCGACAAGGCCAAGGTCGTGCTCGACGCCGCGCGGCGGCGCGACATCATCGCGGCGGAGGCGAAACAGCTTGCCTTCGCGCAGGGGCTCGAGATCGTCGCCGACGACGGCCTCCTGGCCGAGGTCGCCGGCCTCGTCGAGTGGCCCGTGGTGCTGATGGGCTCGTTCGACGCGGGCTTCCTGCACATCCCCGAGGAGGTGATCCGCGCCACCATCCGCAACAACCAGAAATGCTTTGTCCTGCGCGATGCTGCGCACGCCAAGCTGGTCAACAAGTTCATCCTCGTTTCCAACATGGAGGCCGTCGACGGCGGCAAGGCGATCGTCGCCGGCAACGAGCGTGTCATACGAGCGCGCCTCTCGGACGCGAAGTTTTTTTACGAGACCGATTTGAAGACGCGGCTCGAGGACCGGCTGCCAAAATTCAAGGACATCATCTTTCACGAGAAGCTGGGCACCCAGGCCGAGCGCATTGAACGCATTGAACGATTGGCCGCGGAATTGGCGCCATTGGTCGGCGCCGACGTGGAGAAGGCGAAGCGCGCGGCGCGGCTGTGCAAGGCCGATCTGCTCACCGAAGTGGTCGGCGAATTCCCCGAGCTGCAGGGTGTTGTGGGGAAATACTACGCCGAGGCTCAGGGCGAGGACGAAGCCGTCGCCCACGCCTGCGAGGATCACTACAGGCCGAAGGGGCCGGATGATTTTGTCCCCGCCGATCCGGTTTCCGTCGCCGTTGCGCTCGCCGACAAGATCGACACGCTCGTCGGCTTTTGGGCGATCGACGAGAAGCCGACGGGGAGCAAAGACCCTTATGCGCTGCGTCGCGCGGCGTTGGGAGTGATCCGCCTCATCCTGCAGAACGGATTGCGCCTGCGATTGACTCCTCAATTCACAAATCATCGCCGCGTCATTGCCGGGCTTGACCTGGCAATCCATGCATCCGCGGCGCACGATCGAACGACAAAGATGGATCACCGGGTCAAGCCCGGTGATGACGGAACGGAAGCCGGCGATCTTCTGTTCTTTTTCGCCGATCGCCTGAAAGTCCAACTGCGCGAGCAAGGCGCGCGGCACGATCTCGTCGATGCGGTGTTCGCGCTGGCAGGTCAGGACGATCTTCTGCTCATCGTCCGCCGCGTCGAGGCATTGGGAAAATTCCTCGACACCGAGGACGGCAAGAACCTGCTCGCCGGCTACAAGCGCGCGACCAACATCATCCGCATCGAGGAGAAAAAGGACAATCGTTCCTATATCGGAGCGCCTGATGCCAGCCTTTACACGCAAGCCGAGGAAAAGGCTCTGGCGCAGGCCATCGAGGTCGCGAAGGCGGAGGCGGAGCGTGTGGTCGCGGCCGAGGATTTTGCTTCCGGCATGCGCGCCATGGCGAAGCTGCGGCCGCATGTCGACGCCTTCTTCGACAAGGTGACCGTCAACGTCGAGGACAAGAAGCTGCGCGAAAACCGCCTGAAGCTCCTCAACGAAATCCGGGCGGCGACGCGCGCGGTCGCCGATTTCTCCCGAATCGAAGGATAACATTCTCCTCTCCTGCACACCGCGCAAGCGGGGGGAGGGAATTTGCCGGGCTGCGCGTTCCGGGGAGCGCCGTTACGCACGGGCTGGAATCCGCCGCCCTAGTCGCCTAGAACCGGACGGCGGTCTGTGCGTTATGCGTAGGTTGTGCAGCCGCGCCCGTTGCCCTTTTCGGCAATTTCATCGAAACCACAGGAAAATCCAATGCTCGTCACCGCCACCGATCTGTCGCCGGCCGTCGCCCTCATCGCCGGCATCCTGATCTTGATCATGCCCCGGCTGCTGAACTTCATCGTCGCCATCTATCTCATTTTCATCGGCCTCGTAGGCCTCAACAGCGTTCATCACTGGGTCAATTTACATTGATTGACGCCGCTGCGGCGTTACGTCGAATGGCGGCCGTTGGGTAACGACGAGCCGGGGAAATCGAACGCATCATCCCATGGTCAAGTCTCGCTCCAAAGCATCGCATCGACCGGAGAAGAAATCAGCGCGGCGCGCCGTGAAGGCGAAGGATCGCCAAAAAGGACGAACCGCGGCGCCGTCTGCCGCGCGGAAGGGCAAATGGGTGTACGCCTTCGGCGGGGGCAAGGCGGAAGGCCGCGCCGACATGCGCAACCTCCTCGGCGGCAAGGGCGCCGGCCTCGCCGAGATGGCGCATCTCGGCGTCCCGGTGCCGCCCGGCTTCACCATCACCACCGAGGTGTGCACGTATTTTTATCAGAACGGCAAAACCTATCCGAAGGAACTCAAGGCGAAGGTGGACGCTGCCCTCGCCGAGGTGGGCCGCATCACGGGGAAGAAATTCGGCGACGGGGAAAATCCGCTGCTCGTTTCGGTGCGCTCGGGGGCGCGCGCGTCGATGCCGGGCATGATGGATACCGTGCTCAATCTCGGCCTCAACGATGCCACCGTCGCGGCGTTGGCGAAGAAGTCGGGCGACCGGCGCTTCGCCTATGACAGCTACCGGCGCTTCGTCACCATGTATGCCGACGTGGTGCTTGGCATCGGCCACGATCACTTCGAGGAAATCCTCGACGAGCACAAGGAACGCAACGGCTACGCGCTGGACACCGATCTCGAAGCCGGCGACTGGGAGGAGCTCGTCAGCGTGTTCAAACAGCGCATCGAGCAGGAGACCGGCAAGGCGTTTCCGCAGGACCCGCAGGCGCAGCTATGGGGCGCCGTCGGCGCCGTGTTCGGGTCGTGGATGAACCAGCGTGCGATCACCTATCGCCGGCTGCACGCCATTCCGGAAAGCTGGGGCACCGCGGTCAACGTGCAGGCGATGGTATTCGGCAATATGGGTGAGACCTCGGCGACCGGCGTCGCCTTCACGCGCAATCCCTCGACCGGCGAGAAGAAGCTTTACGGCGAATTCCTCATCAACGCCCAGGGCGAGGACGTCGTCGCCGGCATCCGCACGCCGCAGGAGATTACCGAAGCGGCGCGGCAGGAGGCAGGCTCCGACAAGCCGTCGATGGAGGCGGCGCTTCCGCAAGCCTTCGCCGAGCTCAAGCGCATCTATGCCGCGCTCGAGCGGCACTACCGCGACATGCAGGACCTCGAATTCACTGTGGAGCAGGGCAAGCTGTGGATGCTGCAGACGCGCAGCGGCAAGCGCACGGCAGGCGCGGCGCTCCGCATCGCCGTCGAGCTCGCGCAGGAGAAGTTGATCAGCAGGGAGGAGGCGGTGATGCGCGTCGATCCCGCCGCGCTCGACCAGCTCCTGCACCCAACCATCGATCCGGAAGCCGAGCGCAACGTGATCGCGACCGGCCTGCCGGCCTCGCCAGGCGCCGCCTCCGGCGAGATCGTGTTCTCGTCCGAGGACGCGGAAGCGCTCAGCAGCCAGGGGCGCAAGGTCATTCTGGTGCGAGTGGAGACCTCGCCGGAGGACATCCACGGCATGCACGCCGCGGAGGGCATCCTGACCACGCGGGGCGGCATGACCTCGCACGCCGCCGTGGTCGCGCGCGGCATGGGCAAGCCCTGCGTCGCCGGCGCCGGCATGCTGCGCGTCGACTATCGCACGCAGACCATGTCCGCGGGCGGTGCGACGATGAAGAAGGGGGAGATGCTGACGATCGACGGCTCGACCGGACAGGTGCTCGTGGGCAGGGTGCCGATGCGCGAGCCGGAGCTCGCCGGCGAATTCGCCACGCTGATGCAATGGGCGGACGGCGCCCGCAAGCTGAAAGTGCGCGCCAACGCCGACACGCCGGCCGATGCGCGCACCGCGATCAAATTCGGCGCCGAGGGCATCGGGCTCTGCCGCACCGAGCATATGTTCTTCGACGAGGACCGCATCCAGGCGGTGCGCGAGATGATCCTCGCCGAAGACGAGAAGATGCGACGCGCCGCGCTCGCCAAGCTTCTGCCGATGCAGCGCAACGATTTCGTCGAGCTGTTCAAGATCATGGGCACCCTGCCGGTGACCATCCGGCTCCTCGATCCGCCGCTGCACGAGTTCCTGCCGCACACCGACGACGAGATCGCAACGGTCGCGGCGGCGATGGGCGCCGATCCGAAAAAACTCGCGGACCGCGCAAGCGAGCTGCGGGAGTTCAATCCAATGCTCGGATTCCGCGGCTGCCGGCTGGCGATCGCCTATCCGGAAATCGCTGAGATGCAGGCCCGCGCCATCTTCGAGGCCGCGATCGAGGCCAGCCGCGACATCGGCGCGCCGATCGTGCCGGAAATCATGGTCCCGCTCATCGCCAGCAAGGCGGAACTCGATCTCGTCAAGGCACGCATCGACGCCATGGCGGAAACGGTCTCCGCCGAGGCCAGGAGCAAGGTCGAATATCAGGTCGGCACCATGATCGAACTCCCGCGCGCCGCGCTCAGGGCCGGTGAGATCGCCGCTACCGCCGAGTTCTTCTCCTTCGGCACCAACGACCTGACGCAGACCGCCTTCGGCATCAGCCGCGACGATGCGGCGAGCTTTTTGGGCATCTACACGTCGAAGGGCATCTTGCCGGCCGATCCGTTCGTGACGCTCGACCGCGAGGGCGTCGGCGAACTCATCCGCATTGCCGCCGAGCGCGGCCGCCGCGCGCGTCCGGGCCTGAAGCTCGGCATCTGCGGCGAGCATGGTGGCGATCCTGCTTCGATCGCCTTCTGCCATGAGGCCAAGCTCGACTATGTCTCGTGCTCGCCGTTCCGCGTGCCGATCGCACGCCTCGCCGCGGGACAGGCCGCGCTCGCAAAGAGGACCGCATCGCCGGAGTGATCCTGTTCGTCCGCAGCGAAGCGAGGCGAGCGGGTGAGGGCGAAGGCTACGCTGCGACGCCGGCCAGGAAGGCTTCGACGTGGCCGCGGAGATCGGCGATGGCTGCTTCCACCGAGCGCGAGGCGTCGAGCACGACTTCCGCCGACATGGAGGTCTGCGTGGCGGCGCCGGCCACGTCGTCGAGCACCGTGCCCATGCTCTGCGTCGCCTGGGCCGCGCTCGCGACATTGGACGAGATGTGGCTCGTAGCGGCGCTCTGCTCCTCGATCGAGGCGGCGACGCCGGTGGCGTAGTGCGCGATCTCCTGCATGCGCTGGGTGATGCGGCGGATCGATTCCACGGCGCTCGCGGTCGAGCTCTGCACCGCCAG
>Ga0210403_10004883_pt1 | contig 11480 bp, 11 predicted proteins | sample IncBWC19MmetaG_FD_150863 | JGI IMG/M metagenome (GOLD analysis project Ga0210403, IMG submission 150863) | Forest soil microbial communities from Barre Woods Harvard Forest LTER site, Petersham, Massachusetts, United States - Inc-BW-C-19-M | ecosystem: Environmental > Terrestrial > Soil >... | reverse complement strand
CCGGACGCCGGTGTCCAGATGCCCTCGTGTACTGCAGCATTTGCAGTGCTGATTCAAACCTTCCCCAGTATATCACCACCTGCCGTATCTCGGGGCTGATATCGCGCGCCAAAGGCGGACTTTGAGGGCACGGGCAAGCCTGCAAGGCAAAAAGCTGCGGGCCCGGAGAAGCCTCCGAACCCGCACGTTCCATTGTTGGCTTAAAGCTGAAACTGAGCTTGGAGCACTTCACCAGGGAGGGCCACCATCGTCGATTTCCCGTTGGATGATGCCTTGTTAGGAGACACGTCTTGAAGGCGGTCTTTTCTCTCAGGGTGGTGATTCTCGACTGGGCGATTGCCGTTAACCGGTATCCGCTCCATCCGCAGGCCAAGCGCGCGTTCGAGCTGGAAAACGTCGGAGCGCTGTTCGCGAATAAAGAGCGTCGAAGCCAGACCGTGTTTGCCGGCACGTCCGGTGCGGCCAACGCGGTGAATGAAGTTTTCTGCCACATCCGGCAAATCGTAGTTAATTACGTGGGTGATTTCTTCTACGTGGATGCCGCGAGCAGCCACATCCGTGGCTACCAGCACGCGGAAGCGACCTTGCTGGAATCCAGTAAGGGCTGCGGTGCGCTGAGATTGCGAGCGATCTCCATGGATGGTGGCCGCGGCAATGCCTTCGCGACTTAAACCTTTGGCGATACGATCGGCGCCGCGCTTGGTACGCGAGAAAACGAGGCAGCGGCTGCTTTCTTTGTGGCTGAGCAGAGTGCGGAGCAGGTCGAGTTTGCCATCCGCAGCAACTTCAAATGCCTGTAGACGGACGTTCTCGGCTGGCTTAAGCGTCGAACCCAACGTGATGCGAACTGGATCCTTGGTGTATTCCTTAACCAGGCGAGCCATCGCGCCTTCCATCGTTGCGGAAAAGCACATAGTCTGGCGTTCACGGGGAAGAATCCCAACGATTCTGCGAATTGCGGGGAGAAAACCCATGTCGAGCATGCGATCTGCTTCGTCTAGCACGAGCACTTGCACGCTGCGCAAGTTTACTAGATTGCGGTCGAGATAGTCTTCGAGGCGGCCAGGGGTCGCGACGATAATGTTGGCACCATTACGAATGGCGCGGAGTTGCTGGCCTTCGGCGAGACCACCGACAACCAGAGCCGCCGGCAGCAGTTGCTTGCCACGCAGAGCGTTGTACTGATCGACCACCTGCATCGCCAGTTCGCGAGTTGGAACGAGAATCAAGGCAGCTACACCAGTCTTTTCTTTGCGTAGGAGCCTTTCCATTACGGGAATGAGGAACGCCAAGGTCTTGCCGGTGCCGGTTTGCGCCGTGGCGAGCACATCTTTCCCCTCAAGGACTGGGGGTATCGCCGCAGCTTGAACCGGCGTGGGCACTGAGAAGCGGGCAGAGACGAGACGCTCCTTCAGGTATACAGATATCGGAAGTTCTGAAAAATTTTGCATTTTGCTTTCTTGACTGGCGGGTACAGTTGCGGCGTTGCCTTACTGAGAAGGCATACACGGCGACCAGAATGCGCCAGATCTTGTTTTAAATTACGCTGAAGACAAACGGAGGAAACGTAGGGCGGGTATTCTCAAATAACAAACTAGAGGGGCCGCACAACACAGCCGCGGTATTAAGCGCAACGGCAGTATAGCACAGGTCTGTGGATTTGGTCAGGCAAACGTAATTCGTTTCGCAACCGGACCTTTTTGGTAACTAGCCGGGCATTCTGGTTAGCTGAAGATCTGGCCCAGACTTATTGAATTATTCGCCCCGTTTTTGCGGCTTGCGATGGTTTCTCCCAGTGGATATGGAAGCGCGAGAATGGATGCCATCTGAGTGGCTTCGTTTTTTTCTCGACACTGTTGAAGGGCCGCGCTGCTCCTGAGCGAAATGCAGCGGGTCGCGAAGGTTCTGCAACTCGCGATAGTAGTAAAGGGCACTGGGACGCGCTTGTGGGAAGCGCAAACTCTTTAAGAATTGAATCTCGGTTTCGCTCGCAGCACCGCTCATGGCGGGATTACGAAGAAATTCTCTGAAGCCTGGCTCGTCTTTTGAGGATTTGGTGGCCGTCTGTGTGAATTCGAACGTAATGTGACGTTTTGACGCGAATTGTTGGCTGAGAAGGATATCCAGCGCAAAGGTTTTTAAGTCGATATCCCAAGACTCGATTACGGGATCCAAGAACGCGGCGCAGTGATCGATGGAAACGTTAAAGACATCCGTGTCCAAAAACTCCAGTATGTTGGCGCGCATTTCCTCGTAAGACTGCCGGCGCAGTTTCGCAACGCTACGGACCCAATTTTCATTTTTGAGCTCATCGCGAGCAATACCCTTAACGACATCAAGAAGCTTCTGGGTCACTAGCCGCTCGAGTTCTCCAAAGGCCTGCTTCTCGAAAATGGCGCGGATTTGAACTCTGGTGGCGGGAGCGCACTTGCGAATAACCAGTTCCCGGACCTCCTTGAACAGGGGGGCGGGTGGATCAGCGAGCTTCTTCTTTAGTTCTTCCCGGCGCTGCTCCCGGACCATGGCGGCAAGCTGGCCTTCGGGCAGCTTCAAGAAGGTGTTCATGCGCTCGTATAGGTCGGTACGGTCGTCGGCGGGAGGCGACTTTTTGCGGGTGAGCAGTTGAGAGATATAGGACTCAGTGACCTGAGCGGCGGTGGCCAGATCGCGTTGCTCCAGACCTAACTCCTTTAGCCTTTGTTGGATGACGAAACAGACGTCCACGACGATGCCTCCCGAAGTGATTAACTGCAGCGGTGAATCGATCTTAGCGCAGCTTTAAAAACTTGACAATAACTGTAAAGTGGTTCATCCTTATGGAGTTACCCAAGGCTGCCTTCAGGTCTCGACGACCCTCCTGATTCGGAGACTTCCTTGGCCAGCAAGTGAAGGAGAGCCTATGTTTGTTCGCAAAGTTTCGATGCGTTTGAAGGGTGACAGCGCCGCTGAATTTACTCGCAAAATGGAACAAGAGATTATCCCCCTGCTACGCCAGCAGAGCGGCTTCCTGGATGAAATGACGCTGATTGCCCAAAGCGGCAAGGAAGTGTACGCCTTCAGTTTCTGGGAAAACAGCGCGGATGCCGAAAATTACGAAAAAGCCAACTTTGGACACGTCACCGGGCTGCTTGCCGGGGTAATCGAAGGTGCGCTGCGCATTCACACTTACATGGTGGCAAACTCCACGTTTCACAAGATGGCCGTCGCCGTCGCATCCTAAGATCACCATACCCGATTTTGATAAGTGCCGAAGCCGCTGAACACTAAAGACGGCAAGCTAGATTTCTCGGAATTAGAAGAAGGTAGTAGGAAAAGGAAACGCCGATGACAAAACTCTACGTTGGGAATCTATCGTTTGGAATGACAGATGACAGCTTGCTGCAGCTTTTCATCGGAAAAGGATATCAAGTGGCTTCGGCACGGATCATTACCGACCGGGAAACCGGCCGCTCGCGGGGCTTCGGCTTCGTGGAATTGGGTGCGGGCGATGATGCTACCAAGGCCATCGGCGATTTCAACGGCATGGATGTTGACGGACGGCAGTTGCAAGTGAACGAAGCGCGCCCGCAGGAATCTCGCGGCGGCGGTGGAGATCGCGGTGGTCGGGGCGGCGGCCGGGGTGGATATTCGAACGATCGAGGCGGCGGCGGGCATGGCCGCGGGCGGTACTAAGATTGCCAAACGGAGTTCGCTGGAATTTCACGTTAACGCAGTTGTCTCGCTCTGCTGTGGAATGAGCATGTTCGCCGACAAACGAATCTTTCAGGATAGGGAGGCTTTTTGTGGGGAATTTCTCGACAGGGCAATACATCAAACATTTTCAGTATGGTTGCGGTGTAATTACGGAATTCCGATCGGATCGCACCACGATTGATTTCGACGCTCACGGAATCAAGATCTTTGTAACCAGCTTGATGGTAGTCGAAGCGGCGGAAGGCGTGCCACCAAAGCGCCGGAGAGCCAAGCGCGTTAAGGCGGTTGCTCCAGCGCCCACGTTGGCAGCTCCGCGATTCGTTCCTGGTGCCAAGTGAGCACCGAAGTCATCGTGCAATACCTGGGCTTCCAGGCTAAGCCGCTCTCCAGAGAGTACACGTTTAATGTGCGGGGCGGAGGGGAGGAGCGCGAATACACGCTGAATATTGCGAATGAAGCGTTCGTCTCGCATCGCGCAAGCTATCAGGATGCACCGGGTATTTGTGCGGAGAGGTTACAGGCCGAACTGGCTGCACACTCGAATCATCCCGAGGAAACGCAATACGTAATCACTAGCGCGGAGCTGGATACGTTTCGAGAGGCTCGTTCACCCAAGGGCGGGCAAAAACTTTGGCAGCGCAAGCCGAAGGAAGATTTCTAGTAGCGGTTGGCAGCCTTCGAGATAGTCGAATCGTAGAGACCATTCCCATGGAAGCACAGACCAAAATTAAATTTGTGGCATGCCCAAACTGCCGGAGCCCTCACACGCACAGGTCGCGAACGACGGGTTTGTTGGAATCGATCTGCCTGGCGGCTATTTTTGTGCGGCCATTTCGCTGTGAGAAATGCGATTTGCGTTTTTTCCGCTGGTCGATAGGCGAAAGGCGTGGCCCGGCGCGTCCGGTTACGACCAGCTAAACGCTCAATACTTCCTTCTTGATAGCTGTAACACCCTTCCACACGCCTTGTTAACCTAACAATTTATGGTTGGAATTCTGGTTCACGGCAACAATCACTTTATCCTTTCCGGCCCACCGCCCGATGACGCTTCTGCGCTCGCATTGGCGCGTTATTGGTCCCTAATTCGAATTGGGGAAACGAAGTCCGCGCGTTTCGCAGTGTGGGAGATTCGCTCGAAGGAGTTTCGGGAAAATCTGGAGTGGGCGGTGATCGTGCCGGGTGATCGCGAGAATTCGCCAGGAGTGCAGGAGTTGCTTGACGAGCTTGTTCAACGTGGAGTGATCATTCGCACGACTCGCGCAGCCTTTTGACACCGGCTACGCCCATACCTGTTACCAATATCTGCCTGGTACGGAACGAGCAGCAAGCGTAAAAGTTATTTTAGAAAGGCTGGCGCTGCGACCTTCGACGATGCGGCCGAGTCGCTGTGACGTTTGAGGAGAAGTTCCTGGGAGAGAGGAACTTCGGTTAAAACCTGAACGATCTTTTCGGATGCGCGGCCTTCTCCATACGGATTTGTCATGCCTTCGAGCGACCGAAGAAAGCTGGGGTCCTTGGCGGTGGCGATTGCCTCCAGGATCGCACTGACTTCTGCCGTTGCGTCGAGTACGTTTCGCGGACGTTCGCGCCCCTGCTGACGAAGTCCGACGTTCACAGTGGGAATAGCGAGTGAAGCGCTCTCCATAATTCCGCTGCTGGAATTGCCAAGCAGCAACATGACCTGCCTCAAGAGGCTCAAATACATTACGACGTCGAGATTGATGAACAGGCGGCCTTGACCACGATTCGCCAGAAATGATTTTGTGCGTTCGATCAGCTCCCGGCTGCCTGCATCCACATTTGGAAAACAGAATAAAATTTGGTCAGGAAGCGAGGCCAGCGCGGCGAACAAGGCATCTGCTTCGTGCGTGGTGTCGCGAGCCAGAGTTACCGGATGGTATGCCACCAGGATTGTGGGTTGTTCCAATTTGAGGTGCAATCGCGCTTCAAGTTCGTCGCGCGTCAGAAGATTGTGGCGACGCAGGTGATCGAGAGAAGGAGCACCGGCGCGATGGACACGCCACTCTTCTTCCCTTAACGCAATCACGCGCTGCCGCGCCGCAACTGTAGACGTAAAATGAATGTGGCTCATCTTGGTGAGCGCGTTGCGAACGGCATCGTCAATGGCGCCTTCGCTTATTTCTCCACCCTCGATGTGGGCGATGGGAATGCGCAGAGCGAGAGCAACCGAAGCAGGCGCCAGCATTTCGTAGCGATCGGCAATTAGAAGCAAAATATCCGGACGCATGTGGCCAAAAAGATCGCTGAGGCTCAGCGTAGCCATGCCAATCGTCTTGGCCATGCCGACATCGGTATCGGAACTGAGCAAGCACTCGATGCGGGCTGCGATGGGGAAGCCGTCGCGCTCAATTTCTTTGACGGTTTGGCCGAACTCCGGTGACAAGTGAGCGCCGAGAACGACAAGTTGCAAATCGACGTCGTTTCGCGCGGATAAATCGCGAAGAGGCCAATACAAATGACCGTAATCTGCACGGGAGGTAGTGACGACAGCGATTTTTCGCTTCATAGCTACTGTTCAGAGTGTAAACGGTGAGATGCGAAAAACGTAGCAGCAGTTAGGGGCAAGCATTTTGCTAACATCGGGAAATCAGCTACTCGATGTCGGGATTAGGAATTCGGATGTCGCGCACGATGGCATCGAGATCGTGGCAAGCCGAAATAAATTGACGCAGCGTGCGGCGTGTTGCGCCAAAGGTATCGAATTCTTCCAGAGTCAGACCACCTTCTTCCGATGCACGTCGAAATTCCGGGAATTTTCGGGTGAGTTCACTAACGATTTTGGGATCGACGGGATCATCCATGCGAGGGCGAACTTCAACGTCACTGGCATTAAACCGAACCTGCCAGGAGTATGGGGGAGAAATTACGACGTCGCCGCCAATAAATTCGCTCCAATGCATGTGGTTGCGAAAGGCTGCGGAGAGTAATCGGATACGATATCCGCGTTCGCGGAATAGTTTGTAGGCTTTTTTGAAGACCGCAACGCCAGCCCACTCCAGATATCCGGGATCGATGGTGACATTTCCTTTTTCGGCCACAACTTTCAGCCAATCATCCAGCCGGCCAACCATGATGGTGCAGACCGGACCCATACTGGAGACTTCTTTGCCTTCACGCTCTCTCCGTTTTAGGCCGCGCTCCACAGCTTCGGCTACGGCGATGCATTGCGGCAGCGTGAAGGAAACCGTTGCGTTGATGCTTATCCCGCGGCAGGTAGCCTCTTCGACAGCAGCAATACCTGCGCAGGTCGCAGGAATTTTTACGATCATGTTGGGCGCAATGCGATTGAAGTCTTCGGCTTGGTCGACGATGGCTCGCGCATTGCCGAAGAGGCGTGGGTCGGTTTGTATCGAAAGTCTGCCATTGCGGCCGGAATGTTGATCGAAGACCGGACGGAGCAATGCCGCGCTTTTGGCAGACATCTCACGAACCACTTGCCAGCCGACCTCCTCCTCGGTAGCTCCCGGTTTTCCTTTGATAATTTGAAGAATGCGGGACCTCCACGCGGCCATTTCTTTTTTCAGTACGCCGACAACAATGACGGGATTGCACGTTGCGCCCACAGCGCCGTGCTGCATGGAATAGGTGAGTTCATCGATCGAAGCAGAATCGTTCCATAGGCACGTAGGCGTGGTCTGCGTCATCTGGTGCAGCGGGCTCTTATAAGTTTCGCGAACAGGAGATTGCGACATCATTGCCTCCCGAGTGGATGGATAGTCTAGTTAGCGAGCAACCGCAACTTGCGAAATGGCGCAAGGATTGGCTTGTAGATGTGAATTCTCTGCGGCCACGGCGATTTCAAGTGCCTTCAGCCCGTCCTCACCGGTCACTTTAGGCGCGCCACCGGATAGAACCATTCGCACGAAATCGCGGACTTCCGCCAGATACGCATCGGCGAAGCGAGCCAGAAAATGGTCTGCAAGGATTTCGCTGCTGCCGTTCGCGGTAAGGAGAGTTACTGGCGTCTGGTGAAGAGTTCCAACGAACAGCGAACCCTTAGATCCGACGACCTCGGTGCGTACGTCGTAGCCGTATAAAGCTTGAACGTACGATTCCACGTTGCCAATTCCTCCGTGGGCGAACTTTAAATTCACGACGCTGGCCACGACATCGCCATACTTGGCAACTTCTGGGCGGATGGCTACCGTCGTGTATGATTGAACTTCCACAACTTCGTCGTTCATCAACCAGCGAGCAAGGTCGAAATCGTGAATAGTATTGTTATAAAAAACCATGCCGTTTACGTTGGATTGATAAGCGGCTATTGGTGGCTCATCTTTATCGCGTCCGACCGATTTGAAAATTAGCGGCTGGCCAATCTCACCAGCTTCGATTCTTTTCTTGGCCGAGGCGTAGGCCGGATCGTAACGGCGCATGAATCCAACTTGTAAACGGACGCCTGCGTGTTTAACTGCTTCGAGAGCGGCGTGTGCATCCGCAAGATTGGTGGCCAGAGGTTTTTCGCAAAGGATATTTTTACCCGCAGCGGCCGCCAGTCGTACGGCTTGGGCGTGGAATTTGTCGGGTGTTGCGATCAGAACGCTGTCGATATCCTTGCGCTGAAGCATGTCTTCCAAGCTGGCAAAGGAGTGTTCTATTTCCAATTCGTCGGCAACTTGCTTGGCTCTCGCGGTAGCCATATCAGCTACGGCAATCAACCGAGCTTCCGGAACAAGGCGCCGAAGGTTTTCCGCGTGCCGTTTGCCCATCTCACCCACACCTAGAACCCCGATCCCCAACTTAGCCATGAAAACCTCCGCGGGAATCTTAGCGCTTTGAAGGCTAAATTCAACCATGAATTTAGTGCCTGGCCGATCCATGGTGATTCCCGCTAGCGTTCCGAGTCAACGAAGCAGGCGCAAATAACGCGCAAAATACTAATAGAATAGCGGCAAGTGCATGGGTCCGGGCCTTCAGAAGGCACAAGGCAACGAACAGGGGACTGGTTTCGCAATCGGGTTAACACTCTTTTGGGCTCTTGGGTGAAGCTGCGATTATCCATTCTGCGATAAGCGCTTATAGCACAATATATGGAAGCGAAAGGGAACATCCCTTTCCTGAAGCGTGGAAGGTGCGGTACACTCACGACACTTCGATGGCTGATAAACGCAAAAATAGCGTCGTCAAAAAAGGAAAAGCCGCGAGCATCTACGACGTGGCTCGTGAGTCGCGAGTCTCGGTATTCACCGTCTCTGCGGTGGTGAATAACAAGGCGCACGTCGGAAAGAAACTACGCGAGCGCGTGGAAGCTGCAATTCGCAAGCTGAATTATCGGCCTAACCTGTTAGCGCGCAGCCTGGCAAAGCAAAAGACCCACACCATCGGCATGGTTGTTCCCGACATTGCGAACCCGTTTTTCCCACTGGTGGTTCGCGGCGCGGAAGATGCTGCGCAGAAACACGGCTACAATCTGCTGCTCTGTAATAGCGATGACTCGCAGGTGAAGGAAGAGAATGCGCTGGAGTTGTTACTTTCGAAGCGAGTTGACGGCATTCTGCTGACCAAAGCGATCTGCGACATCAGTCCGTCGCTTCTTCAAATGGTTCAAGAAATGAAAATCCCGATCGTGCTGGTGATGCGCACGTATCCGAAGATTTCAAAAGACGCAATCATTACCGACGATTACCGGGGCGCTTATGAGGCCGTCTCGCACCTGGCGCGCGCTGGCCGAAAGCGCATCGGGCTAATTGGCGGCCCTCTGAAAGTAAGCAACGGGAAAGCACGTTGGGAAGGCTTTCACGATGCGCTCAAGGAAAACGGACTGCAGTACGATCCCGCGTTGGTGATCGAAGGAGATTACCGAACTGAGTCCGGCTATCGCGGCGGGAATCTGTTGCTGTCACATCGGCCTGACGGCGTATACGTCGCCAATTACCTGATGACCGTCGGATTTCTGAAGGCCGCCGAAGAGATGGGGTTGCGTTGTCCCGAAGACTTCGGCCTGGTGAGCTTTGACGACTATCCATGGCTGGGCATATTTCATCCGAGATTGACGACTGTCGAGTTGCCGAAATACCAGCTAGGCATGGAAGCGGCGGAGCTTCTTCTGGAGAGAATCGCCGGGAACACCGGGCCAAGTGTACTGCGTAAGTTGTTGCCGGAGTTGCGAGTGCGGGAGTCCTGCGGTTTTAAGCTGCCCGGATTGCGCAGCGGTATGAAGTAGTCTGAAGTCAACTACCCACAGCCAATACACAAGCAGAGTAAGGCGACCAAAACGCCGGCGAACCGTCTAAGAATTTAAATCGTTTCCGCTCTATATTTAAAAAATCGATTTTATGGTGGCGTCTTGTCAAACCGCTATTGCCGACGCACCTAGTAACGGCCAAAAAGCGCTTGACAAAAGGGATTTGCTGAACTAAAAGCGCTTAGCAAGAATGGTGCTTTCCGGAGTCGTTGCAAATTGTTTCGGACCTAAACTCCGCGGAAATCGGAAAAAGTAAGAATGGCGGGCGCCGGTGCAATCCCGAGGAGCGAAGTAAATCGGGGCATCGCTCAGCGAGGGCCAGAACTTGACTCGTACTCATACTGAAAATAGGAGATTCGGCATGAACGCACGACATCTCGCAACTAGGGCGAATCAAGGCAATGCTCGTACAGCGCGACGCAAGCGCGCCGGTCTTCTGCTTTCCGCAGCAGCGGCGGCGGTGCTGCTACTTTTCGCGACCGTGCTGCACGCGGGCGTAACAGCGAGCATCTCTGGAACGGTGACGGACGCCAGCGGTGCTGCCGTGGTTGGTGCGACCGTGACCGCGACTAACGTGGACACCAGCGTGGCGACGACGCAGCAGACGAACGGCCAGGGATTTTATTCTTTTCAGTCGCTGCCCCTCGGAAAATACACCATCACGGTGCAGCAGAAGGGCTTCAAGGTATACCAGCAGATTAATCTGGTGCTAGATGTGAACCAGGCCCTGATCGTCGACGTCCCCCTGCAAGTCGGCCAATCCACGGAAAAAGTTGAAGTCTCGAGCGCGGCGCTCCACGTCGAAACTTCCAGCACGCAAATGGGCGAAGTGATCGAGGGCAAGCAAATGACCGACGTGCCCCTGGTTACTCGCAGCTATACAGACCTGCTGGCCCTGCAGCCCGGGGTGATTTCCACGCCGTCGGGTATGACTGGTGCGTTTGCTGGACCATTTATCTCTGCTGGATTTCCCGCTCCTTTAGTTTCAGGTGACGAAAACGCGGGCGGACTATCCGTGAACGGGATGCGCGAAGCCGCCAACGGTTTCATCTTGAACGGCGTCCTTGCACAAGAAACCGGTTATTCCGGAGCGGGTGCGATTCCAAACCTGGATTCAATTGCTGAGTTCCGCATTCTCACCAATAACTTCGACGCCGAGTACGGTAATTACAGCGGCGGCCAGATTAACGTGGTCACCAAGTCCGGAACCAACGATTGGCACGGGAATGCGTTCGAATTTCTACGCAACACCAGCCTGGACGCGGCAAACTTTTTCGACCAGGGGCACCGCGGCGCTTACCATCAGAATCAGTTTGGAGGTACGTTTGGCGGTCCCGTGAAGCGCGACAAAATCTTTTTCTTCGCGGATTATCAGGGTAATCGAAAGACCGTAGCTGCGACGCAGGTTATTCACGGCGCGCCTACGGCAGCGACAGAACAAGGGAATTTTTCCGGGATCGCTTCAACTCTGGTCGGTTCCACGGTGAACGGCACTGCCTGGGCCAATCAACTATCGTCGCAGCTGGGACAGACGGTGACGGCAGGTGAGCCCTACTACACTCCAGGTTGTACGACCTACGCG
>Ga0210403_10004882_pt1 | contig 11480 bp, 10 predicted proteins | sample IncBWC19MmetaG_FD_150863 | JGI IMG/M metagenome (GOLD analysis project Ga0210403, IMG submission 150863) | Forest soil microbial communities from Barre Woods Harvard Forest LTER site, Petersham, Massachusetts, United States - Inc-BW-C-19-M | ecosystem: Environmental > Terrestrial > Soil >... | reverse complement strand
CCACGCATTTTCGACGCGCCGGTTGGTAGGCAGCATCGCACGTCCTCCCTGAACGGTGGCTCGGCGATTTCCTCGTGATCAAAGCCGGTTCAGGTGTTGTTGTCGGTTGCCGGCTGCTTTGCAGATCATAATCCAATTTAGACAAAATCCAAATTTGCCCCTGGGGTTCCGAAGGCTCTCGGTGCCCGCCGAAACTGTTCCGTCTCGGAACAGTTTTGCAATCATGATTGCTCCGCCGCGGATCGAAGGACACATCGCGAGTCGATGAGAAGCTCAAAGACATCAGCTTGTTAGTGCCGTGGCACAGCTCTTGCTCACTTCTTGGCAAACCGCGAATTCGCACAGCGACTTCGAAAGAAAAATTTTGCTCCGGGGAGACGTCGATGAAAGCCGCAGTTCTGCATGCGTTCGATGAGAAGCTGACGGCGAAGGAGTTTGTGAAATACGAGAATGTGACGGACCCGAAGATTTCACGCCCCATGGACGTTATCGTCCGCATCGGCGGCGCCGGCGTCTGTCGCACGGATCTTCACATCGTCGAAGGCATCTGGCGGAGCAAGGTCGACGTCAAGCTTCCCTACGTCATGGGGCATGAAAATGCCGGCTGGGTGGAAGCCGTTGGGCCGGGCGTGGAAGGCGTCAAGGTCGGTGACAGTGTCATTTGTCATCCGCTTGTGACGAGCGGCCACTGTCTGGCCTGCCGGCGTGGCGACGACATGCACGCGCTCGACAGTTCGTTTCCCGGGATCAACGCCAACGGCGGCTATGCGCAATACCTGCTGACCGGCCAGCGTTCTCTCATCAAGTTGCCCAAGTCGCTCGCGCCGAAAGACGTCGCCCCCTATACCGACGCCGGGTTGACCGCCTATCGCGCCGCCAAGAAGGCCTCGCGTCATCTGCTGCCGGGTGAGTACGTGGTCGTGATCGGCGCGGGTGGGCTCGGTCATATCGGGATCCAGGTTCTTGCGGCGTTGTGCGCGGCGGAGATCATTGTCGTCGATCGCTCCGCGAAATCGCTCGAGCTCGCCAAGACATGCGGTGCGCACCATCTCGTGAAAGCCGACGCCGGCGAAGTCGACGCCGTGCTGGCGTTGACAGGCGGACGCGGAGCCGAGGCGGTCATCGATTTCGTAGGCGAGGGCGATGCCGTCGCCAAGGGCCTGGCGATGACCGCGAATGGCGGCTCCTATTACATCGTGGGTTACGGCGGCAAGATCGATCTGCCGACCATCGACATGATCACGACGGAAAAGACCATCGTCGGCAATCTCGTCGGCACCTACGCCGAGCTGGTCGAACTGATGGCGCTCGCGGACCGCGGCCTCGTGAAACTCCACACCAAGGAATACAGGCTCAGCGAAGCCAACGACGCGCTGCATGACCTGCACCATGAGCGAATCCATGGGCGCGCGGTGCTGATCCCGTAGGAAATTGCCGCGAGATGGTCAGTTTCAGTCCGGAATATCCAACGCGAGTAATGCGAGTGACAAACGCCAGCGGGCGCGGACCACAGATCACCGCCGAGGAAGCTGCTGAACTGCAGCGAGCCCAGGAGCGGATGATTGCCCGGCACAAGCTGATCGAAGGGATGATTCGCAACAATGAAATGCAGCTGAAGAACGACAGTGCCTGCGGCGGTGCGGAAATCGAACTCGAATGCGCCCGGCGCGATGTTGCGCGGGGAGATGCCGGAGCCGGAGCGCAAGCCGAACTAGAAAGGGCGACTGCGCGCCTGCAGGCGCTCCAGGAGGAGCATCAGCGCCTCGTCGCGGAGCGGGAATGGCTCAATGCGTCGTTGCTGGAATTTGAAAGCGGTTCTTCGGCCAATGAACACCAACGTTCGGGACATTCGTGATGACCAAGATCGGGATCAAAGCTGCGGGAAATGTTGCGCAAGCCGGACAAGAGCGTGCTCCGCCTCCGCAATTGGAGTTGAGCGAGGAGGAAAGGTCGAAAGACGCCTTCTTCGTTCAAATAGCCGAAATCGCCGAGGCAATGATCGCTCGGCACGGCAGGGATTTCGCAATTGGCGCCTTCGTCCTTTCGGCGAAATTCATCGCCGAAGGCAAGCCACTATTCAATCGAACCAACGGAGGTGGCGAGACGGTCAGTGCCGTCAAACCCGCCTGAACTGAAACCGTGATTTCGCAAATCAAAGTCCATTTACCGGACTCAAAGTGTGTTTCGCAGACGTGAATTTCAAGGATGCGCTCAAGAGACCAAGCGTTCCGACCCAACGACTAAAAAGCGAGAAAGCTGAAGCCAACGCAACGTTCAAAGGAGATAGAAATGTCCGCAAGTCTGACACTGAATAAAATTACGGCCCAGAAAGGCATCACCATTGCCGAAGCGGCAAGCCGCGTCGCCGATCTCGGCTGGACGCCAAGCTACGTCCAGGAAGCTATGACCTTCCCCACCGACTACAAGATCTCGAAGACGCCGCGCGACCCGATGAGACAGGTCCTGCGGTCGTATTTCCCTATGCAGGAAGAGAAGGACAACCGCGTTTACGGCGCCTTGGACGCGGCCTTGCGCGGCGACATGTTCCGCAACGTCGAGCCGCGTTGGGTCGAGTGGATGAAGCTGTTTTTGGCGATCATCCCCTTCCCGGAAATCTCAGCCGCCCGTTCGATGGCGATGGTCGGTCGGCTGGCGCCAGGCGAAGAGCTGCGCACCGGGTTTACCATGCAGATGGTCGACGAGCTCCGGCACTCGACAATCCAGATGAATCTCAAGAAGTGGTACATGGAAAACTATATCGATCCCGCCGGGTTCGATATTACCGAAGCAGCGTTCGGCAAATGCTACGCCACCACGATCGGCCGTCAGTTCGCTGAAGGCTTCCTGACCGGTGACGCGATCACCGCCGCTAACGTCTATCTGACGGTGGTTGCGGAAACCGCATTCACGAACACGCTGTTCGTGGCGATGCCTTCGGAAGCCGCGCGCAACGGCGACTATGCGTTGCCAACGGTGTTCCTGTCGGTGCAGTCGGATGAATCGCGCCATATCGGCAACGGTCACTCGATGCTGATGGCGATGATCAACGATCCGTCGAACCATCAGTTGCTGGAACGCGATCTGAAATATGCCTTCTGGCAGAACCACGCGATTGTCGATGCCGCGATCGGGACCTTTATCGAGTACGGCACAACCAATCGCGACAAGAACAAGGAATCCTATGCCGAACTTTGGCATCGCTGGATTTACGAGGACTATTATCGGACCTACATGCTGCCGCTCGAGAAGTACGGCATCAAGATCCATCACGACGACGTCGCCGCCGCCTGGGATCGGATCGTCAAGAAGAACTACGTCCACAAGACCGCGCAGTTCTTTACGGTCGGCTGGTCGGTGAACTTCTGGCGTATCGAAGCCCAGACCGAAAAGGACTTCGAGTGGTTCGAGCACAAGTATCCGGGCTGGTATGCCGAGTTCGGCGACTTCTGGAAATGGCATGCAAAGCTCAGTGTTCCCGGCGAAACCAACATCTTGTTCAACAGCGATGTCGGTTACGTCTACCCGCACCGGTGCTGGAGCTGCATGGTCCCCTGCCTGATCCGGGAAGACTTCGTCTGCGATGAGGTCGACGGCAAGATGTACACCTATTGCTCGGAAGGCTGCCGCTGGACGCACAAGGTAGGCTTTGCCGCCGAGTACGAAGGTCGCCCCACCCCGGCGATGGGCCGCTTCAGCGGTCGCCGTGAATGGGAGGACTGCTACCATGGCTGGGATGTAGCCGACGCGATCAAGGACCTCGGATTCGTTCGGTCTGACGGCAAGACCCTGATCGCGCAGCCGCATCTGCGCTTTGATGCCAAGGACATGTGGACGCTGGATCACGTGCGCGGACACCAGCTTGGCAGCCCGCTCCGCGGATTCCGGGCGCTCTCGCCGATCGAGCGTGAGGTCGCGGTGGCTGACTATCGCAAGGGGTTCAAGATCAATCCTTGTCACTGAGCCTGACAACGGGAAGGGGGCCGCCTCGGCGGCCCCTTCGCCCCCGGGCCCGGCATGCCGTTACCGACCATTTCAATCATGACGATGACAAGGCTTGGATGATGTCCGACGCACAAGTTCACAAGGTTCGGTTCGAGCCTGTGGGCATCGAAATGGAAGTCGAGGAAGGTGAAACTGTGCTCAACGCCGCGTTTCGGCAGGGCATCTCGCTGATGCACGGCTGCAAGGAAGGCCAGTGCGGAAGCTGCAAGTCGAAGCTTGTCGACGGCGACATCGAGCTATTGAAATACTCGACCTTTGCCTTGCCGGACTATGAGAGCGAGACCGGCCACGTCCTGCTGTGCCGAACGCACGCCTATAGCGACGTCAGTTTCGAGCTGCTCAATTACGACGAGGACCTGCTCAGCCGCTCGATCGCCGTCAAGACGTTTGCGGGGCGCGTCACGGCGATCACCGCGCTGACCTCGGACATAAGGCTGTTCGAAATCGAAATTGAAAAACCGATGAAATTCTGGGCGGGCCAGTATGTCGACCTGACGGTCGGTGACGGCAGCATAACCCGCGCATTTTCGATGGCGAACGCACCCAGCGAAGGCACAAATCTTCGCTTCATCATCAAGAAATATCCTAACGGCGCGTTTTCGTCGCAGCTCGATGGCGGGCTTGCCAGGGGCGATGTCGTGATCGCCAAGGGCCCTTACGGCACCTGCTTCCGGCGCGAGGAAAGGCCAGGCCCCATGCTACTGATCGGCGGCGGGTCGGGCATGTCGCCGCTCTGGTCTATTCTGGCCGATCACATCGAGAGCCGGGAACAGCGGCCGGTGCGGTTCTTCTACGGAGCGCGGACGCGCGCGGACTTGTTTTATCTCGACGAATTGTCCGCGATCGGGGCGCAGCTGAAGGATTTCAAATTCATCCCGGCGCTGTCGCACGCCGCCTCCGGCGACAATTGGGACGGCGAAACCGGCTTCGTTCATGAGGTCGTGTCGCGCCATCTGCGCGAGGTGAAGCTGACCGGTGCGATCGACGCCTACGCGTGTGGTCCGACGCCAATGATCGATGCCGTGTTGCCGGTCTTGCAAATGAATGGCGTCGAACCCGACCATATCTATTTCGACAAGTTTACGCCGGCGGTGCGATGACGGCGTTGAGCAATTCGTCGCAAACGAAAACAGCAAACAGGGAGGATAACATGAGTGTCCAAGCAAGCAGAACCGCCGCGAAGCCGCCAATCGTTAAATCCGGAGCTGCGGGAGCCGCGGTATTTCCCGGCTCCGACAGCCGCAAGTACAACTACTTCGAGCCCAAGGGCCGCAAGGCGACCCATTATGAAGACATGACGGTCGACGTTCAGCCCGATCCGGAGCGTTATCTGCTGCAGGACTGGATCATTTCCTTCCCCGACGGAACCCCGACCTATTCGAAGGACTGGACGTCGGCGAAGAGCTCCAATTGGCATAAATTCCGTGCGGTCGATCAGGAATGGGAGCGTACGCATTATCAGCGCCAGTCGACGATCTGCGGCATGGTCCAGAGCACCATTGAAAACGGCCGGAAATCCGGTGCGCCGGCGCGATTCGACCCGGCCTGGGTGAAGATCCTGCAGAACCATCTCGGCGCCTACAAACATGCCGAGTTCGGCCTCGGCACCTCGACCATGCAGGCGCAGCGTTATGGCTACACCCAGATGGTCAATAATGCGATCCTGACCAATTCCTCTTACAAGATGCGTTTCGCGCAGGACATCACGCTCTATCTGAGCGAGATTGCTCTCGACCTCCCGGGCTTCGACTTTGCCGCCGGCAAGCAGCACTGGCTTGAAGATCCGATCTGGCAGGGCGTGCGCAAGTCGGTTGAGTCAATCATGGGCTCAAACGACTACCTGGAGCAATACTTTGCGACCAACGTCGTGTTCGAGTCGCTTCTCGGCGAGCTGTTCCGCTCAGGATTCCTGATGCAGGCGGCTGCGGCGCAGAACGATTTCATCACCCCTGCAGTCGTCTCCGCGGCGGAGGCGGATTATGAGCGCAATCTCGCCAACACCGTCGAACTGTTCCATATCCTTGGCGAGGATCCGACGCATGCCGCTCATAATATTGCGCTGTTCAACAAGTGGCTCGTAAAACACGCCGATCTCGCACTTGACGCCTCAAATCGTCTGCAGCCGATCTGGTCGCAGCCACGCGTCAAGGTCGCAACGTTCGGCGACGCTTTGGGGCATGCGAAGAACCGCATCAAGGGTATCGCTACCGAGCTTGGCCTGAAGGTTCCAGCTAATCTCGCATCGTAACAAGCCCGACGTCCTTTACACCAGTTCCTCAAGGAGAGCGACATGCTGCACGAAGACAACATCTTCAAATCGATGAAGGACATCAAGTTCGAAGACACGGTTTCGCATCAATGCGGTGTCACGATGAACGACAGCGTCGAGGCGCGCGCCATCGCCGACGTCATGGGCCGCCATGATCATATCACGGTGACGTACATGCCGGCGATGATCCGGATCGACGGCATCGGCAAGATGGAATTCAAGATGGACGAAATCTCGGAAGAGCTGGGTCGCGTCATGACGCCGCATCTGTTCGAGATCTCGACCTCGACGCATTACGGCCGGATGGTCATGACCGACGACAACACGGTCGTGCTATTTGGCGACATGAACGAGGTCATGAAATACATCTCTTGAAGATGACTGCGAGCCAATGCCTGGCCGGTTAGGATGCCGGCCAGGGCCAGTCCGGCTTCGCCAATGGCGAGCCTCACAAAAATCAATCAGTTCGGGAGAAACGCCATGTACAGGACCGCCAAGGGCGAAGAGATTTTCGTGATCGACGGGCATACGCACTTTTGGGACGGAAGCCCGGCGAACCAGAAGAACATCCACGGCAAGCAGTTCATCGAGTGCTTCTATGCCTATCACGCCAATCTCAGTCCGCCGTCGGAGAAGTGGGAAAAGGAAAAGTTCGAGAAATACGACGCGAAGACGATGTTCGATGACCTGTTCGTCACCGGCTATGACGACATGGCGATCCTGCAGCCGACCTATCTCACCGATTTCTACAAGAACGGCTTCAACACCACCGAACGCAATTCGGCAATGAAGAAGAACCATCCCGATCGCTTCATCCTGAACGGCGCGTTCGATCCGCGCGACGGCAATAAGGGCCTTGAGCGGCTGCACGAGCTGTCGGAAAAATACAAGATCAAGGGCGTCAAGCTCTACACCGCGGAATGGCGCGGGGAATCCAAGGGCTACAAGCTGAGCGACAAGCCGTCCTATCAGTATCTCGAGGCGGCGCAGAAGCTCGGGATCAAGAATATCCACGTTCACAAGGGTCCGACCATCATCCCGCTCAATCGCGATGCATTCGATGTGGCTGATATCGACGACTGCGCCACGTCGTTCCAGGACCTGAACTTCATCGTCGAGCATTGCGGGTTGCCGCGGCTGGACGACTTCTGCTGGATCGCGACCCAGGAAACCAATGTCTACGCCGGCCTCGCGGTCGCCCTGCCATTCATTCATACGCGCCCTGGGTATTTTGCCCATGTCATCTCGGAGCTGTTGTTCTGGGTCGGGCCGGACAAGATTCTCTATGGCAGCGACTATGGCATCTGGACGCCGAAATGGCTGATCGACAAGTTCATGGCCTTTGAAATTCCGGCCGACGTCACCAAGGAGACCGGCTCGGTCCTGACGATGGAGACCAAGACCAAGATTCTCGGTCTCAACGCGGCACGGCTCTACGGCATCGATGTCGAGGCGCAGAAGAAGAAGATCAGGGCAGGCGGCGGATATGCCCATTTGCCGGAAGCCGTGCACGCGGCGCGGTGAGTGTCATGACAGGGTGCGTCGAAATGACGGTAGGCGATGACAGGCAGGCCCAGGTGTGGGCGTGCCTGCAGGGCGTGACGGATCCGGAGTTGGACGAGCCGGTGACGGAGCTGAATTTTGTCACCAGGGCCGAGGTGGATTCGACGAACCGGGTTCACGTCGAATTCCGCCTGCCGACCTATTGGTGCGCGGCCAATTTCTCTTTCCTGATGGCTGACGACATGCGCCGGGCCGTCAGCACGCTGGATTGGGTGGAAGGGGTCAGCGTGGTGCTTGGCGAGCACATGTACGCCGACAAGATCAACGCGGGCCTCGCCAAGGGTCTCTCCTTTCAGGAGACCTTTGGCGTGGAGGCCGACGGCAACCTGGACGAGCTGCGCCAGACATTCCTCGTCAAGGCGTTCCAGCGCCGCCAGGTTGCGCTGATCAATCATCTTACGGGGCTCGGCCATCCGCCTGAAACAATCGTCAGCCTGACGCTGGCGGAACTCGGCTGCCTGCCGGTCGACGACGAGGGTGGAAGGCTGGTGCGCCGCTATCTCGAGCGGCGCGCCGTCGTCGGGCCGTTGCGCGACGATGCGCCTGCCTTCGTCGATGTCGCGGGAGCGCAGCTCAAGGCCGACGGCTTCGCAACCTATGTCGCGGGATTGCGGCGCGTCGGCGTGAATGCAGAGTTTAACAGTGCGCTGTGCCGGGGTTTGCTTTCGGTGCGTTTCGACCTCGAGACGCCCTTCGTGCCCAGAGCGCACGCTTCGCCGGTATCGGCGGAGGCCGCACACGCACTGATGCCGGTCGCGTCGGCGGCGAAAGTTCAGTCTAGTTAGCGGGTGAGGAAATCCTATGCCGAAGATCATGCTGCATGACGAGGCGGCGCGGGCCGCTCTGGGACGGGGCGTTGCCAAGCTTGCCAAGGCCGTGCGCGGCACTTTGGGTCCGAAGGGAATGAACGCGATCATGGACCGGCCGATCGGGACGCCGATCGTCTCCCGCGATGGCGTCAGCATCGCCAGCGAAATCGAGCTCGAATGTCCGTTCGAGAATATGGGCGCGCAGGTGCTGCGCGAGGTTTCGAAGCAGACCAACGAGGTCGCCGGCGACGGCACGACCACAGCCACGGTCCTGGCCGACGTGCTGGTGCAGGACGGCCTGAAGCGCTTGGCTGCGGGCGCCAACGCGGTGGAATTGGTCGAAGGGCTTGAGCTGGCTGTCAAGGCGACCATCGATGCGCTGAAGCGCTCGGCCATCGCTCTGCAGGGGCCGGCCGGGCTGCGCGCGGTCGCAAGCATTGCCGCCAACGACGAGGCGCTCGGGGAACTGGTTGCCGAAGCATTCGAGCGGGCGGGACATCACGGCATTGTCGCCGTCGAATATGGCAACACCGTTCAGACAACCCTGGAAGTCATCGAAGGCATGGCCTTCGAGCGCGGCTATCTCTCGCACCACATGGTGACCGATGTGGAGAAGATGCAGGTCGTTCTCGACAATCCGTACATTCTCATGACCGACCACAAGATCCAGACCGGCGACCAGCTCGCAGGCGTGATCTCGTTGATTGAAAGAAGCGGCAGGCCCCTGCTGATTATCGCGGAGGAGGTTGCGCCGCCTGTGATCATGCAATTGCTGGCGCGCCGCGACAAAAACAACTTCAAGGTGGCCGCGATCCATCCGCCGGAATTTGGCCATTGGCGCAAGGCGATGCTCGAAGATATCGCGATCACCACCGGAGGCCGCGTCATTTCGGTCGACCTTGGCGGCAAGCTGGAAAAGGCTGAACTCCACGACCTCGGCTCTGCACGCCAGGTCCGCATTTCAGCCTCCAAGACCTTGATCACGGCCGGCGGAGGCGATCCAGAGGTAGTCGCCGCACGCCGCGAGCAGGTCATGCGGCAATACAATGCCGCACCTGAAAATATCGAGCGGGACAAGTTTCAGGAGCGGATCGCCAAGCTGTCCGGCGGAACTGCGATGATCCTCGCGGGAGGGGCAACTCCCGTCGAGCAGAAGCGCCGTACCCAATTGATCGAAGATGCGATCAACGCGACCCGCGCAGCGATCGAGGAAGGCATCGTTCCCGGCGGCGGGCTTGCTTTGCTGAAGGTCGCGCCGAAACTGGACGACCTGATCAAGGAATTGAACGGGAGCACCAGACAGGGCGCCGAGCTGCTGCAGCGTGCGCTGGGCTGTCCGCTGTATTACATCGCGGCCAATGCCGGGCTGAACGCTGAAGCGGAGGTCAAGAAGGTTGCAAATGGCGCGAACGGTCATGGCCTGGACGCGCGCAACGGCACCTCCGTCGATCTTGTCAAGGCCGGCATTATCGATCCCGTCAAGGTCTGCTACAGCGTGGTCCGCAACGCGGCTTCTGTCGCCGGTCTGATTCTGACGACGCAAACTCTGATTGCGAAGAAGCCGGACGACTACGATCCGACTGCGGGGCCAGCCTTGGGAGGAGGCGCCGAGCTGCTCTGATGGCGCCTTGGAATCGAGCACGACCTTGTGAGGGCGGGTCTATTTTTGCCCTCTCTGTCCGAGTGCGCGATAGATCGTATTTCTTGAGACGCCAAGGCGTCTTGCGGTTTCGCTGATGTTTCCGGTCGTTTCGGCATACACCGTGAGGATGCGGGCCCGTTGCACGTCGTGTAGCGATCCCTGCGTCGGCGAGGCCCGATCGATCAAGGCTGCCACGCAGGGCTCATCGATCAAGCCGTCGGCAGCGCCAAGGGTGAGACGTGCCAGCATGTTGCGCAGCTCGCGAATATTGCCTGCCCAGAGGTGCGGGGCCAGTCTGGCCAGGGCCTCGGTCGTGACCCGGCAATCCGGGTCGATCTTGCGGAGCAGATGGCGTGCGATGGTATCGAAATCAGCGCGGTCACGCAGGCGGGGGAGCATCACCTCGAGGGTGTTCAGCCGATAGAGCAGGTCCGGGCGGAAACGCCCCGCGGCAATGGCCCGATCGAGCGTCGCATTGGTCGCCGAGACCAGGAAGACATCGACCCTTGTTCCGGCGCCGCCAACCGGTCGCACGGTCCAGTCGTCAAGCAGGCGCAAAAGCACGCCTTGCAGCGCAACCGGCATGTCGCCGATCTCGTCGAGAAACAGCGTGCCGCCATCTGCCTCCTTAACCAGTCCGGTTGCTCCGCCGCGGCGCGCGCCGGTGAACGCGCCGTCGGCATAGCCGAACAGCTCGGCCTCGATCAGGTTTTCGGGGAGGGCGGCGCAATTGACGGGAACAAACGCGCCGGTGCGTCTGCTAGCGGCGTGGGCGTGCCGCGCCAGTTGCTCCTTGCCGGTGCCAGTCTCACCGCGGATGAGGATCGGCATCTTACGTACCGCGGCGCTTTCCACGCGCCGCACGATGGCGCGCACGGTCGGGTCCTGGGCGACGAAACTGGAATTCTCGCTCGCGGCGCTTCTCTGAGGAGGCTGGGGCTGCGACGTCCGCTTCTTTCGCGATGACGCCGCAATCCCGGCCTCGCTGCGCTCGGCTTCGGATTTCGAATTTTGGATGGTGCGATCGGCAGCGGGCCGCCGTCGCGTGCGCAGCACCACGATCGCGCCAATGCCGGTGCTCCCGTCATTCACGAGATCGAAGCTTGCATCCGGAAGAAGCTCCTTCAATTTGGCCGGCCATTCCTCAAACGGGATCGTTTTCAGGGAGCGGGTCGGCGCCTCGCCGCCCGGACCA
>Ga0210403_10004881_pt1 | contig 11481 bp, 10 predicted proteins | sample IncBWC19MmetaG_FD_150863 | JGI IMG/M metagenome (GOLD analysis project Ga0210403, IMG submission 150863) | Forest soil microbial communities from Barre Woods Harvard Forest LTER site, Petersham, Massachusetts, United States - Inc-BW-C-19-M | ecosystem: Environmental > Terrestrial > Soil >... | reverse complement strand
GTGTCGACGACAGCGCAGGAAGCCAAGAATCCGCAGCGGGATTTACCGATTGGCATGATCGCGTCTTTGGCGATCTGCACAGTTCTCTATATTCTCGTAGCCGGCGTGCTGACGGGAATGGTGCATTGGCAGCAAATCAACATCGAGGCGCCGGTGGCGATCGCGTTTCTGGATCGTGGTCTGAGCACAGCATCGCACATCATCACGCTGGGCGCATTGGCGGGGCTGACGAGCGTGATGCTGGTGATGCTTCTGGGCCAGACCCGCGTCCTCTACTCCATGGCCAACGACGGTCTGCTGCCCAGGAAATTCTTCGCCGATGTGCATCCCAAGTTCCGCACTCCCTGGAAAAATACGATTCTGGTGGGTCTATTAGCGGCGATTGTAGGCAGCGTGACGCCCATCGACCAACTGGGGAAAATGGTGAACATTGGGACTTTGCTGGCTTTTGTGATTGTGTCGATTGCCGTGGTGGTGTTGCGGCATACCAATCCCGACCAGCCGCGGCCGTTCCGCACTCCCTGGGTCCCCTTGATTCCATTCCTTGGAGTGATTGCGAACGGCTACATGATGATCAAGTTAGGAATGTGGAACTGGATTCGACTGGTTGGCTGGTTGTTGATTGGACTCGTCGTGTATTTCGCATACAGCGTCAAGCACAGTAGAGTGCAGGCTCTGGAGGCCGGCAAGAAGTAAGAATGGCGTAATAAGTCCATCCGGAGTTTATGGTGCGGCCTTCCGCATACGCGGAGGGCCGTTTTGTTTTATAGTCGGTTCGTAGACTGCCACATGAAGATTCTTACTGCTGCCCAGATGCGCGAGACCGATCGCGTGACCAGCGAGCGCTTCGGTGTGTCCTCCCACGATTTGATGGAGAATGCCGGAGGCGCGGTCGCCGATTTCGTGCGGTCTCGGTATCCTTCGGCCAATCGCATTGGTGTAATTTGCGGCAAGGGCAACAACGGTGGTGATGGGTTTGTAGCCGCGCGCAAACTGCATGAGGCTGGCAAGGCAGTGCGAGTTGTGTTGCTTGCAGAGGCCAAGGAGTTGCGCGGCGATGCCGCGGCGATGTTCGCCAAGCTTCCGGTTACCGCGATTCTGGCGCAGTCGTTGGCTGAGCTAAAACAGGAGCCGGCACGAACGGTCTTCGATTCTGATCTTCTGATTGATGCCATCCTGGGAACTGGGTTTCGTCCTCCCATTAGTGGACTCTACGCAGGCGCGATCGCCGCGTTGAACGCCAGTTCTGCCATGGTGGTCGCGGTCGATATTCCTTCCGGCGCTGATGCCGATATGATGGGCGAGCAGGTGGGCAGCGTGGCCCGTGCCGATGCCATTGTGACCTTTACTGCACCGCGTCCGGCTCATGTTTTCGGCGGTCTAACGCAGGGAACGACTTCGATTTCGCCGATCGGTTCGCCCCACGAGGCTGTTGTTTCTTCTTTGCGATTGAATCTAATCACGCCTGGCGAGATTGCGCCCCTGATTGGCCCGCGACCGGCGGCTTCAAACAAAGGCAATTTCGGGCACGTGATGGTGGTCGGTGGCTCATTGGGAAAAGCTGGGGCTGCGGCGATGGCGGGTATGGCTATATTGCGCAGCGGCGCGGGGCTTTCGACGGTGGCGGTCCCGAAGTCGATTCTGTCCACGGTTGCGGGGTTTCATCCCGAGCTCATGACCGAGCCGTTGGCGGAGACCAAGGCTGGCAGCATTTCCTTGCGCGCTCTTAATGGTTTGGGGAAACTGGCGAAGAGCATGACGGTGTTGGCTATCGGTCCGGGGATTTCTCGTGTTCCGGAGACGTCAAAGTTGGTGCGTGCCCTGGTCAAGAAGCAGGACCTTCCTATCATTCTCGATGCCGACGGCCTGAACGCTTTCGCAGGCCATCCCACCGAGTTAAATGGCAAAGCTAGATCGCTGGTGATCACGCCCCACCCCGGCGAGATGGCACGGCTGCTGGGTTCGACGGTCGCTGCAGTACAACGCGATCGCATCGACGTCGCCCGCAAATTCGCGAAAGACCATCAGATTATTGTGGTGTTGAAGGGTCATCGGACTCTGATCGCCGACCCTAGCGGAGAAGTCTGGGTGAATACCACGGGAAATCCGGGCATGGCGACCGGCGGAACGGGGGACATCCTGACTGGGATGACAGCGGGAATGGTGGCACAAAATCCCAAGCGCGTACTGGAGGCCGTGATCGCCGCCGTCTATCTCCATGGGCTGGCGGGCGATGTGGCGCGGGAACAAATGGGAGAGCATTCGCTGGTTGCCACCGACCTATTGCAGGCGCTCCCTGAGGCTTTTCGGCGCGTGCAACAGGCTGCGCAGAAGACGTCCGTGGAGTTTATTGGTTAGTTAACCCCCTGTACCTTCGGACATTTCCTGGTCGGCGGATGGTGCTGCGTCCTTGTTCTTGGGCGTTCAGACCGACAGGCCTTATGTAATCTCCCTGAGCTTACGGCTGCGTGTCATATTTGGAATCGCTATGACCCATTTTCCCCAACCGCATCCGCAGCAGCGTGCAACTCGAGTCAAAATGGAGGCCACAGCCTCCGCCCTGGTGAAGCTGGAAGACGGTCAGCGCGCCAAGGCCAGAATTCAGACCGTTTCGGTGACCGGGGGACTTCTTCGGCTGGCGCGAGCCTTGGAGGAGGGCGGTTTTGTCGAAGTCGCTTTCCAGACGCAATCGGGCCCGGTTCACGGGATGGCGGAAATGCTGCATCCCCGGCGGATCTCAGCCGACGGAATCCTGCAACCATTCCGCTTTGTCGCGCTCGACGACGATGACCACAAGACGTTGAGCTTTGCTGTAACTTCGACCGCGGAACGGAACTTCCTGCTCGGTCCCAACAAAGTTTCAACTCGAAAAATGTAGTCGTCGACCCGCAAGTGCCGGTGAACTCTCGCTATACTGATCTCGCGATGGATCAGCGAGAGTTCATCACGCATTCGCCGGAGGAGACGATCGCGCTGGGGAAGACGCTCGTGAGCCTGCTTACTCCTCCGAAGATTGTGCTGTTGCGCGGCGATCTGGGCGCCGGCAAGACCACGCTGGTGAAGGGAATCGCAGCCGGGTTCGGGGCGGCGGCGGAAGATGACGTCACCAGTCCGACGTTTACTCTGGTTCATGAATACCGCGGGCCGGGGGCGAATCTTTATCATATTGATTTGTACCGGGTGGATACGCCACGCCAGCTCGAGACCCTGGGGTTGGATGATTTGATCTCGGAAAGAAGCGTGCTGTTGATTGAGTGGGGAGAGAAGTTCCCGCGATTCGTTCGTGAGCGGGATGTGGAGATTGCGTTGGAGCAGGTCGGGGAGAACGCAAGAAAAGTCAGGATGAGTTCCTAGCAGGCGTTTCTTTGCGAACTTTGCAAAGCCTTTGCGTGCTTTGCGTTCAAGAGCTTTTAATCGCCAAGCGCGCAAAGTAAGCGCAAAGGACGCAAAGAACACCACCTCAGAACCCCATGATGTTATAGCCGCAGTCCACGTAAATCACTTCGCCCGTAATACCCGAACTAGCGTCGGATGCCAGAAATACACCTGTAGCGCCAACTTCATTCACATCGACATTACGCCCTAAAGGTGCGCGCTCGGCGTGGGTCTTGTGCATATCGCTGAAGCCGGCGATGCCACGCGCCGCCAAGGTCTTGATTGGGCCGGCGGAGATGGCATTCACGCGAATGTTCTTCTTGCCGAGTTCAAAGGCTAAATAGCGCACCGTGCATTCCAGGCCAGCTTTGGCTACGGCCATCACGTTGTAACGGGGCACGACTTTTTCCGAGGCGTAGTAGGTCATCGTCATGATCGATCCGCCATCCTCCATGAGCGGCGCGGCGGCGCGGGAGACAGCGATAAGCGAATAGACGCTCACGTCGAGCGCTACGCGGAAACCCTCGCGAGTGGTGTTCACAAAGTCTCCCTTGAGTTCGTCTGCCGGGGCGAACGCGACACTGTGGACCAGCGTGTGCAGTTTGCCGTAGCGGTCTTTGAGCTTCGCGAACAGGCGATCGATCGCGGCGTCGTCGGAGACATCGCACATGAAGGCTTCGGCGCCGGGGAGGGATAGGATCAGGTCTTTCGCTTCCAGCTCCAACCGTTCGTTCTGGTAGGTGATGGCCAGCTTGGCGCCAGCGTTGTGCAGTCCCTGGGCGATGGACCAGGCAATGCTGCGCTTGTTAGCGACTCCGAAGACGACGGCATTGCGGCCTGCAAGATCAAATGACATGAGGATCTCCTGAAAATAGAAACTGTAAGGATAGCAGTCCGCAGTAAGGCTTTACCACAGAGACACAGAGTCACAGAGGAAGACCTTAGGTTCTTACTTCAAGGTATTGATGTTCTCTGTGTCTCGGTGGCTCTGTGGTGGGTTTTGGCCTTCCACCGTGGTGACATCGCCAGCCGGTACCGCAGCCTTGACCGGCCAGATCGCGCTGACCATCCCGACGGCGTAGACCATCCCTATGATTGAAAACCCTGCAACCAGGTTAGCTTGCGCTACGGCGCCGACCAGCAGAGCCAGCACGATCTGCAATGACGTGCCGACGAAGTAAAAAGTGTTCTGTACTCGTCCCATGAAGTGGGGCGGCACTTGCTCCATGAGGCTGGTGTTCATGGCAATGCTATTGATGCCGCGGGCCCATCCCATGATTGCGTAGACCGAGACCGCCAGGGCGAGCACTGGCGCGAACGGGACGCAGGTCATGCAGAGCGCGAGTAGTCCCATGGAAACCGCAACCGACCGCCGTGCTCCTAGTGCGGCGATGATCTGGGGAGCGATCAATGCGCTCAGAAAAGCTCCTGTACCCCAGCCGCCATTGAACCAGCCGTAGCCCACGGCTCCGGCGTGAAAGACCTGATCACTGAGTGGCGCCGTCACTACTACGGCGGTCATCATCGCGCCCAGGAAGAGCGCCCAGGTGAGTCCCAGCAGCATCAGGTTGGGTCTGACGCGAAGAAACTGCAAGCCCTCGCGAAGCTCGCGTACAAAGCGATCGAGCGCGGATTCCGCTGCCACCAGATCGGCGTGCAACTCAGCTGGGCGCGGGACCACGTGGCGTCCCTTGCGTACGCCGAAATAACAGAGGAATGAGACGATGTACGTGGAGCAATCGATCAGCAAGACTCCGCCCAGCCCGATGTGGTTATAGACGAATCCGACGATTGCGCCGGCGATCAGCCAGCCTCCTTGAATTCCCGCGAGCAGGAAAGTATTGGCGTGGACGAACTCTTCACCGGGGGTCAGTTCTTGAATCAGCGCGGTGATCGTGGGCCAGAACATCCAGAAACCAGCGGCCACAAGTGTGTTCATCAGATAGAGCTGCCACAGGTGCACGCGATGCTGGAACGCGAGAATCGCGACCGTGAGAATGATCAAGCCACGAAGGGCATCGAGCCACATGACCAGCCGACGGCGGTCTTCCCGGTCGATGAGGACGCCGGTGAAAGGCAGCATGAGCATGGCCGGGATCGTCTGTAGGACAGCGAAGGTTCCCAGCGCGACTTCGGAATGAGTGGCCTGGAGGATGTACCAAGCCACCGCAGCGGCGTTCATGCCGCTGCCCAGCATGGAAATAACGTTGGCGCCGAAGACGAAGCGCAGCGCCTTCTTCTGGAAAATAGACCGCACAGTCCAATTTAAATGATTGCCGGAAAGTGGGCCAGCCGAAGCGGAGGCAAATCCCTGCTTGCAAGCGTTCGCAATCGGAGCTACGATTCCGGCGCGAAGCTTGGAGGTGGCTATGAAACGCGCTAAATGGTGCGCATTGGAAGTAGTTTTCTTACAAGCATTCTGTCTTTTCGGATCCGCGCAGGTCGACAAGATCGTGATCCCGGCAGGAACGCCGGAGGATCAGGCGTTAACGGCGATCACCAATGAGCCGGACGCCCAGAAGCGGCTGGCGATGTACCAGGATTTCGTGCAGAAGTTCGCGGCGAACCCCGCAGCTGTGGCTTATGGCGACTGGCAGATTTCGCAGGCCTATCAAGCGACAGGGGACTTGCCGAAAGCGATGGAGTTTGGAGAAAAAGCGCTGGCGGGCTCGCCGCATAACCTGGACATCATCGTCTCGCAGGCCAACTTCGCGCAGCAAATGAAAAATAACGCCAAGGTAATGCAATACGCCGTTCTGGGAGGCGAGGTCTTCAACTCGATTACCAAGCAGCCCAAGCCCGAGGGCGTGACCGATCAGGAGTTCGCCACCCAAATCGACGAAGAGAAAAAAGCGTCCCAAAGTTCCTACGAATTTCTGGAAGCCGCAGCGTTCAACTCGATTGCGGAAGAAAACAATGCCAAGACTCGCATGGCTGATATTGAGCGCTTCACGCCGGCATTTCCGGATTCCCGCTTTCACGAGTCGATTGACACCTACGCGATGATGTCGTTGTCTGAATTGAAAGACACGGCGCGGGCGATTGCTTACGGTGAGAAAATCCTGACGACGAATCCCAACAGTTTGTCGACTCTATTGCTCCTGGCGAACACCTATTCCGAGGACCCCAGGCCGGGCAGTGTCGCCAAGGCCGCGACTTATGCGCAGAAGGCAATCGACGTGGCCAAAGCCGACGCCCCGGATGCGGACCGTTCTCGCAAGGTGTCGGCCGGCGTGGCGTACTCCACGCTGGGCTATGCGCTCATGAAGCAGGACAAGACGGCCGCGTCCATTCCAGCTCTGAAGTCTGCGGTTTCTCTGCTGAAGGGCCAGGACGAACAGTCGTATGCGGTGGCGGGCTACCGTCTGGGTTATGCGTATGCAAAACTCAGCAAGGTTAGCGAGGCACGAGAGGTGTTAACGGAAGTCGTCAAGATTGCCGGCCCCGTACAACAACCAGCGAAAGATCTCCTTCTGAAGGTAAATGCTGCGCGGGCCAAGGGCAAGTAGGCGAGGGAGGCGTTTCAGTGTTTCACCAAATCTGCTGAGAGCATTCTGGCTTTGTTCGCGAGCGTGTACGCCCGTTGCAGGTCTCCGTTCTTGGTTGCATCCTCAGAGTCCTCCACATACCTCTTGACCTGATGCACCGTGTCCTGTTGGGCGGGATTGAGCGGGCGGCTGGCGAGGATCTTTAGATTTTCGTCCGTCTTTCCGAGTAGCCAGGTCGTTCTGCCGCGTTGCTGCTGGGCTTGCTGTGGGCTCATGTCGGGAGAAATGGCCGACGAGGTATCACTAGCACCGCCATCGCGTACAACCTTCCTGGTTGGCCCAGATGCCGGAACTGCATCCGCGGTTGGGCTTCCTTTACCCTTCTTGCTCTTGCTGGCTGGTTTGCAGTCTGGTGGGGGAGACGATTGCCCAGGTAAAACGGCAGGGCAGGGTTTCGGAGCGACGGGCGCCGGGGATATTGGCGCCGCGGCAGGCGCGGGCGTCGTGTTCGGCTGCGATGCTTGCTGGGCTGGAGCAGTTTGGGCGAATGCGACATTCGACACCAGGCCCGGGGCTCCAGATGTGAGCAACCCCGCGACCATTAAGACGATTGTGGCCGAAGTCATTTCGCTATCCAATGTCATCACGAAACGGCTCGTGGACGGAGTTTATCTCCGGCCACCACTTGCGCCTCGCCGTTGATGTCGGTGTGTGTTTCGTTCAGCGGCAGGATCAGGCGGAACGTTGTTCCGTGTCCCTCAACGGATACGAAGTCCACCGAGCCATAGTGCCACTGCATGACCTGGTAAGTCTGCGCCAGGCCGATACCGCTGCCACCTTGTTTGGTGGTGAAATACAGCTCGAAAATCTTCTCCTGAATTTCCGGAGGAATGCCGCTGCCCTCGTCTCGAATCTCAGTGACCACCTGATCTTCCTCGCGGCGGGCAGAGATGGTTAGCGTACCGCCCTGGGGCATAGCCTGCACCCCGTTGAGTACAACGTTCAGGATTGCCTGCTTCATGAAATCCAAGTCCACGTTGACGCCCAACGGCGCGGGTGCCAGATCGCGGACGATGGTGACGCCGTGCTGTTCGGCGTCGGGAGTAGCCAGCATCAGTACGTCCTCCAACACTCGCTTCAGATCAATCTCTTCGATACGCAGGTCGCGTGGCCGGGTGAAGTCCACCAAGATCTGCACTACCCGGTCAAGGCGGTGAATTTCGTTTCCGATGACGTCCATGTGGCGGCGGGTGTCGGGATCAACCTGTTGAAGTTTGTTCTGCAAAAGTTGCAGGTGCAGCACGATGGCATTGATGGGATTCTTTACTTCATGGGCCACACCACGAGTAAGCCGGCCACTGGCTGACATGCGGCGCGACATTTCGATTTCATCTCCGATTTGCCGGACCGACTCGGCGTCACGCAGAGTCAGCAGCGCACCGATCGGAGTGCCGCGTTCCTGGATGAAGTCGAGCGAGATCTGCACCCGCTTTCCGTTGGGTGATTCCAGTTCTTCCTGGGCGATCGGGCGCTGTAGTCGAAACCCGTCCAATATTAGTCCGCTTAGTCCTGAGCCGGGTGTAAAAATCTCCGAAGCCGTGCGGCCCAACAGCTCTCGCCGTGGCCTTCCCAGAAACCGCTCCACCGAGGCGCTGACCAGCACCACCCGTGAATCCCGGGTGAACAGCATCAGGCCATCCTGCAGATTAGCCATAATCTGGTCAACGTTGTCTTTCAGAGCGGAGAAGATTTCCTTGGCGTCGCGCATTTGTCGCCCAAGGTGGGCGATCTTCAGCGTGACCAGACCATATTCGTCACTGCCCGGTTCCTCGTCGGGTATGGGCTCTTCGTTGCCCTCCGTAACACTGTCGAGACTGCGGCTGATTTTCTCCAAGGGGCCAAGGGCAAGGTTGGAGAGGCCGGCCGCCAGTATTAGCGACGAGAAGATGGCGATTCCAGAAAGAAGGAGCGCATGGCCCACCCGCGATGTTAGTTCGCCTTCCAGGTACACAGTGGAGATGCCCACGCGCACACTGCCGAAGGGAGCGCCGTTTAGCAGCAAAGGCAATTGCACTTCGTAAACCGTGGGGAGATGGTAGCGGATACGAAAGGGATGGTACAGCCTACGGAATTGATCCTGGAAGCGGGACTCCTGCAAGAGTTGAAAATAGGGCCGCTGGTTCACTGGTTTATCGATCAATTTGGGATCGGAGTGCAAGATGGCATTGTCGTTAGCGTCCACTATGGCAGCGTCGTTGATTGTTGGCCAATTGCCCTCTATGGATTCCAGCAATGTATTGAGGTCGCGGTCCTCGGAAAGATACTCAGCGATGGCGCCGCTTACCGCTTTCGGGTCGTTGGTATCGACTTTCGTGCTTGTCAGGTCCGGGATCGCGTAGTTGGCCAGGAATGCAATTTGCGAGGCCAGGTGGTCGGCAGTGTCGCGAGTATTAAGAATCTCCTGACGCAGGATCTGTGAGATGTAGATGTAGGAGGAGCAAGCCACCACCACGGTCACCATAAAAGTGACGGCCACCACGAGCTGGGTTTTTCGACGCATACTTCACACACGGGTGGTGGTCTGGCCCTCTAGACCGGCAAGTCGTCCTTATCGGCCACCGCGCTGCCATACTCCTTCAGCTTATTATGCAAGGTTTTCAGGCTAATGCCGAGAATCTCCGCGGCCCGGGTCTTATTGTTGCTGGTGGACTCCAGGGTCTTCAGGATCAGCAACTTCTAAGCTTCTTCCACGGTCGTGCCCACGACCAGACGTACCGCATCTGAATTATCCGAGGAGTTACGAAGTGTGGTCTGACCGAAGCCAGGTGGCAGGTGTTTGGTCTCAATCACAGCACCGTCGCAGACGATCACCGCGCGCTCCAGGGCGTTCCGCAACTCACGCACATTTCCAGGCCAGGAGTAATGCTGGAACGAGGTCAAAACCGCGTCACTGACCGCTTTCACCGTGCGTCCGTGCTTGGCGTTCATATCTTTCAACAGACTTTCCACTAGCGCGGGAAGGTCATCCTTGTGGTCACGCAACGCCGGCATGTGGATGTTGAACACATTCAGCCGATAGTAAAGGTCGTTGCGTAGTTCCCCGCGAGCAACCGCTTCTTCCGGCACCTTGTTAGTGGCAGCAAGAACGCGAACATCAACCGTAGTCTCCACCTTGCTGCCCAAACGCCGCAGCTTATGGTCCTCCAGCACCCGCAGGAGTTTGGCCTGAGTCGCGACTGGCATTTCGCCAATTTCGTCGAGGAGCAAGGTGCCGCCCTCTGCCAGTTCGAAGCAGCCGGTGCGGCGCTCCAGAGCGCCGGTGAACGCACCCTTTTCATGCCCGAAGATCTCGCTCTCAATCAGAGTCTCGGGAATGGCGGCACAGTTGATGGCGACGAAGGCTTTGGTGCGGCGAGGGCTCAGATCGTGGATGGTGCGCGCCACCAGTTCCTTGCCGGTGCCGCTGGCTCCAGTGATCAGTACCGATGCGGTGCTGGGGGCGACCAGCTCCGTCAAGCGGAAGATTTCCTGCATTTTCTTGGATGAGCCGACGAGTTGGCCGAGAGCTCCTTTGTCGCGTAACGCCCGCCGGGTTATCTCCAGTTCGTTACGGGCGCCGAGCAGCCTGGCCGCGTTCTCCAGGATGGAGCGCAGGCGGGCGGTATCGATAGGCTTCTCGATATAGTCGTAAACGCCCAAGCGCCCGGCGTGAAAGGCGCTATCGATCGTCTTCTGCGCTGTGACTACAACCACGGCGATGTTCTGGGAGAGCTCTGCGATGCGCTCCACCAGTTCCAACCCGCCCATGCGAGGCATCTTGAGGTCGGTAACCACGATGGCAGGCGACCAACGGGTGACTTTCTCCAGACCCTCCACTCCGTCGCGTGCGGTCTCGGCGCTGTATCCCCAATCCGAGACCACCTCGGCCAAGCCGGTGCGCTCGTTTTCCTCGTCTTCGACAATGAGTACTTTTTCAGAGTTCATATCCACATTCATTATTGGGGCTGGGTGTCATGTCCTGCAAGCGTCCTTCATCGGTGAGCTGAATGCGAAACTTGCTAAGGTATCAATATGAGACTATAACGCGATTTCAAGTAGACGAAATTGTGGTGCCGAGTTATGATGTCGTCTCCATATTTATTTGAATTTTCTGTAATCTCCGGGATCGTTCCCGGCGATCTGGCATCTTAAGAGTTCCGCGTGCGGAGCCCCAAATTATCACTTCCTAAATACACGCACGTGGAAGACGAACTTGTCGGCCGGAGGAAGTTTGTGGGCTCGGCGGACACTGGTCAACGGAAATTCGTGCTTAAATCTCAATTGAAAAGGATCACGAGAATGCGTAAACCCCTGGTTCTAGCAGGATTGTTCTTACTTATGGCCGGCGCCGCCCTGGCTCAGGATGGGACGTTTCCAAAGGTTGAATTGGCGCCAACGTTCATGTACGTCCACACTCCTATCGCAGGTCAGGACTTCAACTGCGTTGGCGGCTCGGGTGCGCTTGCCTATAACTTTACTTCCAGGATCGGTATTGCGGCCGATCTGGGTGGCTGCCATTATCTCAATGACACGGTTGCCGGCGACAAGGTTGATGGGAATGTATTTACCTTTTTGTTCG
>Ga0210403_10004880_pt1 | contig 11488 bp, 11 predicted proteins | sample IncBWC19MmetaG_FD_150863 | JGI IMG/M metagenome (GOLD analysis project Ga0210403, IMG submission 150863) | Forest soil microbial communities from Barre Woods Harvard Forest LTER site, Petersham, Massachusetts, United States - Inc-BW-C-19-M | ecosystem: Environmental > Terrestrial > Soil >... | reverse complement strand
TGCTCGCCGAGGTCCTCGACGATCGAAGCGCCGGGCAGGCATTTTGCGACGAAGTACACGTCGTTCATCCGGTTCCAGACGAATTCGCGTGGATGCAACAGTTCGAAACTCTTCTCGATCTTCATGGGGCCCGCTCCCGCGCCAGTTCCGCCTTGCCGGCGCATTTTTCGGCTGCAGACTTGATCGATCGAACGATGCCCTGGTAGCCAGTGCAGCGGCACAGATTGCCGCTTATCGCGACGCGGATTTCCTCGGCACTGAGGCCAGGCTTGCGCCGCAACAGATCCCAGGCGCTGATCAGCATTCCCGGCGTGCAGAAGCCGCATTGCAGTCCGTGCTTGTCGTGGAACGCCGCCTTCAGGGTCAGCATCAGCGGATCCTGGTCGAGGCCTTCGAGGGTGCGGATATCCGCCCCGTCGAGGCCAACCGCGAGCGCGATGCAAGCGCGGGCCGGCTGGCCGTCGATCAAGATGGTACACGCGCCGCAGACACCCTGCTCGCAACCGAGATGCGTCGCCGTCAGCCGCAGTTCATCGCGCAACAGGTCGGCAAGACTGGTGCGAGGCTCGACCAATGCATGAACCGGCTTTCCGTTGATGGTGGCTGATATCGAAATCTTCATCGGTTTTCCGCGTTCGCGACGGCGCGCATAGCCGTGGTGCAATGAAGGAGCAGCTTCTCGGACGAAAAGTCGCGGCCGCTGTCGGTGAGTTCCCGCCAGATCGCGGCCGCAAGCGCTTCGCCGCCGCTGCTGGCCGCGATCTCGCGCGACGATTTCTCCAGCACGAGCGGGGCACCGTCGGTGGCGCCAACCACCAGCCGCGCCTTACCGCGCGTCTTGTCGATCAGCGCTATCGCCATCGATTCCGCGTACTCGCCGGTCTTGCGCGCGACCTTGTAATGTCCCCACCGTTCGCTGGCCGGGCGTCGCGGCACAACGATGGCTTCGATCAGTTCCGCATCTTCGATGACCGTCATGTACGGACCGAGAGCAAAATCCGTGCCTGCTATCGCGCGCCGTCCGTTCGGACCGATCAACGCGATCTCGGCTTCGAGCGCAACGATCGTGGTGAGCCAGTCCGCTGCTGGATCGGCCAGCGCAAGCGCGCCGCCGATGGTGCCGCGGGTCCGTATGGCGCGATAGGCGATCTGCGATCCAACAAACGGCATCAGCCCGTTGCTGGCATCGGGGACGAGCCGATCCTCGAACGCCGCGTGGGTGATCATGGCGCCGTAGCGGATGCAATCCGGCCGCTCTTCGCATCGTCGCAACGCGTCGATGTGGGTCAGATCGACCAGCTTGTCGGTCGGCGCCAGCCTCAGGTTCAGCATCGGAACCAGCGATTGTCCGCCGGCCAGCGGCCTCACGATCGCGTCACCGCCTTTCAAGTGAGCGATGGCGTCATCGATCGAACTCGCGCGGTGATAGGTGAACGGCGCCGGCTTCATGGCCGCGTTTCCCGGGCGGCGATGATGGCCCGCAGGATGCGATCCGGGGTCGCCGGAGTTTGCCCGATTTCCGCGCCGAGCGGCCTTAGCGCATCGTTGATCGCGTTGACGATCGCCGCGGGCGGCGCAATCGCGCCGCCCTCGCCCATGCCCTTGATGCCAAATCGCGTGTGCGGCGATGGCGTTTCCATGTGCAGCACGCGGACGTCGGGCACCTCGGTCGCGCCCGGTATCATGTAGTCGAGAAACGTCGACGCCAGCGGCTGGCCGTTTTCGTCGTAAGGAATTTCCTCGTAAAGCGCAGTGCCGAGCCCTTGCGCGACGCCGCCCACCACCTGCCCTTCTACGATCATCGGGTTCACCATGGTCCCGCAGTCATGGCAAACGACGTAGTCGAGCACTTCGACATGACCGGTGCCGGGGTCGACGGCGAGTACGCAGGAATGCGTCGCATAGGAGAAGGCACCGGTACTGCGCCCGGGCTGATAAACCGCGCTCGCCTCCAGCGCCGGCTCTTCGCCGACGGGCAGGCGCTCCGGATGCAAATAAGCGGCCTGGCCGATGTCGGCGAACGACACGCTCTGCTCGCCGAAATAGACCCTGCCGTCGGCGAGCCGGACGGATTCCTTCGGGGCCTGCAGCAAATGGGCGCCGATCCGCGCGATCTTCTCGGCCAGGATCACGCAAGCCGCCGACACCGCGCCGCCTGACATGGTCATGCTGCGCGACGCAAAGGTGCCCATTCCGTAGGGCGACACCGAACTGTCGCCGTGCCTGACGATGACATCCCTGACTGGGATACCGAGTTCCTGGTTCGCGACCTGGGCAAGTGTCGTCTCGAGCCCCTGCCCATGATTCTGGATCCCGACGAACAGAATGAGCTTGCCGTCAGGTGTGAAGCGGGCGAGCGCGGGCTCGTAACCGAACACTACCGGCAGGCCGCGTGCCACCCATTCCGCCGTGCCATGCGCGGATTGTTCGGTGTAGCTCGCCATGCCGAAGCCGATCAGGCGGCCGTCCGGCTCCGGCCGGGCTTGCCGCGCGCGAACCGCCGGCAATCCGACCGCGTCGCATGCCCGTTGGGCGCATTCCGGATAATTGCCGCTGTCGTAGAGCTTGTGCGTGGCGGATTTGTAAGGCATCGCTTCGGGCGGCACCATGTTCTGGATCCGCACCTCGGCCGGCTCGCGGCCGACCGCGCGGGCCACGGCGTCGACCAGCGTCTCAATCGCAAAGCAGGCGCCGCTGCGACCCACCCCGCGATACGGTCCAAGCGGAGATTTATTGGTCGCCACCGACACTGCGCGGGCATGGTAGACCGGGATATCGTAGGGGCCGGTCATGATGCCGGCCGACATGCCCGCCTCCATCGAGGCAGTCCATGGCCAGACCGAATAGGCCCCGGCATCGACGACGACTTCGGCCTCGAGACCGAGGATGCGGCCGGATTTGTCGGCGTAAGCTGTTAGCTCGTAGCGATGCTCGCGCGCGTGCGGCGAGGCGGTCAGATGCTCGCGCCGGTCTTCGATCCATCGCAGCGGCCGATTGAGCTTCATCGACAGCGCTGCAATAGCCAATTCCTCGGGATTGAAGTTGTTCTTCGGTCCGAAGCCACCGCCGACATCCGGAGCGATCACCCGCAGCCGGCTTTCCGAAATGCCGAGGCTGTCCGCCAGGATGGTGCGGATGACATGCGGAAACTGCGTCGACGAGTAGACCACCAGTTCGTCGAGCCGCCGGTCATAATGCGCGAGTACGCCGCGGCCTTCCATCGACACGCCGGCATGGCGGCCCATCCGCAGACTCTTGCGGACCGTTACGTCGGCGCGGACGCGCACGGCATCGAGATCGCCGCTGGCGATCCGGGTCTCGATGTAGACGTTGTCCGACCAGCTGTCGTGAACGCGCGGCGCGTCCGGCTTGAGGGCCACGTCGATATCCCATACCGCCGGCAGCTCCTCGAAATCGAGGACACAGGCTTGCGCAATGTCCTCGGCCTCCGCGCGCGTCGGCGCGATGCAAATTGCCAACAGATCGCCGACGAATCGCGCCTTGTCGGAAGTCAGTGCCGGATAGTCCGACGGCTTGAACCCCTTGGCGGCACTGACGGCGACGATCGGTTTTGTGAAGGCAATATCGGAAGCGAAGAACACCTGTCCCCGCGCAGCCTCCGGCACGGTGATCGAGCGGATCTTGCCATGCGCGACGGGACTGCGCAGGAAGAACACCTCCGCCATTCCCGGCACCTGGAGGTCGGCGAGGTATTCGCCCTTGCCATCCAGGAAACGCGCATCCTCATTGCGACGCAGTGAAGCCCCGACGCCCTGCGGGCTCGATTTCGAGGAATTTTGCGAACTCACGCTTGACTCATCACCGGTTCCACCCAATCGTATATCGTATACGATCACGCCGGGACCGGACATGTCAATCGGGTCTAGGAGATAGGGAGTTTGATCTCGGGATGGTTGCAACAAAGAAGGATCGTTCGGATGCGCCGGCATCGGCAGCCGTGGTGCGTTTCGCGCCGATGCACGATCAGATCTTGCCGCATCTTCGGCGCGACATCGTGGAAAACCGCTGGAAGTCCGGCGAACGGCTGTCGGAACCACTGCTCTGCAAGCAGTTCGGGGTCTCACGCACGCCGCTTCGCGTGGCGCTGAAGACGCTGGAAGCCGAGGGGCTGATCCGGCTTGTGCCGCATGTCGGCGCCGTCGTTACCGATCCCGGCGCCAGCGAAATCGCCGAAACCATGGAGATTCTGATCGGACTGGAGCAGCTCGCCGCCATCCGCATCGCGCAATCGAAGCGGCAAGAGGTGCTGCACGACATCAAACGGATCTACGAAGACATGCGACTCGCGGCCCGACGCGGCGATGCCTCGCGCTATTACGAACTGAACAATGACTTCCACCTCTGCATCGTGCGCGGCACCGGCAACCGGTCGCTGGTTGATCTGCATGAAAAGGTGATGTGGCATGTTCACCGCGAACGGCACCGCGCCAACGCCATCGAATCCGTCACCGTCGAGAGCGCCGAGAGCCACCATGAGATCGTTGATGCGATCCTGGCGCGTCGCGCCGAGGATGCCGGTCGCGCCATGCGCAAGCATCTCGAGAACGTCAGCAAGCTCATGCTGGCGAACCGCATTGCCCAGCAGGCCAAGGGCTCGGCCAGATCGGCTGGCATCAAGCCGAAGAAGGCCTCGGCTGGGCCAAGCGGCAGGACCTGACGCTATGTCTGCTGCGAAACCTTCCCTCCCCCGAAAGCGCATCCGCGTGGCGTTCATCGGTTGGGGGGCTATCAACAGCCGGGTCGGCGACCTGCTCGCCCAGCGCCATGCCGCGGTCGACATCGCCGCCATTGCCGCCATCGATACCCCGGAAAACCGCGTAGCGATCCCTCCAAGCGTGCGCTTTTTGACTTCGCCCAGCGAATTATCGCAGATCCGGCCGGACCTCGTCGTCGAGGCCGCCGGACGCGCCGCCATCGATATCTGGGCTGAAGCCGCACTCGCTGCTGCGCCGGCGATGATCATCGCGTCGACCAGCGCGTTCTGCGACGAAGCGTTGATGACCCGGCTGATGGGCGTCGCCGCGAAGCACGACAGCCGCATCTTTATCCCCTCCGGCGCCATCGGCGCGGTGGATGCACTGGCGAGCGCTGCCGTGCTTGGCCTCGATGACGTCACGCACCAGATCGTCAAACCGCCGATCGCGTGGCAGGGAACACCGGCCGAAAAACTTATCGACCTCGCGGGCCTGCGCGAGCGCACGGTGTTCTTCTCGGGCAGCGCCCGGGAAGCCGCATCGCACTACCCTCAAAACGCCAATGCGACCGTCGTGACCGCGCTTGCCGGGGCGGGCCTCGATCGCACCCGGGTCGAGATGGTGGCCGACCCGTCGGTCCGCATTAATGGTCACCGCATCACGGCGCGCGGCGCCTTCGGCCGCCTGGAAATTCTGCTTGAAAACAATCCGCTGGCGACCAACCCCAAATCATCTGAACTCACCGCGCTTAGTCTGGTGCGGCTTATCGAGCACCACACAGATGCCCTTGTGGTTTAGCTGGTTGAGAAGGTGTCGGAACAAACCTGGCCGACTACTTGGCAAGGTATCGGCCCGGCGTCACGCCGAAGGTCGCGCGAAACATGGCAATGAATGCACTCCGTTCGCCAAATCCGAGCTGATCAGCAATTGCGCTGACGGACATATCGGACGACAGCAATTCGAGCGAACGCAACAGCCTTGCCTGGCGCCGGAAACTTCGCAGCGACAGGCCAGTCTCCGCCTTGAATTGCCGCTCGAGCGTGCGCGGCGACCTTTGCATCGCCTTCGCCAGCTCGCCGAGCGGTGGAACGCTGGTTGGCGTCTCCAACAGCCCGGTCGCGAGCGTGAGCAGTTCCCGGGATTTGGGCATCGGCAGATTGAGCGGCAGCTCTGCCGCGGTGGCAAGCTGATCCAGCAGGACCGAGACGAGTCGGCCGTCTGCGCCGCCTTCATCGTATTGCCGCGGGCGGGCAACGATGACGTTCATCAATTCCCGCATCAGCGATCCAATGTGGACAACGGTGGTGCGATGCGACAGCTCCGGCAGCGTGTCGGCCGCGACGTAAAGCGTTTGCAGGCGCGTCGATGTCAGATGCCGCGTTGCGTGCATGGTATTGGCCGGCACCCAGATGGCGCGCTCCGGCGGCGCGACGAAGGTCGAGCCTTCCGCGGTGACGGCGATCGAGCCCGAGGTGACCGCCAGAAGCTGCGCGCGACGGTGGCTGTGCGGCGGCAACCCACCGCCGCGCCTAATATCCAGCACATAGGCCACGATCCGCTGCGGATAGTCGCCGGAGGGGTGCTGGCGCACTTCGGGATGGATCACGGTAGTCATGAAGGCGTCAGCTATATCGGGCTGTGTCGTTTCACAACTATTTTATGTCGGAATGGCGATAACACGTCGAAAATGTCTTGAAATATGGTCGGAGCCGGTTTCGGCGGCGGTCAACAGCGCAAGGAGAGGAATATGAGGTCAACAGTGGTCGGCGGCGCAATGCTTCCTCATGCGCCGCAGTTCTTCACCATGCCCGACACCGAAGACAAAAAGACGGTCGAGCAGGTGCGCGCGGTCGCGGCGGATATCGGCGACAAGCTCAAGGCTTTGAAGCCCGACCTTTGGATCATCTTCTCAAACGATCACGCAGAACAGTTTTTTCTCAACTCCACTCCACCGTTCACGATCCATGTAGGCGGCGAAGCCAGCGGCGAATTCGCCGGGCGCAAGTTCCACTGGAAGATCCCGAGCGAGATCGGCTTCGAAATCGTCCGACAGCTCTATCGCCAGCAATTCGACCCCGCCTTCACCAGCACCGCACGCATCGACTACGCCATCGGCATTCCGCTAACGCATCTTGGCGTCACCGACCCCGTGCTGCCGATCTATGTCAATGCCTACCTGCCGCCGCAGCCGACGATGGAGCGCTGTTACGCGTTCGGCCAAGCCATTGCACGCACAGTCACCTCGCTCGGCTTGCGAACGGTCATCCTTTCGAGCGGCGGCATGTCGCATTTCCCGGGAACGGACCGCTATTCCAATCCGGAGCTCGCCTGGGACAACAAGGTTCTGGAAAAACTCACAGCCGGCAATCTGAAATCGCTAATCGGGTTCGACGAGGCCGAATTGGACGATACCGGCAACATCGAATTGCGCTGTTGGGCCTGCGCCGCCGGTGCGCTGGGCGAGCGCAAGCCTGACATCGTGTCGATGGATCCGAGCTGGCATCACAATTATGCGTCGCTGGCCTGGTTCGGCGAAGAGGGCAACGGGCGCGAGGCGCATTATCCCTCGATCAGGCCGGAGCTGGTACAACTGACTTCGGCGCTGCATGGCCTCGCCCACAACGAGACCGATCGCGCGCAGTTCATCGCCGACGCCTCTGTCTACGCCTCCAGGTTCAACCTGTCGGACGAGCACCGCGCGGCGCTGGTCAAGCTGGAGGTGCCGTCGATCGTGAAGATGGGCGTTCACCCGCTGGTGCCGTTCCTCGCCAACATGCAGATCCAGCGGCTGCGGAATCCCCGCTGACATGAACAGCCCCCATCTCCCGCATTTCACCGATTTCGTCGGCGGCCAGCCGGTCGCGGCCGATCGGTCCGGCGCCGCCATCGACCTGATCGCGCCGCAAACCGGGCAAACCATCGGAACGATCGCCGAATCCGGCAGTATCGGCGTCGATCGCGCCGTCGCGGGGGCTTCCGCCGCCTTCGCGGCGAATCGCAGGCAGGCGACGCATCAGCGCATAGCCTGGCTGAACGACGCCGCTCAGGCGCTGGGCAAGGCCAACGACGAAATCGCCGCGCTGATCTGCGAGGATGTCGGCAAGCCGATCCGCATGGCCCGCTTCGAAGTCAGGCGCGGTGCCGAATTTCTCGAACTTACCGCGGCGGCGCTGACGCAGCTCGGCGGCGAAATGCTGCCGCTGGATATCACTGCGCCCGGAGCGGGTCATATCGGCTTTGCCCGGCATGTGCCCTACGGCGTGGTCGCCGGCATTACCCCCTTCAATGCGCCGGTCAACCTGCTGGTGCAGAAGGTGGCGCCGGCCATTGCCGCCGGCAACGCAGTGATCGCCAAGCCGGCGCCTGCGGGCACCAGGACGGCACTCCGGCTGGCGCAACTATTTCATGAAGCAGGCTGGCCCAAGGACCTGTTCAGCGTCGTTACCGGAGATCGCGAAACGGCGCTGGCGCTGACGTCGCATCACGACGTTCGCGCGGTGTCATTTACGGGCGGCACCACGGCCGGCGATGCGCTGGCGCGTGCAGCCGGCGCCAAGAAATTCGTCGCCGAGCTCGGTTCCAACGCCGCCAATATCGTGCTGGCCGACGCCGACATCGAGACGGCGGCGAAGAAGATTGCTTCGGCGGCTTTCGAGGCGAGCGGTCAGCAGTGCATTTCGGCCCAACGCGTGCTGGTGGCTCGACCGGTCCTGGATAGCTTTCTGCAGCATTTTGCGACGGCGGCGCGAGCCTTGAAGGTCGGTAAGGCCGAAGATCCGGCCACCGACATTGGCCCGATGGTCAGCAAAGCGTCGGCCAGCCGCGTCATGGCGATGTGCGACGATGCGCTGGCGAAGGGCGCCCGCTTCATCCTAGAGCCGCGCCAGGACAACGCAACAGTGTCGCCGGGCATCCTGACCGACGTCCCGACCGACGCGCGGCTGTGGCGGGAGGAAGTGTTCGGTCCGATCGTCGTGGTCGCAGCATTCGAAGATATCGACGAGGCACTGCGCATGGCCAATGATTCCGAATTCGGCTTGCAGGGTGCAGTGTTCACCCGCAACCTCGCAGCGACACTGCGTTTCTCGGACGAGTTCGACGTGGGCGCGCTGTGGGTCAATGAAGCCACTCGATTCCGGCTCGATATCTACCCATTCGGCGGAGTGAAGCGCAGCGGCGTCGGCCGCGAAGGCGTGCGCTACGCCATCGAGGAGTTTTCCCAGATCAAGTTCACTGGCATTTTCGCTTGAGACGACCCGCTAACATCGACGCCATGACCTCAAGATTTCCACAAATTCCGGACGACCTGCGGGCGCTGATGGCTGAGATTGGCCCGCGCTGGGGGAGCAATCCCGCCGCACATGTCAAGCTGATGGTCGAGCGCTTTAGCGAACTTCTGAAGCAGGCGCCGAAAGACGGCGTGACGGTCCGTGGCGGTATCACCTACGGCCCGCACCCGCGCCAGATCTTCGATCTCTTCTTGCCGGACGATATGAAGCCCAAGCGCGCCGCCGTCGTGTTCGTTCACGGCGGCGCCTTCCTCGACGGCCATCCCAACCGGACTGAACAGATCTACTCCAACGTCCTGCATTATTTCGCCCGCCACGGGATAGTCGGGATCAACACCGGTTACCGTCTCGCCGGCGACGCCAAATATCCGGCGGCAACCGAAGACATCGCCAGCGTCATCGAATGGGTCCGGAATCACGCCGGTAAAATCGGCGTCGATGCCTCCCGGATATTCCTGATGGGTCATTCCGCGGGTGCTGCGCATGCTGGCAGCTACGCCTACGACAAGCGGCTGCAGCCCTCCTCCGGTCCCGGGATCGCCGGATTCATCGTCGTCAGCGGGCGGGTGCGCGCCGAAACGCTTTCCGAGAATCCGAACGCCCACAAGGTGGCCGCCTATTACGAGACGGCTGACGCTGCCAAACTCAATGACGTCTCGCCCGTCAGCCATGTCCGCGCGGACAGCGTGCCGACCTTCGTCGCCTGGGCGGAGTATGAAAACCCGCTGATCGATCTTCACTGCGCAGAACTGGTTCACCGGCTGGCCGCCGCTAAGCGGCGATCGCCGCCGGTGTTCTGGTTGCGCGGCCACAATCACACCTCCGCGATCGGCCACTTCAATACCGCCGAGGACGACCTCGGCCGCGCGCTGCTGGAGTTTGTCGTAAACCCTCGCTGAAAGCGCCGAATGGCCGCTTCGCGCCACGAGCGGACGTTTACGAGAAGTCCGTTTTTGACCCCTAAAGGGACTTCCTAAATCATCAAAAGCAAATGGACGAGGACTCTGTTGCTTAACATTTTTTGATGCTATCGGGCGCTGGGAATCTGGCACAGCCAGGCGCGATGATCAGACGCAGGACCGTGAAGGATCAAGAACACGGCCCCGCCATTGTCTGAGTTCGGTCAGAGGACGGGGGCCGTGCACGGGCCGCCTCTTGGCGGCCCGGTTGAAACCAGCGCGACGAAAACTCGTCAGTCGGTTGGCACGAGCCACTCGTCCCATTCCGCCGCAAGCTTCTTGATCTGCTCGAAATTCAGGATCGCAGGTTCACCCTCGCGGACGATTGTCGCCCGCTTGCGTTCCTTGGGTAGCAACGTCATCGCGCGCGAAACTGCCGAGCGCAGTTTCATCGTGCCGTGATCTGTCAGGGTGACGAACTCGTCCGGGTCAAAGGCCATGGGTCCATGCCTACGCTACCGGCTGGCCCGCAAGCCAGCACACACGCCCCCGAATGCCCAACTCTCCAGATAATCCAACTTGGTTAATAGCTGGTTATCCTTCGACGCTCTCATTTTTGAATCAGCGCTCGCGGTACACCCGTACTTGAACCTCGACCCATGACCGCAAGCGCCGCACCGGCGTGAGGGTTGAAGGCCGCAAGTCAATTGCTGAGAAAAAGCCGGAGACTTCGAGTTGGCAGCTGGCCAGGGCACGGCCGAAGGGCGGCAAGCGCTCGCCACGCGAAATCTCCGCAGCGCTCGTGAAGGCCGGTCTTACGACAAAGACCGGCAATCCATTCGCGGAAATGCCATCAAGATCATGACCCTACTCGCGAAGATCGACCCGTGGCGTTCGCGCTACCGCCGATCTACAGCCCTGGGGATGCGGCGGACATCATGGTCGCGGCCAGCCGACGAGGCCCGCGTGGTGAAGCGGAAAACATCTGCTCCGAGCGAGTATTTCCGGTTTTTCAAGTGCGGCGCGAGATTGGCTCTCCTTGCAAGTCGCAACCGCGCGACTGAACACGGCTCTCAATCAAGCCCCCAGATTGAAGTTGTAAGCCGAGCCGAGGCGCACATCGTTCAAGCGCCCCGGCAAGGGTTCACGCCTCGGCCATCTTCGCCAGCACGCGCTGCACTAGGGCGGGATCGCGATAGACGCTGCGCGGCTTCAATAGATGTTGGACTTCGGCGGTCAGCTTGTGGACGGCCAGATCCTCGGCGGCGAGCTGAGTCAGGGCGATACCGAATTTGAGCGTGGTATCAAAATCCGCCGGACGTTGTCCCCGCGTATCGGGGAACACGAAGTCGAGTATTGCGACCGACCACGGCGTCTCGATCAACGTCTGCACCTCGGCGAAGAAAGTCGACGCCAGCCCAGCGATTGGATTGGTGTCTCCCCCCAGTCTTTTGAGAAGCCTCTGGAGCAGGCACGCCTCCAGGGCGGCCACGCTCATGCCTTGGCCGTAGATGGGATTGAAGCGGCAGATTGCGTCGCCGATGGGCAAAAGCCCGCGCGGGAAGACGTCGAGTCGCTCGAAATG
>Ga0210403_10004879_pt1 | contig 11492 bp, 8 predicted proteins | sample IncBWC19MmetaG_FD_150863 | JGI IMG/M metagenome (GOLD analysis project Ga0210403, IMG submission 150863) | Forest soil microbial communities from Barre Woods Harvard Forest LTER site, Petersham, Massachusetts, United States - Inc-BW-C-19-M | ecosystem: Environmental > Terrestrial > Soil >... | reverse complement strand
TTGGAGCCAGGATCAGCGCGAATCTGTACCGCTGCTCTCGATCGCGGGGCGCCTGCGCGCGCCCCCGTGGGGCGGCGGTTGCCGCGCATGCGTCGGGGTGCGCTGGCCTGCCTGCTTGCCTCGGCCATGGCTGCGCTCTGCGCTGCCGACGCATTTCCCGCCCCGCTCCATAAGCAAGCGCCGAAGCTGCGCGAGGCCGCAAAGGCGCAGGACCACAAGCAAGCGCCGAAACAGAGCAAGGCGACAAAGGCGCAGGACCACAAGCAGGCGCCGAAGCTGAGCGAGGCGGCAAAGGCGCAGGACCACAAGCGCGATTCGGCGCCGGACGCGAAGCTGAGCGCAGCGGCGCGCGAGCGCAATCGCGCGGCGCTCGCGATCCCGCTGCCGACGCCGCGACCGGTCGCTAACGATCCTGCAGTGGCGGCACTGCCGCCCGATATTGCCGCGGCAAAGCAGGCGATCGAACTGGCGCACCAGCATAAGCTCGACGACGCGGCCAAGCTCGCAGCATCGATCGACGACCCGGTGGCGCATAAGCTCGTCGAATGGGTGTTGCTGCGCCAGCCCGAAAGCGCGGCCGGGTTCGACCGCTTTGCCGCCTTCATCCGTGCCAATCCGGCCTGGCCGAGCATTCCGTTGCTGCGCCAGCGCGCGGAGGCGAGGCTTTGGCAGGAGCGGCGCGATGCCGCCACGGTGCGCCGCTTCTTCAATGGCGCACCGGCCAGCCCGGCTGGACGGATCGCGCTGGCGCGTGTGCTGCTGAGCGAGGGCGATCGCGCCGGCGCCGACCGCGAAGTTCGCGCGGTCTGGCAGTCGGCGGAACTGTCGGCCGAGCTGGAAGCCGCGGTGCTCGAAACGTTCGGCAGCGAGCTGACCCCCGCCGACCACAAAGCGCGCATGGACCGACGTATCGGCGCCAAGGACTTCGGGGCGGCGATGCGCGCTGCAAAGCGCCTCGGCGATGGTGAAATCGCGATCGTCAAGGCGTGCACCGCCGCGGAGGCGAACGCCAAAACGGGCGGGCCGCTGCTCGACGCAATTCCCGCCGAAGCCCGCCATGATCTGGGCTACGCGCTGTGCCGGCTCCACTGGCTGCTGCGCAATGACGGCGTCGCGGCGGCGACCAAGCTGGCGCTGGCGCTTTCGCGCGAGGATCTGCAGCGCCAGGACACCGATGAATGGTGGCGCGAGCTTCGCGTGCTGGCGCGCCGGCTCCTCGATCTCGGCGACGCGCGGAGCGCCTATCAGATCGCGCGCGCGGCCGCGCCCCCGGCCAATCCCTATTACCGCGCCGAAGTACACTTCATGGCCGGCTGGGTCGCGCTCCGCTTCCTTGCCGATCCGGCCACCGCGCTTGAGCACTTCGCCCATATCGATGACGGTTCGGAAGACCCTATCGTGCGCGCGCGTGCCGCCTACTGGCGTGGCCGGGCCGCAGAGGCCGCCGGTCAGGTCGAGGATATGCGCGCGCAGTACGAGACCGCTGCCCGCTACCCCACCGCCTATTACGGCCAGCTGGCGCGCGCCCGGCTCGGCCTCGGCGAGATCGCGTTGCGCCGCCCTCCGCCGGAACCGATGCAGGACACGGGGCGCGAGCTGCTGCGGGCCGCGGACATTCTCTATACGATCGGCGAGCGTGACCTTGTCATTTCGTTCGTGACCGACCTCGCGCGCGCGAGCAGCGACGAGCCGACGCTCGCTGCGCTCGGTGAGCTCGCGGCGCGCTACAACGATGCCCGGGCGATGCTGCTCGTCGGCAAGACGGCGCTGGCGCGCGGCCTGGCGATGGATCAGTACGCGTTTCCCGAGATCGGCGTGCCGCCGTACAGCCCGGTGGGCCCGCAGCTCGATCGCTGCATCGTGTACTCGATCGTGCGCACGGAGAGTTCGTTCGACCCGCACGACATGTCGGCGGCCAAGGCGGTCGGCCTGATGCAGGTCACCCCGGAAGCCGGCCGCGACACCGCCAAACGGTTCGGCGTCACCTACGACTGGAACCGGCTCGTGTCCGACCAGGCCTACAATACCGAGATGGGCGCCGCCGAGGTCGCGGCATTGCTCAAGGAGTACCGTGGCTCCTACATCATGACGTTCGCCGGCTACAATGCTGGGCGCGGCCGGGTGAGCCAATGGGTAGCGCAACACGGCGATCCGCGCGATCCCAGGGTCGACGCGGTCGACTGGGTCGAGCGCATTCCGTTCGCCGAGACGCGCAACTACGTCCAGCGGGTAATAGAGAACCTGCAGATCTACGGCGCGCGCTTCGGTGCCAGCACCGCGACGGTTGAGCCCAACCTGCACCGCGCCGGCGCAGCCGCGTTGCGCGCCGAGCCGGCCTCGCCCGAGCAACCCATTCCCCGCACACCCGTTAGCTTGCCTGAATAGGCCGAGTTGACGAGAAGCGGTTCGGCATCCGGCGCCTCAAGAGAGATGCCGCTTGCCGGATCTGACTCGTCCCTGCCTCGGCTGCCGGGTGCGCCAACGAGCTGCTTTTCTCTGTGGCGCTCGACGCGGTCCGGCCCTGGCCGGTTTTGCGGCTTCCTGCGCGTTCTTACCTTCCGCCTGCGTCGATAATGTCACCAATCGTTCAATCAGCCACCGGCCGGCGGGACCCGGCGGGGTATCGATCTTATGCACCGCCGTCATGAGATATTCTCCGCCACGCCAGTTTCGAAGATTCAATCGCACGAGCCTTCCGGATTCGATATCAGCGCGAACCATCGGTTCCGGCATTCCGCCCCATCCGATCCCACCGAGAATGAGCCGATGCTTCGCCGTCAAATCACCGACGCGCCAGGTGTTGAGGCTGACGACGGCATAGTCCCGGCCCTCCCCCGAGGGTTGCTCTGACAGAACAAGTTGGACAAAATCTCGTGCGCGTGGTTGGGCGGCTGTATTCGCTGCGGCGAGCGGGTGACTGGGAGCGGCTACGGGAATCATCTGGACCCCCGCAATATCGATATGTCGAAATCCCGTCATATCCATGTGCAGGATATTGCCCACGCCGATCCCGGCAGCGCCGCTGCGGACCGCGCGTTCAACGCCGCCAAGCGGCTGTACCAGGAGTCGCACCGGCACCGTCGGGAACTTCGCATGGAAGTCGCGCAGCAATGCCACCAGCCGGTCAGCCGGGAAAACGCTGTCAACGACGAGCGATAACTCCGGCTCGAGCTCGTCGATGAGCCCTCTTACGCGCGCGCGCAATGTATCGATGCTCTCGGCAACCGCTCTGGCCTCCGAGACGATGGCTTCGCCTTGTCGCGTAAGCTTCGGCTTGCGGGTCGTTCCGCGTTCAAACACGGAAAGGCCGAGTTGCGCCTCCAGCGTGTCGATCGCGTAGCTGATGGCGGATGTGGCCCGCCCCAGACGCTTGGCGGCGGCGGTAAAGCTTCCGGTTTCGACCACCGCGAGCAGCACCAGAAGCTGATCGATGCTCGGCGTGGCCGGATTTCGCATATCGAATCTCCTGAAAAGAAGTTTCAGTTTTATTCTGATTTCTCATAGCACACGAAGACCCTACAGTCCCGTCTCCAACCGGCGGCCCGCCGCCGCCCCTGACCGAGGAAGAAATCATGGTGACAGTGGGAATGATCGTCGGGAGCACCCGACCGAACCGGTTCGCCGACACGCCGTTGCGATGGCTGGTCGAGGGCGCATCGGCGCGGCCGGACCTGCGGCTGACGGTGCTTGATCTGCGCGACTTTCGCTTGCCGTTCTTCAATGAGGCGGCGCCGCCAAGCTATACCGGGGGTGCCTACTCCGAGCCCGCAGCGGAGGCTTGGCGCAAGCGCATCGGCGAGTTCGACGCCTTCGTGGCGGTCGTTGCCGAATACAATCACGGGCCCACGGCGGTTCTCAAGAACGCCTTCGACAGCGCGTTCCTCGAGTGGCAGCGCAAGCCCATCGCCTTCGTCGGCTATGGCGGCGTCGGCGCGGCGCGCGCGATCGAGACCCTGCGCGGCGTGGTCATCGAGCTGCAGATGGCGCCGATCAGGCAGGAAGTGAACATCGCGATGGAGCCCTATCTTGGGATCGTTCAGAACGGCCGCTCCCTCAACGATTACGATTATCTGGTGCAAAGCCGCGCCGCCATGTTCGACCACCTGGTGTGGTGGGGTGAAGCATTGAGGGCGGCCCGGCAAAGAACGGCCGCCGCGAGCGGCGTCGCGGCCTGATCGCCGCGAGACGAAGCCATGGTTGATCCGGCAAACGAAAGAACATCTGCGCCGCGAGGTCACGCCGCGTGGGAGTTTCGCCGGATCGCCTGTGGCGATTGGCCAAACCTCCGCAGGAAGGCGCGGCGCATCCGCTCGCGGTCCACGAAGCCGGTTTCCTCGGCAATGGCTTCCATCGAGAGACGGCCTTGCTCCATCAACACGCGCGCGGCTTCGACGCGGAGCTGCTCGATGGCTTTCGCCGGCGAGCGGCCGGTCTCCGCGCGAAACACCCGGCTGAATTGGCGAGGGCTCAAGGCCGCCGCAGCGGCAAGCTCTTCCACCGACAGAGTGCTTTTCAGGTTGCGGCTCGCATGGTCGAGAGCCGCTTGAATGCGGTCCGATTTGGGCTCGAGCTCCAGAAGCGTCGAAAACTGCGACTGGCCGCCGGAGCGACGATGGTAGACGACCATCCTGCGCGCGACCGTGCGGGCGGTCTCGGCGCCGAGATCCTTCTCCACCATTGCCAGGGCGAGGTCGATGCCCGCCGTAACTCCCGCCGACGTCCAGATCGGGCCGTCGATGACGAAGATGCGATCCTCCTCGACCTTGAGCTTTGGATATCGGGCTCGCAGCTCGCGGGCGAATCGCCAATGCGTGGTGGCCCGGCGGCCGTCGAGCGCGCCGGCTTCGGCGAGGGTGAATGCGCCGGTGCAGGGAGCGGCGACTCGCCGCGCCGTGCGCACGCTTTGCCGTACGAACGCGATCAGACCAGGTGTCGGCTCCGCCACCTGCACCGCAGCTGCGATGATCACCGTGTCAAAGATGGTATCGCCGAACGCTTCGGTGTCGACCGAGAAGCCCAACGAGGAACGCACGAGACCCCCAGTCTCGGAGAGGAGCGCCACCTTGTACAGCTGCTCCCCTTTGGCGAGGTTTGCGAACTCGAAGGTGCTGATGACGGCGAGCCCCATCGCCTGAAAATTCGGAAACACGACGAAGCCGACGTGCTGCATGACAGCCCCGATGTCCTAAAAGGTGGTGTATATGGCATTTGCGACAGAGGTTGAAAGAGCTAAATCGAAGGCCTGGGCGAAAACGCAACCGACCCGGATATTTGCAATCGACGACGACTGAGGCAGAGAAGAGATCGCGCGAAAATTCTTCGCTGCGATAGCTGCCTGCGACATCAATCTGCTGAAAGCTATTGTTCTCGATGAATACCCGGCCAATGTCTGCGCGCTTCGCGGGAATAAGATTTGTCGAACTTGACGCCCATCAAGGTATCTGCGGCCAGATCGGCGCAGCCAACCGGCAATGTGGTTTTTTTCTCGCGCTGGTCGCCCGATCCACGCGAATAACCTGGAGGTAGCTATGGCCACCACAGTCAAGGTCAACGGCGTCGACCGGACGGTCGATGTTGACGTTGACACCCCTCTCTTGTGGGTGTTGCGCGACGTGCTCGGCATGACCGGCACGAAGTTCGGCTGCGGCATGGCGCTGTGCGGCGCCTGCACGGTGCATCTCGACGGCGTCGCCGTCCGCTCCTGCATCACCCCGATCGGCAGCGTCGGCACCTCCAAGATCACGACGATCGAGGCGATCGGCACGACGGCGGCGGGCGCCAAGATCCAGAAGGCCTGGCTCGACCGCGAGGTCGTCCAGTGCGGCTATTGCCAGTCGGGCCAGATCATGTCGGCTTCGGCGCTCTTGGCCAGCAACCCGCATCCGACCGATTCCGACATCGACAGCGCGATGTCCGGCAACATCTGCCGCTGCGGGACCTATGTCCGCATCCGCGCGGCGATCAAGCAGGCCGCGCAATCGAACGGACAGGGAGGCTGACATGACCCTCGATCACCTCACACCCCGAACCGTCGGCTCGCGTCGATCGCCGTCAGCGAATGATCTCTCCCGGCGCGGGTTCCTGCAGGCCGGCGCGGCAGCGGGCGGAGGCCTGATGCTGAGCCTGTACTTGCCGTTCGCAAACGGTGATGGCCAAGCGGCCGGCGCCGACGGCTTCACGCCCAATGCCTTCATTCGTATCGGACGTGATGGGCAGATCGCCCTGACCATGCCTTATGTCGAGATGGGCCAGGGCACCTATACGTCCATTCCGATGTTGATCGCCGAAGAGCTGGAAGTGGACCTGAAACAGGTGCGGCTGGAACATGCTCCGCCCAACGAGAAGCTCTACGCCAACCCACTGCTCGGCGTGCAGGCAACCGGCAACTCGAACGCGGTACGCGGGGCGTGGCAGCCGCTCCGCCAGGCCGGCGCGGCCGCCAGAACCATGCTTGTGTCGGCGGCAGCAAAGAAATGGAAGGTCGAACCTGCATCCTGTCGCGCCGAGGGAGGCGAGGTGATTCACGCTGCAAGCGGTCGCCGGATCAAGTACGGCGCTCTCGCAACCGCTGCGGCGAAGTTGCCTGTTCCGGAGAATGTGGCTCTCAAGGCTCCGAAGGATTTCAAGCTCATCGGCACCCCGGCCAAGCGTCTGGACGCACCCGCGAAAGTCAACGGAACGGCGGTCTATGGCATCGACGTTCGGCCGCCGGGCGTGAAGTTCGCGACCCTGGCACAATCACCCGTCTTCGGCGGCCGGGTGAAGAGCGTGGATGATGCGGCAGCCAAGGCCGTCAAGGGCGTGCGTCAGATCGTGCGCCTCGACGACGCCGTCGCGGTCGTTGCCGACCACATGGGGGCTGCGAAGAAAGGGCTGGCGGCGCTCAAGATCGAATGGGATGACGGTCCACACGCCAAGCTCAACACGCAAGAGATCGCGGGCGAGCTCGAAAAGGCCACGCTCAATGCGGGAGCCGTCGCGCAGAATATCGGCGATATCGACAAGGCCATGGCGGGCAGCGTCACCAAGGTCGAGGCGACCTACGAGGTCCCGTTCCTCGCGCACGCGACAATGGAGCCGATGAACTGCACGGTGCATGTCCGTAACGACGGCTGCGAAGTCTGGGTCGGCAGCCAGGCCCTTGCGCGATGCCAGGCGACGGCCGCGAAGACCACCGGCCTGCCGTTGGACAAGGTCGTGGTCCACAACCATCTGATCGGCGGCGGCTTTGGCCGGCGGCTGGAAGAGGATGGCGTCACGCGCGCCGTCCAGATCGCGCAGCAGGTCGACGGCCCCGTGAAGGTCGTGTGGACGCGCGAGGAGGACATCCAGCACGACATGTACAGGCCTTACTGGTTCGACCGGCTGTCCGCCGGTCTCGATGCGAGAGGAATGCCGGTCGCCTGGAATCATCGCTTCGCGGGTTCCTCGGTCATCGCCCGATGGCTGCCTCCGGGGTTCAGCAATGGTCTCGACGCCGACACCACCGAGGGCGCGATCGATCTGGTCTATGCTCTCCCCAACATGCACGTCGAGTATCTGCGGGTGGAACCTCCGGGCATTCCGACGGCGTTCTGGCGCAGCGTCGGGCCGTCGCACAATGTGTTCGTGACCGAAAGCTTCATTGACGAACTGGCGGCCGCGGCGAAGCAAGATCCGGTCGCCTATCGGCTTGCTCTCCTCGACAAGTCGCCGCGCGCCAAAGCCGTGCTCGCGCTTGCCGCCGAAAAGGCCGGCTGGGGACAGCCGCTGCCTGACCGGGTGGGCCGTGGCGTCTCGCTCCAGTTCGTCTTCGCCACCTATATGGCGCAGGTCGCCGAGGTCGAGGTGGCGGGGAACGGCGCGGTCCGGGTCCGGCGCGTCGTCTGCGCGGTCGATTGCGGCACCGTCGTCAATCCCGATACCGTCCAGGCGCAGATCCAGAGCGCGATCATCTTCGGCATTACGGCGGCGCTCCATGGCGACATCACCCTGAAGGACGGCCGGGTCCAGCAAACCAACTTCGACACCTACCAGATGCTGCGCATGAATGAGGCGCCGTCGATCGAGGTCCACATCGTGCAGAGTTCCGAGCCGCCGGGCGGAATGGGCGAGTGCGGGACCTCGGCCATCGTTCCCGCGGTCATCAACGCGATCTTTGCGGCAACCGGAAAGCGCCTGCGCAAGCCGCCCGTCGACACCAGTGCGTTGAAGCGGCCGGCCTGAGCGCGGAGGGACATGGATTCCATGTAACGCGACAAAATGTCGAGCCGCATCCGCGCCCGATGCCGAGGCGGGAGGCGGCCGATCAGCCTCTCGCGAAGGTCGCCAGCTTGCCGGCGCGGGCAGGATGTCGCAGCTTTTCGAGCGCCTTCGCTTCGATCTGCCGGATGCGCTCGCGGGTGACGCCGAAGACCTTGCCCACTTCCGCCAGCGTGTGGTCTTCCGAGCCGCCGATGCCAAAACGCATGCGCAGGATCCGCTGCTCGCGCGGGGTCAGACCGGCCAGCGCCTCGCCCACGAATCGCGCCAAGGCGCTTGCCTCGGTCGCCGCATGGGCGTCGATGCCGTTCGGCGCCGCGATCAGATCGCCCAGCGTCGTGTCGCCGTCCTCGCCGACCGGCAAGTCGAGCGATACCGGCTCTTGCACCATCGACAGCACCTGCTCGACCCGGGCAACCGGGGCGCCGGTCCGCACCGCGATCTGGGCGGCGCTCGGGTCCTTGCCGTCCTGCTGGGAAAGCCGGCGCCGCTCGCGCAGCACCCTCGCCGCAACCTCCGTCATGTGAACCGGGATACGGATCATGCGGCCCTTGTCGGCGATGGCGCGCGCAATCGCCTGCCGGATCCACCACACCGCATAGGTCGAGACCTTCACGCCGCGGCGATAATCGAATTTCTCGATAGCGTGCATGAGGCCGATGTTTCCTTCCTGGATCAGGTCCAGAAATTCAACGGAGCTTCGGCCGCGATATTTCTTCGCAATCGACACGACCAGGCGCAGATGCGCCTTCACCATCTCTTCGCGGGCGGCATGCAGCTCACGGCGGGCGCGATTGACCCCGGCGAGAATGCCGCGGAACGTTCCGATGGGCACGCCGACGCGCCGCGCGATCGCCAGCAGCTTGCGCTGCAATTCGGCAACCTCGCCGGCCGCCTCGCCCGCCCGGGCCGGCGGCACCATTTCCTTGAGCCGGTGAAGGTTCAACTCTTGCCCGAGATAACCTCCGAGCAGCTCCTTGCGCGCCATGCCGCGGCGTTCGGCGAGGCGCAGCAATTCCTGTTCGGTCTGGCGCACGAGCTGCTGCTCGCGCTCCAGTTCCGCCAACAGGTCCGCGATCCGATCCGGATTGAGATAGAGCGTGGCGATTTCGGCGGCAAAGCCCGAAACCAGCTGTTGCAGGCGCGCGCTCGACCTCTTGGAAAGATCGCGGCCGCGTGTCGCAGCCTCAATTCGCCGCTCGGACAGGAGCTTGATCTCCGGAACATGCGCCAGGATGGCTTCCAGGCGCGCCGTGACCATGCCGCGAAGCCGTGCCGCATTCGGACTTTCCTCCTGGACCGGAGCGCCGGCCGCTTCCGGACCCGCGTCGCTGATCGCGGCGACATCGCCGTCGCCGGCAAAATCAAGGGCGTCCCCGGCGGCGAGCAACGTCTGCCCGATCCCGGCACCCAAAAGCTCGTCACCCGACTTCGATATGTCGACCAGGCCGGCCAGCAGCCGGCGGCCCTGCCGCAATTCACCCGTCCACTGCTCGATGCGATCCATCAGCAGAGGGAGCTGGCACAAGCCCTCCAATACTGCCTGCTGGGCCGCCTCGATGCGCTTGGCGAGGGCGATCTCCGCGTCACGGGAGAGCAGCTCGCCGTCGCCCATTTGGCGGAAGTAGGTGTTGATGAGATCGCGCGAGAAGCCGACCTTGCCATCCTGATTGGCGCCAGCCGCGACCTCGCGGTTCGCCAGTTCCGGATTCTGGGCGGCGCCGGAGGCCGCCTCGTTCGGCCAAGCCATTTCCGGAGCCGATGCTTCGGCGGCGCTCGGGTCGAGGCGTCCATCCAGCGGCATGGGCTGGCCCGGCTCGAGCTCGGCGTCTTCGGAGCCGGCCAAGCCAACCCTCTGCCCCTGGTGCTCAAGGGCAAGCTCCTCATTTTCCAACTGAATTTTCCGATCCATCGACTGGGCTATCCGACTTTCGTTTCCTCGACACAGGTGTCCGCCTGAAACCACGCCGCGAGGTATCGGCCCGGGGACGGCAATCCCTGCCCTCGACCCTGGGATGTCCGCGTATCGTCAGGCCGTGTGGTTGGGGAGGGCGGCAGCGCATCTGCCGACGCGCCTTAGCGCGCCCACGTTGGCAAGTGGTGTCCAAGCGCCGAAAAATCAAGCCTTTGTGGCATGAGCGGACGGGTCCCGGGGCCGGCGCGGGGCGGGAACGGGTTCGGGCACCGGCCGCACCCGTTCCCGCCGCCGGCGACGTGCCCCAAACAGCGCCTCGGTGCTGGCCGATTGGAGGACAGGTCCCGGCTCCCGACGGCCCCTGTCTCGGGATAGCAGCCGCTGCGGCGCCGGACGCTGCTTAGCGGATGTGCAGTCGTTCGCAATTTGCGCGCTGGGTTTCCGATTCGCCGGCGACTGGCCGATCTTGAAATAGTGACCCGAACTTTAGCCGGCCGTGCTCGTTAGATCGTCGGTAGGGCGACATTGCAACAGGAGTACTCCGCCATGTGCGATTACAGTCTGCACGGTATCGCGTCACGACCCGCGATGGTCGGCGATAAGCTGGTGACGAGGCAATTTTGGAATACCACCACACGCGGATTTTCCACCGTTGAAGAACCCGCGCTCGCGGTGTGCCTTCTTCCCGGGACGGAAGTCGGCTTCGAACAAGAGGTCGAGCGTGAATTGACCGGGTTCCAACTTATCTTTTTGCGCAGACGCAAGGGACCGATCCCGCACAAAGTGGCCCGGTTCCGGCAGATCAACCTGGAGAATCCATCTACACACCATGATGCGCTCGAATTTCCCAATGGGGAGATCGTGTTGCTCACGCACCTTCGCGCAGGCCAGCGTGCGACGGTCCTGCAGCTCCCGGCGCGCGCCCGTCCGCCCGCAAGTGCCGAGGCTCAGGCGAGGTCGGCTGAGTTCGAACGGCCCGCCCTCCTCCGGTGAGCGGCAAGCGGCTCGCGTTGCGGGCACGCTTGGCGATCTCGTAGGTTGGGCAACGCGGCATCATCACGGCGTACCGGCGTACCGGCGCGCCGCTTTCCGGCGCACCGCCCGCGCAACCGAAGCTCGCGGCTAAACCGCGTGGGCGGATTGCGCAACTTTGCGCAATCATCGTCGCAGTGCCAGGCGGTTTTTCCCACCCTGCACTGATCGGTCGTGTGAATCGGACCCTAGTCCTTGACGTACTTCGTCACGCCCCTCACCGTGGCTTCCGCGGTGTACAGATTGCCGGCGGCATCGATGGCGATCCCTTCTCCCATGGCGCCATCGGGAGTATCGGTCTGGT
>Ga0210403_10004875_pt1 | contig 11495 bp, 13 predicted proteins | sample IncBWC19MmetaG_FD_150863 | JGI IMG/M metagenome (GOLD analysis project Ga0210403, IMG submission 150863) | Forest soil microbial communities from Barre Woods Harvard Forest LTER site, Petersham, Massachusetts, United States - Inc-BW-C-19-M | ecosystem: Environmental > Terrestrial > Soil >... | reverse complement strand
TTCGCTACTAAGCGAGAAACTTGAATTTGGCGACGCGGGATTCTAATCCGTGCGTGGCGTCGCTCTGGCCAGCGCGAGAATCGCTCCGGCAAACAGCATCGTGTCAAAGAAGTAGTTGATTCCCTCAATTTTGACGTCCGTGCTCGGGTTGGCCAACGCCGCGATCAGGATCGGACCGTAGATGAACACAACCACCAACACAATCCAGGTACCGAGATAAGTTGCCGCCATCCGCGTCTTCTTGTCCAGCAGAATGCATACCCCGGCAGCCACAAGAATTGCGCCCGTTAGCCAGCCAATGAGCAGGTGCGCCGGAATCCACGTGGGCATCAGTTTCTCGAGCGGAACTCCAGGGACGTTCGTTGTGTGCAGAGAATTCTCAATGCCATAAAATATGGCGGCGATCCCGATTATCACGCGGCCTACGGTGATGAGCTTGCTTGCGACTTGCCCTTGGCCTGGCCCGCGCATGGCGTTTCCCGCAAGAATCCAGCCCCCACCACCGAACAACATTTCGCGCAGGGTCAAGGTCCATCCGAACCGGTCTCTGGGGGTGGCGAGAGTTCCCGGAATGTCTAACATCGCCACAAAACAAAACATCGCGATCCCGAACAGCAGGCCGGACCAGCGCACCTGAATTTTTGTGGCAATGCTCAAGGACGCGGCCAGCAGCGCAAAGCCGAAGAAATACGCCCAAAACAACCGCCACGGCATATACGAAGGCACCATGGGCATTAGGAATTCAGCGGCCGCAAGATGCAGGGCGCCGAAGACCGCCAAGGGGGCGGCGAAACACAAATTGCTTAAGGCTACGATCTTGTCCAGGCCGCGGGCCCGCGCGATATCGGTCTTCGCAGCCCAGATCGCAACCAGGAAAATTACGACGCCGGCAGTGCACATCGAGACCACCGTGCGAGAGACCCCCAAAAATGCGGCGAGAATGGTTATTTGCATTTTAGGTGGGATGCCGAGGTAAGCGCGATCGCTGTATCTGGGCCCGTTTTCTTGGGTCAATACAGCCTCAAATTGTACAACGACGAGTGGGTGAGGATATTCCCGGCGCGCTGACGGAGGCTTTCCTGTCAGTTGTCGCAACCACATTACACTCAAAACCCAGGTCCATGAGTGCTATGGCAATTTTGCAACCGCCATCCGGCTATCTTGTTCAGAGCCAATCGCCAGCAACTGACATTCCCGATATAAATAGACCGCAGAATACAAGCACTTCGGCGAACAGCATCAGGCTCACGGCGAACCAACGAAAGCCTCGCATCCGCCAAACCCACCAGACACACGATGCAAAGGAGGCGTACATCAACACGTCCAAACATCGTCGGCCTGCTTCGATGGCCCGATGTGGAACCGCAGGATTGGTGATTGGATTAGCCCAAATGAGGCCGGCAGCAATCACCGCCGGGAAAAACAAGAGGTGTGTCAATACTAGCCAGTGGTATGGTTTCCAAAGCTGCCTCTCGAACGGCTTCTGTCTTATCGCCGCAAGGGTCAGACTAGCCAGCGCGAAAACACACACGACCAGCACTCGCGGGATGAACACTGCTTCCAATGCCCATTCCGTAAAGCGCAGGAATGTAGAGAAAAAGCTCATCGACCGAGAGGTTAACACGCAAATCGCGATGATGGGTTACGGTCAACTGACGAGAACAGGCGTGGGTGCTCATTGATCTGTCCAGTGGCCCAGGCTTTTACGGTTCTTTGCAGACTTCGATCAAGTGCCCTTCGGGGTCGCGCACTTCAAAGAACTGCATATCGCCCCCATCCTGGATAGGTCCAGCGAGAACGCCGTGACTAGAAAGATGTTCCTGGCCTTTCTTTAGCTTGTCGCAGAAGATGACGGTTGCGACCGGTGAGGGCCTGTCGAAGCGAGTTTGTTCCACTTCCGATTGGGCGCTCAGAAGTGTCAGGGCCACATCTGAGGGCAGCGGATTGTCCCAGTCCTGTGGAACTCTCACGACCTTGCAACCGAACGTATCGATCCACCACTGTTTCGCCGCTTCAACATTCGAATAACTGAGGGCCACCGAATCCGTGTGAAACAGACCCATCTTTGTCTCCTTAGTGACGACGAGGCGCGGCATCACCGATCAGAATCGGGTCAGGTTTGCTCTGCGAACGTACATTCCTTCGGATCTTTATCCTCGCGCAAACCCAGAAATACCGGCGCCCGCAACTTCATTCCGCCTTCCGTTGTTTCGTGCGTCCACTCCGTAAACTTGATCTCCGCCACGCGTTCCGGTTTTACCCAATGCACATGGGCCGCATCTACGTCACCGTAGAACGGGCTGCGATTGGTCTCCAATTCTTTGAGCACGTGCCAGATTTCCTTGAGCATCGCCTGGTTGAAGCCCGTTCCCGCCTGCCCCACGTGAATGAGCCGGCCTCTCTCGTCATAGAGTCCGAGGACGATCGACCCAAAGTATTGGCGGCTGCCCTCCGGGTCGGTGTAACCACCGACGACGCAATCGACCGTTTGTGTAACCTTGATCTTGAGCCATGCGCGGCTACGGCGTTCTTCGTAGTGGCTGGCGCGCTTTTTCGCGAGAATCCCCTCCAAACCTTTTTGCTTGGCCACTTCGAATAGCGCCAAGCCCTGGGGGAAATGATCCGAGTAGCGAACCAGTTCGCTCGGAGCAATCATCTGCGCCAGCACTTGCTTGCGCTGCTCCAGCGCAACCTGGCGTAAGTCGTAGCCGTCGACATAAAGCAGATCGAAAATGTAATAGACGATCTGCAGTTCGCGTCGCGCTCCCACGCGTCGCCCACCTTTGCGGATGCCGGTACGCTGTTGCATCAAGCTGAACGAAGCTCGACCCTGCTCGTCGAGCGCCACGACTTCACCGTCAAGAACTGCATCCTGCGCTTTGATCAATTTCGATAATTCATGCAGCTCAGGAAATTCTCCGGTGAGTTCGTTCTGGTTCCGCGAAACCAAGCGCACTTTGCCGTCTTGCAGGAACGAAACCGCACGATAACCGTCCCACTTGATTTCAAACAACCACTCCGGATCGTCAAAAGGCTTCTCGACCGACGTGGCCAGCATGGGATGAACCGCGGTGGGCATGGGTTTCCGCACGGCACCTTGCAGATCTTTAACCGCAGACGGCGTAGAAACCGCCTGTGAGGTCGCTGCGCCCGGTGTTGCTAAGAATCGATCACTTTCAGACTTATTCTTGCCGTTTTTTTTTACTTTGCGTACTTTCGCATCGTCTGTGGTTTGCTTGCTTTTCTTATCCAGCTTGGCCAGCGTCTCCGCCAGCCACGGCGCTTTCACTTTTCCCCGCGACGCAGGACGGCTGCTCTTCCACTCGGCCGAATCCTTATCACCTCCGATCTCAGCCATGGAGCGCTTGCTGAGTACAGAACTGTCGTATTGCTCGATGTCATAACCCTCGACCGCGAACTCGTCTTGTTTCTTGATCATCAGCCATTCCGTCCCCTTGCTCCCCGGACGGCGCGCGCGCATGTGAATCAAAGCAAAATCGCCCTTGAGCCGCTGCCCATGCAGCCGAAACTTGAGATCTCCCTTCTGCAACATAGCAGCCGCTTCGGCTTCCGTACCCGGCACGTACTTTCCCTTCACCGTCTGCGGCGAGAGTGGTTCCCACGTGCCCAAATCCCAAACCATCACCGTACCCGCACCGTAGTTGCCCTCGGGAATCGTACCTTCAAAATCAAAATAGGAAACGGGATGATCTTCTACCTGCATGGCCAGCCGTTTATCGGCGGGATCCATCGACGGACCTTTAGGAACCGCCCACGATTTGAGCACGCCATCCATCTCCAGCCGAAAGTCGAAGTGCAAGCGCGTGGCCCTATGTTTCTGCACCACGAAGCGGTGTCCACTCTTTTTCTCGACCTTGGGTGGAGGCTCCGGCGTTTCCTCAAAGCGGCGTTTGCGTTTGTATTCCTCTAAGGCCATCGGGCTATTGTACTGAGAACCGGAAACTGGTTTGAAACACTCCCCGCAGTTTTGCTTAGAATCCCCAGCATGATTTAAGGTTGCTGGCGGATTCCTTATAGCATGAAACGCGAATATCCAGATGTGCCACTGGTAGGCGTGGGTGCGATCATAGTCGACCGCGACCGAGTGGTTCTAGTGAAACGCGGACAAGCCCCCCTTCAGGGAGAATGGTCGATTCCGGGAGGGGTGCTCGAAGTTGGCGAAACCCTCCGCCAGGCCGCGGTTCGCGAGGTTCTTGAGGAAACCGGACTCCGCGTGGAGGTCGACGAATTACTGGGTGTGTATGATCGCATCGTGCGAGATTCCGACGAACGCACCCGCTACCATTATGTGCTGATCGATTTCCTCTGCCGGCGAATCGACGGTGAGCCGCACGGTGCGGGCGATGCCGCCGAGGCACGCTGGTTCACTCGCGGCGAACTCGCGGGGCTTTCCTTGGCCCCGGACACCGCGGACGTCATCAAGTTAGGCTTCGAGAAGTCCAGTCAACGGGTTCTCTGATTCGAGCAGTCCTACCAAATCCGAAAGCGAGGCGACTATGTTCAAAAAAATCGTAAACACGAGCAACGACTTTGCCCTGACCATCGTTCGTCTGGCGATGGGGTGCGTATTTTTCGCGCACGGCGCGCAAAAGATGCTGGGCTGGTTCGGCGGATACGGCTTCACCGGCACCATGGGCTTCTTCACCCACCAGATGGGAATTCCGGCGCCCTTCGCCTTTCTCGCCATCTGCGCCGAGTTCTTCGGCGGACTGGGCCTGATCGTCGGCTTCCTGGGCCGCATCGCTGCCTTCGGAATTATTTGCAACATGCTCGTGGCCGTAACCATGGTCCATGCGAAAAATGGTTTCTTCATGAACTGGGCGGGCAATCAAAAAGGAGAAGGATTCGAATATCACCTGCTGGCCATCGCGATCGGGCTGCTGGTCATATTCAAAGGATCGGGCGCTCTGTCCGTCGACCAGTTCCTCAGCGAAAAACACCATTAGAAAACAGAACGGCCCGCGCTTATAAAAGCGCGGGCCGCCGGTGCACTGTTTGGGATTGACCAAGAGGTGGTCACTCTACGTGGCCTCTTTCGGCAACTCCGGGTCTTACTATGGAAGCCCCAGCGCGACCTGACGCCGGGACAAATCCAAACTCACCGGTTAGTGTGTGCGGGCTGTAGCTGCCGGCGCGCGAGCGCCCGGCAGCCCCGCTTAGAGCAACCAGCTCTAAGTCTCAGCCACCTCACCGGGTCTTAGACTCCCACTACAGTTGCTACAATCAGAACTTGTCATTCGACCACCTCCTTTCCGGTGTAATCCCACCTTAGTACGAAATCCCCAGCAAGGTCAACTGTGAAGAAATAGGAGAGTAGATGAGCTTGATTCCGTCTGAATGACGTCATCCCGAAGGCCGCGGGCCGAGGGATATTGCGCGGACTATTTCGAATTTCCAGTCCCAACCCCCAGAAAACCACCCAAAAGCCGCTGGTGCCGAAAAGTTGTCAAGCCCCCTGAACCACCCAATTCCCGCCAAACCCCTGATTCAGCGGCAGAAATAAACTTCAAAATTTGGCGGGTTTACCCCCTCGGATTTGCTAGTCTAGAAGTAGAGATCAAATTAGGCGCAAGCTTCCCAGCTTGCGCCTTTTCTTTTGCCGGAGAATCCCACTTCAATCCATGAGCAAAGCCAAGGGCGGTTCGCGCGGACGCATTCCTCCGCGTGGGCGGAGCTCTGCCCGGAAGGCCGCCCAGGCGCGTGGGGTCGAAATCCAGCAAGGCGACCTTGGCGAAGTAGCGTTTGTCCACAAAGCCACGTGTCTCGGTTTCGTAACTGCGAAGCCCTACGGCCAAAACCATCGCTACGACTTCATCGTGGAGGGTGGAAAAAACCTTTGGCGGGTGCAGGTGAAAACGTGTACCTCGGTGCGCGACGACCTGTATAAAGTCGGCATCCACCGTTCCCTGAACGGTGTGCCGACCGCCTACACCGAGTTCGAGGTTGATTTTGTGGTGGTCTACATTATGCCCGAAGGGACGTGGTATGTGCTGCCGGTGCGTGAGGTCGTAGGGCAGACCTACCTGCGGTTTCGTGGTCCAAACGCAATCCACCGCCGCGACCCCTACGCCTACTACCGCGAAGCCTGGCACCTCCTGCGCGAGCCAGACGGCCTCACCTTCGGATGAAGGTCTACGGACGTACGATTACCTGAAAGATTGCCTCAGAGAAGATTCTCCGACCTCGGCGGCGGTCTGTACCCCCTGAACGAGGTACGTACCTGCAAGCCTCTGGTGGTAGCAAAAAAACACTGCATCTTGTGATGTGCTGCCGTCGGTCATCGTGCGAAAGTCCAGACACACAAAGAATCTGAGTCGCAACACGCAGGCCGGGGAGAAGAAAATGACTCAAATAGCGGTTGCCGGAAGCCTCGTTGTAGCAATCTGGATGTTTATGACCGCTGGGATCACAGTCGTCATGTTCATGGCAGGCCGCAAGGCGGTGCGCAAATGATCAGGCGCATACTATTGCTTAAGTTCGTGTCCTGGGTTGTACTCGCGCCCGTCTTGGCTCTGGCACCGACCCACCACATAAGCGTCAGCCATGTTCGCCCCCGCTGCCACGGGGATAAGTGTTCGCCCCTCATGCCGCTCAGGTCGTCTTGACTGGGCCTCAGGAAGGCCCCGCCCAAGCGAAGCTTGGACGGGCCACCCTCGAGAGTAAAGTGAGCGCCAATAGTCTGGGCCACCCGCCGTAAATGGCACTTCATAAGTGTTTCCTCGCGCGGCGCTCCCGGTGATTATATATGTTGGCGGTTGTTAGACGTGTACGTAGCGAGTTGCGCGACACACGTCGGATAATCAACGCCTTTCGCGAATGCGCTCGACCCACGTCCACACCCAAAAAACGGGCCAAGCGAGCAGGAAAGCATTTAACAGGCCTGCGAAAACAAGATACGTAATTGCCCAGTCAGAATGGATACCACCTCGAAACAGAATTGCGGCGATCAGCAGTCCCGGCGCTAAGAGAAGTCCTACCGCAGGGGCAATCGCCGCAGTACCCACTATGATGAGCGCGATCATGAACGACCATGCGTACTTGGATCGCGCGCTCATTTAAATTGGAGTGCTCCTATCTCGGGCATCCCGCTCTATCATCCGAATCGCAGATCATCTTGATTTTATGGGTGACCGCTCAATCTTTAGACGTGGCCCCGTAAACAGGTTAGATGTGCCCTGCAAACTCATCTGGAAAGTGCCGACATCAACTCTGCTCCCGTAGGAAAGATAAAGTGTACGCGTTCTGGCAGAGCCTCGCGAGTGTTCCTGAGTAGCCTCGCGAGGCTAATTCTTCAGATCAATTGATGCCACTTCAGACTGCCTCCATGGACGTTTTTCCCGAATCAAGCGCAAGATGACTGTCATTAAGCGGCACGATACACGAGAAAAGGAGAGAGATATGAACATGACAAAGATGTTTCGCTTCAAGACACCCCTATTGTTCCTGCTGCTGGGGCTGATCGCCCCCGTCTACAGTTACGCGGCAAACTACTGCATCGCGGTGAACGGCGGCTTCGGCAGTGGCGGCACGAGTTTCATGGGGATAAACTTTGCTCTGCCCGACGCCGGCAAGTGCAAACCGTGGTCGGGCTTCACGAAGACCGCTTCCACCGTCATCTTAACGACGACCGGTACCGGGTGCCTTTCCAGCGATGGCAAAGCACTGACGGTCAGCGTTTTCAGCACCGACCCGGCGTTTCTCGGCGCGGGCCAGGTCGGCTCGGATTACATCCAGTTGTGTCCGGGAGGAGGCACCAGCTGCTCGAATGGCGCGGGCACAGACCAGGGTTTCTTCAGTGGAACTGCGGCACCGCAGACCTGCACGGCCAAACTGTTGAACCTCCCGGCGAAGCACGACTAACAACCGCCTCGGCCTCGCGAGTGTTCCTGAGTGCCGATTCGGAAATGTGGGAAATGCGTCAGCAGCGCGCGGTTGTGCGGGTCCGCGGGAAATAGCTTCCCCTTTCCCCAGTGCGGAGATGTGGCAGAAATCCGGCGCAAGCAGCGTGGGACGGGTGGCCCAGCCTTTCGCGCTCTTTGCGAAGGCTGGGGATTGTCGACCTACCTCGGTTGGGCCTTCATGTAAGAGCGCAGGATCGCGTTGATACGGGTCTGGTAGCCGCTGCCGGCCTTCTTGAGCCATTCGACGACGTCATGGTCAATCCGGATGGTCAGGCGGTCTTTGGGGACCGGCATGGTCAGCTTGGCGGCCTTCCAGAACGATTTATCCAGCTTGGGAATATCGGAGTCGTCGATGTCGGCATCCCGCATCCGGCGCAAGTGTTTGAAGTCAGTCTTGCCCTTGGCCCGCGATCTTGAGGTGGTTCGCGTAATCCTGCCTTTCATTGCGATGTGCCCTCCTGGCTGAGATAATCCGCCGCCGTTGGCCGCGAGTCACGTAGACCAAGACACTCAACCGGGCTTTAAGTATCATCCTGTATGCTTTACGTAACGCGTACTTTCATGCTATTTTAACCCATGGTCGGCGGGTACCGGGACAAGCGGACCAGAGACTTCGCGCTGGGCAAACGGGTCAAAGCTTTCTCTAGCATCGAACGCTCTGCGCGTCTGAAGCTCGACCGTTTGGAGGCAGCGGCTTCGCTCAAAGACCTGGCCGCATTGCCGGGGAACCGTTTTGAAGCGTTCAAGGGAGACCGCAAGGGACAATACAGCATCCGCATTAAGATCAGTGGCGGATTTGCTTCGAATGGCCGGAAAGTGTGTCTGGTCCCGCAAACGTGGAGATTGTCGATTACCATTAGGAGAATGCCATGGCACGGACTGCAATTCATCCCGGGGAACATTTGGCGGAGGAGCTTAGCGCGCTGGGAATGAGTGCTGCGGAGCTGGCGCGGCAACTCGGGGTTCCGCCCAATCGCATCACGGAAATCCTGAATCGGCGGAGGGCCATCACCGGCGACACTGCGCTGCGTCTGGCTCATTTTTTCGGTACCAGTGCGGAATTCTGGCTGAACCTGCAAAGTCTTTATGAAATCCGGCTGGCGGAGCAGAGGTCGGGGAAGGCCATCCGTGCATTACCCACGCTGAAGAGATTCGAACAAGCTCACGCCTAGCGAGGCATGCCCTGGCTTTTTACGATTGTGCGGCTTCAACCGTGAGTTTCAGTCCCACTGCTTTGGTCACGGCCACCAGAGTGGAAAGACGAGGATTTCCGCGGATCGATAAGGCGCGGTACAGGCTTTCGCGCTCGATGCCAGCAGCTTTGGCCACCTTCGCAATGCCGCCTCGGGCTTCCGCGACGCGACGCAGCGCGATCAGCAGTACGCTGGGCTCATCGGTATCTTCCAACGCGGCTCGGAGGTATTCCGCGGCGAACTCCGGATTCTTGCGTAGTTCACGAATTGTAGCTTCGTCGTGGGATAGGCTCGCTTTGCGTTTCATGATGTCCTTTTCCTGTAGTCCTTGAGGTATTCCAGGGCGCGTCTAATGTCAGATGCCTGTTTGCGTTTGTCGCCGCCGCAAGGCAGCAACACGCAAGCTCTGCCGGCTAGCGCGTAATAGACTCGGTAGCCCCGCCCCCAGTCGATCCGCAGTTCGAACAAGCCGTTGCCCAAGGCTTTGCAGTCGCCGAAGTTTCCCAGAGACAGGCGATCGATCCGGGCCACTATCTTGGCCTTGGTCCGATCGTCCTGTAGCCCCGACATCCACGCGCCGAAAACATCTTTGCCCGATCCGGTCAGATAACGGCGGATTTCCAGCACTTCTCGTTGTAACTTATAAATTACACGAAGCCAAGCGCTTGTACTCGCTCATTTTCTTGAGAGCCACTTTGCACCGCCCGGGGGGACATGTCCCGTAGTCATCTCGTCCCGGCACCTCCGTGTTTCTACACTTGAAGTATCCCCGCAAAGTAACCGATCTCTTGCATAGAAGATCGTTGATTGAAGCCGCTAATTGAAAAAGCTTAGCCCTTCCAGCGGTAGGCGTTGGACTGGGGTAGGCCGATGTGGGCGAGGACGCGGTTGACGAACTCGCGCGCCATGGCATCCAAGCTTGCCGGGCGGTTGTAGAAGGTGGGGATTAGGGGGAAGACGGTAGCGCCGGCGTCGGCGGCACGGTACATGTTGCGGATGTGAATTTTGTTGAGCGGGGTCTCGCGCACGCAGAGAACTAACGGCCGCTGCTCTTTGAGGCAGACGTCGGCGGCGCGCTCGATCAGATGCGAGGCGATGCCGTTGGCAATGCGGGCGAGTGTGCCCACGCTGCATGGGATGACGACCATGGCGTCGGCGGGATAGGAGCCGCTGGCGATGTTGGCTCCGATGTCGGCGTTCGATTGCTGATGAATTTTGCGGGAAGCTTTGCCGAGAAGTTGGCTGACCAGGTTGCTGCGGCCGCGGAGTCCGAGTTCTTCGGCCATGACGCGCAGGGCGCTGTCAGAGGCGATGAAGTTCACGGTATTCACGCGCTTGTCGCGTTCGACTGTGGCTAGCAGGTATTTAAGGAATAACGACCCGCTGGCTCCGCTGGCAGCAACCGTCAGGTTCTCGGGGGGAAGGTTGGGCAATGGCTCCTCGTAGCTAGCTACGTCTCTACAGGCTGAAGCATAGGGAGTGAGCGACGGGCAAGTCAAGCAGTCGTTGGTCATTCGTCGTTGGTCGTTGGGCAGAGCGCTTCACGACCGAGTTTGGCGAACGACCAACGACGAACGACCAACGACGATTTCATGGCGACGCAAACGAATCTGGGATCCCGCCGCAACGCCGCGCAGATGCACGCGCTGGCGTCGGTTGAGCGTGAAGTTCGCTCCAACGATTCCAGCGGACGCCGCAAATATCTGCGCGACTTCAGCAATGCCTTTCGCTCTTACGAGTCGGTCATCGATAGCCAGCAGCTTACCTCGATGGTAGGAGCGGCCGACGTAATCCTGATCGGCGATTATCACGCGCTGCCCTCAGCGCAACGTTTTGCCGCGACTCTGCTCGAACAGCGGGCACAACCCGGCGACCGTCCGGTCGTGCTCGGGGTAGAAACGATTTTTTCCCGCCATCAACACATCCTGGAAGAATGGTGGCGGCGGGAGATCGATGAAGATGAGTTCCGCCAGCGTATTCGTTTCGATCTTGACTGGAACTATGAGTGGCCCCCTTTTTACGAATTGTTGGTAACTGCCCGCGAACACGCCGACGCCGTTTATGGTTTAGATTGCATGCCGAGAGAAGACCTCCGCAAGATCCACGCCCGAGACAAACACGCAGCGGAGAAGATCGCGGAGATTCATCAGCGGCATCCCAATGCTGTGGTTCTGGTTTTGTTTGGAGAATCGCATGTGGCGCCTCAGCATCTGCCTCGCGTGCTGCGCGGACGATTGCCTGGCCAGCGCGTGCTCACCGTATTGCAGAATGTGGACGCGTTGTATTGGCAGGTGACAGAGGTACAACAAGAGCGGGTCGAAGCGGTTCGGGTGAACGATGACGTGGTTTGCGTTTTCAACTCTACGCCGCTGGAAAAATA
>Ga0210403_10004874_pt1 | contig 11496 bp, 10 predicted proteins | sample IncBWC19MmetaG_FD_150863 | JGI IMG/M metagenome (GOLD analysis project Ga0210403, IMG submission 150863) | Forest soil microbial communities from Barre Woods Harvard Forest LTER site, Petersham, Massachusetts, United States - Inc-BW-C-19-M | ecosystem: Environmental > Terrestrial > Soil >... | reverse complement strand
CGGCGTCATGGCGCACGCGGCGACCATGGCCATCACGCCAACGAAGGATTCGAGCAGCATGGCGCCGTAGCCGATGAAGCGGGCGTGGCCTTCGCGCTGAATCATTTTTGGCGTGGTGCCGCTGGAAATCAGCGAGTGGAAGCCGCTGATGGCGCCGCAGGCGATGGTGATGAAGCAGAAGGGGAAGATTTTGCCGGCGAAGACGGGGCCGCTGCCGTCCACGAAGCGGGTGAGAGGCGGCATCAGAACTTGCGGACGTACCAGAAGAATTCCGGCGGCGAGCGAAAAAATTGCGCCGGCTTTGATGAATGCGCTGAGGTAATCGCGCGGCGCGAGCAGCAACCAGACCGGTAAGGCCGAAGCCGCAAAACCGTAGGCGATGATGGCGAATGCCAGAGAGACGCCGCCGAGTGTGAAGACCTTTGCCAGGTAAGGGGAATCGGCAACCCATTGACCCGCGACGACAACGAAGAGCACCAGCGCAACGCCGATCAACGAGGCTTCGAGCACGCGGCCGGGCCGGAAATAGCGAAGATAAACGCCGAGGAGCAGTGCGATGGGAATGGTCATGGCCAGGGTGAACGTGGCCCAGGGCGAGCTTTTCAGCGCGTTCACAACCACCAGGGCAACAACTGCGAGGAGAATAATCATGATGGTGAGTACGGCGAGCTGTGCGATCAGGCCGCCGCGTTTGCTGACTTCGTCTCGCGCCATTTCGCCAAGTGTTTTTCCGTCGCGCCGGATCGAGCAGAAGAGAATCACGAAATCCTGGACGCAGCCGGCAAATGCGGCGCCTGCAATCAGCCAAAGCGTGCCCGGCAGATAGCCGAACTGCGCGGCGAGCGTGGGGCCGACCAGCGGTCCCGGGCCGGCGATGGCCGCGAAGTGATGACCGAAGAGGACCCATTTGTTGGTGGGGACGAAATCGCGGCCGTCGTCGCGGCGCTCAGCCGGGGTGGCGCGCGTGTTGTCGAGTGCGAGCAGCTTGGCCGCGATGAAGGCGGAATAGAGGCGATACGCCACCAGATATGAGCAGGCCGCGGCCAGGACAAACCACGTTGCGTTGATGGGCTCGCCGCGGTGAAAAGCGATGGTGCCGAGCGCGACGGCGCCGAGAGCAGCTACGGCGGTCCAGAGAAGGATCTGCAAAAGTCGTTTCACGGTTTCTCCCTTAGAGGGATTCACGGTTACGGGATGCTTGTGAATTTCAAAAGCGGGTAGACCTCGCGAAATATTTTTGACAACTCTTTCGTGAACCCCGGCTTTGTTGCTTCACCGGGTTTCATTTTCCGGCGCACGATCCAGCCCTGGATTTTCTTCCAGTCCTCCAGGCGAACTGGCCACCCCTCGTGCTTCGTCCAGTTCCCTTTTTGGGTAGTGTACCAATAGCTGTCGAATTTCTTGCCGAGGCGGCGCTTTTGGTCGGCGACCCAGCGCGACTTCTCGGCGATGCGCGGCTCCGCCACCAGCGCCAGCGTGGATTCGCGACGCTTAGGTCCGGAGTAAATGCGGAAACCGGCAGTAACCACATCAGTGGAAAGCCCGGCATAGAGCTGGCCGCTTTCGCGGTCGCCGGGAAGCGGTTGCTGAAATTTCAGGTACATCTGCGTTTTGTAGAGGGTTTTGTCTTTCGCGAAACGGATGTCGCGATTGATGCGGGAAAAATTCGCGCCGCGGCGGCCGGTGGTGTCGAAGCGGTCGTCGAGTTCCAGAACCGCTGGGGCAAGTTCTTCCAGCAAACGGCGAAACGGCTGGACGATTGCGGCTTGATAGCGGTCACGATGCGCGTCCATCCAGACTTTCTTGTTGTTCCTGCCGAGGTCGCGAAAGAAACGAAACGTCTCCTCTGTAAAGACGGGTTTAGCTGGAGCCATCAGAATTCCCCTTTTTGGTCGCGGGCATCAGACTACACCATTCCCAATTTGCGTCAATTCCACTATTCTCGTTGCGCGTCTGATTGGATGTAAAATACGCGCCGAAACGCACATCACTGACTGAGGATCCCGATGACATTCCGCCAGCTTCGTTTTTTTGTGTTCGTTGTCCTTTGCTGCGCTTTCCGGAATATGCCGGGGGCGGCACAGGAGGCCAACCCGCCGGCGAAGACTTCGCCCTGGAAAGCGGAGGATGTGGTGTTCGCCGAGAGCGTGCGGCAATTCCGGATTTCGCCGGCCAGGCAAGGAGTGGCGTGGATCAAAGCGCAAGGCGACAAGGAAAAAGATGGCGTTGTTTCGAACCTGTTTCTCTCGAGCATGGCAATGGACCAGGAAATCCAGCTCACCCGCGGGACCGACACGATTTCTTCGTTCAACTGGTCGCCGGACGGCAAGTGGATCGCCTTTATCAGCACTCGGGCGCGGCCTCAAGCCAAGCCAGACACCGCGGCCACGCAGATCTGGCTGATCAATCCGCACGGCGGGGAGCCTTATGTCCTGACCGAACTGGCGCGCGGGCCGCAGCGGGTGGACTGGCTGGACAATGACACGGTGATCTTCAGCGCGGAAGAGGATCCGAGCGCCTACGAACAGGCGGAGAAGAAGCGGAAAGATGATTCGGAGGTCGCCGATGATGCGGACCACAAGCCACCGGTGCGCCTGTTCAAAATCAGCGTGAAAGACAAGAAAATCACGCGGCTGACGACGAATACGGACTGGATTGGAAATTGGAGTGTCTCCAGCACAGGCAAATATGTGGTTGCAATTCATGAGAAGAGTCTGCACTACACGTTTGACCAGAAGGTTCCACCGGTGACGATTCTGCACAATCTGGCGGACAGCACGGAGAAACAGATTTTCACCGAGGGTCGCATTTATCCACGCGCCTTTTCATGGACGCCGGGCCACGACAGTTTTTACGCGATGGCGCCGTTTTCGACGGATCCCAGGTTCATCACGGCGTCGATCGAACTTCTGTATTACTACGATGTCGCCTCGGGGAAAAGTACTCCGGTACCCCTGGATTGGGAAAATGGCATCGGGGGAGGCGTTTCGGCGACAAGCGACGGGTTCGTCGCGGGCCTAGCGGCAGGTCACCGGTTCGAGGTAGCCCGCTACATGGCGGCCAGTTTTAGTGGCACGATGGCCTGGAAGCGCGCGCCGCTGGAAGGCGACACGGTGAAAAACATCGTGCGGTTTGACGTGACGCCGGATGGCAAGGCGATCGTCTACGAGTATTCGACCGCGAGCGTGATGCCGCAGCTTTACCACGCGCGACTAGACGGAAACAAACTGGTTTCGCCGGTTCAGCTTACACATTTAAACGATGGGCTGGTGAAATCGCGAGCGATCGCGAGAGCGGAAGTGATCCATTGGAAGGGGGCGAACAATGACGAGGTGGAAGGCATATTGCACTATCCGGCGAAATACGATGCCGGGAAAAAGTACCCGTTGATAACAGCGATTCACGGCGGCCCGACGGGGTCCGATATGGATTTCTGGGACAACAACTGGGCGTACCCACTGCAGTTGTTGACGCAGCGAGGCGCGTTTGTGCTGCAGGTGAACTATCACGGCAGCGGCAATCACGGATTAAAGTGGGTGGAATCGATCTGCTGCGGGAAGTATTACGACCTGGAAACGCCGGACATCAACCTGGGTGTGGACTTTCTGATCGAAAAGGGATTCGTGGACGGGGACAAAGTAGCGACGCTCGGCTGGTCGAACGGCTCGATTCTTTCAACCAACCTGTTGGTCACCTATCCGGACCGCTACAAAGTGGCGAGCGTCGGCGCGGGCGATGTGGAATGGATCAGCGACTGGGGCAACGTGATTTTTGGGGATTCTTTCGACTCTTATTATTTTGGGAAGTCGCCGATGGAAGATCCGGACTTGTATATTCGCAAGTCTCCGTTCTTCAAGATGGACAAGATCAAAGCGCCGGTGCTGATTTTCCACGGGACCGCGGACAACAACGTTCCGCCGGCTCAGAGTTGGTCGTATTTCCGCGCGTTGCAATACCATGGAAAAGTGCCAGTGAAATTCGTGATTTTCCCGGGCGAGCCGCACGGACCGCGCAAGCTGACGCACCAGATGCGCAAGGTCGAAGAAGAGATGGCGTGGTTCGACAAATATTTCTTCAAGTCCACGCCGGTGGAGAATGAGGCGCTGAAGGCCGGTTCTCCGCTGGACGCCGCGCTGAAAACGAGAAATATTGCGCGCACCGGCGGCAATTACGGCAGCAACTTAGCCGGCAAGGGCAAACCTGTGTTGATCCCCGAAGTGGTAAAGCGCGGCGAGGTAGAGGTCGGCCGCTTTGAAGTGACTCGCGCGCAGTTCGCGGCGTTCGACAAGAATTACAAAATGGATCCCGGTACGGAAAACTATCCCGCAAACGGAGTGACTTTCGAACAGGCTAAGGCTTATGCCGATTGGCTCTCCAAGCTGACGAGCCAGAACTGGCGCCTGCCCACGGAGAAAGAAGCAGCGGGATGGTACGACAAAAAGGACGGCGAGAACACGCTGGATTTCTGGACGGGGTATGCGCCAAATCCCGATGATACGAACCGGCTGCGACTGAAAGTAAAAGAACTTGGCGGCAATGCGCCTCTGCTGAAAACTGTTGGGAGCTTCCCCGGGCAAGGCCTGGAGGACCTGGAACTGGTGTTTGATCTCGGAGGAAACGTGGCCGAGTGGGTCGTGCTGCCCGAAGGGAGGGGCAAAACAGAGGGCGGCAGCGCGGATTGCCCTTCGGATCCGCGTTCGAGTTGCCTGGCGGCAGCGGAATACATTGGCTTCCGTGTGGTGCGGAGCGTGGCGAAACCGTAGCGCTGAGGGCGGATGGAAGCTAGCAGGTGTTTGCAGGGCGCCCGCCTCGGAAGGCGCCCGCTACAGGGGATTTGCGGAATGAAGAAGCGGTGGAATTGGAGCAAAGCGTCGGTGCTGGCGATGCTCGTGTGCATGCTGGCACCGTTTGCGATTGCCGGGCAACTGACGAACGACGACATCGAATTCCGCAAGAAGATTTACGCCAATAAGGCTGGCGAGCGCTTGCCGTATCGGCTGTACGTGCCGCTTGGTTATGACGCCAACCGAAAATATCCCTTGCTGCTGTGGCTGCACGGCGGCGACGGCCGCGGCGGCGACAATGTGAAACAACTGAACGGCGGCAACCAGATCGGCACGCACTTCTGGGCCGGCAAAGACGTGCAGCTGAAATTTCCCATGTTTGTACTGCTGCCGCAGTGCCCTTCCGGGGACAACTGGTCCGACCCGGACCTGAACCAGCCGACGAAATGGTTTGAATTGACAATGAGCGCCCTCGCCGACGAGGAAAAGGAATTTTCGATAGATCCAGATAGGATTTACCTCGCCGGGCAGTCCATGGGTGGCCTGGGAGTGTGGTCGGCACTGCAAGCGTATCCGGGCAAATGGGCCGCGGCGATGATTATGTCCGCGTACGACAATTTCACCGATATCCACGCGCTGGCGCGAACGCCGCTGTGGGTTTTTCAGGGCGAGGCCGACGACAGCGTGCCGGTGCTGCTGGTTCGTGAAATGATGAAGCAGCTCGAGAAGGCGCATGCGAATCTGCGCTACACGGAATTCCGCAAGACCGGCCACGAAGTATGGAAGAAAGCGTTTGCCGAGCCCGACCTGCTGGCGTGGCTCTCCGCGCAAAAACGCGGGCAAAACGCGGGAGGCCAACTTGGCTCTGGCGCAGGGGCCGCAACGCACTAAACTGGAGTGCATGAGCGACTTCAAACCGACCGAACGGACCCAGGTCAAACGGCTTCCGAAACGCGGCAAGTATGAACGCGAAACTGTGTTTGCGATCCTCGACGAAGGGTTTGTTTGCCACGTCGGGTTCAGTGTCGGCGGCCAGCCTTACGTGATCCCTACGAATTACGGCCGCTCGGGTGACGCGCTTTATCTGCACGGTAGCGCGGCGAGCCGGATGTTGCGGACGCTGAGCGAAGGAGTTCCCGTCAGCGTCACGGTAACGCATGTGGATGGACTGGTGCTGGCGCGCTCGGCGTTTCATCACTCGGTGAATTACCGCTCGGTGGTGATTCTGGGAACCGCACGGCTGGTGACGGATCCGGCGGAAAAAATGGAAGCGCTGCGCGTATTCACCGAGCACGTGATGAAAGGGCGCTGGGACGATGTCCGCCAGCCTACCGAGCCGGAATTGAAAGCGACAACCGTGCTGGCTCTGCCGCTCGAAGAAGTCAGCGCAAAGGTCCGCACCGGCGGGCCGATTGACGATGAAGAGGATTATGCTCTGCCGGTGTGGGCTGGCGTACTGCCGCTCGAAACCTCCGTGAAAGAGCCCGTTCCCGATCCCCAACGCAAGAGCGATCAACCCATTCCGCCGTATCTCAAAAACTATTCCCGGTAAAAAGCGGAGGCGCTGCGCGCATGTCTCGAGACTACGGCAACTTGCCGGCGATTTGCGTCACGGCAGGCACTGAGGCTGGCGCCGGATGTAATTCCAATAAAAGCATGTGGCTGTCAGAGTAATAGGGCTGCCCGGTGGCCGTCCGCGCACCGGATACAGGGTTCGGGCAGTTCACGTACTCCTCGCGGGTGAGTCGCTCTGTTTTCGAAAGGTTCCCGGCGATGAAGTCGCGTTCGGCATCCACATTGGGGTCAATCCTGTGAAAGAGGCGAAATTTGTGCTTCACAAGATGAATCGAGACATCGTGTGTTGCCGCAGCAACCCACAGCGGGACGCCATCTACGACGCGGCCCGTTTTCCAGATGCGCAGGTGATGGCGCCGCGCAACAATCGAAAGCGGATCCGGCAAAGCGTAGGAGTAATCCTGGGCTCTGCCAAAGACGTACAGCCGGTCCATCGGCAATTTCGTGTAATGCCCACGCTGCCACAGCAGATGCCAGATAATTAAGCGCTTGGACTTTTCCACCTTCAGCCAGCCTGCCTGCGCAAAGGCCGCTTGCAAGTCCTCTTCCCTAGCCTGGAAGATCAGGTTGAGCATGTCGCCCTCGCGACCTTCTGCGTTGGTCACGCGCGACGGCAACATCCTGATCATCTCGCTGAGCTCGGAAACATTTTCCCGCGCGAGCGGCAAGTCTGCGGTTTCGACGGCAGAATCCGTCCGCGTGTAGGCCGTGAGTTCGGTTCCCTTGAGCACCGTGCTGTCCCGGCCGCGCGACAATATAAAAGCCGGCGCGGCGGGGAGATAAATCGCCGCTGCTATGGCCATCGCCACTCCCATTCGGATGGTATGCGATTTTCCTTTGAATTCCTTGCGGGCGGCCAGTGCCACACTCTCGCCAGTCGTGAGCTCCACAGAATCTAGTTTGATGATCACGTCGCCGCCCATTCCCAAGGGCCGCTTTCCTTTCACGCCAATGATCGAACCCTGGGCCCGGGCGCCTGCACCGATGATCGTGAAACCTGCCGCCTGGACATCCTTGGCGACGACAAATTCGACACGATCGCCCTTGTGAGCGCGCGCCGAGGAGATCGTTTGTACCGATTGCAGTTCTACCGGCGTGCCGCGCGGCATGACGAGTTCGGCAGGGGCGGCGGGCCATCCCTGGCTGAAAAGAGCATGTGGCAGCAGCAGGAATAGTACGCACACCGGCGGGGCAAAACGTTTCGTCCAGGGCATCCAACACGGCCTTTCTCTTTCGGGCAAGCCGCCGTCAGCCCTTCCAGACGAATTTACCGCAGGAACACGAAACGGTTTCCGTGGGGAGTTTCTTTTCCAAGGGTTGCCGACAAACTGGACAATTTCTGCGCCACATATTCATACCTGTCATTTCTCTTGCGAACCGAATTTCTGACAAAACCAGTGTGCGGGGGTGGGCGCCGCGTGTCTGTTGCAATACGCACACAAGTCAAACTGTCCCCTAGTGAACAGAGCCTTGCTCTGCATAGCGGGAGACGGTACTGTTTGGTAGATTAACGACCGCGGAACCCGGTCGTTCCAGCGGAGGGCAAAATGTCGAATGACAACGTGGCTTTGGGGAGGAGGTGGTTTGAGGAAGTCTGGAATCAAAGAAAAGGCGAGTCCGTGCTGGAGCTTCTCGCAGCTGATTGCGTGATGCACGGGATCAGCGAGACTGGAGGGGACGTTCACGGACACGAGGGATTCCTGGGGCTTCACGCGAAATTGCTTAGCGCTTTTCCCGACATGCAATTTGCTCTGGATGATTGTTTCGGCGACGGCGACAAAATCGTGGTGCGCTGGACGGCGACTATGCGGCATACCGGGCCGGGCCTGGGAATCGACGCGACTGGCGCGCAAATCAAGTTGCGCGGGATGGGAATCGCGCGGATTGCCGGCGGAAAAGTGCAAGAGACCTGGGACAACTGGGACCGCATGGCGATGTTCGAACAGATTGACGCGGCGGTGAAGGCGAACAGTGCTGGCGTTTAACGCCGTGGGTTAGGGGTGGGCATCGTCGGGCTACTTGGCTTTTGCGCCGGAGAATGCGGACGCGAGTCCGAGCGCGATGAGCGCGCCGCCGGAGACCTTGCGTTGCGTGCCGCGCAGGCGGACGCTGCCGCGGATGTGCTCGGCGAAGGTTCCTGAGACCAACGCCCAGACCGAATCGCTCATCCAGCCCATCAGCGCGAAGAGAACTCCCAATTCAAAAATCTGCAATGTGGCGTGGCCGCGTGCCGGTTCGACGAACTGCGGAAGAAACGCCAGGAAGAAAAGCGCGGTCTTGGGATTGAGTAGGTTGACCAGGACTCCCTGCCCGAATACACGGTGCAGGCTTACCCGCTCACGCGAAGGATCGACCATGGCCGCGTCGCCGTTACGTAGAGTACGAATTCCCAGATAAATCAGGTAGGCGGCGCCAGCGTATTTCACAAATGTAAAAGCGGAAGCTGAGGAAACGAGGAGCGCCGAAAGGCCGAGCGTGGCTGCGGCAACGTGGACCAGTGTGCCAACGGCGATACCCATGGCCGAAACTAACCCTGCGGCACGGCCAAGGCCGATGCTTCGGCTGGTGATGTAAAGCACGGCAGGACCTGGAACCAAGAGCAGGAGCATGGCCCCGGTCATAAAAAGAACGAGAGATGATGGAGCGATTAGCATCAGGTTGGAAATTGCGTTGGGCTAGTGGCAGCCGCAACCGCCACCGCAGCAGCCGCCTCCTCCACCGGAAAAGCCTCCGGAAGGAGAGGACGAGCCGGAACCGTTGCCGGCGGTGGCAAAGACGGAAAGCTGGATCGTGGCTTTCTTGCTGGAGCACTTGGGGCAGGAGATTTCCTGCTGCTTGTTGATGACAATTTTTTCGAAGTGTTCTTTGCAGTCTTCGCAGATGTATTCGTAGATGGGCATTAGTGGGTCTCCAGCCTCTTAAAGATACTCCAGAAACTCTTCCGCGGTCAGATCCGCTTGCCGAAGAATGCTCTTCAAAACAGGAAGCGGCAGGTCAAATCGGTCGTGCCTGGGTATAGTAACTCTCAGATTTGATTTCGTGGTATGCCGCAGCTGAACATGACTACCTGTCTGGTGGTGAATTTCGAATCCCGCACTTAGCAAAGCCCGCAGAACTTCCCTCGGCTTAAGAACTGGCAGACGCGGCGACATCTATGCAGAGAGCGCAACCCGCACTATTTCTTTACGAGCGCTTTTCTCATTTGGTATGCGCTCACCGTCTTCCCTAAGACCCTCGAGGTGACACTTGATTGCGTCACGAGCCATTTCTCTGGCCTCACTTAGGGTGCGGCCGTAAGTAACAATACCGGGAAGGAGCGGAACGGTTACCTGATAGCCGGGCGAGGCCGACTTTTCGGACCGCCGGCCATTCCGCCTTGCTAAACCGTCATTTGCGAGAGGTTCAAAGACCACCGTGAAACTATACTCATGAGGCCCCAACTCCTCGCGAATTTGCTTGTCGGCTGCAGTTTTCGCCATAACTTGAGTTTATGCCCGGCGACGGGACGAGTCAAACAGGAGTAACTAGCGAGTGCACTGTCCCCCTGAGACTGTGGGATCAGGCGTGGATTCGCTCGGCAGCGCGGGCCTTGGCTTTGGCCGCCTCCTCGTTGCGATTTTTCGGAGGGGCGGTGGTTTCGAGGCATTGGAGAAGACGGGTGGATGCGGCAGCAACATCATCGATGGCGGCGAGAAATGCGGCTTCATTGGCCTTCGACGGTTTGTTAAAGCCGGTAATTTTGCGGACGAATTGCAGAGAGGCCGCGCGGACTTCGTCTGGGGTGACTGGCGGGTCGAAATTGTGAAGCGTTCGGATGTTTCTGCACATGAAAGAACTCCTACTTGTTTCTGTAAGAACAGATTACATCGTATATACGCCTCCGTTGACGCTGATGGTTTGGCCCGTAATGTAGTCGCTCTGCGAGAGAAACACCGCTAACCGACCAATCTCGTCGGGACTGCCGAATTTGCCCATTGGGATGCCGGTGGCGTTGGGACTAGCAGTAATTGTGTCTGGTTCGATGAACGCCGGGGCGATGGCGTTGACTGTGATTCCCTCTTTCGCAAGCAACAAAGCGTAAGAGCGCGTCAGCCCGATTAGCCCGGCGTTCGAAGCCGCGTAATGCGGACCGATGACACCGCCGTTTTGCGCGGCGACGGAAGATATGCTAATGATCCGCCCCCATCGCTTGGGCCTCATGTTGACGAGCACTTGCTGAGTTAGGAGGAATGCCGCGGTAAGGTTCACGCGGAGGGTATTGTCCCAATCTCTCAAGTCCAAGTCAGCGAGAGGCTTGGGCTCGGCGACGCCCGCGGTGTTTACCAGAATGTGGATTTCTCCGAAGGCATGCTCGGCTTCCGCGACCAATCGCCCCACTTCCGAGGGGCTAGAGAGATCCGCCTTGACTGCAATCGAGGTGCGGCCCTTACTGCGAACCTCCTTAACAACCACATGGGCTGACTCAGGGTCATTTCTATAGTTTACGACCACATTGCACCCCGCTTTGGCCAGCGCCAAGGCTATCGCTTTTCCGATACCACGGCTGGCGCCGGTTACCAAAGCGACGCGGTTCTCCAAGTTGCTCACGCTAATCTCCCCAAGTTCAAAACTAGCGCAAAAATGGAAAGGGCCCCGATTTACTCAGGGCCCTTTCATTCTAAATGAAATTTGATTGTTGCGGTTAGTCGCCAGCTACGGCTTCGGCGGCGGCTTCCTTGGACTTGGGAGCTTCGTTGCCATTGCCATTGACTGGGGCGATGCCGATGGGCTTCCCGGTGTTGGTGAAATTTGCCGGAACGGCTTTAGCGATGTCGGAGACCGAGCCGATCTGGACTACCGCCTGTTGCGGCTTCTTGAGCACAAGTTCTTCGTAGATGGCGCGAACGCGGGCCTGCTCCTCGAGAGCTGCCTTGCGGCGGATGCGGTTCTCTTCGGCAGCGGTCAGAGGAATGTCGTGCTCCAGGTGGCGAATGCGCGAAGCGTCATCGGCGTCGATGACCAACGAGTGCTCGTAGGAGCCGAGGTTCACGTTCTTGCCCTTGGCGTAAATCTCGTGCTTGCCGTGGTTCTTGTACCACTCGGCCACGGTCGCGTTCTTGTGCATGTTTTCGATGATGTTGCGCCAGCCCACACCGGT
>Ga0210403_10004873_pt1 | contig 11498 bp, 8 predicted proteins | sample IncBWC19MmetaG_FD_150863 | JGI IMG/M metagenome (GOLD analysis project Ga0210403, IMG submission 150863) | Forest soil microbial communities from Barre Woods Harvard Forest LTER site, Petersham, Massachusetts, United States - Inc-BW-C-19-M | ecosystem: Environmental > Terrestrial > Soil >... | reverse complement strand
GGCTGAACGCGAACGGATCGCGCGCATCCATGCCGTCATTCCGGAAATAGCTGAAGAGCGAGCCATGCAGATCGTTGGTCCCCGACTTGGTGACGATGTTGATGGAAGCGCCGCTGGCACCGCCCAAGTCTGCCCCGTAGTTGCTGCGGTTTACCTGGAATTCCTGAACGGCATCCTGGCTCACGGTAAGCCGTACGCCCCCCGAGTCGCCAGAGGCTTCACCGCCGTCAACGGTGATGCTGTTTCCGCGTCCATTGCTGCCATAAAACGAGAGTCCGCTTTGGGGTGTCTGCTTCACTCGAAAGTCCTGGTCGTCCGCAAGCCGCGTGGAATCGGACACGCCTGGCAGCAAAAGCGTAAACGTGAGGTAGTCGCGGCGATCGATGGGAAGATCCACGATGTAGTTTTGCGTCAATGTATTGGCCTGACTGGCTCTTTGCGTCTCCACCACGGGCAACTCGGTCGTCACCACGATTTGTGCTGTGCCCGCGGCCACCCGCAGGTGAAAGTCCAGGACCAACGTTTGTCCAACGTTCAGCACCACATTTTTATGGGTCTCGGTCTGAAAACCGGCTACCTGTATGGTCACGGTGTATGTGGACGGCGGCAGCCCTGCCACCTGATATAGGCCGTCGCTCTCCGTCACTACGCTCCGGCTGATTGCTTTCTCGGGATCGGTTACTTCCACCGTGGCTTTCGGAACTGTTCCCCCCGCGGCATCCGTCACCGTTCCTCGAATCTCCCCCGAAGTTCCAGTACCCTGCGCATGCGCTGCAGGATTAGCGCAAAACAGCCAAGCCAACGACGCGATAGCACAAGCGAGCAAGGTTGACCTCATAGAACCTCCTTGTATATCGAACGCATCCCCGAATCCTTTGGAATTAGCCCATTCATGCTTTGTTCTCCGCAGCCCCCGTGCCGCCGAGTTGGCCTTGAGAGTTATAACCAGACGCAACGCTTGCCCATTCCAGACTTATCGATTCGTATGCACGGTGTTGCGGCAGACCCCACGTCAGCTTTCAGGAACTAAGGACTCAATTCCCCTCGACAGTTGCATCCAAAATTATGATAGTGGGTATCACATAATATTTACTAACGTCAAGACGATTCAACGATCCGGCCGCGAAATAAGGGTAGGCCGGCGGGCGCCGGGTTGTGCCGCGAACACTTCGTGGCCAGCTATTAGGGCGGGGGATCGACTAGCGGGGAACCAACACCAATCGGCCGCGAACTTTCCCGTGACGGACTTGTTCAAGCGCTTCGTTTGCCTGTGCCAAGGGACGCGTCGCGACCTCGCAGCGGACCTTTCCTGCGGCCGCCATCGCCAGCACTTCGCGCATATCCTGTCGCGTTCCAACCGAGGATGCCTGAATGTGTACCTCGGATGCCGCCATCTGGATGGGCTGGAAGCAAATGGACTCGGAAGGCAGGCCAACGACCAGCAGAATTCCGCCGGGCCTTACAGATGGAAAGGCCATATCGTAAGCGGCTTTAGCCGCAGAGGTTACCAGCGCGGCATGGACGCCGCCAGCACGGCGCAGTTCCTTGACCACATTTATGTTCGCTGCATTCAGCGTGACGGAAGTCCCGAGGCCTCGGGCATGTTCGAGTTTTTCATCAGACACATCAATGGCGCTAACAGTCGCTCCTAGTCCCTGTCCGATTTGTACAGCGAGGTGGCCTAAGCCGCCGACGCCAAAGACCGCCAACCGTTGGCCTGGATGGATGCCAGCGTGTTTCAGGGCGCGATAGACCGTGACGCCCGCGCAGAAGAGCGGCGCGGCGTCGATGTAAGAGAGTCCGTCGGGAATCTTAAGGGCGTGGCTCGCGGGAGCCTTGACGAATTCGGCGTACCCGCCGTCCACAGTTACGCCGGTAATTTGTTGTTTCGTACAGCGATTTTCATTTCCCTCGCGGCAGAATTCACATTCCCCACAAGTCCAGTGCACCCAAGGAACGCCAACGCGGTCTCCAATTTCCAGGTGATTGACAGCTGCGCCTTTTTCCACGACGCGGCCTGCGATCTCATGCCCGAGGATCAACGGTTTCTTTGTGATCGGAACGATTTGCGGCCAATCGCCACTTGCAACGTGTAGGTCCGAATGGCACACCCCGCAAGCCTGTACCTCGATGAGCACTTCCTGTGCTTCGGGCCTGGGTCGAGCGACTTCTTCAATCGTCAGTGGCTCTTTGAATTCGTGCAGGATGGCGGCTTTCATCGCGTCCACCTCGAAAAAGTTGGGATGCGCAACTCCGTTGCCTGTGTATGAACTGCAGGGTTCAACGCCTGGGTGGGAGCATATTCCTGGCTATGGTTTTGCTCCGCGCAGGAAGAATTCAACCGCATTTCTTACCCGTTCGGTGAGTTTGTGAGGTCCGGTTAGATCCACAGCCCATTGACGCACCACGGTATTGAATAATCCTTCCATGAATTCGGCCAGGTGAACGACAGGAAAATCGCAACTGATCTCCCCGTTCTTTTGCCCTTCGGCGATGATCTCTCGTAGCAGGCTGACGGTTGCCGCTTCCGCCCCTCGCAATTCGGGTGAGCGCACCGGGTCCATCGCTCCCGCCAGAATTACGGCCTGCCAGAGTGGGCGTCCCACTTCTGTCACATTTCCCAGAGTTTCGTAAAATCGGCGCAAGCGCTGCTCAGTAGTGGCCTTGACTGCTAGCTCGGCCTTCAGGCTTTCAGCCTGGCGAGCGAACGCACGGCGACCCACTTCGCGCAATACCGCGGCTTTGCTGGGGAAGTAACGGAAAAATGTGGGTTGGCTGATTTCCAGCGTATGCACGATGTCATCGATGCGCGTGTTTTCATAGCCGCGCTGCCGAAAAAGATGCAATGCTGTTTCGACGATTTGCTGGCGGAGGCGCGCTTTCTTACGTTCCCGAAGCCCTGATATTGGTTGGTTGCCGGAGGTAGGATGACTACGCCGTTTTTTCGTGCCCGCACCGTCGTTGACCCTCCGAGGCGCTGTTGGCCGTCTACTGGGAGTCTTTGCGCGGCGCACGATATGTTTCCTCCGGAATAATGCGCCGCCCATGGCGCTACTCGAATTTCGATAGTCGCACTAACATTATAGTGACTAATGCGAAGTTGCAAGTCTCGTTGTAAGGGAACTTTATCCTGGACAACCGAAAAACGGCATCCGCTGGAGGGTATAAGATCGTTATAGCCTTGGTGACTCCGCCTCAGCCGCCATTCAAAATAAACGGTGAATCGCAGAGATGATCAACCTCTATTTCCGTATGAAAATCTCACGCATTCGCGCTGATTCACGGAATCTCACTTGAGATAGCGTTCTCTGATTATGTTCATGTGGCGCAATTCGTGGCCCGCGATGTGATACGCCAGCGCGCGCAAGCTGGAGCGCTTTCCGTCGGCCACGCCGCACCTCAGCAGTGCCGCGTCGTCCAGGCTCTGGAAGAAGGCGATTGTGGCTTGCCGCACCAGCGTGAATTCGTCCAGCAGGTCGCCGACATCCCGCTTGTTCGCTTCCGAATAACGGGCGAAGTGATCCTGCTCGAAGCCGGGAAGCTCGGTCGAATCGTTTCGCGCGAAGCGCAGAGCCCGGTAAACGTAAATGCGCTCGTCGTCCACGATGTGACCGAGGATCTCCTTGATGGTCCATTTTCCTTCGGCGTACCGATACAGCAACCGGGCCTTAGGAATGGACGCAACGAACTTTCTTGTGGACGCCAGATTTTCTGCAAAGTGCTTCAGGATCATGCCGTCGTCGGGCAACAGGCTGATGTACCCGTCGGCGTAAACCGGATACTCGCCAGCAGGTGGTTTCTCGATCACTCTGTAGGATCGAACCTGTTTCTTCCTCCGCGCTTTGGTTCCGCGGTTCGACACTCGGCTGCCCATTCGTATCTCCTAGGCTCTGAATTGCGCGCTCTCAAGATTTCATCGACGGTTAGGGAAATAGTCATTTGGTCAGCACATGGCCGTCCGCTTTCAATGGGCGACTCCGCGTCTCAGCTTCTGCTGTCGCGGCACCCTGGCAGGAACGCTATCACCCAGAATCCGGCAAACGGGCGCTGCGGCAAGAAACGTTGCGCGCAGCGGTTCTTCCGGTGCGAAAGAATTGGCGATTTTCAGAAGGCAAATTTCGGCGCGCTTCCGGTGCGTTTCTGCCATCTCCTCGTTTCTCGCGTGCCGATACAAATCCCATGCAGTCGCGTCAAGGCGCCAGGCAGCCGAGGGAATTTCAAATTTTCCCGTAAGCGTCAGCCCGTTCTGGACACTCTTATCGGCGGATTTCCAGCTCTTTTCCATCATGTCGAGCCTCGCGTTCGCCTCCCACGCAAGCGCCTGAAGGCTCGGATCGGCCGTCGCCAGCGCGGACTCCAGAAGTAGGGCGGCTTCGCCGCGCGCGTTATCAAGATTGCCGGACGCCAGCAAAGTGTTCACCACTCCGAGTTGGGAATGGATTCGCCAATACCAGTGCAAGAAGAACTTTGGGGTTAGATCTTTATCGATCACTTGTCTGAACCGCTGGAGTGCCTCATCGTAATTCGCCCGCCCGAGCGCGGTGTTTCCGGCGGCAAACCAGCCAATGGCCTGGGGCTGCCCCGTAGGATAACCCGAGTTCGTTTGGACCATCGCCTCGCATATCTGCCGAGCGCCTTCAAAGTCCATGGCGACAGTGCGGAGCCAGGCTTCTCTGATATTGAGAAGCCAAGGATCGTTGCCGTTCTTTTTCGCTCGCTCGATTGCGGTGCGCACGTCATGCAGCGCATGGCCAAGTCGCCCCAAATGTGTGAGGGCAACGGTTTTCGCTCCAAGTGCCAGAAGATAGGCCACGGTATTAGTGGTCTCGCTGATTCTCACAATGCCGTCTTCGGCAATCTTCAGCGCTTCCTGGTAGCCGCCCTGGAGTGGGTGAAGATGAGCATAGTGCATTTCGGGGTAACACCCGCCGCTGCTCAGGCGCTGGATCTTTTCTATTGCGGAGGCGTAGAGTTCCGCGTCCTGCGATCGCCAAGTGTGGTAATACAGGCGGGCGCAAGAGGCCAGGATTTGCGTGCGAGCTTGAAGAACTGGGTCATTGAGCGAAGCTCCGAGCTGTTCGGCCTGCTCGACAGCGGCAACAGCCAGGTCCACATTGATCAGCCCCAGCGGGTGCGCCAACCTGATGAGTGACGTCACTTGCGCTGCGCGGAGATTGCTCAGCGCAGCCCGCGATGCCGCCTTCTCGTAGGCTTGCACAGAGTCGGCCATGTTCCCCACGGCGTAGCTGGTATCGCCTATTTGCACGAGGGTCTGAATTTCAAGTTCCGTGCGCTTCTCGGCGGCCACCAGCGGAACTAGCTCAAGGGCGTGACGCAAAATCTCGATCGAGTCACGGTAGGCGAATCGGCCTGCCGCATTCTTCGCCGCGATGATCAGGTAGTGGATGGCCTGTTCGTAATCACGCCCCCCCTCGAAGTGCTGGGCAAGCTCCGTCGATTGCTCCTGCTCGCACGGGTCGCAGAACGCCTGCAACCTCTGCGCCAATTGCAGGTGCAATTTCGAGCGGGCGGCCTCGGAAAGCCGCCGGTATAAGACCTCCCTGTAGAGCGAATGCCGGAAATCGTAGTGCGCGGAAATTTGTCCGTTCGCCAAGGCGTTGATTCCCGCTGCCTTGATGAATTGCAGCCGTTCGGCAAGCCTCTCGCACGCATCTTCTATTATTTCAGGTTCCAGGTCGGCCGCGGTCGAGATGGCCCAGACGGAAAAACGTTCTCCGGCGACGCTGGCGCTCCTCAAGATCCGCTGCTCTTCGGCGCTCAACTGTTGGAATTGCACTTCGATCAGTTGATCTAATGTCTCCGGAACACGCGGCTCTACATCTTCGAGTGCTACCTTCAGTTTCCAACGTCCATCGGCTTGCGCGATCAGTCCCCGCTTCACCATATCGAGCAGGATGTTCACCAGGAACAGCGCATTGCCTCCAGAGTGGCGATAAAGCAGATTCGCAAATCCATCCGGAAAGTCTCCGTTTGCGAAGTGAATTTCCAGGTATTCGGCGACATCCGGTTCTTCCAGCCGTTCCAGGCTGACTTCGTGGCTCAGATTGTGAAGCACCAGATCCTGCTTCAGCGCCTTCAATGGACTCTTCAACAGAATCAGGTCCGCAGGACGGTAAGTTCCGAGCAGCAGCAACTTGGCGGGCCCTCGCCGGCGAGCCACCGCGGATAGGAAATCCAGTGTCGAGGGATCCACCCAGTGAAGATCTTCGAGAACAAGCACCAGCGGATCCTGCGCCGTCAGAGTTTCCAGCGCTTCGCAGATTTCGCGCACCATCCGCTCGCGTGTTGCGCCGTGAATTTCTTTTTGCAGCGCTTCCCGCTGTTCGGGCTTGATGAGTGGAGGGAATTGGATCAGCCACGTGGGCGCTTGCTTCGCCAGCGTTTGAACCACAAGTCCGCCGCTCGCCTCGCGAACCCACTGGCCAATCGCCTCCAGCACCGGATAGTAGGCTTCCTTACCGCCGAAGCCCTCAACACATTGTCCGCGAATGATGCGCAGATTCGGGCGGTTAGTAACCGCCTGATGGAAGGCATCAACAAGCGTCGTCTTTCCGATCCCCGCTTCGCCAGTGATGAAAACCACCTGCCGCTGAGAATTCAGTGCCTGGCCCAGATAGTCGTCCAGTTCGGCCATCGCCCCTTCGCGGCCAACCATTTTCCGCGCGGCGTTGATGCCACATCCGGCAGGGGCCCCGGAAATCACTTCACTCACAGGAGCGATGAACTGGTATCCCCGCCGCGGGAACGTTTCGATGAATTCCGGCTTGTCGCGCGGATCGCCCAGGGCTGTGCGGATCCCCAATACATATTTCTTGATGACTTCGGGATTCACATACGTTTCGGGCCACAAAGCGTTAAGGATTTCATCCTGCGTTACCAGTCGGTCCGCGTGCTCCACCAGGTAGCGCAGCACGTCGAACGCTTTCGGCGTCAGCGACACCCGCTCTTCCCCGCGCCACAGGCAGTGATTCACGGTGTCAAGCCGGAAGACATGGAACTGCTTCATATTCGAGGTCCAAATCGCGTCATACGCTTGGCAGGGGGCGTCCTGGAAGCAGCGGTATTCGCGAGTTTACGACATTTACCTGGAGTTGACACTTACGATGATTTTCCCAACATTCCCCCATTAAGATTCGCAGAAAGCGGGATTTGGCGCAGAATTCGAGGCCGAAGTCACCGAAATTGGACCGAAATCGTCACCGCCAGGTCATGTTCTCCGATTCTTCTGCCTGTACTCTGCCCCTGTAACCGGTAGGCCCTTGAGCCAGAACTGGTATCTCACTTTAAAGGACGAAATCAGAATGAAGAAAATGTTGGCAGTCGCGCTCACTTTGATGTTTGCATCTTCGGTCTTCGCGTTTGACCTCGACGACTCGCTCGTTCGCTGGCGGAATATCGTCGGGGTAGTTACAGCACCGGGTATTGACAACCCGGTCGGAACCATCCATGCGGGTGCAGGACCCTGGACCGTTCGCAGCGGCCGCGCCAGCGTGAACCTCTCCACCGGCGCAACATCGTTCGAAGTCGAAGGTCTGACGCTCAACGGTGGAAATTCCACCGGCACTCCTGGCCCGGTTTCCGCGGTCATCGGCACCCTCGTCTGCAACTCCGGCACCGCAAACGTCGCGATCCTGGACACCACCTCCGTAACTCTCAACGTGCACGGCGATGCCGAGTTCTCCGGCCATCTCCAGAACATTCCCGCAACCTGCGCGAACCCCCTGTTCCTGGTCCGCATTGCGGCTCCGGCCGGCGCTGCCGGACGCTGGATCGGCGCGGCAACCGAGCGCTTCATCGGCGACGACGAGAAGTAGGGGAATGCGTCACGCTCACCCTGGCGAGGCCAATCCGGCCTCGCCATTTTTTGAGCGGGTACCAGGCGAGGTACTCGCACGGCGGCCGGCTGGGCACTTCGTCACCAAAATTGGACCGAAAGGGTCACCCGTTGGTCACGTATTCGCTTCCTGTTTCGCCTAAGGTCATTACATGCGCGGAGCATTCGTAGTTCAACTGGGCCCCGACTCGAATCCAGCCGAGGGCCGTTTTGAAGGCTGGGTAGAGGAAGTGGATTCCTGCACCGAGCTGAGATTCCGCTCGACGGAGGAGCTCCTGAAATTCATGAGCCTGCGTCTTGATTTGGTCGGAGGTTTCCGCGGGAAGACGCCAGCTTGCGAAGTGCCGGCAAATCCGGCGAGGAAGACTCCAGCACAGAGGGCGAAAAAGTCGAAGTGAAGCTGGGCACAATTAATTCGATTCGCTGTTGGCAGGGAAAAAAGAAGGAGAGAGGCACATGGGCGCAGTCGCAAAGAATCCGATTCCACAACTGGTGCTGCCGGCGGTTCAGCCGAGCTCCAGGCTTTTCATCCCCGATCCGGCGAAACCTTCACGAACGATGAGCCTGAAAGCGGCCCAGCAGTTGTCGCAATTTGTGCCCGTGATCGTCATGGTGCCGGCTGCCTCAGTGGACGACGACGGGGTTCCAGCAGCGGCAGCCACCCGAGACGTTTCGTCGGTCGAAAACGCGGGAGCCGCCCTGCTTCTGCAATTCCTGCAAAATACGCTGTCCCAGGTCAAGACCCAAAAAATTGAAAACGGACTTGCGTTCAGCGATGTAAAGGTAGATTTCTCGTCCATGGAAGCGACCCGAAAGGGCCGGCCTGTGGCGCTCACTCCGCTCGAATTCAAGACTCTGAAATACCTGGCGCAGAATGCGCGTCGCGTGATCTCCCGTGACGAATTGCTGAACGAAGTCTGGGGCTATGAAAACTATCCCTGCACGCGCACCGTGGACAACCTGGTTTTGCGGTTGCGGCAAAAGCTGGAAAAAGATCCAGCTCGCCCTGTGCATTTCCAGACTGTCCATGGAGCCGGCTACAAATTCCTGCCCTAGGGAATTAATTCGCATCGGGCATGGTCCTGAACTTGTAGGGAGCAAAAGGAAGACAAGGATGAGAGAGACAATTACAAAGCAAGCCGCCGCTGACTGGAATGAGAGTGAAGCGATTAACCGCGCCCAGCAGGGTGACGCCGCGGCCTTTGAGTGCCTGTACAAAGCTCATTGCAAACACGTCTACAGCCTCTGCCTGCGGATGCTTAGAAACATGGCCGAGGCGGAAGACCTGACACAACAGGTCTTTTTCCAGATCTTCCGGAAGATCGGCACCTTCCGCGGCGATTCCTCCTTTTCGACCTGGCTGCACAGGATCTCCGTCAATGCGGTTCTTATGCATCTGCGGCGCAAGCGGCCGGCCGAATATCAGATGGACAGCCTGGATGACGCCGGGTCTGGCAGTGCCGATCCGCGTGAATCCGGGAACAATCCACTTTCGATGCCCGCGGTGATTGACCGGCTCAACCTCAAACGCGCAATCCGCCGGCTGCCCGCCGGCTACAAACGATTCTTCCTGCTGCACGACGTCATGGGGTACCGGCATCGTGAGATCGCTGAGCAGCTTGGATGCTCGATCGGCTGTTCAAAATCCCAGTTGCACAAAGCGCGCAAAAGCCTGCGCCGGTTGTTGCAGGGGGAAGTTGCGGGCGAAAACGGTTCCGAGGAGCGGCTCGAATCGCAGCCGGCAGAAATTCAAACTCGCGGCCCGGCTCGAAATTCCGCGCGAGAAGTCGACAGCCAATTATTTCAACACTGGCCCAATTTGCATGCCCCAAATTGACGGCTTGTTGATTTCAGTCTGACAACTTTTCCGGGAACGGCAGCTAATCTGACTTAACCAATAAGAGGAGACGTAATGTTGAAGTTAAAATTTGTTTTATATTTTTCTTGCCTGATTTTCTTCGGGCTTGTCTTAACCGCTCCGAAGGCTGTCGCGCAGTCCGTCGCCTACCGGCAGACGGATCTCACGTCAAGCGTACCCAATCTCGCAAACAACCTGACGCCGGCCTTGATCGATCCATGGGGAATTTCTTTTCTTTCCGGCCAGCCATTTTTCATTGCGAACAATCAGTCGGGGCGCGCTACTTCGCATGACGCCACCGGTTTGAGCGTCGGTTTCCGCAGTTTTACTCTCCCCAACGCGGCCGGCACCGGACTTGAGCATCCAACCGGAATCATTGCCGACCAGAATTCCTCGTTTGGCGGTCCTTCGCTTGTTCAACCCCTCATTTTGGTCACCGAGGAAGGTTCCATCTTTGCGTGGGGCCCGGACGCACAGGGCGATTTCCTGCAGCAGGCGACGCTTGAACGCCGCAGGACCAGCGCCGTCTATACGGGTGTCGCGATGCTCAATTCAGCGGTCGCCCAGCCAACCCTCGCGGTGGTGGATTTCAACGGCGGGTTCATCGACACTTTCCTTCCCGGATTTACAGCTGTGGCGCTTCCTGGTTCGTTTATCGATCCGACTATCCCCGCCGGCTTCGCGCCATTCAACATTCAAACGATTGGCAACCAGGTCTTCGTGACCTACGCCTTGCAGGATGCCGCCAAGCACGACCCGGTTCCGGGCGCAGGCAATGGTGTCGTCAGCATTTTCGACTTGCAGGGGAATTTCGTGAAGCGCTTCGCCACCGCTGGCGCTCTGAACGCTCCATGGGGCGTCGTCAAGGCCAGCGCCAATTTCGGCCCCTTCAGCAACGACATTCTGATCGGTAACGTAGGCGACGGAACCATCAACGCTTTTGATCCAACCAGCGGGCACTTCGTGGGAGTGTTACTGGACGGCGACGGATTCCCGTTTGCCGAAGTCGGACTGCATAGCCTGGTGTTTCGAGGCGACGGGTTTGGAAGTCCAGACACGCTTTATTTCACGTCAGAGCTCAACAATGAAACCGATGGACTGTTCGGCGCACTTGCCCCCGGCCTGGTCAGCACGATCCACGCATCCGCTCCGAACGCGAACATCAATGTTAACGTAACGATCACGGCCAGCGTTGCCGCTGGGCCGGGCAACGCGGGAATACCGACGGGCACGGTCTCGTTTCTGGATGGCAACACCCAATTGAAACCAATTCCGCTGGTCAACGGATCGGCCAGCCTTTCCACATTTTTCACTACCGCTGGAACCCATTCGATCACCGCTCAGTACAGCGGAGACGCAACATTTTTGCCGAGCAGCGATAGATTGACTCTGCAGGTTACTGGCATTGCCACTAGCTCTACACTCGTTGCCCCCGCCGACACCGCGCCCGGCGATACCCTTGTCTTGACCGCGACGATTAGTTCAGCCAGCGGGATTCCAACGGGCCAGGTGACGTTCCTTGACGGAACCGCCAACCTCGGCACTGCTACTTTGAACGCCGAAGGCAGCGCCTTCTTGCGAACTAATGCTCTCCCCGCTGGCACGCATTCTCTTTCCGTGGCCTATGCGGGTGACGGAACATTCGACGTAAGCACCTCCGCCGCTGTTACCCTGGACATCGCCAACCCGGATTTCTCCATTGCGGCGGCTCCATCCACTGCGAGCGTTATCGCGGGTCGCTCAACGCAGTTCAAGATGACGGTTACTCCCGTGGGCGGCTTCGCA
>Ga0210403_10004871_pt1 | contig 11499 bp, 10 predicted proteins | sample IncBWC19MmetaG_FD_150863 | JGI IMG/M metagenome (GOLD analysis project Ga0210403, IMG submission 150863) | Forest soil microbial communities from Barre Woods Harvard Forest LTER site, Petersham, Massachusetts, United States - Inc-BW-C-19-M | ecosystem: Environmental > Terrestrial > Soil >... | reverse complement strand
GATCTCGCCTGGCGTATTCGCCTCCGCGCGGATCGCATGCGTGGTGGCCAGCGAGTCCAGGTCCAGCGTCCGGTTCAACGTGACCGCATCATCCTGCGAGTAGTGCCACTCCGGATGCCACGCCGCCGCTGCCTTGGTCTGCATCCAGGTCGCGAAGCCCTCGTTCAGCCAGGTGTTGTTCCACCATTGCATGGTCACCATGTCGCCGAACCACTGGTGCGCCATCTCGTGCGCGACCACGCTCGCCACCCGCTTCTTCTGGGTCAGCGTGGCCGTCTTGGCGTCGATCAGCAGATCCGTCTCGCGGTAGGTGATCGCGCCGAAGTTCTCCATCGCACCGGCCTCGAAGTCCGGCAGCGCAATCATGTCCAGCTTGGGCATCGGGTACTTAATGCCGAAGTACGCGTTGTAGTAGTGCAGGATGAACTCCGCCGACGAGAGTGCGAACCGCGCCAGCTCCACCTTGTCCGGTGTCGCACAGGCGCGGATCGGCGTTCCATCGCTGATCCCCGAGACGCACTTGAAGTCGCCCACCAAAAACGCCACCAGATAGGTGGACATCTTCGGCGTCGTGGCGAAAGTAATCGTGTGCTTGGCCGCGCCATCGATGGCCGCCGCGGGCTTGTCGGAGACGATGTTCGTATTCGAGATCACCGTGTCGCCGGCATCCACCGTCAAGGCAATGCTGTAGGTCGCCTTGAACGCGGGCTCGTCGAAGGAGGGAAACGCCCGCCGTGCATCGGTCGACTCGAGCTGGGTCACCGCATAGTTGCGCTTGGCCGTCTTCGAGAGATAGAAGCCGCGCAGCTTATCGTTCAGGATGCCGCTGTACGCGATCGCCAGATGTGCCCTTCCCGCCGGCAGCTCCTGCGGAAAGATGAATGTAGCCTGCTCCTTTGCGGCATCGAGCGACACCGTAGCCGCCTCGGTCGCGCCGGCGGCCGTGGCCGTCACGCTCTTGAAGCTGATCTCGGCCGCATTCAGCGTAATCGTCTTCGAAGGCTCCGTCAGCGTCACGTCGATCGTCTCGTCGCCGGTAAATGTCGCCGCCTTCAGGTCGGGAGTCAGCGCCAGGGAGTAGTGCTCCGGCCGCACCGTCTGCGGCAGCCGCTGGCCCTCCGCGCGCGCAATGAAGCTGGTGAGTGCAACAGTGGCAGCAGCGGCGAGAAGGCCGAAACGAAGCGTGAAACACGGTCGTACAGGTGACATGAAGATCCTCAAAGATGAGATGAAGCAGGAACGGATTCGAACCTATATTCTCCCGTTCAAAGGACGACTGCAACCTTCCCATTTTGCGGTACTGTGGACGTAATGCTCTCCTCGACCCGCGCCCTGTGCCGCCACGCCGCCGTCCTCGCGTTTGCCGTTCTGCTCACCGCCGGCTGCGCCTCCGCCGCTCCCGTCTCCGGCTACAAGGTCATCGCCCGCTACCCGCACTCGGCCGACAGCTACACCGAAGGCCTTCTCTATCTCAACGGACTGTTCTACGAGGGTACTGGGCTCGAAGGACACTCGGCGCTTCTGGCGGTGCAGCCGGCCACCGGCAAGGCGCTACAGAGCGTAGAGCTGGCGCCTAAGTACTTCGGCGAGGGCATCGTCGACTGGGGGCCGAATCTCTACGAGTGGACCTGGCAGTCCCACATCTGCTTCGTCTACGACCGCTTCACCCTGCGGCCGATCAAGCAGTTCACCTACACGGGCGAGGGTTGGGGCATGACCCGCACGGCCAGTGAACTCATCACCAGCGATGGCACCGCCACGCTGCGCTTCCGCAACCCGGAGAGCTTCAAGGAGACCCGCCACATCGTCGTCAAGGACGGCGCCAAGACGATCGACCAGCTCAACGAGCTCGAGTACGTCAAGGGCGAGATCTACGCCAACGTCTGGCACTCCGATCGGATCGCCCGCATCTCGCCGCGCGATGGCCATGTGATCGGCTGGATCGACCTCACCGGCATCTTGCCCGACAACCAGAAGATCAACGACGAGTCTGTGCTCAACGGCATCGCCTACGACGCCCAGCACGACCGTCTCTTTGTTACCGGCAAACAGTGGCCCACCATCTTCGAGATCAAGGTCCTCCCCCCTCCCCCCACCAAGAAGTCCTAAAATCTAGATAGAAGTCTGTTTAAGTCCAAACTCGGGTCCGGACGGGTATGGACCTGGAAGGCCCGCTCGCGGACCGGGCTGCTTTTTGCGAGGGGCTAGGTGTCAAGTTTTGGGAGGCTGGAGCGATTCCGAGCGAGGCGTTGATTGCGCCGATATACCGTCGGAGTGGAACCGGCGACGCTTTGGTTCATAAAGCCAATGGCAGGAAGCGGAACAGCTCGTGATTTTCGGACCGCTGACAACACACCCAGAAGCCTGCCGCCGCCGTGGAGTATCCTGTGCTTCGACCTGCTGCTAAGGCACGGGTTCGTCAGTCAGCAGGCACCTCACACCACGGAGGAGATGCGACATGCGAATCCACGAGCCCCAAACGCAAGCGGAACCCGATCGAGCCATCCTTGGCCAGCAGCGCAGCGCTGGCTGGCGCAAGACCCTCATCCCCCTTACCCTGCTGGCCTGTACAGCCGGCGTCGGCCTCGCGCAACACCCTGACAGCGACGACGCCTTTCTTCCCAGCCCGGTAAGAACCGTCTCGACGGTACCAGCTAATGGAGACGTGAACCCTTACGGCGTCGCCTTCGTTCCGGACGACTTTCAGGCCGGGTCCGGCCCCTTGAAGCCAGGGGACATTCTGGTCTCGAACTTCAACAACAAGCAGAATCTGCAGGGCACCGGCACCACCATCGTCCAGATCCCGAAGAAGACCGGCTCGCTGACGACCTTTTTTCCGGGCACGGCCCCGCTCGGACTCTCTACTGCACTGGGGATTTTGCGGCACGGCTTCATCGTCGTCGGCAACGCTCCCACCAGTGATGGCTCCGCCGCCACGGCAGGACCGGGCTCCCTTCTGGTCATCAACAATCAGGGCAAGCTGATCCAGACGTTTACCAACGCAGCGATCCAGGGACCGTGGGACATGGCGCTAGTCGATGGCGGAGACCAAGCCATCGCCTTTGTCTCGAACGCACTCACCGGAACCGTCATCCGGCTCAACTTCAAGGTCAGCTCCTCCGGGCTGAACCTGCAGAGTACCGCCACCATCGCCGATGGATACGTCCATCGTGGTGATCCGGTCACGCTGTTTGTGTCGCCCACCGGACTGGTGTACGACCCCCGGCGCGATGTACTGTACGTCGCCTCAACCGGAGACAACGCCGTCTTTGCCGTCTCGAACGCGGCGGAGCGTCAAAGCTCTGGCGGTCTTGGAACCATCATTTATCAGGACAACGTCCATCTGCACGGCGCGCTGGCAATGGCACGGGCTCCGAACCAGCACCTTCTGGTCTCCAATAGCGATGGCATCAACCCCGACCCGAATCAGCCCAGCGAGATCGTGGAGTTTACGGTCGATGGCAAGTTCGTGACGCAGCTCTCGGTAGATCCCAACCAGGGCGGAGCCTTCGGCCTGGCCGTGCGCACGACCGATGACAAGGCAATCCTTGCGGCGGTCAACGACAACACGTCCACCCTGTTGATCTGGACGCTGAATGAGGGAGCAAACCGATAGCCGGAGATCACCCTCACGCTCGCTCGTTTAATCGACGAAGGCCACTTCCTTTGGGGAGTGGCCTTCGTCTGCGGAGAGTCGTCTCCGCGGCGTTTTGCTTGTGGCTAGTGCGATGCTGGAGCCGCGCTCGCCCTATTCGGAAGCACATCCGACGCATCCTTAGCCGGCTGCAGGTTCTGTCCGCGCAGCGTCTTCAGAAAGTCCACCAGAGCGGTGGTCTCGTCCGGGCTGAGGGCATTGCCGTAGGCCGGCATATTGCCGCCGCCCTGCAGTACCTGGCGCACCATCTGGTCTTCGGTCATGTGCGCCGCGACCGCATCGAGCACCGGTCCGCGCATTCCGCCCGAGCCGGCCACCGAGTGGCAGTTGCGGCACTGCTTGTTCTGGAAGACGATCGCGCCCTGGCGCTCGACCGGGGTGAGTTCATGCAGGTAGCGCTCGGGAATCGTAGCGCTCGACCAGGCGTTCATCACCGGGCTCCAGGGGGTGTGCAGACCAAGGCCGGTAAAGGTCGCCAGCGTCACCGCGATCACCGCCAGCGTCAGCACGGCGATGGGGCGGCGCGACCAGTGCTTTTCGCCCTCGCCGGCGACCAGCGGAAGCAGCAGCATGGCTCCGATGATCAGCGCGGGCGCGATCAGCAGGACCGGGGTCTCGAGCTCCGGCGGCAGGAAGGCCAGCACGGCGAAGAGCCAGAGGAAGAAGAAGTCCGGCTTGGGCGCGGTCTGGATGATGGTCGGGTCGGGCTGGCCGGTCGGACCGAAGGGCCCGAAGTAGAGGGCGCAGGCCATGACGGAGAGCATGATCGCCGCAGCGAAGACGCAGTCCTTCCAGACTCCATCGGGGATGAAGGCCTCGCCGTCCGCCTTCACCAGGTCGTGGTACTCGTGCTCGTAGGTGGCCTTGCGGACCAGACGGCCCGGCATCGGCCACTCGTTGATCCCAAGCCGCAGCACCATCCACACGTGCACACCGACCGCACCGAGCAGAATGCCCGGGATCACAAAGACGTGCAGAGCGAAGAAGCGCGACAGGGTTGGTCCGGCGATGATCGGGCCGCCATTCACGAGGTGAACGAGGTAGGGGCCAACCAGCGGAACGCGGCTCATGATCGAGGCGCCGATTCCCAGACCCCAGTAGGCGTCCTGGTCGAAGCGCAGCACCTGTCCGGTGAACGCCATACCCAGCGTCAGCAGCAACAGCAGAACGCCGACGATCCAGGTGAGTTCGCGGGGGAACTTGTAGGCGCCGAACATGAACACCTGCGCCATGTGGATCAACACCACGGCGACCATGAAGTCTGAGCCCCAGCCGTGCAGCGCGCGCAGGAACCATCCCAGCGTCACGTTGTGGTTGAGGAACTGGAGGCTGTTCCACGCTTCGCCTGCCGACGGCGTATACACCAGCGCCAGCAGGATGCCGGTCATCACCTGCATGCCCAGCAGCACCGTGGCGGCGCTGCCAAAGACGTACCACCAGCTGGCGGCCTTGGTGGGCACGGGGTGCATCATCGCTTCGGCGGTCGGCTCACCCAGCCCGAGGCGGCGCTCGAACCAGTTGTAGGTTCCAACAACAGTTTCCTTTAGCCCTGGCATCCGCATCCCCCGGTCTTCTTGCCGTCGGCGCCCTGAATCTGGATGAGCGGATTCTGCAGGCGCGCTTCGGTCGCCAGCGTCGGCAGGCCGTGCACGTCGATCGACAGCGTGTTGTTCACAATCTTGTACTCATACTCGAACAGGCCGCGCTCGGGTGGTCCCGAGGCGCGCGAGCCGTCCTGGTAGTAGGCGCCGCCATGGCAGGGACACATGAACAGCTTCGACTCCTCGAACCAGCGCACCGGGCAGCCCAGATGCGCGCAGTTGATGGCGAAGACCTGGAACTTCTTGCCAGCGACCCGCCGCACCCAGCAGGAGACCTCGCCGGTCTGACCATCCCATGGGGTGGTCGAGGGATTGCGGAAGGTCGCCAGGCGGGTCTCGCCCTCGGGGAACTGCTCGAGTGAGCCGAGGCCGATCCAGGCGCCGCTGGGCAGATCCTTCTTCACCGGTCCGAACAGATAGCCCAGGATCGGCACCGCCAGCGCGGCTCCGACGATTCCATTCAACGCCAGCGAGAGCTTGAACAGAAAGTTTCTCCGAGACCGGTCCACTAACTTCTGCATCAGGGCGTCCTTCGCCACCGGCGTCTCGCTTGCGTGTGTTTCAGTTGGTTGATCGGTTGCCATACGTCTCTTTCCTCGCGCTTCGACTGCTTCGCACCGTTCGAGCGCTTCTATTTTGGTTCGGACTGCTCTGCGGCCTGGGGCTGGCTCTGCGGCCCGGGCTGCGGTTGGGTCTGGGATACGGTCTGGGGGTGCGTGGCGCTCGTAGCGCCGCGATGCGATCCCAGCCATGCCACCACCGAGGTGATCTCCGCATCGGTCAGCGGGTGCTTGTCCCCGGAAGGCAGCTTCTGGTTCGCCCAGTTCGGCATACCTCGTCCAGGAATGCCGGCAATCACAACCGTGCGCAGATACTGGTCGCTGACCAGACCAAGGAACGCCGGATCGACGATCGATCCCTGAGCTGCCTTACCCGGCCGCACGCGGCCTACGCCGCCCTCTCCGTGGCAGCGTGCGCAGTAGGTGCCGAAGACCTTCTCCCCATCGGGCACACTGGCCTGCGTGGTGGCGTGGTACGACGGAGCGTCGGCTGCAGCGAGCGCATCGGGCTTGCCCCAGGTGGTGACGAGGCCATGCGCCAGCACCGCGACCTGCTGATCGGTCAGCATGCCTCCGGAGCTCTGCGCAAAGGCCGGCATCAACGAGCCCGGAACACCCTTGGCGATGGCATTGCGCACATTCGCTTCGCCCGCAACCGCCAGATACACCGGGTTTGCCAGTGCGATCGACGGCCCTTGCGTGCCGTGCTCGCCATGGCAGGAGGCGCAGTTCTCGCTATAGAGAGTCGTGAAGTCGAGCACATGCTCCGGCCGCGGAACCTCGGGCTCCGGCCCTGGCTTGCCAGGGAAGTGATCGCAGCCCGTAGCGGCCAAACATGCCGCGCCCAGCAGCAACATACTCAGGCTAAAACGTGGCTTCATGCCGAGCCATCCTTCCGGTGGTTGATATCCTTCGTCTCTTGCGCATCGAGTTCAGTGGTGTGCAACCCCGCACGCACCGCGAACGGCAGTGCGCGGAACTCCGCCGAGCGCACCTTGATCTGCAGATTCACCACATACCCAGTCACCAGGCCGAAGAACACCTGGGAGGCGACAAACCAGGGCCAGTCGATCCGCGCGTTCAGAATCGGACTGACGATGCCCAGCGAGGCATAGATGAGACCGGTCCAGACCAGCGGCGCGATGAAGCCCGCGGTCAAAATCGGCTTCTTGGGGAACATGGGAAGCGTGGCAGCGTACAGCAGGCCCACCAGCAGCGACGTGGTTCCGTGGATCACAACGCCGGCCAGCAGCCCCTGCACATGGAACTGCGCCAGGAAGTCATTGCTCGCATTCGCCCAGCTGGTGAAACCGCCCGCCGCCAGCAGATTAATGGAGTACCAGAGGCTGTGGTAGCGCAGCAGACCGTAGAGCGTCGCCGGCACGGTCATCGCGAGAGCGCCCGCGATGCCGCCCTTGATGCCTGTCAGCAGACTGTTGTAGCTCGCAACCGGATGCACCTCGTGCCGCGCCGCGCTGGCCGGCTGCCGGGTTCCGACCGCCGCATAGGCGTGCTCCTCCGTCAGCGCCTGTGTGGTCACGGGGACCCCGATATGCTGCTCGTGCGGCAACACCGCCATAAACCAGCCCGCCGCCGCCGGCACCATCATCGCCAGACCCAGCAGGCTGATCGCCCAGTGCGTCACCAGGCCGGTGAGCAGCAGCGTGATCCCCAGCGCCAGAATGATCGGCCACTTGGTCGGCGCTGGCAGGTCAACTACATCGTTACGCCTCGCGTGCGTTCCATGATGCGAACTCATGAGTGCCTCCTCTCGCCGGCCGCAATTGTCTCTTGATTGATCGAACCCATAAGCTTAGCGACCCAGGACATACACCACCGCAAATACAATCACCCATACGCCATCGACAAAGTGCCAGTAGAGCGACAGCACCTCCAGCCGCTCCGCATGATGTTCATTGAGCTTGCCCCGCAGCGCAGCGATCAACGCCACCAGCAGCAGGCACAGGCCGACGATCACGTGGCTGGCGTGGAGCCCCACCAACGAGTAGAAGGTCGTCCCAAACAGATTGGTCTGGATGGTCAGCCCTTTCTCGTAGATCAGGTGGTGCCACTCGATGCCCGTCGACGTAATAAAGATCGTGCCCAGCGCAACCGTCAGCGCGAGCCAGGCCGCGCAGGCGGCGGTCTTGGCCTTGCGCAGCGTCGAGACCGCGAAGTGCGCCGTCAGACTGCTCGACAGCAGGCAGATTGAGCTGAAGATCGGCAACTCCAGCACGTCGGCTGGCTTCGGTCCGCTCAGGCTCTTGCCCAGGTAGAAGATGTAGCCGACGACGAAGATAATGAAGATCGCCGACTCCGCGATAATTAGCAAGATCATCGCCGAGATCCCGCGGTCCGGCAGGACCCAGGGCGTCTCATCGAGTTCGTGATCCAACGGTATGGTACTCATATTCCTCTCGCTCTCCGGATCTCAGTCACAGCGGTCTCATTCATAGTTGGAGTCCGGATCTTCCGGATGCTTCAGGTCCCACAGGGGACGGCGGCTGCCGACTGACGGGGCCAGCGCGAAGTTGTAGTCCGGCGGCGGTGACGACGTCGTCCACTCCAGGGTCCACGCATCCCATGGATCGCGTCCCGCAATTTCGCCGTGCTTGTACGACCAGACCAGGTTGTAGACGAAAACCAGAGTCGCTACCGCCTGGAAGACGGCGCCGATGCCGACGATCATGTTCCAGTACTCCCAGCCGCGACCCGCCTCGTAGGTGTAGATACGGCGGGGCATGCCCAGAATGCCGGGAACGTGCATGAAGTCGAAGGTCAGGTGGAAGCCGATCACCATCAGCCAGAAGTGCCACTTGCCCAGCCGCTCGTTCATCATCCGGCCGATCGCCTTCGGGTACCAATAATAGAACGCGCCGAAGATGCAGAACAGGATGGCGCCCACCAGAACATAGTGGAAGTGAGCGATGACGAAGTAGGAGTTGCCCAGCTGCCAGTCGAACGGCGCCGCCGACAGCATGATGCCGGTCAGACCCGCCACCAGGAACTGGAACAGGAAGGCCAGGCAGAACAGCATCGGCGACTTGAAGCGGATCTTGCCGCCCCACAAGGTCGCCAGCCAGTTGAAGATCTTGATGCCGGTCGGCACCGCAATGATCATGGTCGACAGGGTGAAGAAGGTATTCGCCCCCGGCCCCAGTCCGATGGTGAACATGTGGTGGGCCCAGACGCCAGCGCTGATGAAGGCGATCGAGACCGAAGCCGCCACCATGGCGGGATAGCCGAAGATCGCCTTGCGCGAGAAGACCGGGATAATCTCGTTGGCGAACGCGAAGGCGGGCATCACCAGGATGTAGACCTCGGGGTGACCGAAGATCCAGAAGAAGTGCACCCACAGAATGGCCGAGCCGCCCGCCTGCGTGTCGAAGAAGTGCGAGCCCACGTAGCGGTCCAGCATCAGCATGACCTGCGCCGCAGTCAGCGGACCAATCGCGATCAGCGCCAGGAACGAGGTGACGAAGTACAGCCACGGCAGCAGCGGCATGCGGGTCATCGTCATGCCCTTGCAGCGCATGCTGATCATGGTCACCATGAGGTTGATCGATGTGGCCACCGTGCCGATGCCGGTCAGCAGCAGCGACAGCGTCCAGTAGTCGGTGCTGTGGCCCGGCGAAAACACCTTTTCGGTGAGCGGAGCGTAGGCGAACCAGCCCACATCCGGAGCCGAACCCGCGCCAAACAAGCCCTCGCCACCCAGATAGCTGAAGTACAGCAGAATGCCGCCAAAGGCCGAGAGCCAGAAGGAGAACGCATTCAGGCGCGGAAACGCCATGTCGCGCGCGCCGATCATCAGCGGCACCAGATAGTTTCCAAAGCCGAACAGGATCGGCATGCCCACGAAGAACACCATGGTCGTGCCATGCATGGTGAACAGACGGTTGAACGTCTGCGGAGAGACAACATGATTGTTCGGCACCATCAGCTGGAGGCGGATCACCAGCGCCATGACTCCCGCAATCACCAGGAAAAACAAGGAGTAGACGATATACATGATGCCGATCTTCTTATGATCGACCGACGTCACCCAGTCATACACATGCTCAAGCCAAAGATGCTTCCCCTTCGGCTGTGCGGTCAGATCGACCGCCTCTGTAACTGCCATTTTGCGTACTCCTCTCCGGCGTCTTTAGCGCAGTGCCGTCATGTACTTCGTCACTGCGTCCAGGTCGCGATCGTTCAATCGCATCGCCGGCATCAATGCCCCTGGCTTCATTTGGTTCGGGTCTTCGATCCACTTGCGCAGATTCTCCGGCGTATTCTCAATCGCACCGGAGGCGATCGTGTCGCGGCTGCCCACATGGGTCAGATCCGGTCCGAAGCGACCCTTGGCCACGGTGCCCGACACCGTATGGCAGTTCACGCAGGCGTTCTTCTCGAACACCAGCTTGCCCTCGGCGATGGCGGGATCGGTCGAGGTCACCCCCTCCGGCACCGCCTGCTGCCGCTTCACCCAGGCGGCAAAGTCCTCGGGCGAATCCACATACACCCGCAGCAGCATCTTGGCGTGGTTGACGCCGCAGTACTGCGCGCACTGCCCCAGGTACAGACCCGGCTTGGAGGGATCAAACCACATGGTGTTCACATGCTGCGGAACCACGTCCAGCTTGCCCGCCAAACGCGGTACCCAGAAGCTGTGAATCACGTCGGCCGAGGACATCTCCAGATAGGTCGGCAAGGGATGCGCCGGGTCGCTCGCCGGAATGTGCAGTTCATTGGCGGTCACGAAGCCCTGCTTCGGATAGCGGTACTCCCACCAGAACTGGTGGCCGACCACCTGCACATCGAGGGTCTTCGCCGGCTTGGGAATGGCCTGCGTCGCCAGAATCACGCGCGCCGCCGTCAGAAACATCACCACCACGATCAGCAGCGGGATCACCGTCCAGGCCGTCTCAATCTGGGTGGAACCGAAGATCTGCGCCGGCTCGCCGCTGGTGTCGGCCTCGCGCTGGCGAAACTTGATCAGCGCATAGATTAGAAGACCGGTGACCACCGCGAAGATCGTGCCGGTAATCGCCAGGATGAACATCGACAGCCCGAAGATGGAGTGAGCCGGAGTCGCGTCCGGGCGAAAGATGCTGGTCGGAGATCCACCTTCGATTGCCAGCCCAAGAAACCCAAATGGGCGATGAAAGAGCATCGCCTCCCCCGTTCCGACCGCGCCTAGCGCCCGCTCCACTATGACTGACAAAATCAACTCCTGCCTCGTGCGCTTCAGACCAGCAATCTGCGCCGTCGTCGGCTCTTTTGACCGTTACTTTATGGTTGACCGGTTGCTCGCTGACCCGCTAGTATTTGACCCGGCTTCAGCTCGATCTTTACTAGATGGGACGACCGCGCCGTCCGACTCTTATAGTTTGCCTCATCGGGTTGCCCTGTGCAAAGCAGGCTCATCACCAGCGCTCGCCAATACACTCAGGTTTCCCTTGTATCCCCGGCAATCAGAGGGCAAACGCGCGACACACATGCCTTCCGTAACCCATTCCCCCATTAATTTCTCGCGAATTTCTCGCGAAGTCCGTTCGACCGAACGGAATGGCCGCCCAGCCCCTCCGCTCTCCCTTGGCACGCAAATGCAAGTGACACAAAATGAATCACTTTAACTCGATCAATAGAGGGGGAGGGGCACTCCCACCGGGTAATCACTGATTTGTAATCCACTCGT
>Ga0210403_10004870_pt1 | contig 11502 bp, 10 predicted proteins | sample IncBWC19MmetaG_FD_150863 | JGI IMG/M metagenome (GOLD analysis project Ga0210403, IMG submission 150863) | Forest soil microbial communities from Barre Woods Harvard Forest LTER site, Petersham, Massachusetts, United States - Inc-BW-C-19-M | ecosystem: Environmental > Terrestrial > Soil >... | reverse complement strand
TCTGGAATCAGCGCACCGGCGTCATCGACAAAAAAGTCGCCGCCTACTGGCGCGAACACTACGACCTCACCGCCATCCTCCAGCGCGACTGGAAAACCCTTGGCCCCAAGCTTCAGGGCAAACTCCACGTCATGGTCGGCACCGCCGACACTTTCTTCCTGGACCACGCCGTCCACATCATGCAGTCCGCCCTCGACTCCACCGCCAATCCCCACTCCGACGCCACCTTCGACTACGGTGTCGACCAGCCCCATTGCTACTCCGGCCCCCCCGGCTCCACCACGCGCGAAGGCGGCCTAACCTTCACCCAACGCGTCCTAAAAGAATCCGCCTCCCACATGCTAGCCTCAGCTCCCCCAGGCGCCGACACCACCTCCTGGCGCTACTAACCTGCATGATTTGCGCCGTCATCTCCCGCGCATAATCGAATTCGTTTTGTCCCCTCTTCGCGATGATGTATGTTTTGCACCTGGTCCTCTCCCGTCGCCGCACTCGCGCGAAGGGAGTAACTTCCTCCAGCACTTTCAGACTTACCTGAAAGGAAGGCTGGTGTTGGCGAAGAATCGTCGCTGGAGCCATCGTGCGTGTGACGCGGGCTGAACTCTTGCTCTTGGATTCGTTTTTGTGGAGTCTTTTCGATATTCGTACGGCTGCGGCTCCCGCCGCAATGAGCGTCGTCGAATTCATCAATAGGTCGGCGCGTCAGTCGCGTGCCGGAGTCGGCTGACCCCGTGGAACCCATCGCCGTTCGCGAGCAGATCGATAAAATCCTCCGCAGCCAGAGCTTCGCTAGCAAGAGCCAGCTACGCAAGCTTCTGGAAATCCTATTCAAAAACATCGATTCGCAATCCGCTCTAAAGCCAGACTTAGTCATCCGGGAGTTGTGGCCGGCCGAGACCAGAACGAAGCGCGCCGCTGATGTAGCCACGGAGATGAATAGGCTGCGAAAGGTGCTGGATTTCTATTACAACGGCGAAGGCAAGGACGACCCCATCACGATTTTGCTTCCGAAGCGCTCGCCGGTGTCATCGGCGAACGGTCCTCAGGCGAAGCGTTGGATTGCAGCGATTCCTCGTGGCGACGTGATGGATCACGCGTCCGGCGACCAGTCTGCCCTCCCGCAAGCGACTCCCGCTAGAGTTCTGAAGCTCCTGGTCTCGATCGCTGTCCTTGCATTGCTGATCTTCCTTTCCATCCGAATTCTCGCGAAGCATGACCCTCCTCAGTCTGGGCGCCTGGACGGGACCGTACTTAGAATTATGAATGCGGATGGAAAGGAGCTTTGGAGCAAGAGTTTTCGTGATGGATTCTGGCCCGAGTTCTACGACCAGGGAATAGCGCCTCGTATCTGGTTCGGAGACCTGGATGGCAAAGGTCACACCGACGTCCTTCTGCTTTATCACCCCGCCATTACCCCACGGTCGCACTCCACCACGCTGATCTGTTATTCGGATAGCGGAAAAGAGAGATGGCGTTGGACACCGGGGAAGTACCTGCCGGAGCTCGCGGGGGCCCCTGCCACCTTCAGGACCGTTGCGCTCGCTGTTTTGAAAGCAACCGACAAAAAACCCCCGCGCATCGTCGTCTCCAGTATTCATGACCCCTGGTACCCAGATCAAATCGCCATTCTTGATGCCAACGGCAAAATGCTCTCTGACTACTGGCATTCCGGCCATCTGGACCACCTCTTGTTGGCCGACCTCGATGGGGATGGGCGAGAGGAAATCGTAGCCACCGGTATCAGCAATGGATATCACCAGGCCACCATGATAGTGCTTGATCCTGACCGCGTTTTTGGTGCTTCTACCGAGGCGGCCCGCCCCAACCTTCAACTCCACGGCATGGGCACCGCCCAGGAGAAGGTCCGCCTATTGTTCCCACGCAGCGATTTGAATAAGGCGCTCTTCGCCTACAACGCCGCCGACGATGCGGCCATCGACGGCCATGGCTACCTGCAACTTTCCGTCAAGGAGTGCTTGCAACCCCCCGGCTGCCTCATGTGGTATCAACTCGACAGGCGTTTCCATCTCGTGACTCTCTACCCTGACGAGCAATTTCGCAGCACACATGCCCAGTTCTATGCAAAAGACAAGGCCGCTCACACCTTCAGCACCGAAGAACTAGCCGAGTTCCAAAAGATACGCTGCCTGGTCGGTTGCAATTCAGAGTTTCTTCCCAGCGATATACACTGACGCCCCCTTATTGTCCGTCCACCCGGCCTGTCGGTGGCGATAGTTACAGACTTGTCTTGCGCTGCCCGGGCTATATAGCCCTATCTCCCTGAATGCATTCTAAGCGGGAATATACCCTGCATTTCCAATGGTTTGGCACGATTCTGGGCCAGCGCCCGGCCAAGACTTAGCCACCTTTTCCCTGTTCCTTCCACCTTCATTTCATACCAATTTCATATCATCTCCGCCCGGTCCCTATTGACGTAAATGTAATCTATTGCAAGCATCGCCCGACCTGCGAATTCGTTCAACGTCAAAGTCGGGGGAATCTTCATGCGTCGTCCATTGTCTGCTCATCGGCCTGTTCATGGTTCGGTTTTACAGCAAGTGCCTCGTGCCATCGCAAGGCTTCCTCATACGGTTCGGAGGGCCATCCCCGTTGCCATACTCTGCTTTGGTATCTTGGCTTTAGGAGTTGCCCGCCTGACCGAAGTGCACGGCGCAATGAGGACACCGGCACGGCCCGGGTCATCCGGCGGCAGTACTCCCACAATTACCTCCTTCGACGCTCCCGGCGCAGGCACCGGCGCCCTTCAGGGAACCTTCGGCACCAGCATCAACGCGTCCGGCGATATCGCCGGAATCTACCTTACGTCACCCAATGTCGCTCACGGCTTCGTGCGCTCTGGTTCCACCGGCACCATTACCGTTTTTAACGCGCCGAACGCCGGCTCCGCACTCAATCAAGGGACCTTTCCCACCAGCATCGATATTGCGGGCGACGTTACCGGTATGTATTTTGACGCCAACAACGCTTATCACGGCTTTGTCCGCTCTGGCGCAACGGGCGCGATGACCGAGTTCGATGTTACTGGAGCGCCCACCAATGTCGGCCATCGCGGCACCACTCCAATCAGCATCAATGACTCAGGGAGTATCACTGGGATCTATATCGACACGAATGCCGTCCGTCACGGTTTCGTCCGTACTGTTTCCAATGGCACCGCCACTTTCGCCACTTTCAACGTTACCAATGCAGGATCTCCTTTGGGCACCGCTGCCCTCAGTATCAACGCAGCGGGGGAGATTACGGGCTCCTACGTGGACACAAGCGGAGTGTTTCACGGATTCGTGCGTTCCGCGGCCGGCACGATTACGGCATCAATCGATGCTCCCGGCGCAGGCACGGTCGCAGCCAAGGGCGGATTTTCGTTTACCGGAACCCTGCCCCTCAGCATCGACGCGGCCGGAGATATCGCGGGAATCTATACGGACTCGAACGGCGTGCATCACGGCTTCTTTTATACGGCTTCTGCTAACACACCCACTTTCACCACCTTCGATGTGACCGGCGCAGGCACGGCCGGCCTGTTTCCCGGCACGATGCCCGCAAGCATCAATTTCGCTGGGGATATCGGGGGCTTTTATGAAGACTCCAGTGGTGTGAATCACGCCTTCTTCCGCTCCGCTTCCACGGGCACAATTACCGCACCACTCGATGCTGCGGGCGCGAGCACCTCCGGCATGTTTCCTGGAACCATGCTCATCAGTATCAATGCGGTGGGCGACGGTACGGGCACCTACACGGACACAAATGGAGTTTTTCACGGCTTCGTGCTCGCTCCTCCTTCAGCCGCCACGCCCACTTTCAGTCCCGCGCCAGGCGCTTACTCGTCGGCGCAGACGGTGACGATCTCCGATGCGACGACTGGGGCCTCAATCTATTACACGACCGACGGGACAACTCCAACCACGGCGTCCGCTCTATACTCGGGCCCCATTTCGGTGGATTCCACTGAGACGATCGAGGCCATTGCCACCGCTGTCGGCTTTTCCAACAGCGCCGCAGGATCCGCAATCTACACTATCTCCACCAATCCTCCAGCAGGGACGCCAACATTTTCTCCCGCGGCTGGAACGTACACCTCGGCGCAAACGGTGTCGATCTCCGATGCCACGACCGGGGCGACGATCTATTACACGACTAATGGGACAACTCCCACAACGGCCTCGACCGCGTATACCGGCCCGATTTCAGTAAGCTCCACGGAAACAATCGAGGCCATCGCCGCTGCCCCCGCCTTTTCCAACAGCGCGGTGGCCACGGCCGCCTACACGATCAATGCACCCGCTCCCGATTTCACGGTTTCCGTAAGCCCCACTACTCTCACCATCGTTGCGGGACAAAGCGGACAGGCGACCTTTACCGTCACGCCCCAAAACGGATTCAATTCCAAGGTCAGTTTTGCGTGCAGTGGACTGCCTTCCGAGGCGTCCTGCAGCTTTAGTCCTACCTCTGTTACTCCGAATGGTGCGCCCTTAACCACTACGCTCACCGTTAGCACTACCGCCGCGAGTGCAGCTATGCGGTTCCCTGTGCCACCTTCGCAGCGGCCGATCTATGCGGTCCTTTTCCCGCTTCTGGCAATGCTCTTTGGTCTCTCTGCTCGCCGCAGACGAGCAATTGGCAGCTTGCGTCTGTTGGGCTTGCTTGTCTTGCTGACGGTCGGGTTAGGCCTCACTTCATGCAGCGGAGGAAACACGGCCCCGGTTGGAAATCCTGGAACCCCTGTGGGCACTAGCTCCGCTTCCGTGTCCGCGTCAGTCGTCGGCGCCGCCGCCCACTCAGCCATCCTCACAATCACCATCACCCACTAGCGCCATTACCGCGAAGAAGCTCGCGTTGCCGGTCCCCACACTACCCTTTGCAATAAAAACAAAACCGGGGCTCGCGGATGCGCCATGCGCGTCCGCAAGCCCCGGTGGTCGATTCGTCTCAGTGTCTGGTCTTAGTTCTGCGGGCAAGAGGGACGCAAATCATGCCACCCGCCGTGGATGAACGCGTACATGGCATCCGTCAGGTCGCTCGTCAGCACCGAACTCGATGCATACGGATTCGGATATCCCTTGCTGATGGTTGTCACGTGCCCCACTCCCCATCCAGCCAGATCCACCGATCCGGTGAAGTGGTCGTTGCCGTCGTTTTGCAGCGTGTAGGTGATGTGGAAATTCACCGCCTGGCCGTTGGACTCCGCAAAGCTGTTGTTGTCCGCCCGGCCCAGATCGTTTAGCCGCCCTATGATGTCGCTCTTGTGCCACGCAGGGTTCGGATCCTTCGCGGAGTACGCATAATTATAAGTCAGCACCACAACGATTGGACTGACTCCTCGAATGGGAGCAACCACTGGATTGCACGGTGCCGGAGCCTGTTTTCTGCTGGCATGGTGCTGTTGCTGCATCATCGGCGCACAACCGGACAAAAACAAAACGCCGGAAAGCACTGCGGCGAACGGGGCTCTCATAGAAATCACTCCCTGAATCGCAACCATTTGGTTTAAAGCCTCGGCGCGGGACGCCTGTCCAGCTCCCAACGCCTGCTTCCTGGTTTGCGTGCTCCCCGGCTTTGCGTCAGGTCCGCGATCTGGAGAGCTCCGACGCGACTGGGGCAGCGGCAGTCACAGAGGTTCTCCGTCTGCCTCCATCGTGAGCAACAAAACTTGCGTCGCGCATAGTACTAAGGATGGGAATTCCTAGAAGGCTCCGAATCGGTAAACAGTTAGGCTCTGCACACCCGTACGCCCCTCTTCCGCCACTCTCCTTCGAATCTGCGCCTCCCCGTCTGATTCCACCACTCACTAATCCCACTTTTGCCCTGTATTACAAAACGTGTTACACTAAAGTTTGTAAACGCGCTCTCTGCCATGGCTTCTCCGCTCACTCTCCGGCTTGACCCCAAAACGCGCCAGCGCATCGCGCGACTGGCACGCCGCAAGCGTCTCTCCACTTCGGAAGTGATTCGCCAGGCCATCGCCGCATGGGCGGATCGTCAGGAGCCCGTCGCTTCTCCCTACGAAGCCATGATGGATCTCATCGGCGTCGTCCGCGGCGGAAATCCAAAGCGCTCTGAACGGACCGGCCGCCAGTTCGCCGCGCTTCTCAAGCGTCGAGGCAAACGCCTTTGATTCTCATCGACGCCGGGCCCCTCGTTGCCCTGGTCGATGCGGATGACCAGCACCATGCCAAGTGCGTTACCGCTCTCAAGGCCTTGCGCGAGCCTCTCGCCACCGTCTGGCCACCGCTCGTCGAAGCCTTGTACCTCTCATCCGACCAACCTGTGGCGCAAGAGGCTCTGTGGGAGATGCTCGAACGAGGCGCTGTCCTTCTACTTCCCTTTGATTCGAACGACATCCCCAGAACGCGCGAGCTCATGCGCAAATACGCCGACCGTCCCATGGACCTCGCCGACGCCGCCCTCCTTCGCGTCGCCGAACGAGAGGGCCTCCGCAAAATCTTCACCGTCGACCGCCGTGATTTCTCCGTCTACCGTCTCCACAACCGCACCCGCCCGACGCTCATCCCCTAATCGCTACCCAACGGCGTGTGGAACATCCTTCCTCTCATGGTTTTACTTCACGGTTCTCTGGATACCCGAGGTGGGGGGCCTAATTTCTAGTTTCCTCTCGACCTTCATCCGAGTTTCGAGTTTCCAGTTTCGAGTTTCGCTCTTTCCCCCACTCTTCAAGTACAATCCCCGCACTCCACCCAGGGAGCCCATTTCACTCGGGAGAAACGATGAGCGCCACGCAACGGCTCCAGGAAATCCGCGACGGTTTCGAGCGCCCCTTTTGGGTCGCCAACCTCAGCGAAATTTTCGAGCGCCTCTCCTATTACGGCGCGTTCTCCTCGCTCGCGATCTATCTTCAGGAGAAGTTGCGCTTCTCCACCGAAACCACGGGCACGCTCGTCGGTTTTTTCGGCGGCATGGTTTGGTTCCTCGCGATTTTCGGCGGCGCCGTCGCGGACAAGCTCGGCTTTCGCCGCGCTCTCTCGATGGCCTATCTCATTCTGACGGCTGCGTACTTCTTGATCGGCTCGATCGGCGCGACCTGGCTGGCGCCCGTTCGCGGCCTGGTCCCGTTGTGGCTTTTCGTGGCGGGCATTCTGCTTATCCCGGCGCTCGGCATCGCCATGGTCAAGCCATGTGTCGTCGGCACGACGGCGCGCGCCTCTAAAGAAAATGTCCGCACGCTTGGCTACTCGATTTACTACACCATGGTGAATATTGGCAGCGCCGCCGGCCCCGTCGTAGCCGATTGGGCGCAAAGGCATGTGGGGCTCGAAAAAGGTTTTCGTATCTCCGCTTTCAGCGTTTTCGCGATGTTTTTTTTCGTCCTGTTTTTCTTTCGCGATCCGCGCAAACCCGGCGACGAACCGGCGCCGTCACTCGTCCAGGTGATTCGCAATTTCGGCGTTGTCTTGGGCAAATACTGGCTGGTTCTGCCGGCGGTTTTCGTCGGTATCGTGCTGGCCGCCACGTCGCTTTTTTACCACTTCTCGGTTCCGTGGTGGGTTTGGGCTGGGCTCATAATCGTGGCGCTCGCAGGAATCAGCAAAGTTATGTGGTTTCTGGTGATCTTCACCGGCTATTGGATCGTTTATTGGCAGCAGTACACCAGCTTGCCCGGTTTCATGCACACCTACGTGGACGCCAACGCCCGCGTCCAACTCATTCTCTTCACCGACGCCGCCATCGTTGTCTGCCTCACCTTTGCGGTGAACTACTTTGCGCGAAAGATTCTGCCGTTCCACGCCATCATTCTCGGCACGGTCGTTACTTCTTTGTCCTGGGTGGTTCTGGCGTTTTGGCCAACGGTGACCGGGGCGGTCGTTTCGATCGCGGTTCTCGCCATCGGCGAAATCATTCAGCAGCCGCCCTACTACGCCTACATCTCCCGTCTCGCGCCTCCCGGCCAGCAAGGCACGTACATGGGCTTCGCGTTTCTTCCGCTGGGAATTGGTTCATTGGTAGGAGGCTGGTTCGGCGGCACGATGATGCACCACTTCGGCGAAGTCGCTCATCATCCCGAGCGCGCCTGGTGGGCTATCAGCGCCGTCGGCTTCGCCACCGCTCTCCTGTTATGGATTTACGACCGCGCCATCAAACCCGCCCCGCAGGAGGCGGAGAAACCATGAATCGGCAGAGGTTTCTAAACTCCGAATTTCATTTCAAACACAATTCGACTTTTTCTCGGCGCGGACTTGCTTACTTCGATTGTGCCGACGATCGACTGAAACCCATTTTTCGTGAACTTAAAATCGTATGTGTCGATGGCCACGTTCGGCATGCGGAACTCACCCCGCTCGTTTGTCTGGACGCCGCTTACTTTTCCCGCCCGGTCGCGAATCTCAATGATAACTTCGGGCAGCGGCTCCCCCGTCGGATCCTTAATGACACCTCGAACCGATCGCACTTTGACGGGAGTGCGAATAGGGTCGAGGATGTGCTCAGTTGGAGAGCGTGTGAAGCCTTTATAAGGTCCGGATTCGCATCTCTGGATTTTCTGCGCGGAAACCGAGCATGAGGCAGGAAGCAAAAGAATGAGGACGAGCTTACAGAGCGTGTTTCGCACGCTCCCTAATTTACCATGCGGCGAAGCGAAGCGAGCGCCTGCCGCGCCAGCGAATACCGCGGCTCGACTTCCAGCGCTTCTTGAAAACATTTCATCGCGCGCGCATACATTTCTTTTCCGAGATACGCGCGGCCCAAGTTGTAATGCGGGAAATGGCGCGGTTCATAGCGGCGCGCTTCAGTCGCGCGTTCGAGCCACGAAATCGCTTCATCGAAGCGCTCCAGTTCGATCAGATACGCGCCAATGTCATTGTAAGGATTGCCAAACTCCGGATCGACTTCGATCGCGTGTTTGCACTCGGCGATGGCGTCTTCGATGCGCCCTTGATAATGATACGTCCAGCCGAGAAATGTGTAGGCTTCGGCGGTGGGATGCAATTCGAGCGAGGATTGATAGAGCTCCACGGCCCGTTCATAGTCACCCTCCATCTGCGCCTGATACGCATCTTGAAGGATTTCCCACGCTCGGGTCAGGGTTTCCTGGCTCATGGTGTAAATTGTTATCACACGGTTCGGAAGGCGTCAAAAGTACGAGAGTCCCATCGGTGTGCAGGGTGAACCTGTACCAAGTGCCGGGTTCCGGGAGTGGAAATTCCGCCCATAAAAAGAGAAGATGGGGGCGCACCTGACAAGCAACGAAGCTGGTCCTCAGAGACGTGGGATTCTAAGAAGTTTGTAAGTAAATTTTCTGTAATCAACGACGAAGGGGGAGACGTGAAGCGAAATTATCTGGTACTTGGGATCGCTTTCTTGGGAGTGGCAGTGGCGGTTTTGGCGCAGGATCCGCCGGCAAAAGCGCCTGCAAAAAAAGCCGCGGCGAGCAAAGGCTCACCAACCAAAGGCAAAGAAGTATTCGACCAGAAATGCGGCCTCTGCCATTTTGCCGATAGCGACGCGAAAAAAATCGGCCCAGGACTCAAAGGAATTTCCAAGCGCGGCACATTTACCGTGAACAACAACAAGTTCACCGAAGAGACGCTGAAAACCTGGATCGAAAACGGCGACTCGCTGATGCCCCCATTCAAAGATGTCCTGGATGAAGGACAAATCAAAGACGTCATCGCTTACGTAAAAACGCTTTAGGCCTACACGAGAATTCTCTAGCGCGCGCGCAACTGTCGCCTCTCCGGCGATTTTGTTTTCGCGAACGCGAGCTCCCCCAACGCGCGCATGCCCGGAGTTTTCGCGGAAAGAAAACGCCGCGGAAGGAAAATGCCGCGGAAAGAAAAAGCCCCCGACCGCCTGATCGCTCAGGCCATCGGGGGCAAACTCAACCGGGACACCCGCCCAGGCACCTAGCGCGGTCCAAAGCGGCGATGCGCAAAAATTATTTTTCGCAATCAACCGGTTCTTGCGCGCAGTGTCCGGGCCTATTCCCTGGGAACCAGGGAATTTACTTCAGTACGGCGTCCTTGAACGCCTTCGCCGGGCGCAGGCGAACTACGGTCTTGGCCTTGATCTTGATGGCTTCGCCCGTCTGAGGGTTACGGCCCATGCGCGCCTTGCGGTGCGCTTTCACGGCGCGGCCGATGTTCGGAATAACGAACTTGCCCGCACCGCCCTTGCATTCCTTGACCGCGAGTTTGAAGAGCTCTTCGAAAAAGAGCACCGCGGTTTTCTTGGGTGTGCCGCACTTCTCGGCGATGTGCGACACGATCTTGCTCTTGCTCATTGGCTTGGCTGCCATCTAGTCTGCTTATCCTCCTGTATTTACTTTCCACCCCGAAAAGAGCGGGGCAGGCCGCGAGCGACTACCCCTGTATAGCTGCGGAAAAACTCGGGCCGATGGGCACTATAGCCAAGGTGAAGGGAGAACGCAAGGAAAAATCGCAAAAAAGGCTGGAAAAATGCAGATTTTTGGGGAGGCGGTGGAAAAAAACGCGCAGGAATGCGGGTTTGGAGCATTCGCGGGATTCGAACCCTGCGGAGACGACGGTCACGAGCGCACGGAGCCCATTCGAATGCCGAAGGAAAGGCGTGCCGAGGCCGCGAATAAAGCGAGGCAACGCGTTCGAACGAAACGGTTTGTGACCGCGCGCGGGTTAGAGTGCGGCGAGATCGGTGTAAAAATGGGCGATGGCTTTGATGCCGCCGAAATAGTTTTCGAGGGCGAGGTGCTCGTCGGGGGCGTGGGCGTTTTCGTCGGGAAGGCCGAAGCCGATGAGCACGCAGGGAATTTTGAAGGTGTCATGCATTTGCGTGACGAAGGGAATGGAGCCGCCTTCGCGAATGAAGACAGCTTTTTTGCCAAAGCCTTTTTCGAGCGCGCCCTGGGCGATTTTGAAAATAGGCGCATGGAAAGGAGCTACCCACGGTTTGCCGGTGCTGAGAACATCGAATTTGCACTTTACGGTTTTCGGCAAGAGTTTGCGGATGAGTTTTTCGACTAGCCTGGCGATGGTTTGCGGATCCTGATTGGGAACGAGGCGCGTGGAAAATTTGGCATAAGCTTTGGAAGGAATGACGGTCTTGGCGCCTTCGCCTTGGTAGCCGCCCCACATACCGTTCAGTTCGAGAGTGGGCCGGGTCCAGAGCTGCTCGACGATGGTGAAACCTTTTTCTCCGAAATAGCCGGGAGCGCCGACGGCTTCTTCGAAGGCTTTTTTCTTCCAGGGCAGGGCGTTCAACGCTTTGCGTTCGGGCGCGGCGATTTTGGCGACTTTGTCGTAGAAGCCGGGAACGGTAACGCGGAAATTCTTGTCGTGCAGTTTGGCGAACAGCTCGGCGAGAATCGTCAGCGGATTGGGAACCGCGCCTCCGTAGACGCCGGAGTGGAGATCGCGCACGGGGCCGGTGAGCTCGATCTGGTAATAGTTCAAGCCGCGCAAGCCGTAAGTGATCGACGGGACGCCTTTGGCGAGCATGGAAGTGTCGGAGACGACGAGGGCGTCGGCTTTGAGCTTTTCCTTATTCTTTTGGACG
>Ga0210403_10004867_pt1 | contig 11506 bp, 13 predicted proteins | sample IncBWC19MmetaG_FD_150863 | JGI IMG/M metagenome (GOLD analysis project Ga0210403, IMG submission 150863) | Forest soil microbial communities from Barre Woods Harvard Forest LTER site, Petersham, Massachusetts, United States - Inc-BW-C-19-M | ecosystem: Environmental > Terrestrial > Soil >... | reverse complement strand
GTTCCGCTGAGGTGAGCCAGCAGAGAAGAGCCATGAAGACCATTGAGAGGCCGAGGATGTTGAGGATGTCGACGCGGAAGAGGTCAGTCCAGGGCACCCATTTGTAGCCGAGAGCGTATTCCTGAAGGCGGAAGAGAATGCCGAGGGCGAAAATTTCGGCGCCACGGAGGACGGTTTGCTTGAGGATGATGTTGCGGGCAATACCCTTTTCGCGAAGACGTTCGGTGACTAGCGCCATGGAAACGCCGGCGAGGAAGATGAAGAGTGGGGCGGGGAGTGTGCCGCCGAGCTGGGACCAACGGTAGAGCGCCGAGTCGTGAAGGTCAGGGCGGAGCCAGGAATCGTAGCAGTGGGTTTGGAACATAAGGAGGCAGGCAAGGCCGCGGAGCCAGTCGATGTAAGAGAGGCGGGAGGTTGGTGAGGTTGGGGGCATTGGTTCGGCGATGGCCGTACTCAGTAATCAGTAAGAGGATATCAACGAACAGATAGTAGATAGAAGGAAGCGGGGGAAGTTGTTGTGTGGGACAACAGAGCACGGGCAGTATGCGGATTAGTGATTGGATCTTTAGCAAACTTTTGTAGTTTTGCGTTTCGGTCGTTAGTCACCAACTATTTGATCTTTGTCGCTGAAGCTTGCCGATTACTGAGAACTGATTACTAGCTATCGGGAATGTAGAATCTTCAATGGAGAAATCGCGCGGATGCGACAACTGAACGTTTGGGTGATGTTGGGGATTTGGGCGAGTTTGAGTCTGGGGGCGGCTCTGTATGCGGCTTGGGAGGGCTATCAAGGCCGGGCGTTTGCGGCGACGGTTGCTACGTTTTCGGTTTTGTTGCTGGTGATGCTGGCGTTTGCGGCCCAGGGCGTTGCGGAGGGACTGGCGGGAAAATTTGGCCCGGCTGGCGGATTTCTGCTTGGCGCGTTCGTGTTTGTGGCGTTTGTGATTTACCTGGTGGGAACGGGGACGTTTGCGGTGGAGCGCGCGGGGGTGATGGCGGGGTTCGTGTTTGTGCCGCTGGGCTTGGCGGTTTCGTCACGCGGGGCGGCGGCGGGAAGCTGGCAGGATTTTTTGACGGTGGCGGGCGTATGGACGTTTGTGAAATTCGGGCCGGCGCATTGGATGTGGCCGTATCCGGGCGGACGGCTGGCGTATGTGTTTACGGTGCTGATGGCGGTGGATGTGGCACTGGCTTGTTTTTTGCTGGTGCGGCGGGCGAAGGGCGTTGGTTACTCGATGGGTTGGGGAAAGAATTGGGGATTGTATCTGATTGGGAGCTTTGTGTTGTTTGGGTGCGTGGCGATTCCCCTGGGGATACGGATGCGCTTCATAGCGTTTGATCCACATTGGGGAGATTGGAGCGGGGTGCTGATTGGCTCGCTCGGAATTTTATTTTTGACCGCGTGGCCGGAGGAGTTGTTGTTTCGTGGACTGCTGCAGAATTTTCTGGGGAGGGCGTCGAAGAGCGAGTTTGCTGGTTGGTGGACAGCGTCGATGCTGTTTGGGCTTTCGCACATTACGAATTTGGGATTTCCGAACTGGCGGTACGTGATTCTGGCGGCGATCGCGGGGCTGTTTTATGGATGGACATGGCGGAGAACGGGATCGATTTTTGCTTCGGCGATTGTGCATGCGGGGGTGGATGTTACGTGGCATTTTTTGTTTCGGACAATGTGAGGAAGCTGCGGCGCGAATTGCCAGCCGTGCAATCGAGTGAATCGTTTTGAGACGAAAGCGGAAGCTCCGCTTCACTCAAAATCAATCGGGGAACCAGTCGCACCGGTAGGCAATCCACCAGCTCAGGGCGAGGATGGGGAAAGTGGCGACGACGGCCCAGACAAAGGGGAGTGTGAAGTCTGCGATGAGGCCGAGCGCGGCAAAGAGGAGCCAAAAGATTTTGCGTTGCATGCGAAGAGTTTAGCGCAAGTAATTAGCCCTCTGGGGTTTTTCGGCCCCCGGTAGCGGCGACCTTCAGGTCGCCTACCACTCTTATGGCACAGCCATTCCTGGCTGTGCTCTTCGCCGCCCCTACATCGAACGAGATAGAGTGTCGCGATGGAGCGCTAGGCAAACTGGGGGAAATGAGGTACAAAGCGGGCACGGTTCAGGGCGAGTGCGCTAGGACGGAGGGTGGAGATGGCGGGGATTGATGGACTGAATTCGGCGCGGGGATTTCGGGTGCAGCGACGCGAAGTGGAGGATGGCTGGGTAGTAGAGTGCTTTGGGAGATTGACGAGTGAGAATGTGCCGCTGTTGAGAATGGAGATGCTAGAGGCTTGCGGGAAGAAGGGGCGCATCGTTCTGGACTTGCGGGAAGTGCCGATGATGGACAGTTCGGGGCTGGGAGCGGTGGTGACGTTGCATGTTTCGGCGCGGACTCGGGGATGCAAGCTGGAAGTCGTGAACGCAAGCAAGCAGATCCGGGATTTGTTCAGCATGACGAATGTGCTGGGATTGTTCGAAGAGACGGGTCGCCATGGAAGAAGGATGATGTGAAGACGGCGATGCACCAGGATTCGGTTGATGGAGGGCGAGACGAGTGAGTGAAGAAGAGCGGGCATTGATGACGGACCGGGTGGGATACGCGTGGAAGAATTTTGAGGACCAGCAGGCGATTATCCGGGCAGCGGATTTGAAGGCCGGATACCTGGTGACTTTTCTTTTGTTTTTTGGGGCGAGCACGATTCCCTTGGGGAAAGAAGTCTTGCCGAAACTGCGGTGGGTGAGCGCGGGGGAGATAGCGGCGAGCGGGGTGTATGCGGCGACTTATGTCGTGTTCGCGCTGGGATTTGTGCGGGCTCTTTATTTGATTTCGCATGTATTGACCCCGCGGATCGCGCGGCATCATGCGCGGCCAGCGGACGGAAGAGAGCTGCTGTACTACGAGCATGTGGTGCGGCACGAGAACAGCGCGGCGTATTACGCGGCGATGGCAAAGGTGAGTCCGGAAGAGATGCTGCGGAATGTGACGGACCAGGTGTATGAGCTGGCGATGATTGTGAAGGCGAAGGTGGATAGTTTGCGGGCGTTTTCCCAGGCGTTCAAGATTACGCTGGTGGCGTGGTTTATCAGCACCGGCGTGGGATTCTGGATTATGACTTGGATGAAGTAAGCGGACGGGAGAGCACAGGCACTCCTGCGAAGTGGCTGTGCCACTCGATTAAGATGGAGCCGGCGGTGGTTAGGTGCCGGGAGTACCGGGGATGAAGTAGATTTCAAATTGCAGGTGTTCCTTCTTCCAACCGGCGCGTTGCAACATGCCGCGGCCGTTATCAACCATGCCGGGGTGCCCGCAGAGATAAGCAGTCGTATCGGCCGGAGTTAGATTCCACACTTCAACATATTTGCGGACCAGGTCGTCGACACGGCCAAGTTCACCATGCCAGTCCGGGTTATCCCAAGTGCGGCTGATGGTGGGAACGTATTTGAACCAGGGAGCCTCCGCCGCGATTTTTTCAAGTTCGTCGCGATAGCCGAATTCGTGCGCGTGGCTGGAGCCATGGACGCAAAAAAGGCGGTGCTCGCCGGGCATGGCTGAACCGCCCTTTTTCCAATCCTGAAAAATCGTACGGACATAGCTGATGTAAGGCGCAACTCCAGTGACCGTGCCAAGGAGCAAGTGATTGGTGTGCCCGCTCTTAAGATCGAGCGTGAAGCGGCCCTTGGCAAAGCGCCGGAGATAGAGCGGATTATCTTCTTTGAGGACGTTGAGGAGCGGAGTGAGCTGGCCGGCGGGAACGTGCTCGATGAAGAATTCGAGGGCACGCTCATAAGGCGAAGAGACGATGGAGTAGGCGCGCTCGACGCGTTTGCCGTCGCGATCAAGACCAAGGGTGGCGTATTGACCGGCCTTATAGTCATACGCGCCGCCCGGATCGACTTTGAGGACAAAAAGATCTTCGGCAATTTGCCGGCGTTCCACAACGCGTGCAGGCAGAAACTTTTCCGATGGTGTATCCAAGAGAGCCCCTTAACGAAGAGGATGGCAAATCGGTGGAAAGTGGCAGGCAGGACGCTGAGGCGATCCACCTGGGAGCAAGAACGATTTTAGAACAGAAGCTGAAAATGCTCAAGGCTAGCATTGGAGCTAGGATTGGAGCCAGTGCTATGGCTGCTGACGCTGCTGCTGCATTTGTTGCATCATTTGCTGCATATCACCGAGTTGTTTTACGGGGCCGGTGATGCGGTCTGTGGCGTTGTCGAGAAGTTTGGAAAGAACCTGAGTGTTGCCGTTGCCGCTGATCTCCTTGACCATGCCGAACGGGGTGACTTTGTCGCTGGTCCAGACTTCGGCGTGAGTTTTGTCGTTGCGCCAGTGCTCGCAGGAAAAGGTGCCCGCGGGGACGATGACGGACTCGGTGCCGACGGAGTGCCACTCGGCGGCATGCTCTTCTATTTTTTCCTTGCGCGCGGCATTCATCTTCATCGGGATTTCCATGGCTTGCTGGCCGGGAGGCTGGATGATCATGCGGTGGAATTCAAAATCGCCCGGGGTGATGAGGCTTTTGCCGACGAAGGCTTTGCCCTGGGAATCGGTGGAGTAAATTTGCATCCAGAAACCTTCCTTGCCTTCGAACGATTCCTTCGCGACGACGGCGATTTCGCTGGTGCGGGAATTCTTGCCGTCTTTGTCCGCGTTCAGATAGACAGCGCCCTTGCCAACCACGGGGTGGAAGACTTTGGTGATGGAGGGACGCTTGAACATGTCCATGCCCATTTGCGCGTAGGAGGACGAAGCGGCGGCGAGCGAGATTGCCGCAAGAATTGCGAGGACGTGCCAACTGCGTTTCATTCGTTGCTCCTTCGAGGATGGAAGAGAGTGCGGCCCGAGGTTGGAGTTCGGGCGGCTCCGTGTGGGAATTTCATATCAAGTTCGGATGGGGAATGCAATCGGGGGATTGTGGAAGAATGTGCAAAAGTGCGGAAGAAGATTTTTAACACAGAGGACAGAGAGGAAGAACACCGAGGGCACAGAGATGAAAAACCAAACCACACATGCTAAAGCCTGTGCTACTGGGGCTTATTCGTAGGCGAGGGCTTCTACAGGGTCGACGCTGGAGGCGCGAAGGGCGGGGATGGCAGCGCCGAGGGAGGCGCCGATGATGGCCAGACCGATGGAGCCGATTACCCAGCCCGGGGTGAGGAGGATGGAGAGGCTGGGATTGGTTTGCTTCAGGATGGCTTCGGTGAGAAAGGTGATGCCGATGCCGAGGAAGCTGCCGGCAATGGTGAGGAAAAGAGTTTCGCCAAGAAGCATTTTGACGACGTCGAAGCGGGAAAAACCGAGCGCTTTGAGGATTCCGATTTCGCGGGTGCGCTCCAGGATCATGGTGTGCATGTTCATCAGGACGACGAGGAAGCTGATGACGATGCCGAGGCCGACCATGGTCTTGATGAAGGGTTTCAGCTCGGGCAAGTTGGAGGAGTTCATAAGCGAAACGTATTCGGCCATGGAGCGAATGCGGTTTTGCGGATCGAGTTTGAGAATTTCGGCGCGGGCGGCTTCGGTGTCGCCCTTGCTCCGGACGAAGATGAGAGAGACATGGTTTTCGGCGCCGAGGATGTCCTGTCCGGTTTTGAGAGGGATGAAGAAGCGGGCGCCCTTGCCGTGGGCCACGATGCCGGAAATGGTAAACGAGTGGTTGGAGAGGGTGATGACGTCGCCGACTTTGATGTGGCGGGTCTGGGCGATGATGTCGTCGGCGAGAGCTTCGTCGGGAGCCTGGAAGGGGCCACCGTCGCGGAAGATAAATCCCTGGCTGAGAGCGTTGAAGCGTTTGTAGTCGATGGCGTAGATGATGATCAGGCTTTTGGAGTCGGAGAGGATGAGCGTGGGAGCGGATTCATCGACGTCGGGTAGCTTGGCCACCTGATCGCCAAGCGATTCCGGCATGACGGCGCTGGCGAAGGCGAAGAAGATGGAGGAATTGGGAGGTTGGACAAGCAGATCGGCGCCTACGCCTTCAACGCGCTTGCCCCACTCGGAGACGATCCCGCTGGTGAGGCCGACGATCATGAGAACAAGAATCACTTGAATGGAGATGGCGAGGATGCTTAGTGCACAACGCAAGGGGCGCGAGGCAAGATTGCCCCAGAACATGCGCAGAAGAGAAAAAGGACCGTCGTAATTGTCTGGCATAGGAATTTCGGTAGCTAGAAATGTAGCACCGGGAAAGTAGCGGGTCAAAAGAGAAACGGGCCGAGTTGTAGCACGAAGGATGCCGAAGTGCAGCAAAAATTATTTCTGTACGATGAAGTTTTGCACATGAATGTTGATAACCTTGTGGAAAGAAGCGGTCGCGCCGGGGTTAACTCCGCAAAATTCAACACGATGATACGGATTGCACAATTCTGGTGCAATGCGCTGGAATCCAGACGCGGGCGCCGGAAATTTTTCAAATGAAGTGACGAAGGACACAGAGTTGTTGACAGAAAAGCACGAACAATTTCAGCTGAAGGAAGTTTGGAACGGAAAACTTTTGCACCAGATGGACGGAAAGAAAGAAATTTCGTGGAACAATTGTATGAAACACATCAGATGGCAAGTTCGGCGAACTCTAATACCACTTCGGCGGGCGGTCAAGGTGAATCTTGACGACTTGCTTGGAGTCGGTGATCTCGTACCAATGTCCGTAGGGCTTCCAGCCTTCCGCAACAACTTGAATCAGCACGCGGCCGACGGGAGGTTGGGGGACGTGCGCGACGCCCTGCATGTTTGTCTTGACGTTGAGTTCGGTTTTTTTGTCTTTGATTAAGCGATCTTCCTGGGTTTTGAGATAGACGCTCGCATTTTCGATGGGCTTGTCGCCATCGCCGCCGGTGATTTCAATGGTGAGACGAGGAATGGGCGCTTGCGCCGGTGTCTCCTTGGGAGCCGGAGATTGTTGGGCGGACGCGACAACACACGCGGCGAATAGGGTCATAGCGAGGCAAATTGAGCGATAGAACCTGGGAAGTTGCATGGCTGTTTCCTGAATATGGTGGCGAGGAAATGTGCGTGGGTCAAGTCGGTTGAGCAGTTAGGAACGTGAAGGAAGGAACGCGGGCAAGTTGTTGAAATGATTCGCGTGCGGAAGCTCTGGAAAATTTGACTCCCCGCGTGGGGTCTTGTAAGTATGATGGGCTACGGAGCGCGGTTGAAATTGAGGAGAAGACATGGGATTTGCCACGAACGCGATACATGTGGGCCAGGAGCCGGATCCATCGACAGGGGCGGTGGTCGCGCCGATCTACCAGACGTCGACGTATGTCTATGAGGAATTAGGAAAGTCGAAAGGCGGATACGATTACGCGCGGACGAATCATCCGAACCGCAAGGCGCTGGAGCGCACGGTAGCGAAGTTGGAAGGCGGACACGCGGCGTACGTTTTTACTTCTGGGATGGCGGGCATTGACGCGGTGTTCCGGCTGTTGCGGCCGGGCGATCACGTGGTGCTGTCGGAAGCAGTATACGGCGGCGTGTACCGGTTATCGACGCAATTGTTGGTGCATTTTGGGTTGGAGTTCAGCTTTGTGGACACGACGAACCCGGCGGTGGTGCTGGGTGCGATGCGGCCGAACACGAAGATGCTGTACATCGAGACGCCAACAAATCCAACCCTGAGAATTACGGACCTCGGGGCCATGGCGAAACTGGCGAACGAGCGGCGAACGACGCTGGTGGTGGACAACACGTTCATGACGCCGTATCTGCAGAGGCCGATCGAGATGGGCGCGCACATTGTGGTCCACTCGATGACCAAGTATATGAACGGGCACAGCGACGCCACGGGCGGGGCGGTGGTGCTGACGCGGCCGGAAGATGCGGAGAAGATCTATTTTCTGCAGAGGTCGTCCGGGGCTGGGCTGGCGCCGATGGATTGTTTTCTGGTTTCACGTGGATTGAAGACGCTGGCGGTGCGGATGCTCCAACATAACGCGAATGGTTTGGCGGTGGCGCGGCACCTGGATGCGCATCCGAAGGTGCGCAAGGTACATTACCCCGGACTGCCGACGCACCCGCAGCATGACCTGGCGCGCAAGCAGCAGAAAGGTCCAGGCGCGATGATTGCTTTTGATTTGGGAGATGAGGGAGCGGCGCGGCGATTTTTGAACCAGGTGAAGATCTGCGCGCTGGCGGAAAGTTTGGGCGGAGTGGAGTCGTTGATTTCGCTGCCGGCGCAGATGACGCACGCTTCGATGCCGAAGGAAGTGCGGGACACGGTGGGGATTACGGATAGCCTCGTGCGGTTAAGCGTGGGGATTGAGGACGTGGAAGATATTATTGGGGATTTGGACCAGGCGTTGCTGTATGTGTGAGAAAAAGAAGTAATGAAGTAAAGAGGTAAAGAACAGAGAGAACACGGAGTAGGGCAAGAGTGGCCGGTCGGAGATCGGCCATTATTTCTTGCTGGAGTCGGAAAGCCAACGGAGATAAGCAGGGGAGCCGGCGGAGATGGGTAGGACTAGGAATTCGGGCGTTTCGTAGGAGTGGAGGCGAAGGACTTCCCTTTCGAGGGATTCCAGGCGGCGAGCGGTGGTTTTAATTAGAAGGAGATGCTCGCGGGCGGTTTCGATTTTTCCTTTCCAGCGGTAGATCGACTCTACGGGGGAGATTTGAATGTTGACGCAGGCGGCGAGGCGTTTCTGGAGGAGGGAGCGGGAGATTTTGCGGGCTTCGGAGAGTGTGGGGCAAGTTACGAGGACGAGGCGGAATTGAGTGGTGGGGGGCATGGTGTTAGCGCGAAGATTGTAGCGGATTTTGAGAGTGGCGCGGGAATGAGGCCCCGAACATTTGCAATTCACAAAAATTTGGCAAACGATGTACCCATCATGAGGGGTTCGCTCAATGTCCTATGAAACGCTGTTGCTGGAATCCACCGACCACACCGCAACGATCACCCTGAACCGCCCCGACAAGCGCAACTCTATCAACACCCAGATGATCGCCGACCTGCAAACGGCGCTCGACGACGTTGAGAAAACCCGCGCGCGGGTTGTAGTGATCACCGGTGCGGGAAAAGTTTTTTGCGCGGGGATGGACCTCTCTCTTTTGCAAGCCATCGCCACCCAATCACCGTCCGAAAATCAGGAAGATTCCCGCCGCATGGCCAAACTGTTTCGCCGCATCTGGAGCTACTCGAAGCCCCTGATCGCCGCCGTCAACGGCCACGCCCTCGCCGGAGGCTGCGGCATCGCCACCCTCTGCGATTTCACCATCGCCGTCCCAGAAGCCAAATTCGGCTACACCGAAGTAAAAATCGGCTTCCTCCCCGCCATCGTCTCCGTTTTCCTCACGCGCCAGATCGGCGAAAAACGCGCCCGCGATCTTCTGCTCACTGGCCGTCTGGTGGAAGCTCCCGAAGCCAGAGAACTCGGCCTGGTTAATGAAATTGTCGCCCCCGACAAATTGATGCCACGCGTGAACGAACTCGCCGAACTGCTCATCGCCGCCAGCCCCGTAAGCGTCACCCGCGCCAAGCGCCTGCTCATCTCCGCCGCGGCCGGCACCCTAGACGCGGACCTCGAGCGCGCCATCCTCGAAAACGCCCGCATGCGCTCCACCCCCGACTTCAAGGAAGGCATCGCCAGCTTCCTCGAAAAACGCAAACCCATCTGGCGGGACGGCACGGAAAAGAACTAACCGACGGTCAACAGTAGAATTTCTCCCTTTGCGCAACTTCCGGCATACTATTCCCTGCTCTCATGCTGACTCATCACGATGTCACCATCCGTGTGCGCTACGCAGAAACCGACCAGATGGGCGTGGTGTATCACTCGAATTACCTGATCTGGTTCGAAGTCGGCCGCGTCGAGCTGATGCGCGCCCTCGGCTTTGATTACAAACTGATGGAAATAGAGGACGACACTTTCATCGTAGTCGCCGACGTGCATTGCCGCTACCACCATCCCGCCCGCTATGATGAACTCCTCACCGTTCGCACCAGCATCCTCGAAGCGAAAAACCGCACGCTGAAATTCGGCTACGAACTCCTCCGCCAGAGCGACAACAAACTTCTGGCCACCGGCCACACAATCCACGTAGCCTGCAACCGCGCCGGCCACGTCACACACTTCCCCGAAAAATACAAAATCGCCTTCCTCTCCCTCGTTCAGCCCACTCCTTGATCGCAAACTGGTCGATGTAGGGCGGCTTTAGGCCGCCTTCCTCTCTGCTCCTTCCTCTCCGCTCATTCCGCCTCCCCGTCTTCTCTGCGCCCTCTGCGCCTCCTCCCCTCCTTCTCTGCTATAAATCCTTTTCTCTCTCTTCCTCGCTGCAAAACTTTCAACTTTAAACGTTTAACTTTAAACTCTTCCTATGACCATCCTCCTCACCGGAAATGACCTCACGTTCGGTCAGCTCTACGCCGTAGCCCTACAAAATGAATCCGTCTCGCTCGCACCCGCCGCGGTAACCCGCTTGAAAGCCTCCCGAGCTATAGTCGATCGCCTCGTCGCCGCAAACCAAACCGCCTACGGCATCAACACCGGCTTCGGCAAACTCGCTTCCGTACGCATCTCCGCCGAGCAAGTTCGCCAATTGCAGGTGAATCTCGTCCGTTCGCACGCCTGCGGAATCGGCACACCTCTCTCGCCACCGGAAACACGCGCCATGATGCTGCTCCGCGCGAACGCCCTCGCCAAAGGCTTGAGCGGCGTCCGTCCCGTGGTAGTGGAAACGCTCTGCGCCATGCTGAACGCAGGCGTGCACCCGGTGATTCCGTCGCAGGGATCGGTAGGAGCCTCCGGCGACCTCGCGCCGCTCGCGCATCTCGCACAGGTAGTCATCGGCGAAGGCGAAGCTCATCTTAAGCACGAAAAGCTTCCCGGCGCCGAAGCACTGAAGCGTGCCGGCATCATCCCCGTTGAACTCGAAGCAAAAGAAGGTTTATCTCTGCTGAACGGCACGCAAGGCATGCTCGCCCTGCTGAGTCTCGCGCTTCTCGAAGCCGATACCCTCGCCGACACCGCCGACGTTGCCGCTTCTCTTTCTCTCGACGCATTGCGCGGCAGCCCCGGCGCCTTCGACGCCCGCATCATGCATGCCCGCGCCTACGCCGGTGCCGGAAAAACCGCGCGCAACCTTGCCCACCTGAACGAAGGAAGCCAGATCCGCGAGTCCCATCGCGCGCCCGACAAAGACACCCGCGTGCAGGACGCCTACAGCCTGCGCTGCACCCCGCAAGTCCACGGCGCCGTCCGCGATTCGCTGGTGCAAGCCCGCGAAATGGCAATGGTCGAATTGAACAGCGCGACAGACAACCCGTTGGTGTTTGTGAAACCAAACGGCGAAGGCGACATCGTCAGTGGCGGAAATTTCCACGGCCAGCCGCTGGCCATGGCCGCCGATCAAGTCGCCATCGCTATCGCCACTCTCGGCGGCATCGCCGAGCGGCGCGTCGAACAAATGACCAACCCGCTCACCAGCATGCTTCCCGCGTTCCTGACGCCCGACCCCGGCCTCAACTCCGGTTTCATGATCGCGCAGGTCACCGCCGCCGCGCTCACCAGCGAAAATCGCGCGCTCG
>Ga0210403_10004866_pt1 | contig 11507 bp, 8 predicted proteins | sample IncBWC19MmetaG_FD_150863 | JGI IMG/M metagenome (GOLD analysis project Ga0210403, IMG submission 150863) | Forest soil microbial communities from Barre Woods Harvard Forest LTER site, Petersham, Massachusetts, United States - Inc-BW-C-19-M | ecosystem: Environmental > Terrestrial > Soil >... | reverse complement strand
GCTCGCATGCTGCTATCCCTTCGGCAGAACGGTTGGTCATATTGTAGACGGTCCCCAGCACCCTGTGGGCCAAGGCCCGGTGCGGGTCCAGCGAAAGCGCTCTGATCGCATTTTTTTCTGCTGCCGAAAGGTGCGTGGGCCGGTCGTCGGTCAACAGATAGGCGCCAATGGTTGCATCGACGCTTGCGATGCCGACCGGCGCCCCGACGCTCTGCGAATCGATTGCCAAGGCACGCTCGAAAAATATACGGGCGCGGCTCAAGTGTTCGGGGGTCGGTCCCTGGTAAGTGGCGGCGAAACCCTGAAATACGAGGTCCAGCACATCGGGATTGCGCAGGCGTTCGGCCCGGCGCGCCTCGGCCAGAACGAGTTGGGCATCAAGCGCCTGGGCGAGCCTTGATACGATTTCGTCCTGCATATCGAAAAGATCGGCGAACGGCTTTTCGAAACGCTCGGCCCAAATGTGCTTGCCGCTTTCCGCATCAATCAGCTGCACGTTCACGCGAAGGCGCTTGCGACCCCGTTGTACCGAGCCCTCCAGCACGTAGCGGACATTCAACTCGTAGCCGACTTCCCTGACGTTGATGGCCTTGCCCTTGAACGTGAACGCGGTGTTGCGGGCGATGACGAAGGAGCCGTTGATACGCGATAGGTCGGTCGTCAAGCTCTCCGTCACTCCATCGACGAAATGGTCATGTTCGCAATCGTCGCCGAAATTCTCGAACGGCAGCACCAGTATCGATAGATGCGGCGCAGTCGTTCGGCCGCGCATCGCGAATTTCCTCGTGCCTGCGGCTTCTCGGACCAAGGCGTAAGCCCGTATCGGGCGCGCGATATTCTGAAACCTCTGCTCTCCGAGATCCTGGAACTCAACCGCGAGCTCGCCTCTGACCTGATCATACGTTGAGGACGTTATGCAGATACCGCTTGGCTCCGCGATGCTCTCAAGCCGCGCTGCTATGTTCACCACGTCCCCAAATACATCATGCGGTTCAACAATTACGTCGCCGATATTGATGCCCACGCGGAAACGGATGCGCTTGTCTTCCGCGTCACCGATTGAAAGTTCGTCGACGCGATTTTGAAACTGCAGCGCAGCCCGCATCGCTTCGATCGCGCACGAAAATTCCGCCAAAAACCCATCGCCGGTGTATTTCACGACACGCCCGCCGTGCTCTTCGATCGATGGATAGATGGCGCCTGCCAGGATTTCGGTCAGGCGTATGTGCGTTGCCTCTTCGTCATCATGCATAAGCCGCGAATAGCCCGCCACGTCGGCGGCCAGTACGGCTGAAAACCTGCGTTCCATCTTGGCTGGGCGCTCTTGCATCTTGGCAAGTGAACTCGGCGTTCCTGCGCGGGGTCCATTCATTGTGACATCAGGAGAAAACCGGGAAACAGGCAACATTGCTCCTCTAACCCCGGCTCTGGTCTCCTCGATGCGCAGGCAGGGGCAGTTCGGCGAGTCTTGTTTCGAGTTTGATTGCGACCGACCGCCACATCGCTGGCTCTTCGCCCTGAAGCCGGCAGCGCGCAGCAAGCAGCTTTTAGACTTTGAAGCCCCAACGGGCTGTTGTTGTATACAATGATGTCTATCAGCTCAATTGAAGGGCAGATTGGGACCTGCCAACATACTGTGATCGATGCTGAAGGCGTGTGAGACCACATACTTCGCAAGAAGACTTGGATACCTGCGTCTATCAACACGAACTCTTCGACGTTCGAGTCATCGCCTGGGTTCGATTCCCAGGCCGACCGAGGAATTTCAAGCTGGATGATCCGATCGGCTACCGCGAGAGAGGTGTCGATTTATTCCGCACCGACGGATCTCGGCCGCCACGCCTAAGCCTTGTCCAGGTCGAGCGATCGCACCCCGAATTTCCGGGCCGAGGCAAACGGCGCGGAAAGAAAGAGCAGGAAGAGTGCCTGATTGGATTTGTATCTTGCGGCGGCTCGGCTGTTCTCTGAATCTCCCATCACCACCTCGCCTTGAGCGGTGCACACGCGCCACCGCCATCTCCGGCCATGCTTTTTCAAGGTGGTTTCGAAAATCGAATATTGATGGGGCATGCCTGTCGCAGCCGAAGAAGGCTTTACATGAATCAGCCGCAGGTAATTTAAGGAACGAATGCTTCATTGTCATGACCCAGATGGGTTATGCGACGGCGGATGATGTTCGTTCAAAATCGACATGGCAAGTGTCTCACGTGAGCTGAGCAATCAGGCTGACCAGCTCCGATTGGCGGTGGACTCCGGTCTTGGCAAAAATCGATTTGAGCTGATTGCGTGTCGTCTGCTGCGCAACGCGCAACTCCGCAGCAGCAGCTTCAATCGAAAGGCCGCGTGCAAGGAGTGCGGCGAGCCGTGCCTCAGCCGGCGTCAAGTCAAGTGCTTGCGCAAGAATGTCCTGATCCGCCTCGATCCGTGGCAACAGATTGTCCAGAACGAGAAGCGCGCGGGCTCCGAGAAAAACATTGCGCGCGGCGCCTGGCACGGGCAGCACACGTAAAATAACCGAACGCTTGTGCGTGCGCCTGATAACAATGGATTCCAGCGACAACGGCTCCGTGTCGGGCAGGGAACGTATGATCTGGACGAGGCGATCGATCTGCGCGGCGGCCCGCCCGTCCCGGACAACCAGTCGGCGATCGCGAATCCTGAGATCGTCATCAAATCCGGATTCGGCTTGCGCATTCGCGTGCAACACGTAACCCAGCCGGTCGAGCACCAGCACGGGCCGCCGCACGAGGCCGAGAACATCCGTGATCCCTGACAACGCGACCCGGCCCACGGCTGCGGAAAGTGTCGCCACCTCGCTCATTCGCGCCGACAATGTCGCAAGCGATTTCTTGTCCTGGCGTTCGAACGAACCTTCCCGCTTTGTCCGCTGAAATACGAGGGCCCACAGAGCCTTCTCGGCCCAAAAGCCAATTCCGGCGTACCAGTGGAAGCCGAACGGAAACAGCGCTTCATTATGCATGGGATCGCGCAACATCTCTTCCGGCGTCAGCAAGTCCTGGTTGATGACAACCACATCGCCTGCGAGATGTCGCGGCACTCCCCTAACAGCACGCAGATCTTTTGCATGCCAATTGTCGCCGAAATAGACGCGGAGCGATTCCTTCATCGATGCGGTGTAAGGCACGTCAGGCGTCCGAATATCGCCTTGAAGCAGTACCGCGCCGGTGGAGCCGGTTGCCGCGCAGAGGTCGTCCATCACGCGGATCCAGGCTGCAGGATCAATCACAGCCTCTTCCAAACGGGCAGCCGCCTTCGCCAGCAGTTCGACATCGATTTGGCTCGTCACGACGCCCATCTAGAAAATAGCGACATCGTGTAAGACACCGAAGTTTGGCTATCAAAACCAACATTGCGGAATGTTGATCGTCATGCAAAGCGCGCTCCTCAATTCCGAATCGTGAACGCCTGGTTTGCCCATGAGGTCGGTAGCCAGATGTGGAGTTTCCTTTGGTGATCGCGGCTGGCGGTATTTTCTGTTTGGCTCAACGAAATATGCGCGAAAAGGCCTGCGGCAGTTTGCCGGTAGCGGCGTACACTCTTAGGAGCCGTCTCTGCGGCCCCACGGATCAAAAACTTCCCGATGCGATCTTTTCGTCAGACGAAAGCACTCAGCCCGGTGATCGACTTGCCGACGATCAGTGTATTCATCTCCCTGGTGCCCTCGTAGGAGTAGATCGCTTCTGCGTCTGCCACGAAGCGCCCGATGTGGTTTTCGAGCAGGATGCCGTTACCGCCGAGCAGCTCGCGCGCGTAGCCCACGGTCTCGCGACATTTGACCGTGCAGAACGCCTTCGCAAGCGACGCATGCTCATCGCCCATCACGCCTTCGTCCTGGAGTTGGGCGAGACGCAGCATCATCGCTTGTGTCGCCGTGACGTTGCCGAGCATGCGCACCAGCAAATCCTGGACGAGCTGGAATCCGCCGATGGGCCTGCCGAACTGTTTGCGCTCGGTTGCATAACGCAAGGCGTGCTCGTAAGCGCCCATCTGGCAACCGACAGCAAACCATGCAACCCCGGTACGGGTCATCCTGAGGACTTTCGCGGTATCCTTGAACGTGTTCGCGTTCTGCAGGCGATCCGTCTCAGGCACGCGGCAATCCTTCAAGGTGATCAGCCCGTTCTGCACAACGCGTAACGCCATCTTGGTTCTGATCTTCTCGACCGAAAAGCCGGGATTGTCCTTTCCCACCACAAAACCCTTGACCTGGTTCGACCCCTCTTCCCGCGCCCAGATCACGTTGATGTCGGCGAATGTGGCATTGCCGATCCATTTCTTCTGGCCGTTGAGGATCCAGCTGTCGCCCTCTCGCCGGCAGGTCGTCAGCATTCCGCCAGACGTCGCCGATCCCACCAGCGGCTCCGTCAGGCCAAACGAACCGATCTTCTCGAAACGCATCATGGCCGGTAGCCAACGCTGCTTCTGCGCCTCGTCGCCGCACAGATAGATCGAGCCCGCCGACAGCCCGGTATGCACGCCCCAGAACGTCGCCACCGATGCATCGACCCGGGCCAGCTCCATCGCCACGAAGCCGTTCAGGATCCAGCTACCACCCGCCGCGCCATAGCCCTGGTAGCCGACCCCGCCGATGCCGATTGCGGCCATCTTCGGGATAATCGCGAACGGGAATTCGTCCCGCCCCCAATACTCTTCGATCACAGGGGCAACAACACCTTCCGTGAACTCGCGAACGCGCCGGAGCACGGCACGTTCCTTGTCGTTCAGGATGCTCGCGATCCTGTAGAAGTCGCCGTCAATCGGCGGCGGCTCGTAATGCGGCTTTTCAGCACGAGTTGACTGCGGGTTCGCCATGGGTTCCTCCCTCATGCTTGGCGAGGTGTGGTCTGATATCTCGGAGGCTTCGGCAGGACAATCACCTCCTGCTAGTGGCGTCCGCCTTCGGACGTTGGATTGAGATTTCCGAGGCGATCCGTCGCCCGCGAAAGCCGGGACGATGGCCCGACCTGCCGGCTCTCATCGGTCAGAAATGACTCGATGATGGCGGCTGTTTCCGCCGGCCGGGTCACCATGAACAGGTGCCCGTCATCGATCATGCGGAGCTCGGCGTTCGGGATCAGGCCTGCCAGGATACGACCATTGATCGGAGGGACCAGTGGATCGTCGCTGCCCATCAGGACGAGCGTCGGCTGCGGCAGCGACCATAGCCATGGCAGGCTGGTCCAGCCTGCCATGGCTAGAAGCTGATACAGGTAACCCAGGTTGCGTGCGCCATGCATCGCGTCCGCGTGCCGGCCGATCACTGACGGGTCAAAGCGAAACGCTCCTCCATAGATGTCGGCCGCAATCCTGTTCATGTAGTCCTTGTCGGTGTAGCGGCGCGGCGTCGCCATCTTCCACAATACCGACGGGCTTGCCGGCACCATGGTGACACCAGGCGCCGTCGCGGCCAGCACCAGCCGCCGGCACAGCTTCGGATACTGATGCGCGAACTGCTGCGCGATGCCGCCGCCCCAGGACACGCCGGCGACGTCGACCTGCGCATAACCCAGCGCCGTGACAAGACCGGCAGCAAGCCGCGCCAGCCTCGAGGGACGATATGGCAGAAGCGGCCTTGGCGAACCGCCGACACCAGGCACGTCAAAGATCACAGCGGTCGTGGTCGTTAATGCTTCAAGGAACGGCTTTGCCAACTCCCAGTTGGCGCCGATCCCGTTGAACAGCAACAGCGGCGGCCGGTTCGCCTCGCCATGTCTGATCGCGACCTGAAGCAGCTGACCGTCGATCGTGACTTGCCGGTTCTCGATCGCACCCGGTGTTGCGATCACAACCGGTTCGGCCTTGTCGCTGCTGGCGAGATTATCACTCAAAGACGTAGGTTCCCGGGGCGGCACAAAGGGTTGGGTGGCGCGCGCTGCCGAGCGAAGCGGGCGCAGTTACCTCGTCGCCCGAGCGCGCATACAGCCAGTCGCGCCAATCAAGCCACCAGCTTCCCTTCCGCTTCTCGGCCGAGGCCAGAAATGCGTCTGGCGCTTGCGCATTGACCGGCCCGATCATGAAGGACGCCTTCGGATTGGACGGCGGATTGAGAAGGCTTTGCAGATGTCCGCTGTTCGAAAGCACGAAAGTGGTGCCCTCGCCCATGATCTGGGCCGTCTTGTAGACCCCCTTCCACGGCGTGATGTGATCGGTGATGCCGGCGACGACGTAACTGTCGGCTTTGACCTTGGTCATGTCGACGGTCTTGTTGTTCAGCGTGAGCTTGCCGGGGTTCACAAAGGGGTTGGTGAAATACAGATCGAGATAGTCGCCGTGCAGCGCCGCCGGGAGGCGGGTCGTATCGGCGTTCCAGTAGAGGATGTCGAAGGCCGGCGGCTGGTTGCCGAGCAGATAGTTGTTCACCCAGTAATTCCAGATCAGGTCGTTGGGCCGCATCCAGGCGAACATTCGCGCCAGATCATGGCCGTCGACGATGCCGCGCAGCCGCGAGACTTCCTTGGCCGCGCGCATGGTTTCGGGCGTCATCAGGCAGCCGAACGTGCTGTCTTCGGCCGAGTTGGGATCGAGCAGGCAGACCGCCAGCACCAGGTTTCTGATTTTTCTCTCCGCCGCACTGCCAAGTGTCGCGAAATAGGCCGTTGACGTGATGCCGCCAGAGCACGACCCCATCATGGAGATGTCTTCGCTGCCGGAGATTTCGCGCGCCGCGTCGACGGCCTCGTCGAGCGCAGCGACATAGGTATCCAGTCCCCAGTCGCGATTGGCCGCAGTCGGGTTGCGCCAGCTGACCGCAAAAGTCTGGATTCCGCTTTCGAGCAAAAAGTGGACCATGCTCTTGTTCGGAGACAGATCGAGCGCGTAGTACTTGTTGATCTGCGGCGGTGTTACCAGCAACGGCCGCTTCCGCACCGTCGCCGTCACCGGCGTGTACTGGATCAACTCGAGCAATTCATTGCGCAACACGACCGCGCCCGGGGTGACCGCAAGATTTTCTCCGACCTTGAAGGCACTCATGTCCACCATCGACGGCATGCCGCGATTGCGCGCCAGATCGTCGAAGTAGTTCTTCAGTCCCTGCCAAAGGCTTTGCCCTCCGGTATCGACGAATTTTCGCACCGCAGCCGGGTTGGTGAGCATCGAATTGGTCGGCGCCACGGCGTCGATCAGGATTTCCGTGATCAGGTGGGCGCGCGCCTTGTCGATATCGCTGAGACTGGTCTTGTCGACCAAGCCATTGACCGCCTCGCCCCACGCAAGATAGGCCTTGAGCAAGCCGCTGTGAAACGAGCTCCCCTTCCATGTCGGGTCGGAAAATCGCTTGTCGCCGGCCTTTGGAGCGCGTTCGGATTTGCCGGCCATGATGGAGCCAAGTTCGCCGACGAAGAAGAGCCACTGCTCGGTTGCGACCCTCGGTTCGCGCATTAGCGCCTTGAACAGGATGCCGGCGCTGTCGACCAGGTCCTTGCCCTGGATGCCGACGAGCGGATTGAGCGCCAGAGTGTTTCGGGATGCCGCCTCGGACATTTCCGGGGTCGAGGATGCCGCGCTGCGATCTTCCATGTTCATTGCATTCATACTCCGTTGGCGGGAATCAGAAGGGCCAGGGTTTCAGCGATCAGGGCAGGCCTCTCTGATCCCTCCACTTCCAGCGTGTTCTGGGTCTTCATGATCACCTGGCCACCTTCCCTCGGCTCGATCCCGGCAAGCACGACCCGCAGCCGTACGCGCGCGCCGGCCGGGACCGGTGCCAGAAAGCGGACCTTGTCGATCCCGTAGTTCAGCCCGGCGGCGGCGTCGATCGGAATGACGCCGATCTGCATCGCCAGCGGCGCCACCATCGCCAGCGTCAGATAGCCGTGCGCAACCGTGCCGCGGAACGGACTTTCCCGCTTCGCCCTTTCAACATCGACATGAATCCATTGATGATCGCCGGTGCAGGCCGCAAACGCGTCGATGCGCTGCTGATCCATCGCAACCCAATCGGAAAGTCCGAGTTCCTGTCCAATTCTTTCGCCCAGACCGGCGAGGGTGAGCCCGCTCATGTTTCCTCCTCGATCCTTTCGGGGTTGCGTTCGAACAATCACATGTCGCCGTACCGCTCGCGCAGCTCCTTCTTGTTCATCTTGCCGACACTCGTCTTGGGAATGCCGTCAATGAAGAGGATCTTGCCCGGAATTCCGTATTTCGAGATGACGCCCTTGTCGGCGAACACCTTGAGGTGATCCTTGATGGCCGCATCGCTAACGCTATCGGCACCCGACGCCTTCTTGACCACGAGCGCCAGCGGCCGCTCGCCCCATTTCTCGTCCTTGACGCCGATCACCGCGGCCTCCGCGACGCCGGCGCATTGCGAGATGAGATCCTCGATCTGCAATGACGAGACCCACTCTCCGCCGGTCTTGATCACGTCCTTGATACGATCCGTGATGTGGACACAGCCGTCGGGGCTGACCACTGCGATATCGCTGGTATGCAGGTAGCCGCCGGCCCAGAGTTCCTCCGAGGTTTCGGGATTGTTGAAGTAGCCCTGTGTGAGCCAAGGCGCACGAAGCACGATTTCGCCGGGGGACTTGCCATCATGCGGCACGTCCTTCATGTCGGGGTCGACGATGCGGAGATCCACCAGCGGCCCGGCCATGCCAGCCTTGGTGCGCACTTCGACCTCTCCGTCGTGATCGCCGGTGAGATCCTTTGAGCGGACGTGGGAAACCGCCGCAAGCGGGCCCGTCTCCGACATGCCGTAGCCGGCGAATATGTCGATGCCCGCGGCGAGCGCCTGCTTGGCCAGCGCCTTGGGCAAGGCCGAACCACCAATTACCATCTTGAGACCGCTCAGATCGACATTCGCTGCAGCGGCAGCATTGAGCAGCATCTGCAGGATGGTCGGAACACCATGGGTGAAGGTGACGCCCTCACTCTTGATCAACTTGACCAGCATCGCCGGCTCGTAGCGTCCTGGATAGACCTGCTTGACGCCCGCAAGTGTCGCCGACCATGGAAAACCCCAGGCGTGGACGTGAAACATCGGCGTGATCGGCATGTAGACGTCATCGCGCGAAAAGCGTCCCTGCAGCCCCGCCATACCGAACAACGCCAACCCACAGATCGAGTGCAGCACGAGCTGCCGGTGGCTGTAATAGACTCCCTTCGGCAGTCCGGTTGTGCCGGTCGTATAGAAAGTGGTCGCTTGGGTATTCTCGTCAAAGTCGGGAAAGTCGTAGTCGGGCGAAGCCGCGGCAAGCAGGTTCTCGTACTCGCCGAGGAACGACAGACCGCCGGTCTGAGGCGTGGACCGATCCGACATCACGATCAGCCGCTTGACTTTCGGCAAATGCGCCTTCAGCCCCTCCAGCAGCCCGACGAATTCATCGTTGACAAGAAGCGTCGAGGCGCCAGCGTGGTCGATCGTGTAGGCGATCTGTTCGGGTGACAGACGAACATTCACCGTCTGCAGCACCGCGCCCATCATCGGGATCGCGAAGAACGCTTCGAGAAAGCGGTGGCTGTCCCACTCGAGGACGCCGACGGTGTCGCCGGGGGCGACCCCCGCCTTGCTCAGCGCCGAGGCGAGGCGGCCGATCCGCTCTCTGATCTGACGATAGGTGAAACGCTTCAGGTCGCGGTAAACGATCTCCTGGTCCGGCGCCTGCACACGCGGCGTGTGCCACAATTGCTTGAAGATCAGCGGATATTGATATGCAGATTCGGCGGTCTGAATCAGCCTTCCTGCCATGGCGACCTCCCTCGACGTTCACTCCCTCCAGCTGCAGCGGCATCCGCAATTCCAAGCGAGCGGATCGCCTGATCTGCCGTCCTGTCTCAAGACAGCGCGCCGCGCGACATTAATCCGAAACGTCGCTTGATGCTTGAGGTTTGTGAAGGTCCGAAACGGCCATCGACCGGGTCTGAACCGGACAAGCGTCCTTCGATGGGATCGCTCCTGCCGAAATTTCACTTTCTGTCCTGCCCACTCTTACGCACCATTGCTGCGCTGCGTCAAAGACATTCGAGCCGACCTGCCTTGGGTTGTCCCGGGAACCCGGTATGTTCGTAAGGTGTCCCCGCTTCTGCTGCTTCAGAGAAAGGCCGATTCAATTGCAATCAATACGCCGCAAGAATCCTGTGGTCCCCCGAAGCGCAGCGGACACGCTGTCTGTCGGTATTGCCGACAGAGTCTATGAGTCCACCAAGCTGGCCGCGATCTACGACATGCTGGCAAGTCAGGGCTGCGCCGCCGACGCCGTGCTGCGTGATGCGAACATCGCGCCGCGGGACGTCCACTCCCCGCAGGCGCGGATTTCATTGCTGCAACTGCTGACCGTCTGCCGGAACGCTGTCCATCTGTCGGCCGATCGGCACTTGCCGTATCGCATCGGCGCTTCAATTCACATCTCGACCTACGGGATGTACGGGTATGCGATCCTGTGCTGTCCGGACTTTCGCAAGGCTATGGATTTCGCAACGCGATACCACACCCTCGCCGCTCCGCTGGCCTCCATCGAATTCGGCGAAGAGCGGGGGTACGCGAGCTGGCTGATCGAACCAAATTCGCACGCGTTGGGCGATACGGCTCTTTATCGGTTCATCACCGAGATGCAGATCGGCATCCATATTTCGCTGATGCGCGACATCATGGGCCCGACTTTTGCGCCGTTCGAGATCGAACTGAAATATTCGCATGCTGCAGATTTCGATCTTCCCCTGCATCATGTCGGATGCCCCATACGTTTTGGTCGGCCGGTCAATCAGATTGTCTTTCAGTCGAGATGGCTGGATCAGGTTGCCGGTCTCGGCAACAAGACGACGTATCCGACCATCGTCGCCCTATGCGACGACTTGCTTGAAGATTTGAAACTGCGGATCGGGATTGCCGGCAGGATTCGCGCGATCCTGCTCCGCGATATCGCAAACCCTCCAACCTTTGAGGCCACAGCGAAGCTTCTCGGCGTCAGCGACCGCTCGCTGCGACGACAGCTCCAGCTGCAAGGTTTTTCGTTTCGCGGCTTGCGGGATGAACTGCGGACCCAGATCGCGTTAAAGTATCTGCGCAGCACGAATCTGGCCAATGAGGATATCGCGCTGGCGCTCGGCTTCAGCGACGCTGCAAACTTCAGGCGCGCTTTCCATCGTTGGACGAACAAGGCGCCGAGCGAAATCCGGAGCCAGTGATGGCGGCCCGTCCCGCTTGCCGCGCCGCACAGCGCGAGTTACGCGCCACGCATCGGTTGCGGTGGACTCGCTCAGGTCGGGAAACGGTCACCAAACATCGGCAGACCACTAACGGATTCCGCCCGGGTCGCCTCGTCCTGAAGAACGTCCCAATGTTCGACGAGCTTGCCATCTTCGAAGCGTACGACGTCGGCGGCGATCCATGACCTCGGACGCCCATGGCCGGAAAAGCGCCCATGTGCGATGACATAATCACCTTCGGCGAGGATCACGTGATTTTCGTAACGCAGAGTGTCTGGAAGGTCGCGAATAAGGTTGAACGACCCATCGCGGCCCGGCGGAATATGTGCGCTATGTTG
>Ga0210403_10004865_pt1 | contig 11508 bp, 7 predicted proteins | sample IncBWC19MmetaG_FD_150863 | JGI IMG/M metagenome (GOLD analysis project Ga0210403, IMG submission 150863) | Forest soil microbial communities from Barre Woods Harvard Forest LTER site, Petersham, Massachusetts, United States - Inc-BW-C-19-M | ecosystem: Environmental > Terrestrial > Soil >... | reverse complement strand
GGAGTAAACGCGCATGCAGCTGCTTCGGCACGCCCTGATCATTCTGGCGCTGCTGTCGCCCGCCTGCGCATGGGCGGTGCAGCCCGACGAGGTGCTCTCCGACCCGGCGCTGGAAGCCCGCGCACGCGTACTCTCCAAGGAGCTGCGCTGCATGGTCTGCCAGAATCAATCGATCGACGATTCGGCGGCGCCGCTCGCGCGCGACCTGCGTCTCCTGGTCCGCGAACGCCTGACCGATGGCGACAGCGACCCGCAGGTGCTCGATTTTCTGGTCGCCCGCTACGGCGAGTTCGTGCTGCTCAAGCCGCGCTTTGCCTGGCACACCGCGCTGCTCTGGCTTGGGCCGCCGGGCGTGCTGATCGGCGGAGCGCTGGTGCTGCTGGTGATCGCCTGGCGGCGTGGCCGGCGGGTAAGTTCCCCGGCCGGGCATGAGGTCGCAGGCCTGACGCCAGCCGAGGAGGCCCGTCTCGCCCGGCTGATGCAATCCGGCGACCGCTGAACAGGTCTGCACTAAGACGCTGTTTTTATTTAATAAATTGCGCCGCTGGCGGAAACGTTACCAAACTTTAATCCCACCGACAGGGCCCGGTAAGGCGGCCATCCTCATCTTGCCGCCCCGAATGGTGCCACGCACGCCTAAGCTCAGGGAGACATCTTCATGCACGAGAGCGCTACCCCGGCTCGGAAATCGCGCGCTCCATCCGCGCACCGACTTGCGCTCCTCGCCGGCGTTGCCGGACTGGGTGTCAGCGTCTTGCTCGCCGGCTCCGGGTTCAATCCGAATTCAAGCCTCGGTTCGCTCGGCGCCGCGCATGCGCAGGCCCTGCAGCGGCCGGTCGGGTTCGCCGATATCGTCGATAAGGTGAAGCCCGCCGTCGTCTCGGTTCGCGTCAAGATGGACGGCGGCCCGAGAATGACCGGCTTTGAGGGCCAATTGCCTTTCCCGAAGGGCTCCCCGATGGATCGGTTCTTCCGTCAGTTCGGCGCGCCTGACGAGGGCAATCCGGGCAATCAAGGCAATCAAGGCGGTCCCGGCGGCCGCAACATGATCACCGGCCAGGGTTCCGGCTTCTTCATTTCCGCCGACGGCTATGCGGTGACCAACAATCACGTGGTCGACAAGGCCGAAAATGTCCAGGTGACCGCCGACGACGGCAAGATCTACCAGGCCAAGGTGATCGGCACCGACCCGCGCAGCGATCTCGCCTTGATCAAGGTCGATGGCCGCGGCGATTTCCCCTTCGTCAAATTCGCCGAGGGCAATCCCCGCATCGGCGATTGGGTGCTGGCGGTCGGCAATCCCTTCGGCTTAGGCGGCACCGTGACTGCGGGCATCGTCTCCGCGCGCGGACGCGATATCGGCAACGGTCCCTATGACGATTTCATCCAGATCGATGCCCCCGTCAACAAAGGCAATTCCGGCGGCCCCACCTTCGACGTCGACGGCAACGTGATCGGGGTGAATACCGCCATCTTCTCACCCTCCGGCGGCTCGGTGGGGATCGCCTTTGCGATCCCGGCCGACACCGTCAAGAAGGTGGTGTCCCAGCTCAAGGAAAAAGGCTCAGTGACGCGCGGCTGGATCGGCGTGCAGATCCAATCGGTCACGCCCGAAATCGCCGACAGTCTCGGCCTCAAGAGCGTGCAGGGCGCGCTCGTGGCCGAGCCGCAGTCGGGCGGCCCTGCCGCCAAGGCCGGCATCGAAGCCGGCGACGTGATCACGTCAGTGAATGGCGCCGCGATCAAGGATGCCCGCGAGCTCGCCCGCCAGATCGGCGGCATGCCGCCCGGCACTTCGGTCAAGCTGGCCATCCTGCATAAGGGCACCGAGAAAGCCGTCACGCTGACGCTCGGCCTGCTGCCGAACGAGCGCGAGGCCCGCACCGAAACCGGCAGCACTGATGCGACCGGGACCGAGGTCGCGCGGCTTGGCCTGACGCTCGCCCCCGCCGGGCAGGTGGCCGGCAGCGGCAACGAGGGCGTGGTCGTCACCAATGTGGATCCCAACGGGATCGCCGCCGATCACGGCTTCAAGACCGGCGACGTCATTCTCGACGTCGGCGGCAAGAAAGTCGGCAATCCGGGTGAGGTGCGCGATGCCATTCGGGACGCGCAAAAGGAGGGCAAGCGCACGGTGCTGATGCGGGTGAAGTCCGGCGGCGAGGGTACCAAGTTCGTCGCGCTTCGGCTCGGCAAAGCTTGAGCGGCAAGGCTTGAACGAGACAACGCTTGAACGAAATGGGGCGTATCGCCGGCATCTGTCGCCCCCGCCGGCGGTCCGAACCAGGGGACAGGTTCCGACCTGTCCCCACCTAACCTTGCTTTGACCCGGCATCCGTCGCCCCCGCCGGGAAGGAGCAGGTCGAGGGGCGGTGGGGTCAAACCCGCCGCCCTTCGCATTTCTGGAGGCGGCAGGGCCGCCGCGCTATGCCCCGCTCCCCGGCGTGGCTCGCGCGCGGCCATGACCCGACCCCGCGCATCCTCGTGGTAGCCCCTTTTAAGATATCGTCGGCATGCTTAGGTCCGGCTAGGATTGGTGCTGCCGAAGCCGAGGTGTAAGCGGCTTCGAAACAACCGGGTCATCAACCGGATCATCATGCGACTTCTCATCCATGCGACTTCTCATCATTGAAGATGACCGCGATGCAGCCGACTATCTCGCCAAGGCATTCCGCGAGGTGGGCCACATGGCCGATCTCGCAGCGGACGGCGAGGAGGGTCTGGCGCAAGCGCTCGACGGCCAATACGACGTATTGATCATCGACCGTATGCTGCCCAAGCTCGACGGCCTGTCCATCATCGGGACCTTGCGGGGCAAGGGCGTGGAAACGCCCGCGCTGATCCTCTCCGCCCTCGGCCAGGTCGATGACCGGGTCAAGGGCCTGCGCGCCGGTGGCGATGATTACCTGTCCAAGCCCTATTCGTTCTCGGAACTGCTGGCACGCACCGAGGTGCTGGCGCGCCGCCATGGCAGTCGGGAGGAGATGGTCTACCGCGTCGGCGATCTCGAGCTCGACCGGCTGTCGCATCGGGTGACCCGCGCAAACGAGGAGGTCGTGCTGCAGCCGCGCGAGTTCCGCTTGCTCGAATATCTCATGAAGCATGCCGGCCAGGTGGTGACGCGCACGATGCTGCTCGAGAACGTCTGGGACTACCACTTCGACCCGCAGACCAACGTCATCGATGTCCACATTTCGCGCTTGCGCTCGAAGATCGACAAGGGATTTGCCCAGCCGCTGCTGCAAACCGTGCGCGGCGCAGGATACATGATCCGTGACAGCAAATGACGCCGTCCTGCCTCGCGAGGGCGAGGCCTCCGCAGAGCAGCGCCTCGACCGCGCGGGCGAGGGCGTGGACGCGCACGGTATGGTCGCATCGCGGCCGTCCCAGTCCTGGCTGACGCGCAAGGGGGCCGAGCGCACGGTGGCGCTCGGCAAGCTCCTGCGCACGACGGCGTTCCGGCTGACGCTCGTCTATCTCGTCGTGTTTGCGTTGTTCGCTGCGTTCCTGCTCGCTTATTTTGCCTGGAACACGCGCCGCCTCATCACCGAGCAGATCACCGAGACGGTCGATGCCGAGGTGCAGGGCCTGACCGAGCAATATCGCGTGGGCGGCATCCGGCGCATCGCCTTCGCGATCGAGAACCGCGCGCGCCGGCCCGGCTCGAGCCTCTATCTCCTCACCACCGCGGCCGGCGAGCTCGTGGCGGGCAATGTCGGCGCGCTGACGACCGGCATCCTCGACAATCCGGGCTGGTTCGAGACCGCTTATCGCCGGGTCGACGAGCAGGACGCCTCCGAGCACCACGCTTTGGTGCGGGTGGACCAGCTGCCCGGCGGCTTTCACCTGCTGGTCGGGCGCGACCTCGAGGAGCGCGAACGCCTGTACGATGTCGTGCTGGCAGCCGGCCGCTGGTCGGTGGCGATCGTGGTCGTGCTGGGTCTCGCCGGCGGCTTCTTCGTGGCGCGCCGCGTGCTCACGCGCATCGATGCGATGACCGAAACGGCGCGGACCATCATGCAGGGCGATCTACACGAGCGCCTGCCGGTCGCCGGCACCGGCGACGAGCTCGACCGTCTGGCGGTCAATCTCAACGCCATGCTCGAGCGGATCGAGGCGCTCATGCTTGGCCTCAAGGAAGTCTCCGACAATATTGCGCACGATCTCAAGACGCCGCTGACGCGTCTGCGCAACCGCTGCGAAGAAGCGTTGCGGGCGGCGCAGAGCGAAACCCAGTATCGCCAGGCGCTCGAAGGCACGATCGAGGAATCGGAGGCGTTGATCCGGACCTTCAACGCGCTGCTGATGATCGCGCGCGCCGAATCGGGCCAGGTCCGCGACGACATGACCGCGTTCGACGCGGCCGAGGTCGTGCGCGGCATCGGCGATCTCTACGAACCCCTGGCCGACGAAAAAGGCCTCAGCCTCAGGGTCGAAGCCGCGGCGGCGTGGGTGCGCGGCAATCGGGAATTGATCAGCCAGGCGCTCGCCAATCTGGTCGACAACGCCATCAAATACGGGGCCTCCCACGCCACCGCGGCGAACGGGCGTCCGGCCGAGATCGTGCTCAAGGCGATGGATCGGGGCGATCGCATCCTGCTCTCGGTCGCCGACAGCGGCCCCGGCATAGCCGAATCCGATCGCGGGCGCGTGCTCGAACGCTTCGTGCGGCTCGAGCAAAGCCGCTCGGAGCCGGGTTCCGGGCTGGGCCTGAGCCTGGCGGCCGCCATCGCACGCTTGCACGGCGGTGAGCTCATCCTGGAGGACAATCATCCGGGCTTGGTCAGCACGCTCTCGCTGCCGCGCTTGGCCGCGCCGGTACCGGCCCCGACGGCCTGACGGTGACGCCGTTTGCGGCTTGCGGACGGACCGAAAGTTTGCTGACATTTAACGGCGAGCTTTGTCCTGCAGCCGCAGCAGAGCCGCTATTCAACAGAGCCGCTATTCAGCAGAGCCGCTATAGTGACGGCCCCTGCAAGGTTCGCGCCGGCGCGCGATGATCGATTGCTTGACCCGGATGGAACATTCGATCACGCGCGCGACTCAATCCGCGAACGAGGCCGAAAGACCGCTCGCCGCACGCATTGCGCTCGCGGCCGACGTGCCGGTCGCGGCCGGCGCGCAGGCGCGGTTGGCGGCTTGGCTCGCCGACATTGAGGATCAGCCGGTGGCGGCCGCCCTGGCCCAGCTTTTGGCCGATCATCCGGCGGTCAACGGGCTTATCGCCGGCTTCGCCGAAGGCTCGCCCTATCTCTGGGACCTTGTCCGGGCCGCGCCGGCGCGGCTCCTGACCCTCCTCCAATCCGATCCCGACACCCGCCTCGAGGACATTCTTGCCGGCGCCGGGCGATCGGCCGCCGCGATCCGGGACGAGCCAGGCATCATGGCGCTGCTGCGCCGCCTGAAGGCGGAAGCCGCGCTGCTGATCGCGCTCGCCGATGCCGGCAGCGTGTGGCCGGTGATGCGCGTCACCGCCGCGCTGACGCGGCTGGCCGACGCCGCCGTCGGCCTGGCGGTGCGCCATCTCCTGCGCGAGGCCGCTCGGAGCGGAGCTCTCCACCCCGCGGACCCCGAACGGCCCGATGCCGGAAGCGGCTATTTCGTGCTGGCCCTGGGCAAGATGGGCGCCAATGAGCTCAACTATTCGAGCGACATCGACCTTATCGTCTGCTACGACATCGCCGCCGCCACGGCTGCGCCCGGAACCGAGCTTGCGCCCTTCTACGTGCGCTTGACGCGCCGATTGGTGAGGCTGCTGCAGGAGCGCACCGCCGACGGCTATGTGTTCCGCACGGATCTGCGGTTGCGGCCCGATCCGGCTTCGACCCAGATCGCGGTGTCCACCGCGGCGGCGCTGCACTACTACGAAAGCATCGGACAGAACTGGGAGCGGGCGGCTCTGATCAAGGCGCGGCCGTGCGCCGGAGACATCGCGGCAGGCGAAGCGCTGCTTAAGGCGCTCGCGCCGTTCATCTGGCGAAAATATATCGATTTTGCCGCCGTCACCGACATCCATGCCATGAAGCGCCAGATCCATGCCTATCGCGGCCATGGCGAGATCAATGTCGAGGGGCACAATCTCAAGCTCGGGCGCGGCGGCATCCGCGAGATCGAGTTCTTCGTTCAAACTCAGCAGCTCCTCCTTGGCGGCCGCCATCCCGAATTGCGTGAGCCGCAGACCTTGGGGACGCTGGCGATCCTGGCCAAGGGCGGCTGGATCGATGATCGCGCCCGCGATGAATTGGACGCGGCCTACCGTTTCCTGCGCTTGGTCGAGAACCGATTGCAGATGGTGGCGGACGAGCAGACCCAGAGCTTGCCGTCCGAGCGGGCGGCGCTGGAATCCTTTGCCCGCTTCGTCGGCTTTGCCAACCGCGATGCCTTCGCGGATGTGCTGCTGGCGCATTTGCGCAACGTTCAGCGGCACTACGCGGACCTGTTCGAGCACGCGCCGCAGGATGGGCTGGAGCCGCGCGCCTTGCTGTTCCCGCCGGACGCCGACCACCGCGGAACGCTCGAGCGGCTCGCCCAGATGGGCTTCCGGCAACCCGCCGAAGTGTCGGCACGGGCGCGGCGCTGGCAGTCCGGCGGCGCCCCCTCCTTGCGGGGCAGCTTCGCCCGTGCCCAGCTGACCGAGCTCGTTCCCCTGCTGCTGCGCTACTTCGCCCGTTCCGGCGACCCGGACGCGGCCGTGAATGCCTTCGATCGGTTCGTCTCCGCCCTGCAGGGCGGTGGTCGCCTGTACTCGCTGCTGCGGCAGAACCCCGATCTCATCCCCCTGATCGCGCTGGTGCTGGAAACGGCGCCGCGGCTGGCGGACGGCTTGGCGCAGTTTCCGGAGGTGATGGATGCGGTGATCGATCCGCGCTTCTTCGGCGCGCTTCCGCAGGAGGTCCAGCTTGCCGCCGGGCTTGCGCGCTCGCTCGGGCAGGCCTCCTCGCACGAGGACTTTCTGGACCACATCCGCATCTTTGCCCAAGAGCACATGTTCCTGGTCGGAACCCGGGTCTTGTCCGGGACCGTGTCGGCGGAGCAGGCGGGCGAGGCCTTTGCCCGGCTGGCGGATCTGCTCATTCGCTCGCTCTATGCCGCGGTTGAGGAAAATTTCGTGCGGCTGCACGGAAGCGTGCCGGGCCAGGAGACCGCGATCCTCGCGCTCGGCAAGCTGGGCGGGCGCGAAATGACCGCCACGTCCGATCTCGACCTGATCGTCGTCTACGACTTCGATCATTCGCATCCGGATTCCGACGGGCCGCGACCGCTTCATGGCGGCCAATATTTCGCCCGGCTGGTGCAGCGCCTGATCGGCGCGCTCACGGCGCACACCAATCACGGGGTCCTGTACCGCGTGGATATGCGGCTGCGGCCGTCGGGGCGTTCCGGGCCGCTCGCGACCCAGATCGAAGCCTTTGCCAACTATCAGGACAACGAAGCCTGGACCTGGGAGCATATGGCGCTGATGCGGGCGCGGGTGGTGGCGGCCACTGGGGCATTCGGCGCGCGCGTGGAAAACGTCATCCGCGCCGCATTGTGCCGCCCGCGTGATCGCGATGCGCTGGCTGCCGATGTGATCGAGATGCGCCGGGCGATTGCGCTGGAGAAGGGTGATGCCGACCGCTGGGATCTCAAATTTGCCGCCGGCGGGCTCGTCGACATCGAGTTCATCGCGCAATATCTGCAACTGCTTCACGCCGCCCAGCGACCCGAGATCCTCGACACGTCGACCGCGCGCGCGCTCGACAAGGCCTGGCATCTGGGCGTGCTGGCGACCGAAGATGCGGAACTGTTGCGCGGCGCCGTGCGGCTCTATCACGATCTGACGCAGCTGCTGCGGCTATGCCTGCCCGGGCCGTTCGATCCCAAAACCGCGGATCCCGGCCTGGTCGGGTTGCTGGTACGCGCCGCCGACGTGCCGGATTGGATCACGCTCGATGCCTTTATGATCGAGACGCAGGCCAAGGTGCGCAAATGCTTCACGCGCATTCTGGGCCAGGCGCCCTGAACCGCTCCGTCGGATGGGGAACTATCCCGCCGCGCGCAGGCCCTGAGTCAGCCGCGGGCTGAGGTCTTGCACGCCCTCGGGGCCGCGCAGTTTGCCGCGGGGAAACGGCGATACGCGCCCGCCCGCGTCCTCCGTCGCGGCTTCATGCGTCCCGCCGTCGAGCGGAAGGCGCAGCAGAACGATGGTGCCGCGGCCGAGCCGCGAGCGAATTCGCATCGTCCCGTCGTGCAGTTCGGTCAGCGATTTGGCGATGGCGAGCCCGAGGCCCGAGCCCTGATGGCTCTTGGTGAGCTGGCTTTCGACCTGCTCGAAGGGGCGCCCGAGCTTGGCGAGCGCATCCCGCGGAATGCCGATGCCGGAATCCGCGATGGCGATCGTGACTCCGGCGCCTCGCGCCCGTCCGCGGATGACGACGCGGCCTCCTTCCGGAGTGAACTTGACCGAATTGGAAAGGAGATTGAGCACGATCTGCTTCAGCAGCCGGTGATCGGCCCGCAGCCGGACGCCTCGCGATACGTCGGCGACAAGGTTGAGCTTCTTGTCCTTGGCGCGCGTGGATACCACCCGCATGGAATCGTTGAGGAAGGCCTCGAGCGCGATCTCTTCGTGCTCCAGGCGGATGCGGCCGGCCTCGATCTTCGACATGTCGAGGATGTCGTTGATGACCTCGAGCAGGTATTGGCCGCTTTGGTGGATGTCCGAGCAGTATTCGCGGTATTTGTCGGGTCCGAGCGGGCCGAACATGCCGGCGCCCATCATCTCGGAAAACCCGATGATCGCATTGAGCGGGGTGCGCAATTCGTGGCTCATATTGGCCAGGAACTTGGACTTGGCCTGGCTTGCCTCCTCGGCGCGGGTCTTTTCTTCGGCGTATTTTTCGGCCAGATCGGCCAGCTCCTGGGTTTGCCGTTCGAGCGCCTGCTGCGAGCGTTGCAGATCGCAGACCGTCGCCATCAACCGCTTCTCGCTGTCCATCAGCTTTTGTTCGTGCCGTTTGATGGTGGTGATATCGGTACCCACCGAGACATAGCCGCCGTCCTTGGTGCGCCGCTCGCTGATGTGCAGCCAACGGCCGTCGTCAAGGCGGGCCTCGAAGGTGCGGGCGCCGGGGATCTGGCCCTCGCTGGCGACCTGGGAGCGCAGGGTAGGCTTGCGCCCGGCCGCGATCACGGACTCGTAGGAAGCCCCGGCCTCGAGCGCCGCGCGCGGCAGGTTGTGCAGCTCCTGGAAATTCGAGTTGCACAGCACCAGTCGATTCTGCGCGTCCCAGACCACGAAGGCCTCCGGAATCGTTTCGATGGCGTCGCGCAGCCGCAGGTCCGCCTCGGCGGTCCTCTCCACCAGCGTCTTCTGCTCGGTCACATCGACCGCGATCCCGATCAGGTGCGGTCCTTGCTCGCCGGCCTGGTGAACGAGCTCACAGCGTGCCCGCAGCCAGATCCATTTGCCGTTGGCGTCGCACATGCGGAAGTCGTGATCGACGGAAGCGGCTTTGGCTTCGCCCAGCTGGCGGGCGAGCTCATAGAGCTCCAGGTCGTCGGGGTGGACGCGAGCGACGACCTCGCCGAAGCTCAAGAGATCGTTCTTCGCCGGCAAGCCGAGAATCGCGAACATTGAATGCGACCAAAAAATATGGCCGCGAGCCAAGTCCCAGTCCCACAATCCGCAGCGTCCACGATTGAGCGCGGTATCGATGCGCGAGCGCACCGTATCGTAGATCAGATCGGCCTCGCGCGCGCGGATCGCCTGCCAGTGGAAGGCGAAGCCGAGGATCAAGACCACGAAGCCGGTGGTGGCTGAGAGGGTAATGGTCAGCGCCACGTCGGAACGCCAGGCCGCCAGCGCGTCGTCGCGCCGATCCACCACGGCGAGCTGGCCGTTCCAGGCGGCGAAATTGCGTACCGTGGCGAAGGCCGGCGTCGCGCCGGACAGCGTCAGCTCCGCCATGCCGGCGGCCGCCGCGAATGTCGTCAGTGACTGCGCCTGGCCGAGCACATCGAGCAGGCGATGCCCCAATATGTCGGCATCCAGCGGCGCCGGCGTGATGACCAGCCTGCCGGAATCGCTGATGAGCGCATGCGAGATGCCGGCGATGATGACGCCGTCGGCGTTGGCCACCAGCAGCTGGCGGCCGGGCGCCCGCGCCCAGGACGGAATCGCGTGCTCGAGCTCGCCTTGGATGCGCGCCCTGGAATCGTCGGTCAGGCTCTGGTCGAGCCGTTCGGCCACCACATCGGCGCAAGCTTCGATTTGCTTGGTGATGTCGAAAATCGCCTGCCGGCGATGATCGAGGATTTGGACCACGGTGCCGACGCAAATCGTAAGAAGAAATGCGATGATCAATGCCGGAACGGCGCGTCGCAGAGCCGGCTCGGCGGTCAAGAGGCGCCGATATGCCGGCTTCGCGATCGATTGCGCCAGCCCCTTGATCGAATCGGACCGTAGAGACGCGCTCGCTGCCTCAGCGCGCGCCATTGCAGGCCTCCGTTTCGGATCGTCCCCACCAACCTTCGTCCGGAAGGATGTGCCGCATCTCTCCGAATCACTTTCATTGGAATCGAGAAACGAGGACTTGTCGAGAGTCCAGGGCAAAAGTTTTGGAAATTATGGCTGGCGGCGGCGGGCCGGGAGCAATGCAATAAGCTCAGCCCGCTCGCGTGGGCAAAACCTCGGATGGCGATCGGGACGCCTTGGATTCATCCCGAATCCGCTCGTATTGCGCCCGAACGGTCTCCTTGCCGTAGGCGCGCTCGAGCCGGCGAATCGCAAAATGTCCGCGCGCGACGTCCTGAAAATGATCGATGAAGGCGTAGTTTACCGCCGCTCCGCCGAGCGCGCCGACGACCGGGAGGGTTTGCGCCGCGAGCTTCTGGCTGACAACCACGCCGAAGCGGGATGCGACTTGCGCAATGAAGCGAACCAGGATGGGGGCGCCTTCCTCGATAATGCCGCGTTCCGTCATGAAGCGCGCGGCCTCCGTTATCGATTTCGCCAGCATGCCGCGGATCACGAAATAGCCGCTCTCGGCGGCGTCGACCGAGCCGGTCCGGGCGCCCAGTGCGAACACTTGCACGCAGGAGAGAGCGGTATCCGGGTCGGCGAGGTTTTCACCCTCGCTGCGAGCGATATCGGCGATCGACCGCAGCATGATGATGGTCGAGATCGGGATCTCGAGGGGAGCGGTTACCAGGCCGAGGCTGCCGCCGATCGCGCCCGAGGCGGTCGCCAACGCCTTGTGCAACAGCCGCGATGCGGCCTCGGGCCTGTTCTCCATCGTGCGCAGCGCCACCTGCAGGGCCGCGTTCAGGCCCTTGGTGGTAGCGGCGGCGATGACCTTGGAGGCGCCCTCCGGCAGCGCCAGGCCGATGAGCTCGATCGGTTTGCCGACGATGTTGGTCAGGCGGGCCGCCAAGCTTGCGTTTTCAAGCAGCTGAACCGCCGTTTGGAGGGCCTCCAGATCCTGGTCGGTCATTTCGTGCCGCCTGCAACGAGACAAATGTCCTCCG
>Ga0210403_10004864_pt1 | contig 11509 bp, 8 predicted proteins | sample IncBWC19MmetaG_FD_150863 | JGI IMG/M metagenome (GOLD analysis project Ga0210403, IMG submission 150863) | Forest soil microbial communities from Barre Woods Harvard Forest LTER site, Petersham, Massachusetts, United States - Inc-BW-C-19-M | ecosystem: Environmental > Terrestrial > Soil >... | reverse complement strand
GTCGGCGTCGGCTTCATCGTCTGGCATCGCATGTCGGTCGGGACCGACAGCCTGCACGGCATCCTGTTCACCTTGGCGTCACTGGCGTCGATTGTCGCCGGCACCATCCTGTTCAAGCTGTTCGCGCCGAAAGGCAGCCTCTGGATCGGCAACGGCATCCAGAATCTTGCCGCGGGAATCGTGCTCACGCCGATCGCTTTCACCTTCGCCGATGTGGGCGAGATCGTGCCGAGCGCGCGACTCGTGTTGGCTTTTTCCTTCCTGGTGCTGGGCGGATCGATCCTCGCCTATTTCCTCTGGTTTCATCTCCTGAAAGTGTGTGGCGCGACGGCAGCGAGCGCCTATCATTTCCTGATGCCGCCGCTCGGCATGCTGTTCGCCTGGCTGGTGCTGGGCGAGCACATCACCTTCCGCGATCTCGTCGGCATCGTGCCGGTCGCGCTCGGCATCTATCTCGTGACCCGTCCCGCGGCGTCCCAACGGTGATTGATTAATTCCGCTGTCATGCCCCGCGAAAGCGGGGCGATGACAGCGGTGGAGATTGCGTGTGCCTCAATCCTTCCGGAACACGATCGACGCCATCCAGCCCGTCATCAGCGCCATCGCGGCGGTGACGAGGCCATAGATCAATCCGTTCAGTCGCGCGTTGTTGGCGACGAATTGCTCGAAGCCGACTTTCACGATCTCGAACGCCGTATCGGTCTTGGTCACCAGCGCGCCGCCGGCGAACAGCTTGATCTCGACATCATAAGCGCCGATCGGCACCTGGGCCGGCAGCGGAATGCCGGCACGGAACAGCGTCGGCGTCAGGAACGTCACCGCGGAGGTGTCCTCTCGATAAAGCCCGTGCGCCATCTGCAGCCGCACAAAGGCGCTGCGGAAGGCGTCATTGGGGACGACGTCGGCGTAATCGGGGCCGACGCGCTGGGTCAGCAGCACATTGTTGAGGCCGAGCTGCTGGCGCCGCTCGACATCCGCGGAGGCGATGTCGTCGAACGGACGGTTGGCGAACAGCGCCAGATAGGTCGGCACCTGCAGGAACTGGCGCGAGTCGCTGTTGATCCAGATGCCGAACCGGCGCTCCTTGCGCCGCGCCACCATGTCGGCGCGCGGGCCGGAGATGGTCACGGCGAGGTCGTAGGTGTTGCGGCCGGGCGGCGTCGACGAGTCCTTCTCGATCGAACCGAACAGCACCAGTTCCTCGCCGGAATAATTCGGCGTCACGGTGACGCGATGATTGGACACCGAGACGATCAGCCGCTCGGCGCGCGCGGGCGCCGCGGCCAAGGCCGCGAGCAAGGCAAAGGCAAAGAGCGCACGCGCGATCATGGGCTCACTCCGGTTTCCCGGATGGTGAACAGCTCCTCCGGGCGGATCACCAGCTCGATCGCAAAGCGGATGCCGACGGCAAGAATCAGAAGCCCAAGCAGCAGGCGGAGCTGCTCGCTGCGGATCTTTTGCCCAGCGCGCGCGCCGAATTGCGCGCCGGTGACGCCGCCGACCATCAGCATCAGCGCCAGTACCGCGTCGACGAGATGGTTGGTGGCCGCATGCAGCAAGGTCGCGAACACCATGGTGACGAGGGTGAGCACCATCGAAGTGCCGATCACGGTCGAGGTCGGCACCCTGAGCAGATAGATCAAGATCGGCACCAGGATGAAGCCGCCGCCGATGCCCATGATCGCGCCGATGAAGCCGATGATGATGCCCGTGACGACGACCGGGATCACCGAGAGATAGATCTTCGAGCGCTTGAATCGCATCTTGAACGGCAGCGCATGGATCCAGTTGTGGGTGCGCCGCGGCGGCAGCACGCCGCGCCTGGTGCGCAGGATGGCGCGCAGGCCCTCATAGAGCATCGCGCCGCCGACGGTCGTCAGCAGCACGACATAGGACAGCGCGATCATCAGGTCGAGCTGGCCGAGCGAGCGCAAATAGGTGAAGGTCGATACGCCAAGCGCGGTGCCGACCGTGCCGCCGGTCAGCAGCACCGCCGCGAGTGCCGGATCGATCGCGCGCCGTCGCCAATAGGAGATCGCGCCCGAAAATGAGGAAGCGGCGATATGGCTTGCAACTGATGCGACCGCAACCGCCGGCGAGATGCCGATGAAGATCAGAAGCGGCGTCATCAGGAATCCGCCGCCGATCCCGAACATGCCGGAGACGAAACCGACGGCAGCGCCCATCGCCAGGATGAGAAAGATGCTGACCGGGATGTCGGCGATCGGAAGATAAATCTGCACGCGCGGCCGCTTTGGCTAAGGGTGCCGCGCGACGGGTATTAGGCCGCTGACGGCACGGATTCCTGATCGAGCACCAACGGGTCAAAAAATCCGTGATCTCGCGCACACAGGCGAGCGCGGATCGATGGCCGCGCCCCTGCATAGCCGAAAAATACCACCGACGGCATCAAAGAATGCGCCGCCTGCGGCGTTTCGCCGGGGAATACTCGAAGTGGTGAATGATTCAGATTAACGCGCGCCTCGCGCGCTACGGCTTGCCGAGGGGATCGGTGATCAGGTTCATCGCCAGCGCCTGTTTCGGATCGAGCCAGCGCACGTCGCGGGTCTGCGACATCTCCTCCACCACCGCCGAGGAAACGCCCATCTTGGTCATATAGCCCAACACCATGCCCGCAACGCGCTGGGTGTCGGCGACGGGGTCGCTGGTCGGCGCGGTCGTGACAAAGCGATGGACACCGAGCAGCGAGCCCTCCACGCCATAGCGTGGCTTGCCGCCGGCATAGACCAGCACGCAGGCGCTGGCGCAATAGGCCCGCCGGACCCGGCCGGATTCGTCGGCGGTGCCGACCGCCGTCACAAGCCCATGTGACCGGATAATCTCGCCCATGATGATCGCCTGTCCGACATCGCCGCCCGGCGAGGACAGGAGAACGGCATCGCCCGGCACGAGGTGCGCCTCGTCGAGCCGGCCGCGCAGCCAGTTCGCCGCAGCCGGGCCGATCGTGCCGCGGATCGCAAGCGCGGGCCGCCCACGGGGCGAGCCGTCGAAGTCCGCCTTCGGGATCAGCGAGGAGGTCAGGCTCGGCGAGAAATACTGGTCCTTCCAGTAGGCCCAGGCCTCCGGCCGCGACAGATCGCGGTACGCGCGAATACCGACACCGAGGACTATCAGCGAAAAAATGAGAGTCGATAGGATCGGGCTTCGCAGATACACCCTGCCCGGCGGCTGCGACGGGGATGTTTGCGGCGGGTTCGAAGGCGCGCGCGGCGGCGCCACCCACGGCCCGGTCGGCGGTCTCTGGAAGCCGCTTCCGCTCTCCTCGCGATCATCGGCAGGCATTTGATCCTCTCCACGGCAAGCCCCGGGGTGCTGGCGCGACCCATCCACTACACGGCTTTTGTCGCAGAGATATGAGCGGCCGCAGCTCGCGGCCGATCACGGATCGATCACAAACGCGCGGTCGTCGCGCGCTTGGGGGCGCCAGGTTTGGCGGCGGGCTTTGCCGTGGTCGCGCTTGCAGGCGTGGAATCCCATCCGCCCGCGGGCGTCGCGACATTGATAGCGTCGTCCGGCTGCGGCTCGGCGGTGAAGGTCTGGATCGCGAGCTTGGCTGCGGCCAGCGACTGGGCGTCGAGGCGCTTGGCGATATCGTCGCGCTTGTGGCCGGCATCCGCATCGCCCTGCGCTGCCGCCAGGCTGAACCATTTGAAGGATTCGGCGAGGTTCTGCTCGACGCCGATGCCGCGGGCATAGAGGATGCCGAGATTGAATTCGCTGTCGGCGACGCCGCGATCGGCGGCCTTGCGAAACCAGGTGGCCGCGCTCTTGTAGTCCGGACCCCTGCCGCCGCCATCGGCATCGAGCACCGCGAGGTTATGCATCGCCTTGGCGTTGCCGCGCTCGGCGGCCTGCAGATAGTAGCGGCGCGCCGTGTCGGGGTCCTTCTTCACGCCCATGCCCTTTTCGTAGAGCGTGCCGAGGCGGAAGACCGCCGGAATGATGCCGGCCTGCGCCGCGCGGTCATACCATTTCGCGGCTTCGTCGAGATTTTGTGGCACGCCCTTGCCCTCGGCAAAGCGCACGCCGACTTCATAGGCCGCGGTCGGATCGCCCTTCAGCGCGGCTGCGCGCAAGTTCAGTCCGCCGATCTGGTCGGGCAGCAGCTCACCCTGCGGGATCTGCAGCATCGTGCCCTTGCGGCCGTTTGCATTCGGGATCGTGCCGGTGATGTCGTTGCCTGAGATCGGCGCAGTTGAGGTGGCCGGGGCCTGCGGAATTTCAACGGTGGCGCTCGCGTCAGGTGTGGTCGGCGCGGCGTTGTTCTGCGATTGCCGTCCGATCGGGGTCGGCGAGGTCATCGATGGCGCGGGCACGAACTGCTCCGGCGCGGGCGCTTTCGCGCCGCTGTCGGCGGGCGGGGGGGACGCCGGCTGATTGGCGGATCGCTCCAGGCCCGGGATCTGCGCGAGGTTGCCGATGTCGAGCAGGTTCATCGCCATCTTGAAGGTGCCGAGCACGATCACGACCACGCTCGCGCCGACCAGCAGCGAGCGGATCTTGGTGGTGATGGTCGAAGAGTCCTTGCCGCCGTCCTTCGCGTCCTTGGCCTTGTCGGTTTTCACCGCCTTGCCGCTCTTGTCGACCGGCTGGGCAGCCGCCGCCTGCGCTGCGCGGCGCGCGGCGGCGATGAAGCTCGAGGACGAGACCGGTTCTTTCGGTGCGGCCGGGATTTCACTGATCGCGCTTTCGGACGCGGCGATGCGCTCCGACGGCGAGGCGAGGCGGCCACCGGGACGCGTGCCCGGCTCGAGCGGATGATCGGGCGGCAGATCGGGTGCGAGTGCCGGACGCGGCGCCGAGGTCGGGACCAAGATCTCGCTGATCGCGAGCGGCGGTGGTGGAGGCGGCGGCGAAGCCACGACCGGCGGCGGAGGCGGAGCCATCGGTTCGGCCGCATGGAAGTCGCGCGGCGCGGAGGCGAAATGCGGCACCTGGCTTGCGGCAGGATTGGGCAGTTCCGGCTTCGGCGGCGGCGTCATCGCGACGCGCGGCGCCGAAACTTCCGGCTCGAACGGCTCGGGCTCAGCGGCGGGCGCAGACGCGAAGGGCGCAGACGTGAAGGGCGCCGGCGCGAAGGAGGCAGGCGCAGCGGCGGGGGCCGGCTGCGGCGGCGGGACGGAGCGCTCCGCGCGCAGATCGCCTTCGATCAACGCGAGCCGGTCGACCACATGATGCAGGGTCGAATGCACCGCTTCGAGCGAATCCTGGGTCTGGCGGTCGGTCTTGGTCTGGCTGAAGCGGATGTCGGAGAGTTCGCGCTTGACGAGATCGATCAGCCCATCGTCCTGCGGATCGGCGCCGCGCTGCTGGCTGTTCGCAAAAGAGGCGAACGCGGCATGCTGGTTGTCGGCGAACGATGACAGCGTCGCATGCTGGTTCTCCAGGTGGCGCAGGATGTCCTGCAACCCGTCTTCGACGCGGCCGAGATTGCCGGAACGTTGATCGCTGGAAGACTCCAGCCGCTCCAGCAGATAGGAGACGCGCTGCTCCAGATGTGCAAAGGCGGAACTCGAGTCGTTGCCGACCTGCATGCGGTCGATGCGGTCGGACAGAGCGCGCAGCGCGCCTTCGAGCTGCTCCGAATTGTCCTGATATTGCGGCCGCTCGCGGCTTTCCAGCGCCGCGGTCAGCGCGGCGATGCGCTGCTCCAGCGCCGCAAGGGAATCATTGTTGCCGCTCGAGCGTGCGATCTGGTCGACCTTGGACGACAACAGATGCACATCGTCGGAAAGCCGGGCCAGCGCATCGTTGGAGGCGACATTGGAGACGATGGCGCGCAGGGCTGTGATTGCGTTTTCGAGCTGCTGCACCGTGCCGGGATCGTCATTGGCGCGCAGGATCATGTCGAGCTTGCCGCCGAGATTGCGGATCGCCTCGTCATAGCCGGCGAGTTGCTCGGCCGACATCAGCGAGCGCAGCACCTCGCGGATTTCGGCGAGCGCGCGTTCGATACCCGCAAGCGCGTTGCCGTCGATGCCGTTCTGGCGGCTGTCCTCGATGCGGCGCGACAGCGAGCGGACTTCGCTCTCGATCGACTCGATCGCCCGGCGCGGCATCGCCTCGGTGATGGCGGCGCGGATTTCGGAAAGTTCGCCGCGGAAGGCGGCGATCGACTGCTCGATGTCGGGACGCTGCAGCGCCTCGATCTGGCTCGTGATCTTGAACAGGTGCCGTTCCAGCGCCGAGAAATCCGGGCCCGGCGGGGGAGGCGGGGGCGCGGCCATCGCGGGCGCGATCGGCGGCGCATGGCGCGGCGGCATCGCGCGCGGCGGCGGCGCGTCGAGCTCGTTCTGGCGCGCGGCGATCTCCGCGACCGCAAAGTCCATCGAGGCCGGGCTCAGCGGCGGCGAGTTGCGATAGACCGGCGCGGCCTGCGCCTGTGGGTAGACTTGCGAGGGATGGGTCGCCTGAGAGGGGTAAGCCTGCGCAGCATAGACCTGGCCCGCGGCGCGCTCGACCGCCTCGGACTGACGCTGCTGCCGGTTCTGGTTCTGGCGCTGGGCCTGCGGATTTGAAATCTGCGACAGCCTTGCATCGAGCCGCGAGATGGCGTCGTTGAGCTGGCGGGCGACGCCCTGCTCGCGCGGGGCATCGTTGCGCGGCATCGGCTGCGAAATCCGTTCGATCTGGCGGGTGATCGAGTCGAGCCGCTGGTGGATGTCGGCGACATCGTGGCTCGGCGAGGGCGGCGCGGAAGGATTGCGGAAATTGGGCGGCGCGGATTCGCCGACGGTGGAATTGAGCCAGTCGTTGAGCGACATGCCGGCACGGCGCGCAGCGGCCTCGGCCCTCTCGCGGACGGTTGGATCGATGCCGTCAACACTCCACGATACGCGCGAATTCATTGATCTCGTCCGGTTCCGACTCCGGCGCCCCACCAGCGCCTGCAGTCCTCCCCGCGCGTCCCACATCAAAGACAATCGGAATCGGCGCTGGTCGTCTGCCTCGAATGCCGACTTTTTCCCTTTAGAGTAAATAACGGGTTAAGGAACGCGCGCGGCGGACGCGAAAGTTGCCGTGGACGGAACTTCGCGCCAACAGATCAGCCGTTGGTTTCGCGCTTGGCGTCCTCGAGCGGTACGACATTGCCGCGGCCTGCGATCGCCGAGAGTGCCTCGATCGCCTCCTCGCACCATTCCGCCACCATGCGCTCGTGGCGCAGGCCGATCCGCAAACCCAACAGCTTGCCCATGTCGGCGGGCGCCGCCGTGCCTTGCGGGAAGCGCTTGTTGAGCAGCCGCTCATAGCGATCGTAGCGGTCGCGGTGATGCTCGAGCCGCGCCATCAGGTCGGCGCGCAGCGGCTCGATGTCGACGCTGTCGAGTGCGTAGATCCGCACCAGCAGATCATCCTTCACCGAGGCCGGCACGCTCGGCCGCGCGGCCCAATGCCGGAACGCCGCCTTGCCTTCGGGAGTGAGCGTGTAGACCAGCTTGTTGGGCTTGCCGGATTGCACCACCTCGCGGGCCTGGACATGGCCGCGGTCGCGCAGTTTCGAGAGCTCGCGGTAGATTTGCTGGTGGTCGGCCTTCCAGAAGAAGCCGATGGACGCATCGAAGGTTTTGGCGAGCTCATAGCCCGTCATGGGACGTTCCGTCAGGCATGCGAGGATCGCGTCACCCAGCGCCATTTCGCCACTCCCTTCGACTTCGCTTGACTTTATGCACATAGGCGCATATGCGTCAATGTGCATATAGACGATCCCCCGACGAGAGGAGACGTCCCTTGAGCTTGCCCGGCCTCGACAAATGGTACGCCTACATCAAGTCGCATGACCATGCGGCGCTCTGGGATCTGCTGCACCCCGACGCGGTGTTCGAAAGCCCGGTGGTCCACGCGCCGCAGCGCGGACGCGACATCACATTCAAGTATCTCGCCAGCGCCGACAAAGTGCTGGGCGGTCCCGGCTTTGCCTATCGTGGCGAGTGGCGCAGCGAAAACGGCGCGGTGCTCGAATTCGAAAACGAGATCGAGGGCATCAAGCTCAACGGCGTCGACATCATCACCTTCGATTCCGATGGCCTCATCACGCATTTCAAGGTGATGGTGCGCCCCTTGAAGGCGATCAACCTGTTGCACCGCCTGATGGGCGAAGAGCTGATGCGGCAGTCGGCAAAAACCAGCGCCGCCGAGTCGCAGTCTCCGCCGCGATAATCGCTTCCCTGTAAGCCCGAAAGGTTTAAGGTCCTTTCGGGAATTTTCGTGATCGATGCGCTGCCCTTATTCCCGCAAAACAGCGCCCCAAAATTCCCAACCTGCCTGCCGGAGCCCGCCCCATGCCGATCTACAAAGCCCCTGTGGAGGACGTGAACTTCCTCTTCAACGACGTCTTTCAGATCGACCGCTACGACAATCTTCCCGGTTTCTCCGACGCCTCTTCCGACGTGCGCGAGGCGATCCTGGGCGAAGCCGCCAAGCTCGCCGAAGAGGTGCTGCAGCCGCTCAACCGCGTCGGCGATCTCGAAGGCTGCAAGCGCAAGGACGATGGCAGCGTCACCACGCCAAAGGGATTCAAGGAAGCTTTCAAGCAGGTCGCCGAGGGCGGCTGGCTCGGCCTGTCGGCGCCGACGGAATATGGCGGGCAAGGGCTGCCGGTGACGCTGTCCCAGGCCGTCAACGAATTCCAGATCTCGGCCAACATGGCATTCTCGATGTATGGCGGGCTCACCATGGGCGCGACCGCAGCGCTCATCGTGCACGGCAGCCCTGAGCAGAAGAAGACCTATGTGCCGAAGATGGTGGCGGGCGAATGGACCGGCACCATGAATCTGACCGAGCCGCATTGCGGCACCGACCTCGGCCTGCTCCGCACCAAGGCGGTGCGGCAAGGCGACGGCAGCTTCAAGATCACGGGCACCAAGATCTTCATTTCCGCCGGCGAGCATGACCTGACCGACAACATCATCCACCTCGTGCTCGCGCGCATCGAAGGCGCGCCCTCAGGTATCAAGGGCGTGTCGCTGTTCGTGGTGCCGAAAGTGCTGGTCAATGCCGATGGCTCGCTGGGGCAGCGCAACGGCGTCACCTGCGGCTCGATCGAGCACAAGATGGGCATTCACGGCAATTCCACCTGCGTGATGAACTACGACAACGCCACCGGCTGGCTGATCGGCGAAGAGAACAAGGGCATGCAGGGCATGTTCGTGATGATGAACGAGGCCCGGCTCGGCGTCGCGGTGCAGGGTCTCGCGCAATCCGAGGTCGCCTATCAGAACGCGGTGGCCTATGCCCGCGACCGCCTGCAGGGCCGCGCGCTGACGGGGACGAAGGCGCCGGACAAGCCGGCAGATCCCATCATCGTCCATCCCGACGTGCGCCGCACCCTGCTCACCATCCGCGCTTTCAACGAGGCGGCGCGCGCGATGGTGGTGTGGACTGCGCTCAAGAGCGACGTCGCGCATCGCTCGAGCGATCCCAAGGACCGCCAGGAGGCCGACGACCATATGGGCCTGATGACGCCGGTGCTGAAGGGCTTCCTCACCGACAACGGCTTTGCCAATGCGGTGCAGGCGCAGCAGATGTATGGCGGCCACGGCTATATCGCCGAACAGGGCATGGAGCAGTTCGTCCGCGACGCGCGTATTGCCATGATCTATGAGGGCGCCAATGGCATCCAGGCGCTCGATCTTGTCGGCCGCAAGCTGCCGCGCGACGGCGGCCGCGCCATCATGTCGTTCTTCACCGAGCTCGGGACCTACTGCAAGGAGCATGGCGGCGACGAGGCCATGAAGCCGTTCGTGGCGCCGCTGTCCAATGGGCTCGGCCATCTGCAGCAGGCCACCACCTGGCTGATGCAGAACGCCGTGATGAAGCCCGACAATGCGGGTGCTGCCGCCACCGATTACCTGCAGCTGTTCGGCTTTGTCACGCTCGGCTACATGTGGGCGCGGATGGCCAAGGTCGCGCTCGACAAGATTGCGAGCGGCGGCGAGACGGCCTATCTGAAGACCAAGCTCGTGACCGGCCGGTTCTTCATGGAGCGGATGTTGCCGGAAACCGCGCTGCATCTGGCGCGCATCCAGACCGGCAGCGGAACCACCATGGAATTGGCGGCGGAAGCGTTCTAGAGCGGGTTTTTGTTTCGCCGTTCGACGCAATTCGCTATGATATGATCAACATCATCTTTAGGAGGGCGTCATGCCTGAGGCCTATATCTACGATCACGTTCGCACCCCGCGCGGCCGCGGCAAGGCGGACGGCGCGCTGCACGAGGTGACCGCGCTCGCGCTCGCCACCGTGCCCTTGAAGGCGCTGAAGGACCGCAACAACCTGCCCGAGGATTCCGTCGACGACGTCGTGCTCGGCGTGGTCGATCCCGTCGGCGAGGCCGGTTCCGACATCGCCCGCTTCGCCGCGCTGAAGGCGGGGCTGGGCGAGAAGGTTCCGGGCGTGCAGATCAGCCGTTTCTGCGCCTCCGGCCTCGACGCGGTGAATTTCGCCGCAGCCCAGATCATGAGCGGGCAGCATGAGCTCGTGATCGGCGGCGGCGCCGAATCCATGAGCCGGGTCGGCATCGGCGCCTCCGGCGGCGCCTGGCCGATGGACCCTTCGATGGCGGTGCCGGCCTATTTCATGCCGCAGGGCATCTCGGCCGATCTGATCGCGACCAAATACGGCTTCTCGCGCGACGATGTCGACGCCTACGCCGTGCAGAGCCAGCAGCGTGCAGGCAAGGCCTGGGAAGAGGGCCGCTTCAACAAGTCGGTCGTTCCGGTCAAGGACATCAACGGGCTCACCATCCTCGCCAAGGATGAGCATATGCGCCCGACCACGACCATGCAGTCGCTGGCGCAGCTGCAGCCGTCGTTCGCGCAGGTGGCGCAGATGGGCGGCTTTGACGGCGTCGCGATCCAGTCGCATCCGGAAATCGAGCGCGTCAACTACGTGCATCATGCCGGCAACTCGTCCGGTATCGTCGATGGCGCCGGCGCCGTGCTGCTCGGCAGCAAGGAGGCGGGCGCCAAGCATGGCCTGAAGCCGCGGGCAAAAATCCGTGCCTTCGCCAATATCGGCTCCGAGCCCGCGATGATGCTGACGGGCCCGGTCGACGTCACCGAAAAGCTGTTCGAGCGTTCCGGCATGAAGAAGTCGGACATCGACCTGTTCGAGCTGAACGAAGCGTTCGCTTCGGTGGTGCTGCGCTACATCCAGGCCTTCGACATCGACAATGCCAAGATCAACGTCAATGGCGGTGCGATCGCGCTCGGCCATCCCCTCGGCGCGACCGGCGCGATGATCCTGGGCACCGTGCTCGACGAGCTGGAGCGCACCAACCAGCAGACCGCGCTGGTGACCCTGTGCATCGGCGGCGGCATGGGCACCGCGACGATTATCGAGCGGGTCTGATTCTTTCCCTCTCCCCTTGTGGGTGTTCAGACTGGGGACAAGGTGGACGGGTGTTCGGAGATATCGTGGACACTTTCGACAGCGAATCAAGGAGGCTGTCGGATGCCGTTCCACGAGGTGTCTCGGATGGACGCGAGAT
>Ga0210403_10004862_pt1 | contig 11510 bp, 6 predicted proteins | sample IncBWC19MmetaG_FD_150863 | JGI IMG/M metagenome (GOLD analysis project Ga0210403, IMG submission 150863) | Forest soil microbial communities from Barre Woods Harvard Forest LTER site, Petersham, Massachusetts, United States - Inc-BW-C-19-M | ecosystem: Environmental > Terrestrial > Soil >... | reverse complement strand
TCAGGCTGCAAGTCGGCGCCGTTGAAAGTGACGATCAAGGATGTAAGCGTACAGCCTACAGTGACGTTGGCTCCATTTACAAACACCGCCTGCGATATTAACTATGAAGGTAAGATAACAGTTGCGGCGAGTGATAGCGGTGGTCCAGGAATGGGAAGCCTGTACACTTATACATGGGACCCAGCCAACCCGATTGTGATCCCCAATAGTGCGGCCAACGATGGCAACCCGGCCAATGCTGATGGGGATGGGGACAACGTATCCAACCTCAAAGAGGGGACATACAACATTACTGTTACTAATAATGTTACCAGTTGTGCTACTGTTGCTCAGACCACTTTGGTTCAGAGTAATACCCCAATATTGGCCATCATTGCTACTACAACGGATCAAATGATCTGTAATCCTGATGGGAAAATCACTGTGGGGAATGTGACGGTAAACAATATTGTTGACGGCAACCACAATGATTTTACATTCAACTGGTACCAGAACAATACGACCTCGCCTCCGATTGTTACGGGTCTTGGTGCCGATATATTGAGCACTGGGAATTTTCCAACCATGGGCAAAGGAACATACTTTGTAACGGTTACCAGAAAGAATGGGCTACAACCCGGATCAGGTTGTGTATCGCCACCATTGCGCGCAAATATTAATGATGTTCATGTCAACCCTGTGATCGCTGCGGCGACCTTAAACGCTAACGCAAATTGTGCAGGCGGTCCGGGTGCCGGCAGGATAACGATTAATGAACCATCTCCTTTAAACTATACTTATTCCTGGTTTACCGGCGATGCAATTACTGGTGCACCCGTGCTAACAACCGGAGGTGTTAATGGTGAAGTTGCTCAGAATCTGCCTCCTGGAGATTATACTGTGCAGGTGAGGAGCAACGCATCCAATTGCGTGTCGGTGGAGAGTTATACCATTGCCAATAACCCTACGATAGTTGCCTTTGATCCGTCTGGCTTTTCATCACCGGCAGTAACTACATGTAACCTGGCGACAGGTGCACCATCAAATGGTTCAGCCACAGTTTCGTCAATTCTCGAGAACAACGTAAGTGAGCCGCTGGCAAATTATACTTTCCTTTGGACTGATATTTCCAATACCGTTCTTCAAAACAGTGCGCTGACAACGTTGAATAATATACCACCTGGTTCTTATTTTGTAAAGGCGACAAATACCATCTCCAACTGCAAAGCTGATTATCAGTTTAAGATTGTTGACAGTACAATCGGGTCAACGACAGTTTCCCTTATTAGTTTTGGCCAACCAGAACGTTGTATAACACCGAAAACTGGGTTCCTGACCGTGCAGGGTGGTGGCACTGTTGCAGGCCCCTATACTTATCAATGGTTTACAGGTGACCAGAGGCCGTCGCCTGCCGGTGCACCTTTGGCAACAGGAAGCACACTGAACAATATAGCAATTGCGACCAATCAAATTTTCACGGTGAAAACGATCAACTCCAACAGTTGCTGGGCCGTAGATGCTTACTCAATTCCGTTGATTGTTAACCCCATTGTGATCACAGCGTCAACGAATCCGCTCACATTCTGTACCTCGGATAATGGAGAAGTATTTTCAACTATTGTGAATGATAATAAGTTTAATTATAACTTCTTCTGGGGGAAAGGCAATTCGGTGAACCCACCCGTTGACTACACCACGAATGATGTGACGAACCTGCCGGCAGGAAATTATTCGGTTGTCGCCATTGATAAATCAGATCCGGGTTGCGTAAGCCCAACCGCTACAGTGACCATTGACAACCAACAGATTATTCCGGTAGTTACAGCCAAAGTGTTAAAAGCACTGACCATTTGCGACCCGGCACGTCCCGATGCCGTGGCTTCGGCGGATGTCGGTGGTGATGTTGTTCGTTATACTTTTGATTGGTTTAAAGGAAATTCAGCAACAGGAGTTTCTTTCTATCGCGGCGCTGAAGCTGGAAACCTGACTTCCATTACCTATTCTGTTTTGGCCACAGAGACTGCTACCGGATGTGCAGGCTCCGCATCGGTAACGGTGCCTACTAATTTTGCTGTAATCCCCGTACCGACCGTTGACATAATTTCAAATGTTACCAGTTGTATTGCTGACAATGGTGAATTATCTGCCACCGTGGGAGGTATTACAAAGGATTATATTTTCGATTGGGCAAATGGAACAAGTGCGCCACCGCCTATTGACTTCACCGGTGAGATATACAAGAACCTTAGTGTTGGACAATACACTGTCATTGCTACCAGCCGAATTACAGGATGTGTTTCGGGGCCGGCTACTGCTCCTATCAATGACGAGAGGCAATTTCCAAAGTTTGATTTCCTGATCTCGGATGCGTCGTGCGCTGAGAGCAATGGCTATATCACTTTATTAGTTGCTGATAACCTATCGGTTGCGCAGGTAAGGTGGTATCAAAATGGAAACCTTGTATACGATGGTCCCAATTTGCAGAATGCGATGGCTGGCGTGTACCAGGTAACCGTGCGAACTACATTAGGATGTGAAACGACTGAAAACGTAACTCTTCCTGCCAATATTTTACCATTCAATGGCGTTTCTAAAACTCCTGATGGCAAGAATGATTACTTCCTTATCGAGTGTATTGAGAATTTTCCTCAAAATCATGTTGAGATATTTAACAGGGCAGGCACCAAAGTCTACGAAGCCAATGGATACAACAATATGGACGTTCTTTTTGATGGAAAATCAAACAAGGGTATAAGCATAATGGGTACTAATTTGCCAGCAGGAACGTATTTTTATGTTATTTCAAAAGGTGACGGATCAAAACACATAGTTGGATATTTGGAATTAGTAGATTAGCAGATATGCGACCGACGCGTTTACCGTTTTTTATTATCCTTGCTCTGGTCTCTTTCAGCGGACGTGCCCAGTTGTATCCGGTCTATTCTCAGTATTACTTTAATGAGCTTATGATCAATCCGGCATTTGCTGGCGCTCATGTTCAGTTCAGTGCGACGAGTACTTACCGGAATCAATGGATAAATTTTCCGGGTGCCCCAAAAACTTTTTCCCTTACGGCTCACAGTTCGTTAGTAGGGGGTAGAGTAGGTGTGGGAATTATGATCAATGAGGATAAGATCGGAAGCTATGCAAATAAAGATTTGACTCTTGTCTATGCTTACAAACTGCGTTTTCCTAAGTCGACTTTATCTTTTGGCATTCAAGGGTCCCTGTATTTTTTAAATGCGGATTTCAGTGCGCTCAATATTCAGCAAGGTGATCCGAGTTTTATACCTTACAATCTCTTCAAACCAAATTTTGGAGCTGGTATTTATTATAATAGAAGGAATTTCTTTATTGGGTTTTCTAACCCGTATCTTATCAATAGCAAGTTCAGTACTTCAATGATGAGTTCAGATCCTAACACAGGGTTGCCCACGAAAGTCCAATCAAACTTATACCAGTTTCGAAATTATTTCCTTCGCTCAGGCTTCATTGCGAAATTAGATCAAAAGGGGAATGTCAAAATCAACCCTTCGATCCTGCTAAGAGCCCAGGAAGGAGCGCCCTTGTCATTGGACATCAATACGTCATTTATCTTTTATGATGTATTCAGTGCAGGTGTTTCTCTCCGCAGTGGAGATGCCATTATATCCTTCCTGAGTTTAAAACTTTCTGAAAAACTATACTTTAGTTATTCATTCGATTTTACCACCTCCGACCTTGCTCCCTTCTCGAGCGGCACTCAGGAATTGATGCTAAATTACAGAGCAAAAATAACGGCTGTACACAAGAACCTGGAGTGCCCTACCTACCATAGTTACCGGGAGTAAAAATGATTGTGGATTGATTCGATCGCTTTGAAAGAGCATTAGGTTATGTTTCCCTGACCATGGGGATAATGACCAGTGGGTTCCGTTTTCTTTGACCATCACTTCAAGAATCTCCTTCCAGCGGCCTGTTCTAAATATTGTTTCTTCCATTGTTTCTTCGCGCGTAGTCTGTACGCGACCCTGAGCTAACGAGAGTGATAGCTGTGGGCTTGCTTATTTTACAGAAGGTGGCAGTAATTCCCAAAATTATCTTGAGATTTGATAATATTGCTCACCGCTAAACATTTTGTAAGGTGAAATGGCCATGCACAACGTGCGCTCAAAGGCATCCCGATAGCCATCGGGATCAGCTTGGCCGTTCCCTGCCCGTCGGGTCAGGCGGGCATGCATGTGACCAAAAAAATCAAATTATTAACACATGAAACACACACGAAGGTCATTCATAGGCACGTCAGCAAAGGCCACTGCAGCCCTGGGGGTTTCCGCTGTTATTCCATGGCAATCTTTTGCAAACACAAAGGTTGTTGCCCCGTCCGACCTGCTAAACGTTGGCGCCATTGGGATCAATGGTATGGGTTGGGAAGATTTAAAGAATTTAATAAGAGTGCCAGGCGCCCAGGTTGTAGCCTTATGTGATGTGGATGAAAATGTTTTAAATAAACGAAAGGACGAACTTGCCAGGAATGGAAAACAAGTTAAAACTTATTCTAACCATCGAAAACTTTTAGAAAATAAAGACATTGATGTGGTTGTGATAGGCACGCCTGATCACTGGCATTGCCTTCAAATGGTTGAAGCGTGTAGTGCGGGCAAAGATGTATACGTGGAAAAGCCGGTGGGTAATTCCATTCAAGAATGCAAGGTAATGTCCGCGGCGCAAAAGAGGTACAGCAGAGTGGTGCAGGTAGGGCAGTGGCAACGCAGCGTTCCTCATTTTGTTGATGCGTTGAATTTTCTTAAGACTGGCAAGATTGGAAAAATAAGAACGGTAAAGGCATGGGCTTATCAGGGTTGGATGAGCCCGATGACAGTGAAGCCTGACGGGCCAACACCTGCTGGTGTTGATTACAACCTATGGTTAGGGCCTGCGCCAATGCGTCCATTCAACCCCAATCGCTTTCATTTTAATTTTCGATGGTTTTGGGATTATGCAGGTGGCTTGATGACTGACTGGGGGGTTCATTTGATTGACTATGCTTTGCTTGGAATGAATGCAAAGTTTCCAAAGTCCGCCGCTGCGCTTGGCGGCAAGTATGCTTATCCCGATGGCCCTGAAGAGACCCCCGACACCTTAACCACTCTTTTTGAATTTGATAATTACAATTTGATTTGGGAACATGCCCAGGGAATCAGCAATGGCCAATATGGCCGCGATCATGGGATCGCCTATATCGGAAATAATGGGACCCTGGTATTAGATCGGGGCGGATGGGAAGTAATTCCCGACGAAAAAAGAATGGAGGCAGTTCCACTCCAACCCAACAAGGGCTCTGGTTTGGAAAATCACATGATCAATTTTGCAGAAGCCGTCAAGTCGCGCGATTTTAATAAACTGGCTTGCTCAATTCAGGATGGTGTGCATGTGGCAAAGGTTTGCCAGATGGGAAACATTTCTTATAAAACAGGACGCCGGGTGATATGGGATACAACCCAGGACAAGTTTACTGATGAAAAAGCAAATGCGCTGATCAATGCCAGGTATAATAATGGATATACCGTTCCTCAGGTATGATCGGATGGTGAGCTATGAGTAAACTTCTTAAAATCATTCTTGCCTTTTGCCTGCTGATACCGTCATCGGGCATAAGTCAAACTACCGAAGATATTGCTATTAAATCACTAAAATTTATCAATGAATATGATATCCCCTTCAACCTGAAGTTCAAGGAAACAACTGTCGGTGGTCTTTCGGGGATTGATTACGACAAGAAAAACAATATTTATTATTTTATCAGCGACGATCGCTCAGCTATTAACCCGGCCCGGTTTTACTCTGCAAAAATTGAAATCTCAGAAAAAGGAATTGATACCATTCAATTCAAGGATGTAAAATTTTTCCTTCAGCAGGATGGAGAGGTATTTCCATCCGCTAAACAAGATTTATCGCATACCGCGGATCCGGAAGCTATTCGTCTCGATCCCGGGACAAATCATATTATCTGGACAAGTGAAGGAGAGCGAATGACTAAATCAAATCCGCCAGTGCTTACCAGTCCGTCCATTAACGTTTCAGGCCTTGATGGAAAGTTTGTTGAAACCTTTCCTGTGCCCTCAAACCTGACTATGCAATTGACGGAAAATGGCCCTCACCAGAACGGGGCACTGGAGGGTATTACATTAGACCCTGATCTCAACATGATGTATGTGGCGATGGAGGAGCCATTGTACGAAGATGGACCTAAGGCTGATGTAACGCCAACAAAATCGTGGACCAGAATTTACGGATACGATGTTTCTCATAAAAAGAATATTACTCAGTATGCTTATGCTTTAGAACCCATTGCGCATCCGGCCAATCCAGCGACTGCATTTAAGATTAACGGGATTTCAGAAATCCTATCCCTGGGCAACAAAAAATTGTTAACGGTTGAGCGTTCGTTTTCTACGGGCAGTTTGGCTTGCACGATAAAAATTTTTCTTGCCGATCTTCATGAGGCGACAAATGTTGATGGCATTCATTCAATGAAGGAAATTCCACCGGAACACCCGGTTTCGAAACGGCTGCTGCTCAATATGGATGATCTCGGAATATTTATTGACAATATCGAAGGCGTAACCTTTGGTCCTGATCTACCGAATGGACATAGGACCTTGTTATTTGTTTCCGATAACAATTTTGTTCTTTTCGAAAAAATGCAGCTGTTGCTTTTTGAAATCATCCCATAGCAAAAAACTACTCATACCTTAACGCCTTTACCGGGTTAGCCCTGGCCGAACGAAGGGTATGGTAGCTGATCGTAATCAACGCAATAAGAAGGGACAAAATCCCTCCCACAAAAAATACTGCCGGGTGGATGTCGATCCGGTAGGCAAAGCTTTGCAGCCATCCCGATAAAAGCCAATACGTAATAGGGCTTACGATTATGAACGATATAACAATGAGCCATGTGAAATTCCTTGATAGCAAAACGGTGATCTGAGTTTCTGTGGCGCCCAATACTTTCCGGATACCAATTTCTTTTGTTTTCTTTTCTGTGGTGATTGCAGCAAGGCCGAACAGGCCCATACAAGAAATAAGAATTGCCAGCGAGGCCATGATGGAAACAACTGAACTCATCTGCTGATCTGAACGGTACAGCAATTCAAAATGACCGTCCAAAAATGAGTAATCGAATGGATACGTGGTAATCATTTTATTCCAGGTTTCTCTAACAAATGCAATGGCCTCCTCCATGTGCGCGCCATCGATCTTCACGGTCATTTCATCGTAGCCCCAATCCGGGTGGACTACCATTTCAAGGGTATTCACCTTGTAATGCAAGGAGTTGAAATTGAAGTCCTTTACAACGCCTATGATTTTGCCGAGAGAATCGTTCTTATACCAACTATGACCTGCCGGTGTACCAATGGTTTCTTTGAGGCCAAGTTCTTTAGCAAATGATTCGTTAATGATAAAGGCCATGCCGTTATCGGTCGCTAAATCTTTGGAAAAATTCCTTCCTTCTTTCAACTGAATACCGTAAACCGTCAGGTAATCATAATCCACATTTACGTTGGAAGGTGTGATATCGAAAATCCCGGTGTCGCCTTTCACTTTGAAACCCCACTGGTGAAAATTGTTACCTAACCGCTGACCGCTGGCAGTAACTCCCTGGACCAATTTGCTTCTTAGCAATTCCTGCTTCATAGTTTCAAACTTCTGATTAGCTTCTTTATTCATGCCGATGAGCATCATCTGATCTTTCTTGAAACCGATATCGCGATTCTTCATGTAATACAGTTGCTGCAAAACGATCAGCGTACTTACAATCATTGCCAGTGCAAGTCCGAATTGAACTACCACTAGCCCGCTTCTAAATATAGATTTGCCTTCGACTTTGCTCCCTCCCTTCATCACCCGGGCAAGATTAAAGGAGGTCATGTAAAGAGAAGGGTAGATGCCGGTAAGTAAACCAAGGAGCAATGTCAGCACAAAAACCAACGCTAGTTCAATGGGATGATTGAATAAGGAATTCACAGAAAGCTGGCGGCCGATCAGGTTATTGAGTAATGGAATGAACAGCAGATCTAACAGTGCGGCTAGCATCAGCGCAAACAATGCCAACAAAACGGATTCAAACACAAACTGAGAAAAGAGTTGTAATTTTTTAGCACCTACCGTTTTCCGCACGCCGATTTCTTTCCACCGATGGGATGACCGCGCAGTGGTCAGATTCATAAAATTTACGCCTGCAATGAGCAGGATGAAAATTCCAATGAGGAAGAAAATATCCAGGTATTTACCATTGAATTTCCTGTAGTTGTTGTAATCGTGCTCGATATCCATAGACGCAAGGTGGACCTGATCGAGCGGCTGGAGGAACAATTTATAAAAGTCAATGATCTTCGGATCTTTATCATGGCGTTGAAGAAAGGCGGGAAACTTTTTCTCCATGGCGGGAATGTCGACATTCGGTTGAAGTAAAAAATAAGTGTTAAGAAAATTACCGCCCCATTGCGTGTTAAAACCTTTATCTTCACTCGTGGCTGTTGTCATAGATGCCAGGATATCAAATTGCATGTGCGAGTTTTCAGGCACGTCTCGCAGGATACCCGTAATTTTGTAGTCTTTGTCGCGCCAGGTAAGCGTATTGTTCATAGCCTCATCAATACTCCTGAAGTATTTGAGCGCTGTTTTTTCGCTGACCATCATTGTAAAAGGATGATCCAATGAGGTATTGCGATCGCCTCGTAAAACTTCGAAATCAAAAATATCAAGATACGTGCTGTCCACGAAGGCTACATTGGGAATGAGCAGGCGAGTGTCATTCTTAATCACCAATTGCTGACCACGATTCCAGAAGCGTGCGTAAGATTTTACCTCGGGGAAATCCGCCTTCATGAAGGGCCCCATGCCGCCCATGGACAGTGCTACTTTTTGTTCATGCGTGCCTGGAAAATTCTGTACTTAATCAAGCCGGTAGATGATTTTACTTTTGAAGTGAAAGGCATCAAAGCTCCGCTCATCCTTGATAAATAAATAGATAATGAGACAGGAGGCTAACCCTATTGCCAGACTGAAAATATTGATGAACGCATACAGGGGCCCCTTGCGGACATTGCGCAGCGCGACGGAGAAGTAATTTTTAAACATGGTCGAGGTGATTAGACTATGAGTAATACTCAATTAGTGATGGAATAGTTACCGTTTAAGTTTAAAATTATTCAAACATAATTTTGACGCAACACTATTTACGGTCACACTTTCAGTTGACTTTATAGTTGTTTTTGTCTATGTTGTGAAGTACAATACCTAACTATGGCAATTGTTAAAACAATGCGTAGAGATGCCTGGTGGCTTCGACCGATAGTGGTGTTTGTCTGTCTTTCATCATTTATTGGGTATGCCACCTGGTCCGCATTTCAAGGCGAATATTATTCATTTGGTCCCTATTTATCTCCCTTCTATTCTCCGGAAATTTTTGGCGATTCCATTCATAGTTTATTGGGACCAAAACCAACATGGTGGCCTTTGATCTTGCCTTTCTCTCCGGCGCTGCTGATTCTTTGGGCTCCCGGTGGTATGCGTGTCACTTGTTATTACTACCGAGGTGCCTACTACAAGTCGTTTTGGGCCGACCCGCCCGCCTGCGCAGTATCGGAACCACGTAAAACCTATCGGGGTGAAAACTCCTTTCCGTTGATTATTCAAAATGCCCATAGGTATTTCATGTACCTCGCTGTGATTTTCGTTTTCTTTCTTGCGTACGATGCATGGAAAGGACTGTGGTTTGCTGATCCTGCATCAGGAGAAAAAATTTTTGGTTTGGGGATCGGAAGTTTTGTGTTAGCGATCAACGCCACCCTCCTTGGCGGATACACCTTTGGCTGTCATTCTTTTCGCCATATGGTTGGTGGGATCAAAGATCAGCTTTCAGGTTATCCGGTGAGAAAGAAATTGTACGATTGCTCCAGTTGCCTTAATCGCTCACACATGATTTGGGCTTGGTTTAGTTTGTTTTGGGTTGCCTTCTCGGATATCTACATAAGAATGTGTGCCATGGGTATTTGGACTGACTTTAGATTTTTTTAGATGGCTTCCTACGAGACAATTTATCATGATGTTTTAGTGATTGGTTCAGGCGGAGCGGGGTTACGCGCGGCGGTTGAAGCTTCGTCGAAAGGCGTATCGGTGGGAATGGTCTGCAGATCATTGCTGGGCAAAGCGCACACCGTGATGGCCGAAGGTGGTGTTGCGGCGGCGTTAGCCAACGTAGATGACCGCGACAACTGGAAAGTTCATTTTGCTGACACCATGCGCGGAGGTCAATATCTCAGCAACTGGCGCATGGCCGAGTTATTTACCAGGGAAGCCCCCGATCGGGTAAAAGAATTGGAAGCATGGGGCGCCGTTTTTGACCGTACCCCCGATGGGCGAATTCTTCAACGAAATTTTGGTGGCCACAAATATCCACGGCTCGCTCATGTTGGTGACCGGACTGGCCTCGAAATGATCCGAACATTACAAGATCACGGTATTCACCAAGGTATCGAAATTTACCAGGAGCATACCATTACCAGTTTGTTGAAAGATGGCGATCGTATCGCCGGCGCCTTCGGCTATGATCGGGCTACCGGATCATTTAAAGTATTCCAGGCAAAAGCAGTTGTGATTACTACTGGGGGGATGGGGCGCATTTATAAAATTTCAAGCAACAGTTGGGATTGCACGGGTGGCGGGATTTCCATTGCATTTCACGCAGGGGCCGAATTGATCGATATGGAATTTGTTCAGTTTCATCCCACAGGAATGGTGTGGCCTCCCAGTGTCCGTGGCCTTTTAATTACGGAAGGTGTAAGAGGAGAAGGCGGTGTGTTGAGAAATAATGCCGGCAAGCGATTCATGTTCGATGATATCCCCGAAAACTATCGCAGTCAGACATCCACTGATGAGGAGGAGGGTTGGCGCTATATTCAGGGAGACAAAAATGCGAAGCGTCCGCCAGAACTTCTTACGCGAGACCATGTGGCGCGCTGCATTATGCGGGAGATCAAAGCAGGTCGTGGCTCTCCGCACGGAGGCGTTTTCCTTGACATCGCCTGGATCAGGGAAAAAATTTCCAATGCGCCCGAGCACATCAGGAAAAAATTACCGAGCATGTATCACCAGTTTAAGGAGCTGGCCGGCGTAGATATCACTCAGGAAGCCATGGAGGTCGGCCCGACCACGCACTATATGATGGGCGGAATAAAAGTGGAAGCGGATTCACAGATGACCACCGTTCCCGGTCTGTTTGCTGCCGGTGAATGCGCAGCCGGATTGCACGGTGCCAATCGGCTGGGGGGTAATTCCCTTTCTGACTTATTGGTGTTTGGAAAAAGGGCTGGCGAGTTTGCTGCCGCTTATGCAAAAAATAACGCGGCAACGAATATCAATCAACACCAGGTTGCTGAAATTGTAAACCGGGCACTGGCGCCGTTTGCGCGCGAATCGAAAAATGGGAATGCTTTTCAAATCCAATCACAGTTACAGGATTTTATGCAAGATCTGGTCGGTATCAC
>Ga0210403_10004861_pt1 | contig 11510 bp, 9 predicted proteins | sample IncBWC19MmetaG_FD_150863 | JGI IMG/M metagenome (GOLD analysis project Ga0210403, IMG submission 150863) | Forest soil microbial communities from Barre Woods Harvard Forest LTER site, Petersham, Massachusetts, United States - Inc-BW-C-19-M | ecosystem: Environmental > Terrestrial > Soil >... | reverse complement strand
CGCGGCCCAGGAAGGGAGGGGGCCGGTCGTCGATCGGTCGAAAGAGCATCTCGGGCCGGCCGACCGTGCGATCATCGCAACGCGGCGCCTGCTCCTCGACGCCGTCAAGACGGTGCAGACAGGCGGCAGCCCGCCGGGTGCCGACGCCAGCTATTATTCGGCTCGAGCGATCGAGAAGATCTTCCCCCGCGAAGACACGTGGCGCCGGACCGTGCTCCCCGAGATGTATGCGGAGGAACTCCCGGTAGCAGCTAAATAGTAGTCGTCACCATAGAGACACGGAGGATACAGAGAAGGGCCGCCAAACTCTCCGTGCTCTCTGTGTCTCCGTGGTGAAATTTTGCTTTAGCTGATAATTCGCCGGCGCTCGGCGCGCGCCATCAGCCAGAAGGCGAGCGACACCAGCACGAAGACGACAGCGAGGAACAAACTCGCCAGCGCGTTGACTTCCGGGCTGACGCCGAGACGCACGCTCGAAAACACCGCCATCGGTAGGGTCGTCGCCGACGGGCCGGTGACAAAGCTGGCGATCACCAGGTCGTCGAGCGACAAGGTGAACGCCAAGAGCCAACCCGAGACCAGGGCGGGGCTGATCCCGGGTACAGTGATGCGTGCCAGCACGGTCCATGGCCGCGCGCCGAGGTCCAGTGCTGCTTCCTCGAGTGTGCGGTCGAAGCCGGCGAGTTGGGCGCGTACCAATACCGAGACAAAGCATGCGCCGAACGTCGCGTGTGCGATCGTGATCGTCACGATACCCCGGCCTCGTGGCCAGCCGATCACGCTTTCGCCGGCGACGAACATCAACAACAGCGACAGGCCAAGAATTACTTCCGGCACGACGAGCGGAGCCACCAATGCAAATCCGAACAGCGGTCGGCCGGGAAAACGCGAAAACCGCGCCATGCTGAACCCGGCGAGCGTCCCGAGCACGAGCGCCAGGCTCGCCGCCATCAGCGCCACTTCGAGACTGGTCAGCGCTGCCGCGTGGAAACCTTCGTTCTTCGCAAGCTCGCCATACCAGCGGGTCGAGAACCCGGCCCATACAGTGACGAGCCGCGAGGCGTTGAAGGAGTAGAGGACGAGCAGCACGATCGGCGCGTAGAGAAAACCGAAGCCGAGGGCCAACACTCCGCCCCGCAGCGCCAATGCTCCGCCACCCCTCCTCACACTGCGCGCTCCTGTGCGAGGAATTTTTGCGCGAGCAGGATCGGGATCGCCAGGGCGGCGACGAGCACCACAGCGACCGCCGAGGCGACGGGCCAGTCGCGGTTGTTGAAGAACTCGTCCCACAGCACCTTGCCGATCATCAAGGTGTCGGCGCCGCCGAGCAGATCGGGGATCACGAACTCACCGGTCGCCGGGATCAGCACGAGCAGCGAGCCCGCGGCAATCCCCGGGAGCGACAGCGGCAATGTTACGCCGAGAAAGGCCCGGATAGGGCGCGCCCCGAGATCGGCCGCTGCTTCGAGGAGGCTTTCATCGAGTGCGGACAGGCTGCCGTAAAGGGGCAGGATCATAAACGGGAGGTAGGAATAAACGAGCCCGAGCTCGACGGAAAAGGCGTTGTTGAGGAGCGGCAGCGGCGTGGTGATCAGGCCGATCGCGATCAGCAGTTGGTTCAGCAGGCCATTGGGCTTGAGTATCGCGATCCAGGCATAGACGCGGATCAGAAAGCTTGTCCAGAACGGCAGCATAACCAGGAACAGCAGGATCAGCCGCCACCTGCCGGGCGAGCGGGCGATGGCATAGGCGATCGGGTAACCGAGCGCCAGGCACAGGGCTGTCGCCAGCGCGGCATTGCCGAGCGCGCCGAGATAGGCGCGCAGATAGAGATCGTCGCTCGCGAGCAACCCGAAGTTCGCCAACGTCGCCTGAATTTTCGGGCCACTGCCGTCGTCGAAGAGGAGCGGCGTATAGGGCGGGATCCCGATGGCACTGCGGGCCAGGCTGATCTTCAAGACGATCAGCAACGGAAGCAGAAAAAACAGCCCCAGCCAGGCGAAGGGCAGACCGATCAGCACCAGCCTGCCCCAACGTCCGATCCCGATCATTGTGTGATCAAGATCCCTTCATCCGGTGACCAGCTGGCCCAGACGGCCGCACCGCGCGGAGGACAATCGGCACCCGCCGGCAGCAGCACTTTCATCGGGCGTCCCCCTCCGGCCACGAGGTGGACGATCGAGGTACCGCCGAGATAGCTGACCGAGGCTACCGTTGCCGCCACCGCAAATCCGGCCGGACGCTCGCGGCACAGCCGCAGCCTCTCCGGCCGCAATGCCAGCGCTGCCGCAGCACCCTCCGGCAAAGCAATGCCGGCGGGCGGCGGCAACGGGATCGGCCGATCGAAGCCGGCGACGGTGAGCGCCAGACAGTTGAAGCCGGCGGTCAGCTCGCCCTCGAACAAATTCACCTCGCCGACGAAATCGGCGACGAACCGCGAGCCCGGGCGCTCGTAGATCTCGGCCGGGGTACCGATCTGGACGACGCGCCCCCGGTTCATCACCGCGATGCGCGAGGCCATGCCGAGCGCCTCCTCCTGATCATGGGTGACGAGGAGGAAGGTCGTGCCGACCCGTTCCTGGATGCCGATCAGCTCGAACCGGGTCTCGGCGCGAAGCTTGCGGTCGAGTGCTGCGAGCGGCTCGTCGAGCAGCAACAGCTTGGGCATCTTGGCCAGCGCCCGGGCCAAGGCCACGCGCTGGCGCTGGCCGCCCGACAGCTCGTGGGGGCGCCGCCCGCCATAATTCGACATCTGCACCAAGGCCAGCATCTCGCCGACGCGGGCGGCGATACGCTGTCGGTCCATTCCTTCCTGACGCAGGCCAAAGGCGATGTTGGCGGCGACATCCATGTGCGGGAAGAGCGCATAAGACTGGAACATCATATTGACCGGCCGCGTATAAGGCGGCAGCGCCGTGACGTCGACGCCGTCGATAAGGATGCGGCCGTGGTTGGGGGTCTCCAACCCGGCGATCATCCGCAACAGGGTCGTCTTGCCGCATCCCGAAGGTCCAAGCAGTGCGAACAGCTCGCCCTGCTCGACATTCAGCGAAACATCCTCGACCGCCGCCGTGGCACCGAACCGCTTCGAGACGCCCGCGATTTCGAGCAGCGCCATTCCGGGTCAGTGAATTCGGTCGTCATTCCCGCGAAAGCGATCGCGAAAGCGGGAACCTCGGGCCCCAATTCTCTGCGGCTGCCCTGGACCCTGGCTTTCGCGAGGGTGACGATTGAATGGCGAATTGCACGGAGTCATCTCCGTTCCGGCGGTCAGCGGCCCGATTTGAGCCGCGTCCAGGCGCGCGTACGCGCCCGCTCGTAATCGGGCGAGGCCGGGAGATCGACATAAAGCCGGCGCCGCAATTCCTCCGGCGGGTAGACCGCCGGGTCGTTGCGGAGCTCGGGCTTGACCAGCATCGTTGCCGGGACATTCGGGTTCGGGTAGGCCACACTCTCGGTGACCTCGGCGATCACCGCAGGGCGCAAGAGATAATCGATGAAGCGCAACGCGTTCTCGGGATGCGGCGCATCGGCCGGGACGCCCAGCATGTCGACCGCCATCTGTGCCCCCTCTTTCGGGACCCGAAAGCCGATATGCACTTCGTTCCCGGCCTCGCGCGCCCGGTCGCGGGCCTGCACCACATCGCCCGAATAACCGAACGCCACGCACAGATCGCCATTTGCGAGATCATTGATGTATTGCGAAGAGTGGAACTTGCGGATGTAGGGGCGGATTTTTTCGAAGGCGGCCAAGGCCTTGTCGAGGTCGCCGAGGTCTTGGCTCTTGGGGTCGAGCCCGAGATAGGCGAGTGCGGCCGGAAAGACCTCCTGCGGGGTGTCGAGCAGCGAGATCCCGCATGGGGCGAGCTTCGCCGCGACCGCCGGATCGAAGATCAGCGCGAGGCTGTCGTCCGGCCCAGCTTCCCCCAACGCAGCATGGAGCTGAGTCTCGTTCACACCGATCCCGGTGAAGCTCCACAGATAGGGCGCGCCATGGGCATTTCCCGGATCGGAGGCGGCGACCAGTTCGAGGATGCGCGGATCGAGGTTTTTCCAATTCGGCAACTTGGACCTGTCGAGTACCCGGTACACCCCTGCCACGATCTGGCGCGCCATGAAGGGGCTCGCCGAGGGCACCACGACGTCATACCCCGACCGGCCGGACAACAGCTTCGCCTCCAACACCTCGTTGCTGTCATAGACGTCATAGGTGACCCTGATCCCGCTCTCGTCCACGAATCTCGGGATCGTGTCGAGCGCGATATAATCCGACCAATTGTAGACGTTGAGCTGCGGCTCCTCAGCATTTGCCGCCCCGGCGCCGAGCATGGCGGCGACCGCAACAACCCGGCACGCGATCGAAGACAGCCTCATAGGCCGGCCATACAGCAGCCGGCTCCGAGGGTTGTCAATGCTCGGCGCTGCGCCGATGCCGCCGGGTGAACCCGCCGAGCCGAACCCGCCTGTCCTCGCGCTGCGCTCGGCGCCGCATTGGAGCGTGCGTCACCGACACCGCGCCGGACTCCCGGGCAGAGCTGATCGCGCACCTTGTCCTCCCGGGGTAAGCTCCGTCATTGTGACTACGGCGTATTCAGGGAGCCGGAAATGGCTGCAAAAGGCGTCTTTACTGTTCGAGTATCGTCCGAGCTTCAAGACCGTCTCGATGCAATCGCCGAGGCCATAGACCGTCCGCGACCATGGGTCGTCAACCGGGCGCTCGAGGCGTTCGGTCGCATCGGAGACCTGGCAAATCGAGGAGATGAAACGCGGTCTGGCGGAGGCCGACGCCGGCGAATTTGGGACCGACGCCGAGGTTGAGGCGATATTCGAGAAATGGCAGCGCATAAAAAGCGATGCCGATTAAATGGTTGAGGCGGCACTGCGCAACCTCGACCATCACGCGGTCTATGTCGCCAAAGATAACCGCGACGCGGCTCGAAGAGCTGTCGAGAGAGTGCGGGCCCCGGTCGACAGGAATACATCCGCTCGTTACAAGAGCGCCGCGCGCCGGTCGATCTCGGGCGCTAGCGATAGAGGGCGCGATGGGAGGGCTAATTTTAACCGCGATATTGCTCGCCATCGTCACGCCGGCCGCGGCACAAACGGCCGATCGACTTTATCTCATGGACTGCGGTCACAATTCCGCAAAGGATCAGGCGCGTTGGTCACCGGGTGTTAACGTCGGCAAACCGATCGAGTTGTCCGACACATGCGTCCTCATCAAGCACCGCGAGCAATGGCTACTGTGGGACACCGGCTATCCCGATGCGGTCGCCGACCAACCGGTCGACACACCTGTCGGCCATGCGACGCGAGCGAAGAAGCTGATATCCCAGCTTGGCGAGCTCAACCTTAAGCCGTCGGACATCGCTTTTGTCGCCATCTCCCATACGCACGGCGACCATGTGGGGAATGTCGACCTATTTCCGGCTTCCACGCTGCTGATCCAGCAGGCTGAGGTCGACTGGGCCTTTGCCGACGGCAAACCGGCACCGTTCAAGAAGGACCGCCCGATGAAGCTGCTGACCGGTGACTTCGATGTGTTCGGTGACGGTAGCGCGACGCTCCTTTCCACTCCGGGGCATACGCCGGGTCATCAGTCGTTTTTGGTCCACCTCGACAAAACCGGCTGGCTCCTATTGACCGGCGACGCCGCGCATTTCAAGGACAACTGGGATAATGATCGCGTGCCGTCGATGAATACCAGCGCGGAGCAGACACATATCTCGCATGCTCGGCTTGCCGGGATTGTCGCCGAGAAGAAGGCGGCCCTCTGGATCAATCACGATCTGCCCACTTTCGACAGCCTCAAGCATTCTCCCGATTTTTACGAGTGACCTCGATCGTCGCGGCGTACGAGGTCTCCTTGACGTCGGCTGTGGGCATCATGCGAAATCCGCGGGGTTGATGCCGAGGGTCCGCTTCGGGTCGACCCCAGCGGCCCAATCGGGGTTGCCCGAACGTCCGGAACCAGCGTATCTCGCCCGTTGCGGCGCATTCCAGCGATCGCCTCCTTTCTGAACCCAGAGCCGGCACTCAGCCTTGTCGGCGGGAACCGCTCTTCATGCCCCGTTGCGGTCCTTGCTCAGTACGAAGCGCGGCGGGCGATCACAAATAAGCGACGCGCCTCCGTCACCTCAATCCGGCAACCTCCGCGTAGGCTCTCAGCTCCCGTTCCACATCGTAACCGCTGGTCCCGAAGATGATGCCAGTGGCGCCGCCGGCCTCGAGCCGGGCGAGACGTTCGCGCAACTCCTCGGGAGTGCCTGTGAAGGTCATCTGTTTGGCGGCGGATACGTCGACGAGCGCGTCATGGCCGTTCGAAATGTCGAGGGAATGACCGCGGTGAACGGAGAGGTGGCGGATGTTTTCGTCCGCACGTTCGACGCTGGCGAGCCACGCTTCGCCGTTCGGCAGCGCTTTCACGCTTTCCGGATCGGTCGTGTACCTGAGGTGATAGGCGAGTGCCACGAGCGGTTTGACGGCGGTCGCGGCGCGCGGCGAGGTGACGTCCTCGCCATCATCGAGGACGGTGCCGCCGGTCGACACGAGGCAGATCGCGAACCCTTCGGCCGGGCCGCCGAGGGAAATCAGGCCGTCGGCAATCTCTTTGGCGAGCGCACGGGCCTTGGGGCCTTGGCCAGCCATGTAGACCGGCACGTTGATCGGACGATCGGGCAACCAGCCATCGGAGGCGAGGATCTGGGTGAGACCGCCGTCGATGTCGGCAATATCGCCGCGCAGCAATGCCTTAACCTGCGCAATATGCGTGCGCATGCTCGCGAGGCTCAAGGGCTTCCTGCCCATCCCCGCACGGCCCGTAAAGCCGGTGCCGAACCCGACCATCAGGCGTCCCGGCGCGATCTGCTCGAGTGTCGCGATGGCCGAGGCCTGCGCCATCGGATGGCGATAGCTCGGGATCAGCACGGAGGGGCCAAATTTGATACGCTTGGTCTTTTCGGCGATGCGGGCGAGAGTGACCCATATGTCGTGGCCGAAGGCGGGAATCTCGGGACACCAGACCGCACGAAAGCCTAGCTCTTCGGCAAGAAGCGCATACTCGACGGTTCGGGGGCCGGGCGGCAGGCGGAAGTCATAAGTCAGCACGGGGCGTTCCAGAAATGAGCATCTTTAACCGACATTCGCCCGATTTCAGGCGATTTCGGGACAAGGTCGCCCCTTTGGCGGGTTTGGGCAATCAGTAAGTCGTACTCGCTGCTGGTATAGTGTCAGCAAGGCGGTCGTTCGGCGGCACCAAGCTGCTGAAACGCGCTGACTTGGCAGGATCAAGACGTAACTCCGCTGTCGCCGCTCTTTAGGTAATCTTCCTTACGCACAACTCGCCGTGGCGAAGCCCACTATCAGCGCGTTTTCTAGTGGATCAAATCCAACACTTGGTACCCGCTCCAGGGGTCGGCTCGGGGTGGTTTGCTGACATTCGCACCGGATTTCTTCGCGAACTAATTGGTTGTTCCGCCGCTTGGCAATTCCACCGTAGCTCACCTCCCCGATGCGGGGACCCTAACCACCTACCTGGCGCCCTCCGCTGTCGGTTGAGGCCTGTTAATAGTGGCCGTCAATCAAGCTCGTTAGCTTCGCGGACGTTCCAAAACCATATATCGAATATGACACAAGATACAGCCGTCGGCCAAGCCAGGCGATACGCGTTTCTAGACCTGGACATGCGGTTGGAGGCGGATCATTGCAATCTATCATTTCATTGGAAGGACATGGTGCTCAGGTGCACCGATAATGGTGAACAAGCGCCATTTCGGATGTATTCGATAAACGACCACCTGCACGGGTGCAGGTATCTCGGATTTACGATTCCGCGTCTCTCGGTTGAGCATTGTCGTGCTTTCATAGACTTTATGCCGCAATTCCAGACAGAATTAAGCGAAGTTGAGGTTTTTGTACCATCTGGTAGCAATACGGTAAGTACAACCGAGCTTCCGTGGAGCAACCGATTGGTCATTTACACGGACAGCACGACAGCGTCCAAATCTGACATTCTTACGACCTTCCAGACTAAAGGCCTAGAAGCGCTTTTGATCGATAACGAGAGTTGGAAGCATACGCGTTCATCAGAAAGAGCCGACACCTCTTCCTCCCACGACACCAGTGACACGCAAAATCCGAGCCGATCTCTCGCAGATCCGACATCATGCCTAGATCCGTCTTTACCCTGGCGCGCGCCGAGCATACCTATTCTCGATGATCTCTGGCTTCGCCTGCAGGAACTAGAAATCGACGAAATTTATGCGCTGATAAATCCCCTGCTTTCAGGAGCACTAATATCAACCCCAGTTATTCCCAGTGGTACAGTTTTGTTTCGTGGACGACCGTTCACAAATACTTTCAACAAAACACGAGGGATCACAGTGAGCGAATTGTCCTATCCTCCGCCAGCATTTACCAAATTAGGCCGGATCAACAGACCAAATCAGCCGTTTTTCTACTGCTCTGCAGCCCAAGAAGTAATTTATTATGAAATCTCCGGCTTATCTGCAGGAGAGGAACTCGTTCTCAGCCATTGGCGCGCAAAGGACCCAATGCTAATACACAATATTGGTTATACCCAATTCGTTTTCGACAGGTTAGGTGCTAAGCGCCCCTTGCCGGTGTGGACAGGAGATTGGCAGCATCGAAGACTAGAAATTCCGGACGAGCAGCTTGTACGGGAAGCGGAATCCCATCTCCTTCCCCATGATGAAAACGGGCGATTACAAGAAGCTCTAGGCAGCGCATTCATGTCTGACGTGGGAGATAACGAGGCCTACAAATATAAACTGACTGTCGCCATCGCGGAAGCTTTCCTCCACCGGCCCTGGAGCGCTCACAAGATTGTTGGAAGCCAGCCTCAGCGGTTTTGTGGCGTTCTTTACCCCACGGTCCGGATGGCCGCGAATGGCGATAATTTGGCGCTGAGGCCCGAGTGTGTGGACGCGCATCTAGAATTTGTCAAAGCGAAGCACATGAGAATAGACGAAAGGACAGGTAACTCAATTACTTTTAGAATACTCGACTTCGCGGACACCGTATCTTCAGATGGGATTTTGCAATGGAAAGGGCGCCCCCCAGCATTCACCCTCCCGCCCGGAGATACAGGGGAGTTCACCTTGGTGGAAGGAAGGGATGAAGACGGGGATTACGTCATTAGTGTGGATGGCAAGATTTGTCACTGGGTCGGTGAAGATCAGCGCGGGAATGCTTTGAAATTGAGATAGGTGTAAAGCGCAGCCCGGTCAACTTTAAGACTCCCAATTAGTTAGGGATCGTGGAGCGTTGGTCTGGCGGCCGGCAGGTCGATATAGTGGTGGACCGGGAAACGAGAAACCTAACGCTTGTACCTGACTGCAGGTCAGCAACGGGTCGAGAGGGGGCCTCCAAGCCGGGTACCAAGCGTTTGATTGCACCACTACCCTCTTTGCTTCGCCGCGATGCCTCGGTGATTGCGTAGCGCGTAACGTCAGGCAAAATCCGCGAGACTATTTGCCTGACACCGATAGCTGAATATTCCTTACAGCGCAGTCATACCGCCGTCCACGAACAGCAGGGCGCCGGTGACGTAAGAGGCATCGTCGGAGGCCAAAAACAGGATTGCGGCCGCGACCTCCTCGGCCCTGCCCGGGCGCTTCAGCATGGTGCCTTGTGCGGCCTTGGCGTTGTACTGCTCGACGGTCTCGCCGGCCGCTGCGATGCGGCGCTGATGGAACGGCGTGAAGATCGGGCCAGGGCCGACGGCGTTCACACGAATGCCGTCCGGCGAGTGGTCGGCGGCGAGCGCCCGCGTCAAGCCCGCGACCGCGGCCTTGGTGGTGTCGTACTGCAAGTTGCCGCCGCCTGCTACGACGGAACGTACGGAGGCGACGTTAACGATGGCGCCCCCCTTGTTGCGGCGCATCAGCGGAACCGCCGCCTTGGCACAGAAGACGTAGCTCATCAGGTTGACGTTGAGGATCTCGTTCCAGCTCGCCGCGCTCGCCTCGTCGACCTTCTCGTATTTGCGGATGCCGGCATTGTTGATGAGGATGTCGAGGCGCCCGAACTTTTGCGCCGCACCGTTGACGAAGTCGAGGCATGCGGCCTCGGTACCAACGTCAGCCTGCGTGAAGGCGACCTTGGCGCCGGCGGTCTCGAGCTCGGCCGCCACGCGCTGGCCGCGCTCGCCGTCCCGGTCGCAGAGTGCCACGCTCGCGCCCTCGGCAACGAAACGCCTGACCGTCGCCTCGCCGATCCCCGATGCTCCGCCCGTCACCGCTGCAACCTTGCCGTCGAGCCTACCCATGTTCGCCACCCTTTCACTGCATTGCGAAACGCGCATCCACGATACGCCGTATTCATCCGGCGGGCACCGCCTTGTTGGCCCGGCCTGGGCGTCCGACCTTAACAGGCTGCGGAAGCTTCAAGCGTCCGCTTTCGGGACGTTTCGATGGGCTGACTCGCTCCGACTTGGGTCGAATTAAGCCGCTCCCGCCTTACGGCGCGTCTCGCCCGTTGCGGCGCATCCCGGCGATCGTCCCCTTTCTGAACCACAACCGGCATTCAGCCTTGTCGGCGGGAACCGCTCTTCATGCCCCTGAGCGGCCGTTCGCTCGGGTTCGCGCTTGGCATTGCTGAGAGAGCAAGAGGTCGCCCACGATCGTGATGTACGAATGGCGCGCGTGCCTAGTTTGCTAGAGCATCGGATTCGCGTCTGGTTGGGCGAGCTTGAACTGGCCGAGGGCGCGATAAGCAGACTGACTCACCACGAAATGCTGCCCCGCAGCATGAACGTCACGGAAGCAGCGCTGCAGCGGGTTGGTATCGAAAAGCGCGCCTCCGCCCGCAGATTGGAAGGCGACGGTGGTCACCCGCTGTGCCAGCTCGGTGATGTACGCGGCAGCCGCGCGTGCCTGCGCTTGCATCGGTCGTGGCGGGACCCGCCCTGCCCGTGCTTCTGTCCAGATGCTCGACAGAACCTGGAACGCTAGCGCACGCGCCGATGCGAACTGCAACTCCGCCTTCCCCAGTGCAAACTGGAAGTGTGGGTGGGTAGGAAGCGGCGACGGTGGGGAGCCGCGGCCCTTCTCGACCGCCTGCTCGGTGATCTCATCGAGCGCGCGACGCGCGATGCCGAGGGCGACGCCCATGTGGAACGGTGTCACGAGTGCCGGCAAACCGAGGCGAAGCGCCGCGCCACCGGTGACCGCATTCCCGAGGATCGCGTCCATAAAGGAAAACGTCATCTCGTCCGGCACGAATAATCAAAGTCGACCGGCTTGGTCAGAAACTCGGCGGCGCCCAATTCGTTGGCGCGGCGCCGTCGCTCGTCGTCGCCATAGGCGGTTACCATCATCACCGGCAGCTCCGGGTAGCGCCGTTTGATCTCGCCCAGCAGGTCGAGCCCGTCCATCCCCGGCATATTGATGTCCGACAGGATCGCGATCAGGTTCGGCTCGACGCCGCCGGCGAGTTTGCCCAGCGCGTCCTCGCCCGAGTTGGCGAAATGCATTGCATACGTCCCTTGC
>Ga0210403_10004858_pt1 | contig 11514 bp, 11 predicted proteins | sample IncBWC19MmetaG_FD_150863 | JGI IMG/M metagenome (GOLD analysis project Ga0210403, IMG submission 150863) | Forest soil microbial communities from Barre Woods Harvard Forest LTER site, Petersham, Massachusetts, United States - Inc-BW-C-19-M | ecosystem: Environmental > Terrestrial > Soil >... | reverse complement strand
CGCAAGCTGGAAGGTATTCTCGAAATCTACGAGAAGTTTGTGGGCGACGATCCCCGCGACACCCCGATGAAGATTTTTCCCGGCATGCACTACACCATGGGCGGACTCTGGGTCGACTTCAAGCAGGCGACGAACATCCCCGGTATCTACGCCGCGGGTGAGTGCGAGTATCAGTATCACGGCGCGAATCGGCTGGGTGCGAATTCGCTCGTCTCCTGTATTTTTGGCGGAGGGATCGCCGGACCGAATGCAGTAAAGTATGCGCGAGGCTTGCAGGCCTTGCCTGACGGCAGCGGAGTTTTCGAGGCGGAGAAGAAGAAGCAGGAAGAAAGCAATTCCCTGCTGATGAACAACTCGGGCACGGAGAATCCGTTCCGGCTGTGGCGCGAACTGGGCGAGTTGATGACCAAAGATTGCACCGTCATCCGCCACAACAAGACGTTGCAGCAGACCGACGCGAAGCTGGTCGAGATGCTGGAGCGTTTCCGAAACGTGAATCTGAGCGACCGCACCCAGTGGGCGAACACCAGCGTGGTCTTTACCCGCCAGCTTTACAACATGCTGCAACTGGCGCGCGTGATTGCGCAGGGCGCCCGCATGCGGGACGAATCGCGCGGTGCGCATTACAAGCCGGACTTCCCTGAGCGCGACGACAAGAATTTCCTGAAGACGACGAAAGCGTATTTCGCGCCGGATGCGGATGAGCCGAAGTTTGAGTTCGAGGCCGTGGATACGTCGCTGATTCCGCCGAGGGCGAGGAAGTATGACGCGGTGAAATAACGTCATGTCATTAACTCTGCAAACAAGACGTGGAATCGCGCTGATCGCTGGGATAGGCGCTAGTCTGTGTGGGTCGATATTGTTGAGGGCTGCAATTTTGGTGTGGTCGGACTGGTATTTGCGAGGTGTATCGAAGACACAAACCGTGACGGCCACGGGGATCATTTCCCTGTTGGCGGGATTGTCATTCATCGAGGCGTACCGGTTCTTAAGGTACTCTGTGTTTCCAGCGGGCATGAAATACAACGTGGCAAATAACGGAGCCAAGGAAACCGGGAAGGGCACGAGTTCCACTCGTGCCAGTTAAGACGCCTTTAGAGTTGCGGCTTCAGCCGCTGGGGGCCACGGATCCAATTTGAATCCGGGAAACGCGGAGCAATAGCGATACTCGCTGGGCTCCAAGACGAGATGCCGCTCAACCGGATTGGAATGAATGTAATTTTGATGATGCATAAAATCAACGCTTTCGCGAATCCGATGATCAGTGAACCCGCGCTGCCAGAGTTCCCGGTCGCGACCGATGATCGTTCCGAGTTCATGCGAGTAAGCGCCCTTGATCAATTGCACAGCCCTCTCGATGGTCACGTCGTTCGCCGGAGTCAAGAGCAAGTGAACGTGTTCGGGCATAACAACGAAAGCGTGCAGGGTGTAGCGCCCTTCCCGTCGGTATCGATACAGCGTTTTCAAGAAGAGCCGTACGTAGATTTCGACAACAAACAACTTCCGGCGGTGGAAAGTCAAGAAAGTTACGAAATAAGTTCCCGGCGGGGAGAAGAGTCGTCCAGGTTTCAAGAGCGAACCTCAGCGGCTGAAAGCCGCACGTCTTTTCAGACTCTAAACTGGCACGAGTGGAACTCGTGCCCTTCCCGGTTATTTTTCGTGCAGACCTTCTCATTTTGGGAAAGAGCTAATGGCTGAACATAAATCCGTAATCCTAAAAATCAAGCGTCAGTCCACCCCGTCTTCGAAGTCGTATTGGGAGGAGTTCGAACTCGCCCATCATCCGGGAATGAATGTGATCTCCTCGCTGATGGAGATCGCCGCCAACCCAGTCACGCGCGAGGGCAAGGCGACCACGCCCATCACCTATGATTCGAATTGTCTCGAAGAAGTCTGCGGCTCCTGCGCCATGCTCATCAACGGACGCGCGCGCATGGCTTGCTCTGCCTTGATCGACAACCTCGATCAGCCAGTAAAACTTGAACCGTTTTCCAAGTTCCCCGTCGTCCGCGATCTCGCTACTGACCGCAGCGTGATCTTCGAGAATCTCAAAGCCGTGAAAGCCTGGGTTCCGATTGACGGCACTTACGATCTCGGTCCCGGCCCGCGCATGACGGCCGAACAGCAAGAGCAGGCGTATCCGATCTCCCGCTGCATCTCGTGTTGTTGCTGCATGGAAGCTTGCCCGCAGTTCAACGAGGATACGGGCTTCGTGGGCGCGGCCACCATCGCGCAGGTGCGACTGTTCAACACCCATCCCACAGGCAAAGCGCTCCAACGCGAGCGTCTCGCCGCTCTGATGGGCGATGGCGGCATCCAGGAATGCGGCTACGCGCAGAACTGCGTCGAGGTTTGCCCCAAGGATATCCCACTGACCCGGTCCATTTCTGAAGTGAGCGGCGCGGTCATGAAGCAAGCCATCGGTGACCTTTTCCGGCGCTGATTCTTGTCACTCGTCCAGAAACAAGACCGTCTTGTCTCGTTTCAAATTAGCTAACTCGTTCCCCAAGGCGCACATAGCCTGCCGCTGAAGACCCGCGCCAATGGCCCTCTGCGTGCCACTTGCAGCGTGGGCCAAGTGTTCCTGAGTCAGCCTGGTAACCAGGGGTAATCAGCGGTCTGATTACGGTACTGTCACCCTCGTAACCGGCGGCACTTGACACAATGCCTTACAATGTCCGAACGGTTGTGGGCTAAGCCGTACGGAAGACTGCGAAACTCATTGAGATTGAACCTACAGCGCCGGATGATTTTGCTTCCCTTGGTGGCTTGCCTGTGCAGCCCGCTTTTTGCGGTCACAGCCACGACTCTGCATAAGCCCTCGCGACATCACCGGTTTCACCGTTTGCACTGGACGCGCTGGAATCCGATGTTCAGGCCTTCGCACGAATCCCTTTTAGTGCAGAACGCGGAAGTGGACCGCCTCGAATTGCCCCGCATTCAGGACGACGACGAGTTGGAAGCGTTGAAGGCGAGTGGAGCATTGCAGCCCATCCTGGCGGGAGAGACATTGCGCTTTGATCCGCGCCTCGACCCTTCGCGACGATATTGCCGTCCCTGGACCCGCGACTTTGTACAGGACGTCGCGCAGGCTTACTACCACCGCTTTCACGAACAGATTCAGGTAAACTCCGCCGTGCGCACGGTAAAGGTGCAGAAAAAACTTCGCCGGCACAATCGCAATGCGGCCCCAGCGGAAGGCGACACGGCATCGTCGCATCTTGCTGGACTCACCGTCGACCTGCAGCGCCGCGGCATGAGCCAGGATCAGATTCATTGGATGGAGCACTATCTCTTCTACATGAAGGCGCTCGGCCTGGTTGAGCCCGAGGAAGAACGCCACCAGTGGGTCTTCCACATCATGGTTTCAGGTCGCTATGCGGATTGGCGTGAGACCCAGGACATTATTCCCATGGAGCGCCCCGAACCTGCGGCGATCACCGCCGACAACCGCGCCGAATAGTCGTTCTCGCGAGCCGCACCGAATACCCACACTCCTTTAATCTTGTTGGTGTCTCGCTCTTCCTTACGTTCGTGCTCCTATACAATCGTTGATTCGCCGTGATCCGGGCGGCGCATCGACCTATGACTCACTTCAGACTGTTCTTTCTGGCGTGCGTGGTTCTAGCTGCTATTGGCGCGGGTGCACAATCCGCAGGCTCGTCGGATACACGGGTCAGCGCTAAAGCTCGCGCCATTCACGATTCCGCCCTAGTCGTCGACACCCATGCCGACACGCCGCAGCGTTTTCTCGACGAAGGCTTCGACATCGGTTCAACTGATCCTAAAGACATTGGCCACCTCAGCCTCGACAAAGCACGGCGCGGTAATCTGGGCGCCGAGTTCTTCTCGATCTGGGTTGACCCGGAAACCAATCAAGGCCATTTTGCGCAGCACACCTTCGATCTGATCGATTCCGTCTACGAGCAGGCAGCGCGCCATCCCGACCGCATGATGATGGCTTTCTCTGTCGGCGACATCGAACGCGCTCACCGCGAACACAAGCTGGCCGCGCTGATGGGCATTGAAGGCGGCCACTCCATCGAAAACGACCTGCACCTGCTCCGTGACTACTACCGCCTCGGCGTGCGCTACATGACGCTTTCCTGGTCGAACACAAATGAATGGGCGGACTCCTCTGGCGACATCAACGACCCAAAGATTCAGCATCACAACGGACTCACTGACTTCGGCAAGCAGGTCGTACTGGAGATGAACCGCCTCGGCATGATGGTCGACATCTCTCACGTCGCCGACAAGACTTTCTGGGACGCGATCGCAACCACGAAAGCTCCGGTGATTGCCTCCCACTCCTCCGCCCGAGCGCTGGTCAACGCGCCGCGCAACATGACGGACGAAATGCTGCGCGCCGTGGCCAAGAATGGCGGCGTGGTGCAGGTCAACTTCTATTCCGGCTTCCTCGACGAGGACTATCGCAAAGCGATGGAAGCACAGTCGAAAGATCAGGCAGCGGCAATCCAGAAGTATAAGGACTCGCCACAAGCACAGGGCAAGCCGGTCAACTACATTGAAGTCAACCGCATCGAGCGCGAGTGGATGGCGAAGATCCCGCGTCCGCCGTTCAAAGATCTTATCGACCACATCGACCACATCGCTAAGATCGCCGGCGTAGACCATGTTGGCCTGGGCTCCGACTTCGATGGTGTCAGCGGGGCTACGCCGCAAGGCATGGACTCCGCTGCTGACCTGCCCAAGATCACACAGGCGCTCCTCGATCGCGGCTACAGCGCCAACGACATCAGGAAGGTTCTCGGTGGCAATCTGCTGCGCGTTTTCCGCCAGGCTGAGACCGTCAGCCGCGAAATGCAATCCGAGTCCCATTGACACCCAGCCCTGTCGTACAATGCAACGTTGCGAATAAATAACCGGCCACAGATGTGACCGGCGCGAGGAGCAATCATGCGTAATGCTTTCTTGGTTTTAGTTCTACTCCCTATAGCTGCCTTTACGTTGGCGGCGCAATCGAGCACCCAAGCCACACCCGCAGCCAAGGCGCCCGTCCACAAGGCGGCAACCGGTAACCCCACGGCGATTATCAAGACCACGGTTGGAGACATGACCTGCACTCTGTTCCCCGACAAAGCCCCGATCGGAGTTGCAAACTTCATCGGCCTCGCCACCGGGACCAAAGACTGGAAGACGGTCAAAGGAGTCACCAAACACGGCGTGCCGCTTTACGACGGAACCATTTTTCACCGGGTGATTCCGGATTTCATGATCCAGGGCGGCGATCCCGCCGGCGACGGAACCGGCGATCCCGGATACAAGTTTAAGAACGAGGTCTCCTCCGACCTTCTCTTCGACAAGCCCGGCCGTCTCGCCTATGCCAACGCTGGCCCCAACACCAACGGATCGCAGTTCTTCATCACCGAAGTGGCCGTCCCGCATCTGAACGGAAACTACACCATTTTCGGCCAGTGCGACGAAGCCAGCGTGACGCTCGTGAAACAGATCGCGCGTATGACCAAGGATCCTAGTAACGACCGGCCATTCCGTCCGGTGAAGATCACGCACATCGCAATTACGCACGCGGCGGCGGCCGCAGCCAAACCGGCCACCCCGGCAAAGCCCGCAGCGGCCGCGCAAAAGCCAGCAGCAAATTGACTGGCTAACGACCAACGGCTAAACAACCAACGACAGACGCTTGAAAGGACCTAATGACCCGCCAACCCGGACTCTACGCCACGTTTGAAACCAGCGAAGGCAACATAGTTTGCCGCCTCTTTGAGAAGGACGCGCCCAAAACCGTAGCCAACTTCGTGGACCTCGCCGAAGGCAAGCGCGAGTGGACGCATCCCTCGACCCGAAAGAAATCCAACGACCGCCTCTACGATGGAACGATTTTTCATCGCGTGATCCCCGACTTCATGATCCAGGGCGGCGACCCCCAAGGTACCGGCATGGGAGGCCCTGGCTACCAGTTCGAAGACGAAACCAAAGGCTCGCCCCACAAACTCGACAAGGCGGGCAAGCTGGCAATGGCCAACGCCGGCCCCAACACTAACGGATCGCAGTTTTTCATCACCGTAGCGCCCACGACGTGGCTCACCGGCAAACACACAATTTTCGGCGAGGTCGTCGAAGGTCAGGATATTGTGACGAAAATTTCGGAAGTCCCGCGCGGACGGAATGATAAGCCGAACAAGGATGTGGTGGTGAAGAAGGTCACGGTGGAGAAGGTCTAGGGCTCTCGAGATGAAGCGAGAACTTCAGCTCGGACTGGCCGTAACTCTTCTGTTGAGTGCATCGCACTCGTTCGCCCAGCCTGCCACCTGCGGCGATGTCGCCGCCGCCAAGTCCCGCAGCTACGGCTTCCGCCCATCACAGGTAACGGCGGCCGAGAGGACTCGAAAGTCGGGAGAGATGGATGGCTTCTGGACCTTTATAAAGGGCATGGGGCCGGATGGCATCGGTTGCCTTCGGACTCTTGTCGAAACTGAGAAGGCAGACAAGTTTTTTCTCTTTGACGGTGCCTCTTTGCTCGCATCCCTGGACCACTCCAGTGGGTCGAATCAGGCTATTCTGAGGGCCCTGGCACAGACCAACCTGCAGGACGTGCAACCCGATGCATTTATCAACCTGGCGTTAAGGCTCGCCAAGCAAGACGTCGATATCTCCTCCGCCGCTGACAACTACCTCCACGCCCCCAAGGTGGCCACGTACCTGGCCAGGCATGGCGGTTACAAACTCGACAGGCTGCAAGGAGCAATTCTGCTGTACGGTTCCATGCCGCCTGCACTCATAGACAAGAGTCTCTCGCAAGAAGTTCAAAGCAGCAATGAAGACGCCCGCAATACAGCGGCTATTGTGTGGTCGATGAATCTGACGGAAGAGACTTTCAAAGGACTGGCCGCTCTGGGGGACATGAAGACTTTCTCGAGCGCAGCCCGGCAATCGGTGCAATACGTTCTCAAGGCGCAAACTGTCCCGGTCACGAAACCGTCGAAGTACTCACGAACGCAGGTGCTGGCGAGAATCGAAAAACTACCGGACTTTGATCCAAACGAAGTTACCGGAGGACTCTCCGCCACTGAGGCTGACATTCGGGCGTTTCATAACAGCATCTACGCCACTTTGACCCCAGCCGATGTAGTCACGCTACTTGATGTGCGCAAGCGGTCTATTCGGGGAGTGTCCGATGAATCGGTCGAAGAATACTCTGAACTCAGTGGTGTCCTGCTGAATTTGGTCAACGTCCTGGACCTCTACCCCGACTATCGCACCCACTGAGTAAGTACTCATCGAGACTCTTTCCAATCAGACCCCAATTACCCCGCACAACTCCTTCACCGCCGCCGCGCTCTTGTCCAGCCCAGCCTTCTCTTCCGCAGTAAGTTTGATCTCGATGATCTGCTCAATCCCCTTCGCGCCAAGCTTAACGGGAACGCCAACGTAGAGCCCGCTGATCCCATACTCACCCTGCAAGTACGCGGCGCAAGGCAGAATCTTCTTCTTGTCTTTCAGGATTGCCTCAACCATCTCCGTTGCCGCTGCCGAGGGCGCGTAGTAAGCCGAGCCAGTCTTCAGATACTTCACGATCTCCGCTCCGCCGTCGCGAGTGCGCTGCACCAAATCTTCAAGCCGGGATTTCTCAATCAACTCCGTGATCGGGATGCCCGCCACGGTGGAATAGCGCGGCAGCGGGACCATCGTGTCCCCGTGTCCGCCGAGCACAAACGCAGTGACGTTCTCCACACTGACTCTCAGTTCGTCGGCGATGAATGCGCGGAAGCGGGCCGAATCCAGCACGCCGGCCATGCCGACCACGCGCTCGCGCGGAAACCCGCTCAGCTTGTAAGCCGCCTGCGCCATGGCATCCAGAGGGTTCGACACAATAATCAGAATGCAATTCGGCGAATACTTCACCACCTCGCCTACCACGGCCTTCATGATCCCGTAATTCGTGTTCAGCAAGTCGTCACGGCTCATCCCCGGCTTGCGTGGAATGCCCGCCGTGATCACCACGATGTCTGAATTCGCCGTGTCTTTGTAATCGTTCGTGCCCGTGATGTAGGAATCGCGCTTCTCGATGGGCATGGCCTCCAGCAAATCCAGCCCCTTGCCCTGCGGCACGCCTTCAATGATGTCGATCAGCACAACGTCGGCGAGTTCCTTGGAAGCAATCCAGTGGGCCGCCGTCGCCCCTACGTTCCCCGAACCTACAATAGTCACTTTCTTACGCATGAATAAGTCCTTTCTATGAAATGTAAACATCTTCAACACAGAGGACACAGCGGGACACTGGGTAAACCGCTTGTGTTCTACCCTGTGTAACCCCCTGGCCTCTGTGGTTAAAGCTCTTATCTTGCCTCGGCGAAAACCGCGGCGCCCATGTTCTCGATAATGCAATCCGCAAACTCGCTGGTCTTAACTTTGGTGGCTCCTTCCATCAGCCGTTCAAAGTCATACGTGACTTTCTTCTGAAGAATCGTCCGCTCCATCCCGCCCTCGATCAGATCGGCGGCTTCGTTCCATCCCATGAAGCGGAACATCATCACACCCGACAGCATCACCGACCCCGGATTGATCACATCTTTATCCGCATACTTCGGGGCAGTTCCGTGCGTAGCCTCAAAAATCGCATAGCCATCGCCGATATTTGCCCCCGGAGCGATTCCCAACCCGCCCACCTGCGCCGCGCAAGCGTCCGAAATGTAGTCGCCGTTCAGGTTCGGGCAAGCCAGTACCGAATACTCATCGGCCCGCGTCACCACCTGCTGGAAAATAGAATCGGCAATGCGGTCGTTGATCATGATTTTCTTCTTCCACTGCCCTTTGCCGTGAGTGGCATAGATGCGGTCGAGCACCTCTTTCACTTCCTGCTCCACAGCCTGCCGAAATTCAGGTTGAGCAAACTCCATCCCGGGCTCAACCATTTCAGCATTCTGCGCCACCGTCAGGCCCGGATCCTTGTCCTTGTTGTCGACGATCCAACTCTCGCGCTCGGTAATCACCTGGTCACGAAATTCCTCAGTCGCCAGTTCGTATCCCCACTTACGGAACGCCCCCTCGGTAAACTTCTGGATGTTGCCCTTGTGCACCAGCGTCACACTCTTGCGGCCGGTCTCCAGCGCATAACGAATCGCCATTCGCACCAGCCGCTTGGTTCCAGTCACAGAAATCGGCTTGATGCCCACACCGGAATCCAGCCGGACCTGTTTCTTCCCACCCTTCAGCATGTCTTTATTAATGAACTCGATCAGCTTCGCGCACTCCGCAGTTCCCTCTTCCCACTCAATTCCGGCGTACACATCCTCAGTATTCTCGCGATAAATGACCGCGTCCATGCGCTCGGGATTCTTCACCGGCGACGGCACGCCCTTGTAATACTTCACCGGACGCACGCAGCAATAAAGATCCAGAATCTGCCGCAGCGCAACGTTGAGCGACCGAATGCCGCCGCCCACAGGCGTGGTCAGCGGACCTTTAATCGCCACCCGGAACTCTCGAATAGCGGCAATCGTGTCATCCGGCAGCCAGTTGTCGAAGGTCGACTTGGCCTTCTCTCCGGCGAACACTTCATACCACGCCACGCGCCGCTTGCCCTGGTATGCCTTCTCGACAGCCGCGTCGAACACGCGCAGCGATGCCTTCCAGATGTCGCGCCCGGTTCCGTCACCTTCGATGAAGGGAACGATCGGATTAGCCGGCACGTCGTACTTGCCGCTCGCATAGCCGATCTTCTTTCCGTCCGACGGTACCGCAACCCCGTTATAAGAACTCGCCATCGCCAGCCTCCCGATGAAATTCCAAGCAGGTACAAAAATGCCCCCTTAGAGAATACCGCATAGAGAATATCCTCGAAACCGCGCGCGCCCACTAATTCCCGCGTCACAGTCGTGCGTGACAGCCGTCACCAGCGCCTGGTCCCAAAAGACTTGTGCACGCCCACCGTGAAGTAGCGCCCCCAGGGCCCGTTGTCCCCCTGATCGGCCTGGCCAAGATTGGTGTCACGCGCCCCCAGACGATCGAACAGGAAATGCTGCGTTGCGCGAAACTCGAATCCCTTCGCGATAAAGATCCCCACGCCCCACGAGTGCTCGATGCCAATCGCATCGGGCGACCAGGTGTATAGCGTGTGTGGGATGGTCTTGCCAAACAAAAATGAGGGTGCGCCAAACACCATGAAGCGCCGCAACGGACCGCGGCCGAAAGGCCGCGCCTCCAGCATTCCAGAGAGCATGTAGCGGGCAAACATGCTGCAAGGCGCGTTTACGCCGCCATACTGCCCGGCGTTACCGGCACAGATGCCGGGGTCGATTTCGTTGTGCGGAGGGGCCAGATCAAATTGCGCCCACCCCCAGAACGTATCGTGCGGAAAAAACATCCGTTCCCGAGCCGCAGCGCCCTGCGAACTGCTCGCAGGCGGACCACTCTGGGCCCCGCTCAAAGCCGACAACAATATAGGGAATGCAAGAATCCAAGTCAACGTTTTCATCCATCCTCCAGAAATGTGTAGGCGGTGCGGAGAGTCGAGGTTTGTAACACGTGATCACCCCGTCTCCCAAGCCTGAGGCAAAGCCTCGCATGGAAGATATCAGGACATGGCTGTATTGGGCGGAACATTGCAACGTCGCTGGGCGCCCACGCATCGGCGGCCTTGCGCAGCGAGCACGCGGCCGCCCTTTAAGCTAGCTTCACAAACTATACAGAATGCAGAATCGTTATTCTAGACTTCCAGAATTCATATCCCAGATTCTGATTTATTCCATTCATAGGATTACTTCCGAGCCCATACACCCGCAAGGACTTACGCTGCAACCATCTACGGTTTGGCTGGTGGATTGCTGGCCCGAACATAAGCAAAGTTCCAAAAACCCCATGCCCCAGGAAGTTTCTGTCTCGTATCAGGCCATCAAGAGCAAGGTCTATCGTCTGATTGATGCCTTGGTTGTCGGCGAAAAAACAGAGGTCGAAGTCCAGGAATCCATTCGCCGCTGGTGGGAACTCATTCATCCCGCCGACCGCCCCATCGCCCAGAAGTATCTCCTCATCGTTCTGGAGCGTTCTACCCTCGCTCTGGACGCGGTTGCGGAAGGCCTGATGGAAGCGACCCACGCCGAGTCTCCGCCCCCGTTGGAATCAACCAAGGCTCTCAGGCTTGCCGGTAAGATCGTGAAGCAGGCGACCAAACAGGCCTCCCTCAGCCCCACCGCCTGAGACGACGCCCTTCCAGCAAGAGACAGAGATTTTACAAATCGCCGCCTTGCAGAGTCGCGTCCAGCCCGGTATTCTCAAGCTCCAATGATTCTGCGGCCTTTTCGTGCGCACAAATCCTAATCAGGAGCGACCAATGCGTTCTTCATCCCTTCAATTCCTCTTCAAGACTCGTGCTTCTCTTCTTTTCGGAGCGTTACTGATTATGGCCGCATCGTTATTCGCAGCCTCGCCGGGAATCTACACCTTCACCCTGAATTCCATCGACGGCAAACCCGCGCCGCTAGCCAATTACAAGGGCAAAGTGGTTTTGGTGGTCAACGTGGCCAGCCAGTG